>Ga0114915_1000050_pt1 | contig 60233 bp, 65 predicted proteins | sample MalvirAntarct_55_FD_87288 | JGI IMG/M metagenome (GOLD analysis project Ga0114915, IMG submission 87288) | Marine viral communities from the Global Malaspina Expedition - Malaspina viral metaG Antarct_55 | ecosystem: Environmental > Aquatic > Marine > Oceanic | place: South Georgia Island...
AAAAATAAGAGTTATGTTAAATAAACAAAAAGTACAAGAATTTAGAACGGAATTTGAAAAAGCAGTTAAACAATTAGAGGAAGATTTTGGTGTAGCTATTTCATTAGGTACAATTTCATTTAACGCCGATGAATTAAGAACTAAAATGACAGCTAGAGTAGGAAAAACGCAACCTCGATTATCAGCGGCAGATTTTTCAGTTGGTGATGTAGTATTTATTAATCATAAAAAAATTGCTAATACTAGAACATTTGAAATCTTAAAGATTAATAATAAAAATGTTAAGGTTAGAGATAGAAATGATAATTCATTACTTACAGTTTCACCTTCATTATTAAGTAAATAAAAAGGCTTCCGGTAAATCGCTTGGAGGAGCCAAGAAGCATTCGTATATTGACGGTGCAATAAGAAAGTAATATTAATTAAAATAAATAAAAGTTATGAGTCAAGATTTAATAGTAAACCCGTTAGAATTATCGCAAACAGCAAAATATCTAACAAAAGAAATGATTAGGAATATGGCACCATCAGTATTTGCAATGAAGCCTTCAAGTGAAGTTTCAGAAAAATACACACACATTCCAACAGAAAGAGTAATTGATGATATGGAGTTATTAGGTTGGAAGCCAATTGAAGCTAAGCAGGTTCAAGCTCGTAAAGACTCTACAAAAGGATTTCAAAAACATTTACTAGTATTTAGAAATAATGATGTTGTTATTAATGGTGAAGATGGTGATGTAGTTTACCCACAAATTATGCTTACAAATTCTCATGATGGGAAGAATTCATTTCAATTTCAAGCAGGATTATATAGAATGATTTGCTCTAATGGATTAGTTATTGCAGATGAGTGCTTTGAAGATGTTAAAATGCGCCATATGGGTTATACATTTGAAGATTTACAAATATTAATTAAAGATATGGTTGAAAAGCTACCACTAACGGTTGAATCTATGAATAAGATGAAAGCTATGGAGATGGAGCAAGAGCAAATATTATCATTTGCTAAAGCAGCATTAAATACAAGATTTACGAAGAAGGAAATGAAGCGCATTGAGGTGGATTTAGATGAGTTAGTTTCTCCGGTTAGAAAAGAAGACACAGGAAAAGATCTTTGGTCGGTGTTTAATGTAGTTCAAGAAAAACTAATTGAAGGTGATTTTCAATATAGAGCAGGTGGAAAAGTTAGACAAGCTCGTGTTATAAAAAACTTCAAGCAAGATATGATTATCAATAAAAAATTGTTTAATGTAGCTTTGGAATATGCCTCATAAAAATATAGTTTGGATGAATGGATCGTTTGATGTGCTTCATATTGGGCACATCAAACTTCTTCAAAGAGCAAGACAGATGGGCTTGCCGGTAATGATTGGAATTGGAACGGATGATTACTATCAGTCGGGTGAGAATGCTAATTCTAATCCACCCATAACTCCCCTAAAGGACAGGATTGAATTCCTAAAATCAATTAAATATATTGATGCAGTAGCAGCTTACGCTACGGATGATGAGCTACTTACCGTAATTGCTGCTCACTCTCCTCGATATATGATGATTGCAGATGATTTGGGTGTTGGCTTTGAAGGACTTAAGGATGAAATAATTGCTTCAAAAGGAGTTAAGGAAATAATTTATACTAAAGTTAATGGAACCCACAAAACGTGATATTTATAACTAAATCATAATACAATGCCAACATATCCCAGCTCATCATTAAATGGAAGTGGATCCATAGGTACGTCAGCAATGACGGCCGGAGTAACCTACACGTTTGAATTAGAAAATACACCGACGACAATTGGCTCGGTTGCTTACTTCACACTGGAGGCTAACTCAACTGCAAATCAAAATCTCACCGTACAAACCCCAATTGAGGGTGCCTTTGGCTCATTTCCTTCTTTCATTCGACCACATTCATTGGTAACTTCTTCATTTAATTTTTCCCTTTCTGTTAGTGAAACGGGAGGTGCATTTGAATTTACCCCAACACAAACAATTCCGGCAAATACTTACTATATTAAAACAACTGGGCGAATAGGATTGCAACTGTCATAATATATACGTATGTATAGATGCTATAATGTTAAAAGGAGAAGTTTCGAGATCCCTCTATTAAATAAAAATTATGAAATACTTTAAAAAAATACAAGAAACTCTACTATATTATGATTTTCAACCTCTGTTGTTTTTTTGGATTTTTAGTGATATTTTAAATAATCAAGTTCTATGGACTAGTTTATCTTATTGGGAAGTTGCGGGTCAACCTTATACTTATTGGTTGTATTTTACTTATCTTATTGTTAGTATATCTATGATGGTATTTATACATAACATTAAATGGTTATCACGATTTGTTTCCGTTTATCTTACGCTTTATTTATTTTCAACAATAAGGTATTTAGTAAACATTTTTAATAATGATGAAATTTTTGATGTTACGGATTTTAAAAACATTTTAATAACTTGTTTTTATGCTTTTATGTGGGGTTGGATACTATTTAAGCTTAAAAAAGAATTATTACATAAGACATTAAACAATGAATGAAAACTTAACAACTATAATAATTACCTTTTTAACAGTTGTCACAGGAGCAGGTGCTTGGAAGTTTTATGAATTTATGGTACGTAATAGACGTGAAAAAGAAAAAGAAGTATTAACAGAGCAAACCGTCTATAGAGATGATCTTAAAAAAAGAGTTGAAATACTAGAAAGGGATAAAGATGATTATCAAAGAACAATATTAGACATGAGTACCCAGCTAGCAGCAATTAATGTTAAAGTTGAGTTTTTACAAAAAGAAAATGAACGTTTGAATTGGACTGTTAAAAACGGAAAAGGTTACTAATATGGGACATAAGGTATTTATTCGTCACACATATATTTATAAATGCTCAGATAAAAAATGTGAGGGAGAATGGAAAATAAATGAAGCCGATAAGATTGAAAAATTAAGATGTCCACACTGTGGAAAACAAGATGTTGTAGAATATGTTTTTGTTGATCAGAGAGAAAAGTACATTAAAAAATGGGGTAATTAAAAATACCCACAAAAATGGTTGGTTTCCCAAATAATTATTCGTATATTTATCGAGTAAATAAGATTGTTTAATTAAAAAATAAAGGTTATGAATTTAGGATACGCTTGCATCAACACTGCACTAAGTGCCAACAAAATTATGACAAATCGTACAATGCGTCGAAAAACATTCGATGCCCAAGGTATTGATTATGTCTCGGATCTAGCATTACTTAATGTTAAAGATCTTAAAACTATTGTTCAATGGAACAATGAAATGAAAATTAAATTATTTAGATTATCTAGTCAAATATTTCCATGGTCTGATGAGTATGATGTTAAAACTCTTAAAGATTATAAGGAAATATCTAAAATAATGTTAGAGGTAGGTAGAATTGCTAAAGATGGAGGTCAACGTCTTACCATGCACCCAGGTCCTTATAATTGCTTAGCATCACCAACACAGAAGGTAGTCGATAAAACTGTTCGTGAATTAAATTTCCATAGCGAACAATTCAATATGATGGGATATGATCCTTCCCCTTACAATAAAATTAACATTCATGTTGGAGGCGCATATGGTGATAAAAAATTAACATTGGCGCGTTTTGTGCGGAATTTTAGTTTATTGAGTAACGACGCTAAAAAACGCTTAGTTATTGAAAATGATGACAGTCCCAACGAATATTCTGTTAAAGATTTATTTGATGGTATTTTCCAAAATATAGGTATTCCAATTACATTTGATTATTTCCACCATAAATTTAATACTGGTGATCTTACTGAAGAGCAAGCTTTAAAAATGGCATCTATTACATGGCCTGAGGGAATTGCTCAATGTTGTCATTATTCTGAAAGTAGAAGGAAAGAAATGTTAGATGAATCCATAAGACCTCAAGCCCACTCAGATTTAATTTATGAAAAGATTCAAACTTATGGACTTGAACCTGATATTGTTATTGAAGCTAAAATGAAAGAACAAGCAATTTTCAAAAGACCAATATAATTTGGATTTCTAATAATCTATTCGTATATTATAGTAAATAAATAAAAGTTATGAACACAGTTAAAAATGAATTCCTATTAAACGCAACAACTAACGATATGTTAGAGTTTGCCCAATTAGTTGGGAAAGTTGAAAATTCAGGGTTATTAGTAGAAATAATCCATACATCCTTAAAAGAAATTAAAAACAACCCAAAGACCTCTCCTTTACTTGCTTTACAAATTGCAGTTGAGGATTGGGATTTATAAAAAAAAAGTTATGAATATTACAAAAGAACAAGAAGAATCAAGTACACCCATTACTCAAGAAGAAATGACTGCTAATTATGATGGATGGTGGAATAGTTTAACAGATAAAGACAAAGAAAAATTATTTGAAGAACAAGAACAAGCAGAAAAACACTTTAACAATCTTCCTACCTCTAAAAAATAAACTAATGCCGCTGTGGTGGAATTGGTAGACACGAGGGACTTAAAATCCCTTGGACAGATATGTCCGTGACGGTTCGAGCCCGTCCAGCGGTACCAACCCCCAAAATGTTGTTTGACTTACGGACCAATAGCTCAGATGGATAGAGCATCGCCCTTCTAAGGCGACGGTCAAAGGTTCGAGTCCTTTTTGGTTCACTACACAGGTATGTATCTCCTCAAGCTTATATCTTGTAGAAAGAGTAATTGGTTACATAAGAGTTCGAGTCTCTTCTTACCTACATCTACACACTACATGCGTTTTAAGCGCAATTTTATGCGTTTTAACGCACCAACCCCCCACGATCACCACAATCATCCACTATAGTATTTAACAATATTGTACGTGGATTTTTTTATTTATAGATTATTTGGATTATTAGTATTTATAACATATATTACATGGTTTAAACAATTAATTTTATAATAAATGGGACACTACGAAGATGTTATTTATTTTGTATATGAAGAAGTTGAAAGGTTAGGATTAAAAGATGAATTTTCTAAAGAAATGAAGAAGATGAATAATCAAACCAAACATAAATATAAAAGCATGAATGAAAAGTATGAGTATGCTCTTCATAAAATTAAATATGGGGAGAAATATAAATAATGATTGATGTTAATGACATATTTAGCTTATTCCCTAATAGTGGGAGTAAAAAAGAAGAAGTAATTGAGGATATTGTTGAAATAACATCCTCCCCAAAATACTGGTTAGGTATGCATAAAAAACTAGTACTTAATCATATCAATTTTAAAAAGAAGGCACTTAAATTTTTTAAAGAATCTAATCATGAATTAGATATTGAAGATGTTAAAAAAGCTGGAGAGTTTGTTGCTTATAACAAAGCTTGGTATTACATTAAAAAAATTGATATGAGTAATGAAAATCATATTTTAAATATAATTGAATATGGTGATGATATTCTAGAAACTTCTTTAGAACTATCAATCAAATACTTCCAGGACATTGAGGAGTATGAAAAGTGCGCCCATTTATTAAAAATACTAAAAAAATCTCAAGAATTCCACCTCTAAACTTGGATATTAAAAAAACTTTGGGTACCTTGGAGGTACAGGTTTTAAAGATATTTAGGAAAATATGAGGATTAAGAGATTATGATGATAGGTAGGATGGGTGGTGGAGTTATTGTATATTGGGGTAATATATAAAATAAATACAAAACATTATGGCATTTAGAAACAAAGAATTGGTTGACAGAGGATTTACAAACATTAAATCCCAGGTTAAAACTCTAGATCTTACAGTAGCTCGTGGAGGGGGAAGTATAGAGGATTTTAGAAAAGAGATAAAAAGATTATATAATAAAATTGAAGATTTAGAAACTCTAGTTGAAAGAGAATCATCACATATTAACGGATAATACAAAATAAAAGTTATGAAGCTAACAGCAGAACAAATCCAAATGAATTGGGTAGAATTTCTATCTAATATTGAAACTTATATAACAGGTAAGCGTAAAAAACAATTACTTGATTTTTATAACAAGTATGGAGAGAGAATTATGATGATGCCCGCATCTCATAAAAAAGAATACCATTCTGCATTCCCAGGTGGTTATGTAGATCATGTTAATAGAGTTGTTAAAGCATCTTTATCTATGTCAGGTCTTTGGGAAGGTTTTGGTTGTGATATGACTACATTTACTACTGAAGAGTTAGTATTTTCAGCAATCAATCATGATTTAGGTAAAATCGGTGATAATGAACATGAAGCTTATATACCCCAAACAGATAAATGGAGAAAGGATAAGTTAGGTGAAGATTATACATTTAATAAAAAATTAGCTTTCGCATCAGTTCCAGATCGTGGTTTATTTCTTCTTCAAGAACATGGCATATCATATACATTTAATGAGATGATTGGTATCCAAACACATGATGGTTTGTACGACTCAGCAAATGATAAATATTTAAAAGGGTGGATGCCAGAGCAAAAACCACGTACTTCTCTTCCATTTATTTTACATCAGGCCGATATGTTAGCAGCTAGGATTGAATTTGAGGTTGAATGGTTACCTAAATTTAAAAATAATGTGGATACCTCAAACTCAAATTTTACATTGAATAATAATAAAAAATCATCAGTTAAAAATAAAGCATTAAGTTCTATTCAAAGTGAAGGTTTAAAAAATATATTTGATAAATTATGATTTCATCAACTACAATAGTTATAACATTACTAGTAATAGCAGTTTTAATATTATTATTCACTACTTGGAATTTACTTAGAAAAAATGAATCTTCCGAAGATATAGTTGTTGGGTATCTTCAGTATTTAGATCAAATTTCAAGAGTAATAGAAGCATCAGATGAAAAATTAAAAAAAATAGATATTAAAGGTTCATTTTCATCAGATGATGAGGTAGGTTTTTTCTTTAAGCAAATCAAACAAATCCAAGATATTCTTAATGAATTTAAATTAAAAAAATTATAGAAATTTATGGATGACATAATAAGAAGGCATAAAGCCCAACCCCAAAAGAAAGTATACTTTTCAAAAGATACAGAAAATGCGATTGTTAGATACAATCGCTCTTCTGATCCCGAAGAAAGAAGTGACTTATATTCTGAATGGATACACTGGCCTTTTTACAAATTAACAGAAAATATTATCCATACTTTTAAATTTTACCATACTGATGGAGTTGATAATTTAGAAGATTTACAACATGAAATAATAACATTTCTACTATCAAAAATTCATTTATTTAATCCTGAGAATGGAGCTAAAGCATACTCATATTTTGGCACTATAGTTAAACGTTGGCTTATTGTATATAATCAGAAAAACTATGGCAATAAAATAAAAAATATATCAATATCAGATCTAAACCATTATTCTCAATTAGATACAACTGATCCATCATTTATTTTATCATCATCAAGAATGGAAGATGTTAATAAAATTGAAGAAGAGGAAGAATTTAGTAATAGAGGACTTACAGAAAATAAACATCACAAATATGAGGATCGTTTATCATTATTTATTGATCAATATGTTGAGTATTGTACAGATAGAATTTATACCCTCTTTCCAAAAGGTAACGATGCTTCTATTGCAGATGCAATTTTAGAATTATTTAGAAAAAGAGATAATATTGATGTTTTTAATAAAAAGGCACTTTATATTTACATTCGTGAGATGGTTGATGTTAAAACACCTAAAATTACTAAAATAGCAAATAAGTTATATGGCATATTTAAAGAAAAATACTTATTTTATTTAGAACACGGTTATTTTCCTCCAAAATAGTTTTAAATTCACATATTTATAATCAAAAACAACATGGGACAATTAGAATCATACGTTTTTGGTGATAAAAAATTTTCGGATTTACTTGAGGAAATTTATAATAACCAAAAAAGACGAGACGCTCAAGTAGTAGCACTTATATCAGAATTAAAACCTTTAGTTCAAGAAATAGGAGATGCTACTCTTATAGTACCACTTATTAAAGAATATATGGAGATTGGTGTTAAGAATGATGATGCTTTAATTAAAATGGCTACAATAGTTCAGAGAGCACTTCAAAACGCAAGTGAGGATGGAGGGCTTGGAATTTCAGATGAAGAAAAAGAACAACTTCTAGCAGAAATGGAAAAACTCCAAATAAAGGAAAAATAATATGCCAATCAAACAGAGTGTAGATTCTAAAACTAGCAGTAGTGGAGATATTAGTATATTTGGTGCTAGGGTAATATCAATTATACTTGAAGATAAATCCTACCCTCAAGAATTTAAAAAAAATGGAAAGTGGAGTGCTGTAGGTAGTGTTTTTTTCTCTAAATTAAATGAATCAAATGCTAGTAAATCTGCATTATCTAATAATATTGCAAAACCTTTATTTCCAAATTCTTCAGTAATTCCTTTAAAGAATGAAGTAATTTATATTATACCCTTACCTAATAATAATGTTCAATCTGATGTAAATGATGTATCTTATTATTATTTTCAACCTATAAACATATGGAATAGCGTACATCATAATGCTATACCAGATCCAGTACATGGCCCATCAACCGTTCCTGCATCACAAACCCAAAATAATCAACAAACTGCTGCAGGGAATCCTCGAGTAGTTAATGATTCAAATATTAATATAGATTTAGGTCATACATTTAATGAAAAAATAGAAGGATCAGATTCAATTAGAAATTTACAACCCTATGCTGGGGATGTAATACATCAAGGGAGATGGGGACAATCACTTAGGTTTGGATCAACTGTTAAAAATTCAAACCCACCAAACCCTTGGTCTAAAGATGGAGAAGATGGTGATCCTATAACTATTATTAAAAATGGTCAATATGAAGAAAGTAATGATCCTTGGATTCCACAAGTAGAAGACATAAATCTTGATCCTTCAAGTGTATATTTAACAACTACCCAAAAAATACCAATTGAAGTAGCAAGTAAAAGTTATAAATCATACCAAAGTGCTCCTGAGTCTACTAATTTATATGTAGGTGATCAAATAATTTTAAATTCTGGCCGTTTACTATTTAATTCAAAAGTAGATTCAATATTATTAAGTGCTAATACCACTATTAATTTAAATTCAGTTGATAGTGTTAACATAGATTCACCATTAACAGTAATCCAATCCCCTGAAATATATTTAGGTGATAAAAATGCAACTGAACCCGTAATATTAGGTGATATATTTTTAACGGATTTTAGTAAATTAGCACAAAATCTTGTTAGTTTAGCTACGGGTTTAGTAACGGGTTTAGGTGGAAATATAGGAGGAACATTAGGACCTAATGGAGCAGTATTAGCGGCTGCATCACAATTACAAGTTAATGCTAATCAAATGGTAACTAAGATTGAAAAATATAAATCAAAAGTAAGCAAGTCTAAATAATGCAATTTCTAAATAAATTAATAGGCAAAGCAGTATATAAAGTAATATCTAATGTTACTAAGATGGATATTGTAATTGATTTTTTAAAAGATAAATTTAAAGATCAATGTCCTCCTAGAGCAGAATTACTTGCTATTGTTAAGCAAAAAAACCAAATCCAATCAGGGTTAGAAGCTTGTTTAGTAGTTTTTAATCCTATTAATACAGCAGCAGCAACCGTTGATGGTATAGTAACAACTGTAGGTATAGCAGTAAAAATAATTAAACTAATTCCAATTCCAACTTCATTCCCCCCTGGTGTTGGTATTCCTATTAATGTTATAACAATTTTATCAGATTCCTTAGATCAACTAGATAAATTATTAACATCAGCTAAAATAACAGTATCAATAGTAGCTCCATTATCAAAAATTATATCGGATGCAATTACTAAAACAATTGCAAGACTCCAAGAATTAGATATTCTTTTTAATGAGTGTATGGGAGAAATAGTTAAGGGTACTAATGAAGGTGGTACTGGTGTTCCTTTAACACCCCAAGAACAAGACGAATTAGCTTTAGAAATAGTTAACATTGCAGCTACCTCCGGAGACTTTGATAATCCTGCGTTAAATGCAAATACTGATGCTGATCTTTTAGATAGATTATCCCCAAATTCAGCAAATCCACTTGCATATAAAGGTTTTGTATTTATGGTTGAATATGAAACTGTAGAAGTAATTTCTGATACAGGAGTTATTACTCAAGAACAAGAATATTCTTTCCCTTCAAGAAGAATTAAAGCAACAAATAAAGATACATCTGCGGGTAATGTATATTTAGGTTTAGAAGTTTATAATTTAGTGGGTGGTAGATATTCATTTAGTGCATCCACCCAAGTCTTAATAAATGAAGCAAAGTTTAGAATTGATAATTTAAACTATACAAAATATTGGAAGGAATGGATAAAATCTAATAATACACAAACATTAGCACCAGGTAAAATTACAATAGCAGGCCCTGTTAATAATAATACAATAGGTCCTAATCCCCTACCACCAAGCAATACAGGAGGATCATTTCCATCACCAATTGAAGTAATACAGGAAAGTTGGACAAATTGGAATCAATTAAGTGGAATGAAATCAAATATGCAGCAGCAAATGTACGGTTCAAACCCATATAAAAATATTCCATATAGTATTGATATTGGCCAATCATTATTTTTAAATTCTACTAGAAATTCTAGTGGTACTTTAACATCAGCAACTAAAGGTTTACCTACAAAAAGTGCTATAAGGTTAAAAGCAAAAGTTAATTCACCAGGTGCTAAAATAACATTTACAGTTGATACTGGAGGGTTTACACCACAATCCCCTTGGGGTTATGGTAACCCAGGTGTTGGAAATTATAATGATGGAGTTAAACAACCTTATAGAAGAGGAGAGGTGGAAATTAAAATTAATGCTGCTTCTGGATCTCAATATCAAAATATAAAACTTCTTAAAGTAAATAAAGGAGTAGGGATTTATACCTTTACTTATCCTAAAATAGGTACATATTATATTGAGGCTATAATTTGGAATGGGGGACGATATGGTACAAATTTTAATAATCAAACAGCTGAATATATTAATTCCAACCAATCATCATCTTTAATCGTAACATATGATTCTCAACAATAAACATAATGAAAAATAAACATGCAAAAAATTAACTAACTTAATATTTATAATAAAAATGAAGTCATCAGAATTAAAAAACCTAATAAAAACAGCAGTAAGAGAAGCAATTCAAGAAGAATTAAAAGATATCTTATTGGAAGCTGTTAAGACTCCTACAGTTATCGCACAACAACCACAAACTTATTCTCCTCCAGCAATTGTAGAGAACCAAAATTCTCTCCCACCTCAACAGCCTATGATGTCTGCTGAGGATAAAAGAGCAGCATATAAAAATATTTTAGGAGATACAGCCTCAACATTAACATCAAATAATGTTCCTCAAACTTTCAACCCTCAACAAGGATTTGATTCATCAAATGGAACTTTACCACAAGGTGAAGTAGATATGTCTCAAATATCAGGATTAATGAATCGTTAAAATGGCAAGAATAATAAATAATAGATTTCCAATTGACTCAGTTGCTCGAAAGGCAGTTGGGTTTGGTTTTCCTATAAACGGTCCTGCTGTTTTTGTACCAACTTATACAGTTCGGGAACAAACAAAGGCAAATTTAATTAATTATTTATTAACCAATAAAGGTGAAAGAGTATTTAATCCTATGTTTGGGGCTGATTTAAGAAGTTTATTATTTGAAAATGTTTTAGATCGTACAACAGATGAACTACAATCGATAATACAAAATGATATTAATATTTATTTCCCACAAGTTGATATTAAAGAAGTAAAATTTATAAACACACCAGACAACAACACAATCAATTTTTCCTTAACATATACAATAGCTAATTTTGGAATAACAGATGATTTAACTATATTACTACAATAATGGCAGATTTAAAAAGAGACATAAGATATGTTGATAAGGATTTTAATCAGTTTAGAAATTCCTTAATACAATATTCTAAAACATATTTTCCAGATACCTATAATGATTTTACAGATACATCTACAGGTATGTTATTTATGGAGATGGCATCCTATGTGGGTGATGTTTTATCATTTTATTTAGATAACCAAATTCAAGAAACCTTTATACAAAAGGCAAGACAACAGGAAAATTTATATCAGATGGCCTATTTATTAGGTTATGAGCCAAAAGTAACAACAGCAGCTTCTGTAAATATTGATTTTTACCAACAACTACCTGCATCCCAATCAGCAGGAGAATATTTTCCAGATTTTGATTATGCTATGATAATTCCTGAAAATACACAAATAGTATCGGATAATGATGCTTCTCAAAAATTTATAATTGAAGATATAATTGATTTTTCAGCTTCAGGTTCATTAGATCCTACAGAAGTTACAGTTTACCAAATATCAAATGATAACCCAACATATTATTTAATTAAAAAAACAAGAAAAGCAATATCAGCTGCAATTAACTCTACTCAATTTACTTTTACAACATCAAAAAAATATGATGTAAGAACTATTTCTACTCCTAATATTATAGGCGTATTAGACGTAGTAGATAGCGATGGCAATACTTGGTATGAAGTCCCAAACATGGCGCAGGAAAACGTATTTGATACGATTAGAAACACAAATCAAAACGACCCAACATACAACCAAGAAGTTGATGCCCCATATTTATTAAAATTAAAACAAGTACAAAGAAGATTTGTAACTAGATTTATAAATTCAGGATCATTAGAATTCCAATTTGGAGCCGGTTCAACAAGAAGTAATGATGAAGAAATTGTCCCAAATCCAGATAATGTAGGTTTAGGTTTACCATTTGAAAGAGATCAATTAACGACAGCATTTTCACCTTTAAATTTTGTATATACTAATACTTATGGTATTGCTCCCTATAATACAACTTTAACCGTAAGATATTTAACAGGAGGTGGAGTTGCATCTAATGTTGAAGCAAATACCTTAACAGTACTAAATGATAGTAATTTTACATTTATTAACCCAAATCTAGCTGATACAGCTTTAGCAAATCAAATATTCTCTTCAGTATCATCAATTAACCCATTAGCAGCTGATGGTGGTCAAGATGGAGATACTACAGAAGAATTAAGATTAAATGCTGTAGGTAACTTTCAAAATCAGCTACGTACAGTAACAAAAGAAGATTATTTAATTAGAGCATTATCTATGCCTTCTAATTTAGGTACTATAGCAAAAGCATACGCTTCACCCACTAAGATAGATGGTTATAATCCTGGTGAATTACCTACAATTTTAGATTTATTTGTTTTAACATATAATTCTACTGGTAAATTACGAACTGCATCATCTTTAATGAAAGCTAATCTAACAACATATTTAGCAGAATATAGAATGATAAATGATTCTGTTAAAATTAAAGATGCTTTTATTATTAATATAGAAGTAATATTTGATATAATAGTCCTACCTAATTATAATAATAATAAAACAATTACTGATTGTATTACATCCTTATCCAGTTTCTTTGATATAGATAAATGGCAGATAAACCAACCAATTTTATTAAGTGATTTATTTATTCTTTTAGATAAAGTAGAAGGTGTTCAAACTGTTAAAAATGTAAATATTAATAATTTAGTAGGAGAAGCTTTAGGTTATAGTGATTATGCTTATGATATACAAGGAGCAACAATAAATCAAGTAGTTTACCCATCAATTGATCCTATGATTTTTGAAGTAAAAAATCCTAATGTAGATATTAAAGGTAGAGTAGTACCTTTATAAAAATAAAATAATATGGCAGATTCAATAATAGATAGTTTAGGAAAAACAAATTTAGATACTACAGATAAAGCACCATTAGGGGGACCTATAAATGCTCCACAGTATAATTTTGAAACTAAATACTCATCAACAGATCCATATTTTATACCAGGTACACAGTTACAAGAAACAAGACTAAGCCAATCATTAACGATTACAGCTTTAGATGTTGAAAGTGATGAAGCTGGTGTAGCTCAAGGAGTAACTGGAGGACCTAATAGAACAAACTCAACAAATATACCAAGTGGTCAATATAAAGCACTTGGCTCATCACCTCTCCCATTAACACCAACACCAGGAGGACCAGCTTTAAAAACTAGAGAAGGTAAAGATAAAGAATTTACATTAAATGCTTATACTCCCCAAAGCACCTATATGGAGGCAATGGTTAAATTTAGAGATGATGCAAAAAACGACTTAATATAATAAACAATGGCTATATATAAAATATTTCCTGAAAAAGATGCTACACTCTATACTGAATTTCCTTCCCAAAATACAGGATTAGATCAGATTATAGAATCATCTATGTATCTTGCTAATTCTGTACCACAAGTTAGTAGATATTTAATTAAATTTCCTACATCTCAAATTACAGAAATGTATGAAAATAAAATTACAAATGGAGAATATGCCGTTTACTTAAGAAACTTCAATGCTGTTGTAACAGGTTTAAATGCAGATCAAAAACTAGAATTTTATCCAACATGGGGTAATTGGGATATGGGTACTGGTAGATTTAATGATTTACCTATAGTAACAAATGGTACAAGTTGGACATACTTAAAATACTCAGGATCTACATCCTGGGAAGAAAGTGGTTTTGACCCTTATGTAACAGCATCATTTCAATCTACTCTACCAGGTGGTGGTAATTGGTATACAGGTTCAAATTTATCCTCAACTTTAGATCCGATTTCTCAATCACAAAACTTTAACTATTCAGATACTAAGGATGTTGTAGTTGATGTAAAAAATACAGTTGAAACTTGGTATAGTTATTCATTAGATAATACTAAGGGATTTAAAAATGAAGGATTTATTGTTAAAAATCCAGATAATGTTGAGTTTATAAATAGTAAAGCTAATACTACTATATTTAGATTTTTCTCAATAGATACTAATACAATCTACCCACCACAATTAGAATTTAGATTTAATGATTATATATTTTCTACAGGTTCATCTACAAATGTAGTTCTACCACAAGTAGAAAGTTTTATATCAGTTTATAATAATCAAGGAACTTATTATTCACAAAGTATTCCAAGATTAAGATTTGCGGCAATGCCTAAATACCCTGATAGAACATTTCTAACATCTTCCTTATACTCAACAAATTATTACCTACCAGAATCACAATCTTTATATGCTGTAAAAGATACAGAAACTAATGAATTTGTAATTGATTTTGATAGTGAATATACAAGAATTAGTGCTGATGATACTTCAAGTTTCTTTGATTTATATTGTAATGGTTTAGAGCCTGAAAGATATTATACAATTTTAGTAAAAACTTCAATAAATGGTGAAGTTAAAGTATTTGATGAAAATATAATGTTTAAAATAGCTAAGGGATAATGGATAATAGTAAACAAGTTCAAATAGTAAGACAAGTATTTGATAGAGAAGCTTTTAATGAAACTGTAAGTACAGAATTCACACAACTTATATCTCCATTAGATCCATCTTTCTTTGATATTAATTTGGCTACCCAAGAAGATTTTTGGATATTATATAACAAATATTTTTATGAAATCCCAAAATATTCAAATCCGGACTCAAGCTCACCTAGTATGCAAACATCTCACCAATATTTAGTTGAAACTAGTGGAGAATTTATTGATTATGATCCAAATAGAGAAGAAATAGAGGCTTTATTACAAGAAATAGCAGATTTAAGAGCAGAAAATTTAGAAGTTAGACAAGAAATGGTAGAAGTTATTAATAATTTTGCTGATTCACAACAATAATAATAGTAAATAAATGGAATACGAAAATAATAATTTTCTTAGTGGTGTAGAAATTCCTATAAGTGCGTCCATGATGCCTATAGCTCCTCGTGAATTAACTTCTGATAGTTTTATTACACCTGAGGATGAAGCTATTATTCCTAATTCAGGTTTAACATCTTCTTTTGCCCCTACAGAAAATATAGTAGAATTTTATGCTTATGATGCTCAAAAGAATATCATTAGTAGAAATTACGATTTTAAAGATTGGAAAATAACACAAAATTCAGCAAATACTGAAGTTCCTACTGATTTTACTGATGATCAAGGTTTAGAAGTAATAGTTTCATCTACGGGTTCTATTCCTACAGATTATATTGAAGTTAACCCACCTGTTGATCTTTATAATTTAGGTTTTGATAATGGTGAAGTTTATGCTTTATATAATTTTATAAACTATGAATTAAGTTCATCAATAGATAATACATATTATATATCAGAAATATCAGGAGATAGAACTGAGGTTAGAATTAAGTCTAATACAATATCCAATGGAGATATTAGAAGTACTTATAAGAAATTCCGCCAACAATTTAATTCACAAGAATATTTTGATGAATTTTATCTTGGATTATTTGATAATAGATATGAAATTTGTACTAATATTTTTCTTGAACAGGAGGATGAACAAGCATCTATTCTTCTTAAACTATATAATGAATTAGATCCTTCAATATCAACAGGTTCTCAAGTTTATGTTGCTACTAAAGTAGGTGAAACTGTATCTTATAAAGTAAAATTTGAAGAAGATTTTAGATCTTTTATTGATAATGCTACTTATATTAAAGGACCTAATATTAATATTCCTCTACAGGATTTAATTAATAACTCAACTACATTAAAAAATAAAGAAGAATTATTAAATTCTCCATCATCAGCCTCGGTTGATAGTGTATTAAATATATTAAATAAAACAGGTGTAACTCTTACACCAAATTATTCATATGATACATTTGAAGAATTCATTAATTTTTCATCTGCAAAGGAAAGACTAAATAACTTTGTTGAAAAAGTAACACAGATTCAATCTCATGAAGCTGATATATCAGCTCTTATAGCTATAACAGGTTCAAACCCAACAGTAACACCAGTATCACAAAGTTTAGCATCAGCACAATCTTCAATAACCAATTTAGTTGAAAATTTTGACGGTTATGAAAATTATTTATATTATAATACATCATCAGCTTTTGCTTATCCAAAAACCGGTTCATATTACCCATTCCCACTATTACCAACAACAGATCAAGAAGTAGTAGAATGGATTGGTAGTGATGTAGAAGGATCTCAATATTATGGTGGTTATTTATTATCTGCTTCTTTGTATGATGAAGATAATCAAAATTATTTATATTATACTATTCCTACTTTTATTACTGAAAATAGTAATAATGATGACTATACTACATTTTCCAATATGGTTGGTCAATCTTTTGATGAAGTTTGGATGTATACAAAAGCATTAAGTGAAAGATATAATACTACAAATGATCCCGAAAAAGGATTACCTTTAGATCTAGCAGCTGATGCCATTAAGGGTCTAGGATTTGAAACATTTGGGAATAATTATGATAATCAAGATAACTTTATAGGTTTAGCAGGTGAAAATAATGGTACATATACTCCCCCAACAGGTAGTGAATTAATTACTGATTATATTGCAATAAATGGTGGTAGTGTAATGCTTTATTGGGATTACGATTACTCATGGGCTGATTATGTAGAAGAATTTATAGAATATGGTTGGCCTTATGCTATTGATAAAGTAAGTAAAGAAATTTACAAACGTCTTTATCATAATATGGCTTACCTTACAAAAAAGAAAGGTACAATATCAGGTTTAAGACAACTTATCAATGTTTGGGGTATACCAAATACAATTCTTCGTATTAACGAATTTGGAGGTAAGAATAGAGACAATACTGATGATTATGATTTATGGTATAATAGATATAACTACACATACACACCTGTAGCAGCCCAGAATTTTATGGCAAGTTCATCCGTTAAAATACCATGGATGCCTTTACTAAGAAATAAAATAGTTGCAGATAACCCACCAAACCCAATTATTAACCCAACTACAATTGTAAATCAAGGTTATGGTCAGTTTTTAGGTGGTAGGGTTATGTCTTATGATGGCACCCCAGGAACATCAAATCAATATGAAATAACTGGATCTGGACTTGGAGGACCCAACCTAGGTAGTGGAGGACTTTCTACATTACGTACTATTGCTAATAATGGAGCTCCACAAGGATTAATACCTAGTAGCTCTTTAATTAATGATGTTAAAGTATTTTCTCCCGTAACTATAACAGGAGCAAACACTCAAACCAACTCAGGAGTTTTAAATGGAATAGATAGTTATTTTACAGTAACTGGTGGAGGAGTTGGTGGTGAAATTGTTGTTTACTCCGATTTAAGTGGAGGAATAGATAGGATTTTTATAAATAGTAATGGTACTGGTCAACGGGGGGGTTTAGGATATACAACTTCTTCAATAATAACAATTACAGCAGCTCAATTAAATAGTATAAATGGTACTTTAGGTAATTCAATGTCAGGGGCAGATTACCAATATTCAGTAACTAGTGCTGATTTACAAGATGGAAGTCCAACTCAAATAATTACAGATAATAATTGGACAGTAGGAACAACATCTTCCTTAAGTACAAGAACAGGAACAATAACTGGGGGTGGTAGTGGTTTATTTGTTAAATTTGATATTATAGGTAATGTTCTCTATAACTTACAAGTAGCAGATTATGGGGCGGATGGTTCCACTATTCCACTTGATACCAACACATTTGCAGGTGGTTGGGATTATAATGTGGGTGATATAATTTCACTAGCCTCATCTATTAATCCATTTGGTAATCAAGATGTCCCACAATCATGGTATAGTGGTAATAATATTTTTAGAGCTACAGTACTTAAGGTTAGTGGTTCTAGAGTTCATGAATTAAGCATTGTTCAAGATGGATCTACAGGATGGTCAAGTGCATCTGAAATTTGGGCATATTCACAGGCAGTTAATTCTCTTAACGATCCTACCATTGGGGTAGGATTTGCTAATCAATACCCAAACAATTCAGGTCCAACAGTATTTGATATAACTACAGTTCCATCATTTGCAGGCTCAGGCTCATCACCTGCATATGTAGTACCTGATGGAGTTGCTCTTAGATTTAAAGCTCCAAAAGGTCCACCTTCATCAAGTTATGGTGGTTCATTTTATAGTCAATCAATAATAGTTAAAAAATCTAACGGTACTAATGACAGTCAGATGGATTGGGGTATTAGTTTATTTTATGAAGATCAACCTACAGGCTCCTACAGTGGTTCAAGTTTTAGTGATTACTACAATTATGGTAAATTAAGATTTTATATGTCTGCCTCACAAGCAGATGGAGGTGTTCAGGTATCAGATGATATTTATTTACCCTTCTTTGATGGAGGATGGTGGAGTGTTTTACTTCAAAGAGATCAACACGTAAGTATTGCTGATGATTCTCTTCCAACTACCTACACTATGTTTGCCGCTAATAAACAAGATAATGGCTGGGATGGTAATTCTTTAGGATTTTCTGGATCTGTAAGTATGAGCTCAGCACCAATACCTTTTAATAGTGGTTATGGTGGAGGTTTTTATGATGAAGCTATTTATAATACTGATAGTGGTTCAATTAAAACATCACTAAATAATGCTTGGAATTCCTATGGTGTTACAAATGTTGATGGTGTTTATGTTGGTGGTTATGTATCAGGTTCAGATATAATGACTGAAATATCTAATGAAAATGGTAAAATATTCTCAGGATCTTTTCAAGAATTTAGATATTATTCAAATAATATTTCAAAAGAAGTATTCAATGATTTTGTAATGAATCCAGAATCTATTGAGGGAAATAATATTACAGGATCAGAAAGCTCATTTGATATAGTAAATTTTAGAGCACCTTTAGGTAATGAATTAGAATATAAATTTATAGCAATTGCTGAAGTTACGGAAGCAACTAATAGTTATGGTACTGCTCTTTATGATGTAGATCCTTATGGGGGGGTAGGATTTAGCAATGAATTTACCAATAAACAAACATCAGTTCACCCTGCAATTACAGGCTCAGCTGTTGTAGTAATTACAGGTTCTTTCTATAACCCCGCAACTGGGGGGATAACTTCAAGTTATGATTTTATAGAATATGGAAATTTAAGTGGATCTGTATATAGTAAAACAAATGTAGAAACTTATTTCTTAGATCAACCTTCAATAGGAATTAGAAATAGAGTATCAAATAAAATACAAGTAGAAGATGGAGATGCTTATGGTAAGGTTTTATCAAAATACCAAAGTATAGATCAAAACTACTTAATTAGTCAAAGTTATACTGAAGATATTACAAGTTTAGAAGTTGGTTTTTCACCACAAGATGAAGTAAATGATGATATCATCGCTGCTTTTGGTTATGGTGCCGTTTCTTCAGTCATAGCAGATCCAAGATTCTTCTTTGATTCACAGGATGATTATTATCCTAAATTAAGACAAATATCAGAAGAATACTTTAAAAAATATACAACAGGTAATATTCAAGATTATTTAAGATTAATTAAATATTTTGACAATTCCTTATTTAAGGCAATTAAGTCATACGTACCAGCTCGTACTAGTGTGACTACCGGCGTTATAATCAAGCAAAATATGTTGGAGCGTAATCGTGTCCGACCCGTAAGAGTTAACCCAAATACTATAATAGCATACACATCAGAAACAGGATCTATAGCTGGGGATGTATCTCCAACTGAAACTGGAATGAACAGTGCAATTTCATATAGAAATATAGAAATAACAGGTAATATTAATATAGGAACATTAAGTGGTTTACATGGTAATGTTCCACCAAATTTAGAGGGTAAAGTATCATCCAGTGGTGCTGGATTTAACATTGTTCCTGTAACACAAAGTTGGAATGGAGCTCATAAAACTCCAGCAGGATTAATTAATTTTACAGATTCATCATCAACTGAGTTTTACAATGGTGAGTATAGTGGTAGTACAATAGTTGTTACTTCACAGTCACTACAAAATAATCCTTATACTGTAGATCCAAATTTAGATATAAATTATACAGTAGCAATTACTTCAAGTACTGGGCAATATAGTTATACTTATCTTTCTGTAATTGATACTTATCCTTCATTTTCTATGTGTATGGAATTTTACACTAGAAACCCATCACAAAAAGGATGGAAAGATCAGTTTGATAGTTGGGCGTCATCCCAAACTACTAATGCTACAGGATCTGTGTGGTTAAATAGAGACCCAGATATAGAAAATAGATTTTACATAGATGGAATACAATTTTCAAATGTAGCATCTACATTAGGTAGTGGTATTGGATCAAATAATTCATTTGAACCTGGAGCTGCGTTTGGTTTATCTCATACATCTAATGGAGGTTATCAAAATAATTGGCAATTGGCTCCAAGAATAGAAATCCCTCTACCCCCAAGAGAAGGATCAGGCTTAATAGATATTGAAGCTCTACCATCATCCCCTAATTATGTAGCAACAAATACTATAGGTCCATATTTTAAAATGGATATATCAGGCTCAATTGATAGTATAGGAGCTGCCCCAAATACTGCATTTAAAACTAATAATGGAAAAATGGGAGGTTTAGATGATAATATAATCATTTCTACTATGTTGGGTGCTAATAATATAATTGAAAAAACAGCAGGTTATATTAATAATGCAGGTCTCACAGAAGGTCTTTGTAAATATTGGTATGCTGATGCTTATCTTCAAAATGCTAGATATATAAGCTTAGTTGATGTTAATAGTGGTAATCCAACCCCATTTCCTGATCCCGTTGGTGTTTTTACAGGCTCAATTCAGATGGAAATAAGGATTTCAAATTACGATACTTTTAATAATTTTTCATACTTTGCTTACAATACATCAACACCCCCTTCCCTCCCTGAAATAGGAAGTGCTAGTTTAAATTTAATAGGAAGTACATGGACTGGCTCCTTTAGTGATTATGGTGTTTGGTCACCCTTATCTTTAGTAGTTAATGAAAGAAGTATAGATCCAACAACAGGTTTAGAAATAGATAATACAGATACACTACTAAATGCTCCTGATTTTGATTTTGATATTACAAATTATTCAGGAACACCAGAAAGTTTACCTATAAACTTTAAAGCAAATAATCAATCAATTAATGGAATCGTAACATATCAATCCCCCGCAGATCGAACATCAGTAGGGTTTAGATATACTCCTCTAACAAGTCAACAATTTACGGGATCATCTGGACCAAATACTGGGGGTGCTTTAAATGCTTTATTTGTTCCAACAGGATCACAATCTCCACAAACTTTATGGTTTGACCCTACATCCCCATCTCAAACATTTTATAATTCTAATTTCAACCCATTAATTAATAATGTATCTGAAAGTATAGATAATACATACATACAAGTAGTAGAATATGCTGATGGTCCTGTTCCTTCAAACTTCGATCTTATAGTTAATAGAACAGCTAAAAAAGCACAAATACCAGATAGTTTCTATACTCAAAAGGCATCAATTCTTCCAAGATATGTAGGAAGTACTTTAGAAAGTGCTGATTATAATACTTATACACCATCAGGAAGTATTACATTTTTAAATAATATAACAGGAAGCGCAACACAAGTATCAGGATCCGGGTGGGATGGTGATGTTAGTTTTGGTAAAACTTCAGTAATTGATAAAAACCCAATTTACTTTGCTCACTATAAATCATCAAAAGAAAATTATGAATTATGGGATACTTATACATTTAACATTGATCAGTTAATTTTATGCCCTACAGAAGCTATATTAGGATCAAAAGCACCTGAAAATCCTGTAGTTATTAAAATTGATGGGAGTAATGATAACTTATCGGAGGTCAGAAGTACTTTTGAATATGGAAGACAAATATCAGTAGCTTATAATGCAGGTAAAGTTGCAAAATCTGTATCCCAATCTATATTTTATTCTACTTTAAAAATAGGAACTCAAGGAATATATCAAGGTGGTTTAGAGTATAATATGGTTATAGGATCTGAACCATCAAGAATAACAAACCTAAGGGCAATAAATTTTAATGTGGCTGAGTGGAATCAATTATATTATACTGAAGACCTCGGTCAGGTAAATCGAGAGTTTGTTAATTTACAATCCGGTGCACTTCCAAATGGTGGGGTACCATCAGGTTCTAATTATGGTACAGCTAAATGTTGGATGACAACAGGATCAAATACTTTAATATTACAAGGTGGAGGTATAGCTATATCAGCATCAACTGGGTTAGATAGAGTTTCCTATAACAACCACGTTCAAACATTATATGGTCCTGGATTAGGTGTAATCCATTCTTTTAATAAATATGCTCAACTTCGCAAAGTATTCATAGATTTTCCTCTTAATAGTACTGATTTTGGTCAACTTGGAATACCTGATGGTTTTAAAATGAATACCGGTTCTGTTGATAATTATCACACATTTAATATTTCCGAAACAGCAAATAATGTCAATAATTCAGCATCAATATTAACTCCTTCAGTACCAGGAATAGATAATTATGAAGATTTTAACATACCCTTTCTTATTAATAAGGGAGACGAAATAAGAGTTACTTGGAATCCCAATTCAGGCTCTGGAGACCCACAATTTTTCAGAACAGAAGATTTTACAGTAATAGATACCCCAACATCTCCTATAGAAGATCAAGATTATTTTGTCCGTTTAAAGAAAACTTTATTCCAATTTGATTATTATTTTGCACCATCATCTTCATTATATAATCAATTAACTGTTTATCCTGATCCTTCTAATTATGATATTGTAAATGGGGAAATTTATGGTTTTACAGTTAGAAGAAGAGTAAATGCTGATGATAGGGTAATAGTATATCAAACCCCACCAACAGGATCTGCAGGTATTAATACATTATCCCCATCAGGATATTTAATACCAAATGATTTTTCAGCAGTACAAAAAAGAAATGTACAAACTATAATAAATCAATTAAAAGCTAAAAATGCCTTTTCTTCAGATGAAGCAAATGATAATAGCAACAGTAACATGCAGTCTTAATATAGCTTGGATTAAAAACAAAATTAACGTATATTTATAATTAAAACAATATAATAATGGGATATTTAAATAATCAGGTAGTAACAGTCGATGCTATCTTAACAACAAAAGGAAGAGAGCTCTTAGCTAGAGGTGATGGTTCTTTCAACATAAGAGCATTCGCTTTGTCAGATGATGAAATTGATTATACTTTGTATAATCCAACAAACCCATCAGGCTCTGCTTATTATGGTGAAGCAATTCAAAATATGCCTCTATTAGAAGCATTTCCGGATGAAACTCAAATGATGAAGTATAAGCTAGTAACTCTTCCAAGAGACACAGCTAAAATGCCAGTTGTTACAGCCGGTGGAGTATCAGTAGTTACTTTAAAACAAACAGGACAAATTACAATTACACCTCAAACATTAAATTACTTAGGTAACAATTCAGTTCAAGAATCTTCAGGATATTCATTTACAGTAAGTGATGTAAGACAATTTGCTAGTCAAAATGGTGTAATGGGTCAAGGTATTACAACTGATGCTTCTGTTGCTTTAAACGCAGTATCAATGCAAACTAATGGTACTAATGTATCAAGAACAGTAATTGGTATGCAGTGTGTATTAACAGCAACTGGTGTTAGTACATTATTTGGTGCAGCCGGTAACACAACAGCAACACTATACAGTTTACTATCAATTATAGGTTTAGACTCAGGAGCAAGAATACAAATTCCAATCCAAATCACTAGAACATAAACAAAAAAAAATATGGCAGCCCAAGACAATAAAAACCCAGCAAGACGAAATAACCAAACAGGTGAATCACCAGTTATTCCTGCTTTTTCAACTGCAGTACCTCAAAATACAATTGCAACTTTTTCAACATTTGAATCTCAAGATTTATTAATTAGTACTGAGAATGTAACAAGTACAGTGTGGGAGGGTAACCAACCAACATTAACTAATTATTATACTTCTTCAACCCAAGTAGGTAGTTCAACAGGTCAGTTTTATTATAATGTATGGGCATCTGTAGAAGCTACAGGATCTATACAATTTGCAATGGCTTACTGTGACGCTGATGGAAGTGGAAGTTTATTATATAACCCAAATGTTCCTCAATTATCCCCAACAAGAACTAATTATGGTCAATATAGAAATTTAGTATTAGGAGATGAAAACGCAAATTTTGTATTTGGTAATCAATCATCATCTTACTTCTATGCTTTACCTATAGAAAGATCCGGATATAAAGAAGAATTACTTCCAGGAGTTTGGACAATGACTCTTGGTGCTTTACGTCTTACAGATGATAGTAAAGTTAACCAAGCAGCTATATTTTCAGATGCTGGTAGAGTATATAATATAGTTTCAGGATCAGCAGGTACTGTTAATACTACAGTAAATACTCAAGGTTGGTCAGAAGGTTCGGGATCGTATGGTTGGTTCTTACCGGACATTGCAACCTTACTTTTAAGTGGTGAAGCTTTAGATAGTTTAGTAGCTGATGGTGGTACAAATTTAACTACTGTTAGGGGTAGTAATACTGAAGATAATAATCCTGAATTATTATACCAAAAATTAGAAACAGGAGGACAAGCTGCTAATGGTGGGTGGACATTAAATTCATCTGAGCAACTATCATCTGATTTTATTTTCTGTAGAGCAAGAAGTCAAAACTTTAACTACTCAACCAACCCATCATTTATTTCAGGATCAGATGGATCTGTTTTATATAATTCATTTATTAACGATCCTCAAGTATACATTACAACTGTAGGTTTATATAGTGATGATCAAGAATTAGTAGCAGTAGCTAAACTATCAAGACCACTATTAAAGGATTTTACTAAAGAATTACTTGTAAGAATAAAATTAGACTTTTAATGAATGGGTGCATGGAAACAATTCACAACTAAGGACGTTACACAAACTCCTTTTACAGCAGATAAAGGTTGGAACCTAACAGGATCAGTAATGACTGGCTCTGACTATGGTGTTAACTTTTTTCAAGGAGAAGATGTTGATTATTTAGCTTACAATAATTATTCTACAGGATTTGTATTTACATCTTCTTACAATTCTGTTTATAATAGTGCTAAGCAGTTATACTATACAAATTATAGAACTTCAAGTACTGGAGATTATCTTACCACAGCTAGTGTAATAAGAGGTGTAACAAGAGAAGACGATAGATTAACAGGTCCCATTCAATCTCCTTTATATGATAATTATTTACAATCTTCATTAACTCAACAAAGAAACCTTAGAAGTAGATGTTCAATTATTTCAATACCAACAAAACTTTTTGGTGAAAAAATAATGCCTTATACCTTTGAACTAAACTATACAGGATCATATGGAATATCAGGAATACGACAATTAGTTGATGATGGTGAGGGTAATGTTATAGATCCAACTATAACCCCTATCCCAGGTAAAGTAACTAATATTATGGGACAAATATTTTACTCCCAAGGAATGGTAGTATTAACAGACTCAGATTGGGATACTTTTTCAACTATTGTAGCTGAGTCTGAAAGTGGGTTTAAAGAATTAATAAATGTAGGTATTAATTTCTCCTCATCACTTACAATTCACGAAAATCAATATAAGTGTACTATATTAGAAAATGAGTTTGGGGTTTCAACTAATCCATCTCTACTTTCTTCATCATTTGAAGGTGATTTAAATTATTACTCATGGGCAACAGCTTCATATTTTGAACCTTACGTAACTTGTGTAGGTTTATATAATGAAGCACAACAGTTAGTAGCTGTAGGAAAATTATCATTTCCACTACCAGTATCAAAATTTACAGATACTACAGTTATTGTAAACTACGATATATGATAAATTGGACATATCTTAAAGAAGAAATAACTGACATAAAACAATTAGATAAACATATAATGGGATTTGTTTATAGAATTGATCATATTCCATCTAATAAATCTTATATTGGTAAAAAATTTCTTGTATTTACTCGTAAGCAAAAATTAGGTAAAAAAGAATTAAAAGTATTTGAAGGTCAAAAAGGTAGACCACCTAAATTTAAAATAGTATCTAAAGAATCAGATTGGAAAACATATTGGAGTTCAAATAAACATTTAGTAAAATTAGTAAAAGGCGAACCTGAAGAAAACTTTAAACGTACTATTATTAGATTTTGTACTAGTAAAAAGGAACTAACATATTTTGAAACTAAGTATCAATTTCTACATGAAGTTTTAGAAAATCCAAAAGAATACTTCAATGACAATATTCTCGGAAAATTCTTTACTAAAGATTTCATTTAAGCGTTGATGCACCAAATATGTTTCGTATATTACGATTCATGATAAATGAACTATTAGTAAATCTAGTTAATTCTGTTATAGGAACAGGCAAGCGGACAGCTAGGGGCAATCAAGCTCACTCATGTCCCTATTGCAATCATGTAAAACCTAAATTAGAAATAAATTTTTCCGAAAATAAAAAAGGTTATAATCCTTGGCATTGTTGGGTGTGTGATAAAAAAGGAACTCGAATTACATCTTTATTTAAACAAGTAAAAGCAGCTCCCGAAAAATTTGATGAATTATTTAAATTAATTGGTAATGAACAAGAACATAAAAAAGTTGTATCTGTTACAGATTTAAAATTACCCGAAGAATTTAAATTATTTGAAAATATTACAACCTCAAATATTGCAGGTAGGAAGGCAGTAGCATATTTAAAAAATAGAGGCATTACAAAAGATGATGTAGATAAATATAATATGGGGTATTGCACATCAGGTAGATATACTAATATGGTTATAATTCCATCCTATGATGAAACTGGTAAATTAAACTACTTTACAGGCCGTTCATTTGAAAAAGACCCTTATATAAAATATAGAAACCCAGAAACATCTCGTGATATTATACCATTTGAGTTGTTTATAAACTGGAAATTACCGTTAATACTGTGTGAGGGACCATTTGACGCCATAGCCATTAAAAGAAACGCAATACCGCTATTAGGCAACAATATACAACAAAATTTAATGAAGCGAATTGTAACATCCACAGTTGAAAAAATTTACATAGCATTAGATAATGATGCTTTAAAAAAGGCAATATATTTTGCTGAGCAGTTTATAAATGAAGGAAAAGAAGTTCATCTAATTGAACTTAAAGGGAAAGACCCTAGTGAAATGGGATTTACTCAATTTACAAATTTAATACAAAAATCAACTCCCCTTACAGAATATAATTTAATGGAGAAAAAATTATCATTAGTATGAAAAAGAAAACAATTAAAAAATCTTATAATAGGATTTTAGAAATTTCGGAAGATGCAAAGCAAATTACCTTACCAGATGCACGATATTATAGAAGAAACGGTAAATATTACCCATCTATAACTTATGTATTAAGTTGTTACCCTAAAGGAAAACACTTCCAAGATTGGTTAAAAAAAGTAGGATATAGTGCTGATTGGATTGTTAAAAAAGCAGCTGAGGAAGGTACTCAAGTACATGAAATGATTGAGGATTATCTTAATGGTAAAGAATTAAATTTCTTACAACATGGTATCCCAATGTACAATCCAGATGTTTGGCAGATGTTCCTAAAATTTGTTGATTTTTGGGAAGAATACACCCCAACACTAATTGAAGCTGAAGTACACCTATTTTCAGATGAAATTAAGGTAGCAGGTACTTGTGATTTAGTATGTGAGATTGAAGTAGAAGGTAAGACAGAAATGTGGATTATTGATTTTAAAACATCAAATAACTTACAAGTAACTCATGATTTACAAGGGGCTATTTATGCTAAATGTTATGAAGAATGTTATGGTAAAACTGTAGATAGAGTAGGAGTATTATGGTTAAAATCAAAATCTAGGGGTAAAGATAAAGAAGGTAAACGCCTAAAAGGTAAAGGATGGGAAATGCATGAGTCAAAACGCACACAAGATGAAAATATAGATATATTTGAAACTGTAAAAAAATTATTTGATTTAGAATTTCCTAGACATTCTCCAATATTTACTGAATTTAAAACGCAAGCTAAACGAATTTTGTGATATTTATAACAAAATATTCAAATGGACAATTTTAACTTAAAAAAATATTTAACTGAAGGTAGTTTACTTAAAGAAGCTCAAGATAACCCAAAGGCAATTATATTAGCAGGAGCACCTGGAGCTGGTAAAGGTTATATCTTACGAGGTTTAGATTTAGGAGGTTTAAAGATATTAAATGTAGATGATATTTACATGGAACTTCTTAAGAAAGGAAATATTTCCCTTAATCTAAAAAAAGCAACTCCTGAAGAAAGAAGCCAACAAGCTTCTGCTATGGCAGTTGCAAATAAAGAATTTAAGGGTGATGTTGCTAACACAATTGAAGGTAAAGAATCATTTATACTAGATGGTACAGGTGCTTCATATAACCAAGCTGTTAAATTAAAAGGTGAATTAGAAGAAGCGGGATATAGTGTATTTATGCTTTATGTTTATACTGATTTAGAACGTGCATTATACCAGAATCAGGACAGATATGAAAAATCTGATGGTAAGGATAGAAGTTTAGCACCTGCTATAGTAATGAAAACTTGGAAAAATGTAACAAAAAATTATACACCATATCAAGAATTATTTGGTGATAATTTTATATCAGTAGCTAATACTTTAGAGGATCAAGAAATAGGTGACTTGGATAGCATTGTAAAAAAATATCTTGAGCCTTATAAGCCTGAGGGAACAATACCAAAAACACCAAAACAACAAGCTCGTAGAGATAAAGAAAAAGCACAAGATGCTGAAGAGTTAAGATCTATGCTCAATGATAAATTTGTACAAAATATTGTAGATTCATCAATATCCAAAGATGAGGCACAAACAAGATTAAAAAACTTTTTAAAATGAGTAAAATAATAGCAGCCTATGGTGGTGGGTTTAAACCCCCAACAGCAGGCCACTTTGAAGTAGTTAAAACGGCACTAGAAAACAACCCGGAAATAGATGAATTTATAATTTATGTTGGTAGTGGTGAACGAGATGGTATATCACAAGATGAATCAATTTTAATTTGGGATACCTTTGCTAATTATCTCCCTATGAAAGTTAAAATTGAACCCTCAACAGCACCTATTGGTGATATTATTCGTTTAGGTAAAAATAATCCTGAAGACGAGGTTTATTTTGTAATTGGGGGTCGTGATGATAATGCAGGTGATATGAAAGATATTTCTTCTAGAACTAAAAATATTGAAGCTGCATACCCAAATATGAAAGTAAAAGTAATAATAACACCCGATAAAGGAATGAGTGGTACTAATGCTCGAAAAGCAGCTAAAAAATCCGAAGAAGAATTATCAAAATTTTTACCAAATGGTTTAACACCAGAAGAAAAATTAGAAGTGTTTAATATTATACGTCCTGTAGTTAAAGAGCAATTAAATGAAAATGCTACATATACTAAAAAAATAAATCTTATACATAAATTAGCTACTCTAACTCAACATATGTTAGATAAAGGTATGAATATTGAACCTTTACCTAAGTTAGAATTTATAGAAGATGACAGAGAAAATGCCAGTAAATTTTTAGGTAAAACTGCGTATTATGATCCAAACACTCAAACCATAGTGCTATATACAGAAGGTAGACATCCTAAAGATATAACGCGTAGTTACGCGCATGAAATGATACACCACATACAAAATTTAGAGGGTAGATTAGGCGATATTCAAACTACAAACACTCAAGAAGATGATCATTTAAATGATATTGAAGCAGAAGCTAATTTAAAAGGTACAATGACATTCAGAAATTGGACTGATAGTTTAAATGAAGCTATTGTAGGTGATAAAATCGAATGCGATAGTTGTGATTGGAGTTGGGATATAAAAGATGGAGGAGATGATTTATATATTTGCCATGAATGTGGGCATGATAATACCCCATTAAATGAAGATGAAGATCCATGTTGGGATGATTATAAAATAGGAAGTCCAAAAACTAAAATATCTCCAAAAACCGGTAAACGAGTTAATAATTGTATACCTAAAAACGAGAGTCAAGATTATTTTGGTTTAACAAAAATGGTTAAAGAAATTTTGATATATGAAGAAGAGGTCGTATCTTCCCCACCTATGAAATATAAGATATACTCAGATATGGATGGTGTGTTAACAGATTTTGACAAATCATTCGAAAAATACTCAAAAGGAATACCACCTAGAGAATATGAAGAAAAATTTGGTAAGGATGGTTTTTGGAAATTAATTGATGGTGAAGGTAAAGTTGGATTTTGGGTAGGAATGCCTTGGATGGGAGATGCTAAACAGTATTGGGATTATATTAAAGACTTTGATGTAGAACTATTATCATCACCTTCTAGATCTGAAACCTCAAGATTAGGTAAAAGATTATGGGTTAGAAATAACCTACCAGGTGTGAAATTAACACTAGCACAAGCTTTCAATAAGAAAAATTATGCTGAACCTAATCATATATTAATTGATGATAGAAAGTCAAACATAGATCAATGGGTAGCAGCTGGAGGGGTAGGTATACTACATACATCAGCAGTAGATACAATCCAACAACTTAAAAAATTAGGATTATGAGTAAATTAGGTTCAATAAATGGGGGGTATGAGGGAGGATCTCCTAGAATTAAAAGTGATAATCCCTTAGTACCTTATAACGGTGCAATCCCAAAACAAGTACCACCATTAGATATAATAAATAGACTAAAAACACTTCATTCTGGTGGTAATCTATCAGATGAAGGTATAAGGATAATAATAGATCAGTTAAAACAATTAGTTTCATGAGTAAAGTCCAAGGGTTAAATAAACAATTTTCAGAAAAAGATGTAAATCGTATGCGTAACCTTATTCAAGGTAAGCATGGAGAAAAAGTAGGTCAAAGTGTAGGTTATGCTAAACATGATCAAGATTATAAAGAAGGAGATATTTGGGAGGCAGATGACCGAAAGTGGACTATCAAAGACGGAATAAAACAAAATATAACAAAATTAGATGCTGCTAAGAAAGCATATTTGCTACCTATTTTTTGTCCTAGTTGCAATTCAAAAATGCATTCTGATTTAGATAAACCATACTATAATATTCATAAAAAATGTCTTAATTGTGTTATTGATTTTGAAGCAGATTTAAGATCAGCAGGATTATTTGAAGCCTATGAATCAAAAATAATAAATTCTGAATTAGATGGGTTTATTGAAAGTTTTAAATCTTATGTAGAGTCTGAATTATCTAATCAATCAAATCAAGGATTTATTTCAGAACAAGGTGATGTAGAAAAATGGTCAGGTTCTATAAATAAAGATAGAGTATTAGAAGGATTAGAAAAAACCATAAAACATTTAAATAAGCTTAAAAGATAACATATTTTTATATATTTATAATTAAAACAATGTCAGAATTCAACATTACAGGGTGGCTTAAAAATCATTATTTAGCAGAAGCCGGTGAACCTAGCTCTAAAGTAACATCTTTAGTCCCATTAATAGTAGATGCTATTAATCAAGTTGATGAAAACCTTTCATACAAAGACTTAGCTGAAGCTATTGGTATAATCCTTATTGAACAATATGGCTCCCATAATTTTCAACCTTTTATAGGTGTACTTCATTCTAAAATAGGAATGGATGAAAATATACTAAAAGAATCACTTGATCTTAATGACATAGCAATAACCCACACTGCAGAGTTAGAGAAGATATTTGATAGTAGACCTTATGTTAGTATGGGTCCTTATGGAGAGGGTAGTTTAACATTTAATATAAAAGATGAATTATCTGATGAAGATTGGAAGAAAGCACTTACATGGGTTAAAGATCAGGGTTATCAAATAGAAACTCAGTCTAATTACTATGAAGTTGACATTGATGATGATAGATCTTGGTTTCCAAAAATCAACTTTAGTTTTCCAACTCCAAATTAAAAAATATATAATGAAAGATATAAAAAATATACAGGAATTCTTTTCTAAAACCATAGAAGAAATGATGGATTTAAATGATCCTGTTTTAGTAAAATCAAGAGCACAAAAATCCAAACCAGAATCTTCTCGTGGGATTGATTATGATGAAGCTTTAACTCTTAGAGGTATGAAAGCAGATATAGAAAAAAGAATTAAACAACTATATATTGATATGGAGCAAGAAGCTGAGCCAGAAGGTGGTGAAGTAGCTGATAGATATGGTAGTGAATTAAATAAATTAGAAGATCGTTTATATAAAATTGAAAAACAATTGAGAGATTATGATATGAATGAATCATTAGAAGAAAAAGAAGGTGTAAAACATTATACAAAAGATGGTAAAGAATGGAAGGGTACAACACATAAAATGCCAAACGGTAAACTTATGACCCAAAATCCTCATAATAAAGATAGTGAAAAATTATTCCATAAAGAAGATTTAACTGAATCAATAGATGAAGTTAAAGAATATACAAGGGTATCAAAACCTAGATTTATAAAAGATAAAAGAAATCCTAACTTTTTAAATGTGTATATGGATTATGATATTGGACCTGGAGGTGCATCAATAGCATTAGGCAAAGAAACAATGACAGGTCAAATTAGAAGATTAAGCTCAGCTGAAGCTGTAAGACAAATGAATAACGTAGCTAAAAAGCTTAACGATAATTTTGATGTAGAAGATATTGAAGTAACAGATTTAGAAAATGGTAAAGTAAGAATATTCGCTGTATCTGATGATTTTATTAATATGGATCCAAACATGTTAAGTGAAATTAAAGAATCACTTAACCCAGAAGTACACAGATTAGTAAATGGGTTTATTAGAAAAATGGCTGATAGATATGATTATTCTCTTCAAGATGCAGTTAATGCTACGATGCAAGTTTTAAGAAATCAAAATTATGATGGTATTAATGAATTATTAAATGAATTAGATCTTCCTCAATCTTTATTAGCAAAAGCAAATAATCAGGTAAAATCTCCCTCAACTATGGCTAGTTTATTATTAAACTTATATGATGCTATTCAAGCTAAAGAACAGATTGATTATTCAAAAAATTCAAAATTTAAAAGAGCATTAGATTTATTTAAAGATTTAGCAGATGACAAAGTAGAAGGTACAAATGGTGAAGATGTAGAATCTGTTACTGAAGCAACTAATATATCAATTCAAAACTATTGGGATAAAGAAAATCAATCCGGGGGTAGTATGGATACAAGTAGAGAATTAGAAAAAAATGATGTTAAACAATTTTCTATAAATGTTGACAATAAAGTCGCATATTTAACAAAATTAAGAGATGATGGTAAGTTTAAAAGTACAAAAGTAACTGACGACAAAATAGAAAGTTGGTCAATTAAACCTAAAATGCCAGGATCTAAAATAGCATCTATGTTAATAGACGAAAATGTTGTAAGGGTAAATAAAGTCATACAATCAATAAAAGAATCTAAAACATATAAATTATCAACAAAATATGGCAAGAATATTAATAAGTAATATTCTCAATATATTTATAATCAAAACAACTAAAATATTTTCATAATGAAAAAATCAGAATTAAAAGAAATCATCAAAACAGCTATGTTAGCTGAAGCTAATGATTCCAAAAAAGGAAACAGCGAAGAGCAAAAACGCATGGAAGGTGCTATCAAAGATGATAGAGATCATATTAAAAATCTTGAAAAAGATATTAAAGATAATGAAGATAAATTATCTAAACTTAAAGACGACTACAAAGAAGACGTTAGTGAAGGTGGTAAATACTATGAAGACGATACAGTTGAAGAAGCTGAAGAAGTAGATGTTGAAGATAATGAAGATATTAATGTTGATATTGAAGACGAAGTTGATATTGATGATGAATCTTCAAAATCAGAAATTGAAGTAGATTCAGAATTAGCAGGTGAAGATTCTGACGTAGCAGCTATATTGGGTCTATTAACTAAGGCACAATCTGAAGCAAAGAACTTAGGTGATGAAAAATTGATGGATCAAATTGGAAACACAATTACATATTATACTAGAGCACACGTTGTAGCTGAGGAAGAAGGAATGGATCCTGAAAGATTTATGGGATCAGGAGGTGATGAAGTAGATTCAGATAGTATAGTTAATGTAACAAAAGACAACCCAGCAGAAGACGCTGAAATTGGCTTCGCATTAGATGAGTCAACAAACAGATTTAAAAAATTAGCAGGTATTATTTAATAGTTATTAACAATAAAATTTATAAAAAAAACAATTATGACAACAGTAGAATTAAAAGAACAGTTTGATGGAATTTACGAAAAATTTACAACTGAGCATTTAGGAAAATCAAAGGCAGCACATGGACGTGCTAGAAAAGCTTTAGGTGAAATTAAAAAACTTATAAGTGAATATCGTAAGGCTTCAATTGCTGAGGATAAAGCAAAATAAATGAACGAACGCAAACTAACCAAATCCGAACTTGCAAAGAGAGAGGATATTATTTTAAATATGAAGGGTAACAAACGTGACCTTGTAAAAAAATATGGGGCGGATGCGGAAAAAGTAATGTATGGTCGAGCTACTAATATGGCCAAAAAACAATCAGAATCAATGACTCAAACAAACGTGAAGCTAAAAGAGATGGTTAAGGATGCTCTTAAAAATCCTAAAAAGGCCGATTTAAATAAGGATGGTAAATTGTCTGATTACGAAAAAACAAGAGGTAAAGCCGTTGAAAAAAATCTATCTGAGGATTTTGATGAAGAAAACTTAAAACCTCTACCACCAAGAGCCAAATTAGATAATAGGGAGGATTTTGGATATGAAGAAGAAGACTTAGACAATCCAGATGAAGACTTAGTTATAATAGGATCAGGATATTTAGAAGGTTTTAATAGGCCTCATTCTTTAAATAATGGAGAATTAGAAATGTTGGGTAAAAAAATCGTTAAACAATTATATAAAGGTGATAAAAATGCTGCCTTTAAAGACATTGTTGATAGATTAAATGAAGATCTAGATTTAGGTCATGAAGACAACGAACCCCACATGCTTAAAGCAGATTTATATCGTATTGGAAAATATGCTATGGAATTATACAATATAGTAGACGGGTTTGAAGGTGAAGGAGAAGTTGATTTTCCTTCTTGGTGGCAAGCTAAAATAACAAATGCTAAAACAGCAATTGTTGGGGCTAAACATTATCTTGATTTTGAAATTAATGAACCTAAAATTGATGCTGTAGTTGACACTATAGATGATATAACACCAGACGATGATGTTGTAGATACCGATGTTTTAGACGTAGATATCGATGAATCTCAATTAGGCACAGACGATGACACAGGTTTTACTAAAACGTTATATACACCTAATGAAATGGGAGATGTATCAGTTGCAGGTGAATATGCTTCAGGAGCTTTTGAGGAAAGTTTAAAAAAAACAGTAGCAGAAAAATTAGCTAAAAAATTAAAAGAATCTATATCTGACGAAGATAAAAAACATCTAGATATGATAGCATATTATGAATTTGGTGCAGATTCTACTAGTGGTGGATTTGATAAGTTAGGAGATGCCGAAAAAGAAGAAGCTAGAAAATTTATGGTGTATGCCAATGTTGATAAAACATTTGATGACAAACCAGTAAAAGAAGGTTTACCTAAAGGCTATTGGGATAAAAAAATCGATGCCAAAGATGAAGATCAAGATGGTAAAATAGATGAAGATCTTAGTGGTGTAGAAGCAGGTAAAACCTATGCTAATATGAATAGAGAAGAAAGAAAACAATATGGTAATTATATTGATCATGTAGACATAGGTCATTTTGTAACTCCTAGTAGTGAGTGGAAAGACAATGATAATGATTACTTTTACAAATTAGGTTTAAGAGTAGTTAAACAAAGGTATAAAGGTAATATAGGTGCCGCTTATGATTATTTAAAAAATAATCAAAAAGTTGATGAGTCATATAATACTTTAGTTAATAAAATCGAAAAATCAGGTAAATCTAAAAAGGCAGCTAAAGCCATTGCTGGAGCAGTAGCATCATATAAAGCAAAAGGTGGAGGTAAAGGCCCAACAGCAAAACAGAAATAATAATGACAGCAGCAGAATTAAGAGAAAAAATCAGAGTATTAATTCCTCAAGTCTATGCTAATGTTAAACAAGGTGAGGCAGCAGCTGTAGAATTTGATGAGTTAACTAAATTTCCAGAATTAAAATCCGTAATTACAGATTTATTATCACATGAATTTGATAATTTTCTATCATCTATTGATTGGGTTGCACCTAAACCCTCAACATTTAGAATTAATTTAAAAAATAATCAAGAATTTTACTTAACATACTCTAGAAGGAGTTGGATTGCTCAAGTTGAAGGTAAAAAATATTATTTATTAAACTTACCCGAAGAAGAAAGAGCAACAGAAGCTATAGCACGTATTTTAAGATATGGGGTTAAAGTAGATGCTGATGCTGTGGAAGGAAATGATGTAGATGTAGATGTAGAAGTTGATGACACTGTAGAAATATAAAATAAAATAAAGTATTAATGGACCCAATTACTAAATATTTAAATAGTGTAGCATATAAATTCCCAAAAGGATATCCTGACATGAATAATGATCAGGATGTAAAACTTTTAATGTCTTTAGTAGAAAATTTAGTAGATAAAAATATAATTTTAAAAGAATCTTCTGAAGATTATGATAATACTATTAAAAGAGCTTTAAACGTTGAAGAAATTCCAAGATCAAAAAATAAATACCCATTCCCTGGTAAAGGAGGATCTACCTTTAATATAACGGTAAAATCTGATGATATGCTTACATTTAAAGCTCTTTATGGAGTGGCCCCACCTAAAAAAGGAGAAACTGAAGGTCAAACTAAAGGTGTAGGTAATGGAGAAATAGCATTATATTGGTTATATAATTTCTCAGATAGTAGTGTTGAAGTATCTGAAGGTAGAGCAGGAGATGATCCAGATTTATATTTTAATGGAATTGGGGTTGAAGTAAAAGCATATGGTAAACCCGTTATAGGTTTAGGTCGTTTTGGAGCTGATAAAGAAAATTTAGGTCTTTTAAGTGTAATTTTTGGCATTAATGCTTTAAGTAAAGCTTTAGGAGGTGAAGGTACTAAAAGAACTGTTAACCCAACAAATTTTAAAGGAAGTGATTTAGTCCCTGCTTTACAGCAAGTATTAGATTTAGAAGATATAGATGATCTACCAGGTTTAGCCCGTAGATATCCAATTTTCAAAACCATACTGGATAATATTAAAGTTGTAAACAGTTCTTTAAACGATCCAACCAATGCAGTAGATGCAGCTGTAGCTATGTCATTTGAGTTATTAGATTCTAAACTTGGGAGAAAACCAGGAGATGGTGGATTTTTAGCAGATGTAGAAGGAAATGGTGATGTTAAATTTTATGGTATAGATTTAAAAAAACTAAGAACTTCTGATAATTTACTAGACAATTTTGGATCTAAACAAAGTAGTTTATATCTTAATTTTGGAGCATTATTTGGATAATCTTTAAAATAAAATAAAATAATTATGTGTAAAAAATGTGGATGTAATAAGTGTGAAACTGAAAGTACTGCGTTAGTACTTAATGAGAGCAAAGCTCCGGCAAGTATACTGTCTGAAGGGTTAAAACGTCATATTGACACTAACAAACCACTTACTACTCCAATATATCGTAAGGGTTCACAATCATATTTTAATTTAATAGCAGAAGCAAGATCATTATATAGTAGAGGTATTTTAAATTTTACTAATAAGAGAGACATAGAGCTACTTACTGAAACCGATCAAGGTTATTTTGGCATATATGAAGGTAAAAAAGTGCCTTTAGATTTTCCTATGTTAGAAGCTGAAATAGACTATGAAAAAGAAAAGACTTGGAGAATACAAGATAAATTTCCCATTGAAGTAACTGTAAAAAAAGGATGGACAGGAAACTATTATACAATTGAACCTAAACCAATGGACATCAGTTATGATACTTTTATAGATTTGGGTAGTGGTGGAAATGTAGATTACACATCTTACGATTATACCACAGGTAAAGCTAGATGGACTTCTAATTCATTAGAACAAATTAAACAATGGGAAGAAGATAACCAAGATAAAATTAAAGTAGTATATTCGAACAGTCTAAATGAATCATACGATTACGATGAAGTAGCACAATCTGAATTTGGTATGGATTACGATCAATTAGGCCCAGGTGAAAAAGAATGGGTGCGTGATGAAATAGACAATATGTCTATGGAAGAATCATTAAACGAGTCTAAAATTCCTACTCAAGACCAAGTAGATAAATTCTTTACATTGACTCAAAACGAAACACATTATCTAAATTCCAAACCAGTAGCAGGTCAAGAAGGCACATTTAACTTAATGAAAGTTGAACCTTGGGATGAGTATGATTTATCAAATTTCAATTCATTAGTTAGAAAAGCAAAAGATAAAAAATCTAAATTCAAAAAACATGGAGAAATGTCAGGTTTCGATATGAGAGGTATAGACGAAGCTAAATTTAAAGGTAAAACCGTTGAATTAAATAAACCAACAAGAGGCGACAGTAAGAAATTTAAAGTTTACGTTAACTCAGGTAAGAAAAATGCTGATGGATCAATTAAGGTAAAAAAAGTAAATTTTGGGCATGGTGGAACTACTGCTAAAAAAGCAGGACAAAAAACCATGTCAATAAGAAAATCAAACCCTAAAGCAAGAAGCGCATTTAGAGCAAGACATAATTGCTCTTCCCCAGGACCTAAAACTATGGCAAGATATTGGTCTTGTAAAAAATGGTAAAATAAATGCCAAATCCTTTAAAATACACAACATCAATACCTGCTGGAGCATTAAGACATGCTACTCTTGGGATAGGTGTAGAAAATGTTCAATATGATAGTACTTGGAAGAATGGAATATCTCCAAATACTCTTACCTCATACTATCTTGTATATGAACCTGTTAGTGGAGCAGCCGTAAGAATTTATGCACCTGCTGATGCAGCAGAATTAATACAATTAGCACAATCTAAAGGATCACCTGAAACTACAGAAGCAGGAGCTTTAGCATGGTTCCCATCTAATGGCTTCTACCCAGCAAATAAAGTATTAAATAACATTGTTACTGATGAGTTAGTATTAGCTTTAAATGCTGGTACTATTACTTCATACCCTACATCAGGTACAAATTGGTTAGATTTAAGTGGTGAAGCAAATGATGGTACATTAGTTAATAATCCTACATTTAACCCAAATGGGTATTTAGATTTAAATGATGGGGGGAGTGGTAATGAAAGATTAGAAATCTCAAAACCATCACAGTTAGCTACAAATCAATATTTAACTATTCAAATATTATTTAAATTAAATACTTTACCTACAGTAGCTTATGGTGATAACAGTCCTATATTAGGAGCAAGAATAGGAAGTGATTATATGATATTTGCTTATCCTGCAAGTAATAATAAAAGTCATTTAGGAGTAAGTTATGATGATTCAAGATACCAATCAGGCCATGAAAGTGTTTTTGAAACAGAAGCAGGAAGGTGGGTTCAGTTTACTCATGTAGGAATACCTTATGAATCCGGGGGTTATCAAAGGGGTAAACTTATGTATTACATAAATGGTGTTTTAGATAGAGATGAATTTATATCAGGAGATTCTAATGGTTGGGCAATCCCAAACCCCTTTTATGGAGGGTATGATGCTAGATGGTTTAAGTATTCTGATATTAGTATATCTAAGATTAAAATGTATAATAAACAACTTACAGCTGAAGAAATTTCACAAAACTATTACCAAGCACCAATCGTTACAGACGGTTTAGTATTTGCTATAGATGCTAGTAATTTAGTCTCATATGAAAGTGGCTCAACTACTACTTATTCACTAACAGGTTCTGATACAGGTACATTATCTGGAGTTATCCATAGTAATTCTGCTAACGGTAGTTGGAGTTTTGGTAGTAATCGAAACACATATTTAAAAGCTGGTGGAAATCCCGGCCCTTTTGATCTTCCTGCATGGGATGGATACACGATAAATATTTGGGTTAAAAGAACAGCATTTGGTACATGGCAATCAGGAACTACAAATTATGATGGTATTTGGAATTATTATTGGAATCATAATTTAAGTTTTACAGGAGCACATACAGAAGTTAACGCAATCCAAGGAACAGGTTTATCAGCCTACACAATTCAAATGGATAGATGGTATAATGTTATTATGACCCACGATAATACTTCAAGTTCTGGTAATCATAAAGTTTATATAGATGGTAATTTAATCCAAACAAGCAATATACCTAATCCAACTTATTCAAGTGGTAACATAAGACAATTTTTTATAGGAAATTGGGACTCAGGTTGGTCTATGGTGGGAGAAATAGGAACACTTCAAGTTTATGATAAACAGCTTACAGATAGTGAGGTTTTACAAAATTTTAATGCTTGTACACAAAAATATAACTAATGAAATATTTAATACAAATGGAAAATATTATCCAAGGATGGGAAGTAAAATATTTTGAAAATGGTATAGAATATTCACAAATTTTTCCTACTCAAGAAGAAGCTATGGATTTAATTGATGAGTGTGATTTAACAGGACTTTACCTTCCCCAAAATACACTTAGTTAATAAACTAAATAGATTATTATTTGTGAATCTAAATAATTTTTCGTATATTTATAATAAAAAATAACAAACAATGGATAATTTTAATTTAAAAAAATTTATTGGTGAAAAATCACTATTAAATGAAAGTTCACCTGGATACGATACAAGAAAATTCGGTGGAGCTCTACCAACACTAGAAAGCGTTAAAGCAGCTTATGAAGCTAAAGAATGCAAATGTGGTAAAGGAGAAACATGCAAGTGTAATGACATTAAAGAAGATGCAAGTAATAATTTAGTTGAAGATATAATAGAAAGACTTAAAGGTGCAGATTTAGATGGAGAAACAATGCAATATATTTTGGAAAAAATAGGTATGGACTATCAAATGTATAAACAACTAAATGTAAAATATGATGATGAAGTTGATGCTGATGAAGATGCAATGGCTTCTATTATGATGGATGCACCTGATAGATTTGAAGAAGGAGAAAAAATAGTTCCACCCCAACCTTCTGATGAAAGAGTTATAGATATAATTAAAAAAATGGCTCCTAAAACTAAAATAAAATTCTTAGAAAAATTAGCTAAAATGAAAAATCAAAAATAAAACAATATGGCATTTTTAATATACTCAGGATTAACAGAAACATTAGCCCCTAAAATAACAGGAATATGGAATTGGTGCTGTTATAATAACCAAAATCCCGGAGATCCTTATTTTACAGATTCAACTGTATTAACAATTGATACACCAAACTTTCCTACTCTTTCTAATGGATTAACTGTTAATGGAGCAAATTGCGGTGTAGGGATGACAGATGCTGGTCAAGTTGCACAGGGGCAAAATGTAATAGGAAAAGGACCATGTGGTAACTTTGGATTCGTTGGTAGCCAAGCTTGGCCTGCAACTGCACAACAATTCTATATGGGGGGTGTAGATTGGGATGTTTATACTGGTTCAGGTAAAACTAAAGAAGATTTTCGAACTGATATGGGTAATGGTATGTTTGTTTATGGAAAGGCTGCGGGTACAGCTCCAACCCAACACCAGTACCCAGGACAATTAGACGAAGAATTTATTAATGTAATTTTACCATCATCATATTTTGTAGGTGCTGATCAAGCATCTCCTGATGATGATGCTGCAAGAATACACTACTCAGTTTCTCGTGGTGGTAATTTTTTAGCAATTTTACTAACTAAGATATGGTCTGGATATAAATTTCCAAAAATAGATAATACAATTGGGATTAATGCCGCAATGTCCAATGAGGAAGCTGCTGCTAATTGGTTAGCTAATGGATATGGTTTAGAAGATTTAGGTGAACCATTATTCGCTTCAAAGATTTAATAAAGAAAACATTTAGACTGATTCATAGCCAGTCGATTGAAAAAGAAAAACAAGACATCTGTGGCGTCTCCCTTGGAGACGCCATTTTTTGTTTGTATATTAACATATAAATAAGGATACAATATGAGTAAGAACATAGTAATGATTGGAGCTGGAGTAGCAAATGTAAATGCTGCTACCAAATTAATCGATGGGGAGTATAAGGGTAAAATTACTATTATTGATATGGGTAAAAACCCATACGATAGAAAATATAGTGAAGTAATGGAAGGTTTTTTAGGAGCTGGAGGTTGGTCTGATGGTAAATTAACCTATCATACTTCAATTGGAGGTCAATTAAGTAAATATTGTGGTGAAGAAAAAGCAATGGAACTATTCGACCAGGTTATAGCTAACTTCAAACGTTTCCATCCTAACCCATCAGAAGTACAATGTTCTGATCCTAAATCGGAACCTGAATTTATTAAACCATATTTTGGATTAAGATTATTCCCAGTATGGCACGTTGGTACTGATTATTTACATGAAATTGGTAAAAATTGGTATGACTTTTTAGTTGAGGGTGGTGTTGAATTTTATTGGGAATCTAAAGTTACAGACATTAATTTTAAAAATAATAAATTAGAAATAGGAAAGAAAATGGATGGTCATTTCTTATATTATGACACCCTTATCTTTGGTGTAGGTAAATCCGGTATTGATTTTGGTAAAAAATTAGCGGAACAATATGACTTACCAACAGAACCCAAACCAGTACAAATAGGTGTTCGATTTGAAGCACCACAAAAACACTTCCAGAAATTAATTGATGTATCTTATGATTTTAAATTATATAGAAAATTCGAAGACAAGGGAGTATCATTACGTTCTTTCTGTACAAACAACAATGCAGCATATGTTGCCGTTGAAGAAACGTATGGAGACCATTCGTATAATGGACACGCTAAAAAAGATGAAGCCTTCCGAAATAATATGACTAACTTTGGTATCCTAATGGAAGTACAAGGCATAGATAATCCATTTGAATGGTCTAGAGAATTAGTAGGTAAAGTACAAGAAGAAGGTACAGGTTTATTTTATAGTCCTACCCGTAAACCTACAACAACCTCTGAAGGAATTGAGGTAAGTACTATTCAAATTGATTCATTAAATAGAATTAGAGAAGCATTTAAGGGTTATTATACTTATATTGATGATTTTATTGAAGATATGAAAAAAGTATTCCCAACATTAGGAGATGATTGGGGAGTATATATACCAGAAATTAAATATCTATCCCCTGAACCTTTAGTTAATTATAAAGATTTAAGTTTAACAAAATATCCAAATGTACACTTTGTAGGTGATGCATTAAGTGCTAGAGGTATTACAGTATCGGGAGCACAAGGAATATATGTTGTTGAATCATTATTAGGAGATATAAAAGAAGATGATTACATTGAAACAGGAGATATAATAAGTTTTTAAAAAAAATAAACATGGCTAAAAAAGTAAAGTTATTTGAAGAAAAAGTAATTAAATATAAAGGTGCAAGACACTATTTAATAAGAACAGAAGGAGAAGAACATTTTAAACATCATAGATATGACCATCCAGCTATAGTACCCATTACCAAAGACTCAGAATTTAAAAAAGGTTATTTTTTAAATGGTATTGAATACACAGTGGATAGTTTTAACGAAATAATGCAAGAAAGAGAAGGTTTACCTTGGTATAAAACTACAGCTGGAAAAGGAACATCAAGACATTAGTATGATAGAAATAAAATATAACCATAAATTGAATAGGGTTTCCCATAAAAATCTAACGGATACCCAATCAACTTTTGATTTAATTGCTATTGATTTAGATACAAATCTTCCATTTATAAAATGGTATGTTATGTTACCCCCAAATGAGTCTGCTCATTTTGATTTAGAAAAATCATTTATGTCTAACATATCAGGAATAGAAATAAATGCTTATCATAATGGAGATTTAATACATACTGAAAGGTTTCAATGGGCTAAATTAGATAATAGATTTACATTTATTTGCCCCAAAACAGAATTAGCATATGCTTCTTGGCATAGTTTAGTTTATGATGATGAATATAAGTCAAAATTTAAAAATGATGATGTTATATATGATTTAGGAGCTAATTTTGGGGTTTATACAATGTTGGCTGTAAATAATGGTGTAAAACAAGATTACGCCTTTGAACCAACCCCAAATAATGTAGATTGTTTAAAGAAAACTTTTAAATTTGATAGTAATGTAACTATCTTCGATAAAGCAATAGGTGGTAAAGATGAAAAATTAATATTTTACCTACAACAACATTCAGTAGCAAATAGTATACATAATACTAATGGCACTCCCCTAGAAGTAGATTGTATTAATTTAGAAAATTTTATAAATACAAATCAATTATTAAAACCAACCATTATTAAATGTGATATTGAAGGTTCAGAATATGATTTTATAGAATCATGTACTGATGAATTCTTTAAGGGCATACATACAATTATATTTGAGTTCCATAATAATAATAACAATCAAATTTGGAATCCAACAAAAAAGTTATTAAATTTAGGTTATAATATAAAAATGAACAAAGATAATTATATAGATTCTTCTATGTCTACCTTTGTTGCTAGAAAATAAAAAGTTATGAAAATAGGATTTTGTGGTACAATGTCAGTAGGTAAAACAACTTTAGTTAATGCTTTAGAAGAACTACCAGAATTTAAAGGTTATAAATTTACAACAGAGCGTTCTAAATATCTTATGGAGATGGGTATTCCATTAAATACTGACTCAACAGTTAAGGGGCAATCAGTATTTTTAGCTGAAAGAGCTAGTGAATTAATGTATGATAACATTATAACAGACAGAACTATCATTGATGTTATGGCATTTGCTAAATGTTCAAAATCAATGAATTATTTAGAAGCTAATGATTTTTGTGGTTTTGCAAATAATATGTTAAGTGAATATGATCATATATTTTATGTATCAGCTGAAGGAGTTAACATTGAAAATAATGGAATAAGAGAAACTGATGCTGATTATAGAAAATTAATCGATCAAAATATTCAACTTTTAATCATTAAATATAGACATAAAATTAAAAATTTAACTGAAATTAAAGGTTCAACTGAAGAACGTATTAAATCTGTTAAACAGGCAATTTCTTCGTGATATTTATAACGAAATATACCATACAATGAAAAAATCAGAATTAGCAAAAGCTATAAAAGAAACAATTATAGATGTTCTTCAAGAAGCTACAATTGAAACATCAGCAAAAGACTTAAGACAAGTTAAGGCATCAGCTGATAAAGATGATGTGATAAAAGTAACAGAAGAAGAAGATGAAGATAAGGAACCTACAAAGTCCCAACTAAAAAACGAACCACTATCTAAAATAGGATATAAACTAGCTGATACTCAAAAAGAAATGAAGCAAGTAGTTAAAAAGTGGAAAACTGCTGAGGGCGCTGAAAAGGAAAGATTAACTAATCGATTAAGAGATTTAACTAAAATTAAAAAAGAACTTGAAGGACTTCTTTAAAAATATAAAAAATTTACTTATTGTAGTTCTAGTAGTATTTCTTTTATTTCAAAGGGGATGTTCCTCTAACTCCGATGGGGTTGAACCTAAAATAATAACTAAGATTGAAACTAAGTGGGATACAATTACTATTAATAAAGTAGAATATATTCCTAAATGGGTTGAAAAAATTGTAACTATATATGAAAATGATACTATAGTAATTAATACTCCAATAGATACATTAGAAGTATTAAAAGAATATTACGCTAAAAATGTTTATGTTGATAAAATTGTATTAGATTCTTTGGGAATAGTAACAATAACAGATACAATATCTCAAAATAAAATATTTTCAAGAAGTATTATATCTGATATACTGATTCCAACTACAACTATTACAAGTGATATTTATATTAATGAAAGAGAGTTTTATTGGGGTTTAAATGTAGCAGGTAGATCAAGTCAAATTAATTATTTAGGTGGTGGATTATTATATAAATCAAAGCGTAAAAATGTATATGGTTTGGGGATTGGAATTAATGAAGGCTTCCAACCTATTATATCAGCTAGTTACTATATGAAAATTGGAAAATAATGGCTGAAGATTTAAAAAAAATAATAAGACAAGAATATTTAAAATGTGCTAAAGATCCTGCACATTTTATGAAAAAATATTGTTTTATTCAACACCCACAGAGAGGTAGAATACAATTTAATCTTTACCCATTTCAAGAAAAAGCATTACATTTAGTTAGAGATAATCCTTATTCAATTATATTGAAATCTCGTCAGTTAGGTATATCAACCTTATCTGCAGGTTACTCATTATGGTTAATGTTGTTTCATAAGGATAAAAACGTGTTATGTATCGCGACCAAACAGGAGACAGCACGTAACATGGTTACTAAGGTTAAATTCATGTATGACAACTTACCATCGTGGCTTTCAATACCAGCTCCTGAAAATAATAAATTATCACTTAGATTAAATAATGGATCTATAATTAAAGCAACTTCAGCCTCTAGTGATGCTGGTAGATCAGAAGCAGTATCTTTACTATTAATTGATGAGGCAGCTTTTATTGATAATATTGGAGAAATATGGGCATCAGCTCAACAAACCCTAGCTACAGGTGGTGGTGCTATTGTATTATCAACTCCTTACGGTACTGGTAATTGGTTCCATAAAACATGGGTTAATGCTGAATCAAATGACAATCAATTTTTACCAATTAAATTACCATGGTGGGTACATCCCGAGAGAAATCAAGAATGGAGAGATGCACAAGATGGTTTATTAGGTGATCCTAGACTAGCAGCACAGGAGTGTGATTGTGATTTTAGTACATCGGGTGATATTGTTTTTCATAGTGAATGGATTCAATTTCTAACAGAATCAACTATTAAAGAACCAACAGAAAGAAGGGGTGTGGATCAAAATCTATGGATTTGGGAAGCAGCTGATTATTCTAGAGAATATATGGTAGTAGCAGATGTTGCTCGAGGTGATGGTAAAGATTTTTCGGCCTGCCATATTATGGATATTGCAACAAATACACAAGTAGCAGAATATAAAGGTCAAATGCCACCAAAAGAATTTGGTTTTTTCCTTACAGGATTAGCTACAGAATATAATAACGCAATGTTAGTAGTAGAAAATGCTAATATAGGATGGGCAACATTAGATGCAATTATTGAACGAGGGTATAGAAATTTATACCAATCTCCCAAGTCTGATGCTTTAACGGCCGAATCTTATTTAAGAGTATATGAAAGAAATAGCGAAATGGTTCCAGGATTTACAATGTCAATGAGAACAAGACCTTTATGTATTAATAAATTTAGAGAATTTGTTGGCGATAATTCAGTAACTATTCGTTCAAAACGTTTGGTTGAAGAGATGAAAGTGTTTATTTGGAAAAATGGAAGACCAGAAGCTCAAACAGGCTACAACGATGACTTGGTTATGTCATTTGGGATTGGTATGTTCCTACGAGACACCTCGATGAAATTTCAACAACAAAGTCTAGATATGACAAGAGCAACATTAGGAGCAGTAAAAGCAAATAAAGTATCATATAGTGGGGGCCATGCAGGTAATACTGTTGATAACCCATATGAAATGAAAATCGGAGATCAGTCTCATAATTTAGATTGGTTACTATAATATTTATAAATAAAACAAAATGGCAGATAAAGGTTTATTCCCAAGATTAAAAAGATTATTTTCTACAGACGTAATTATACGTAATGTAGGTGGTAATCAACTTAAGGTTTTTGATGTTAATAAAATCCAACAATCCGGAGAAATTGAAAGTAATTCTCTAGTTGATAGATTTAATAAAATTTACACAAATTCATCAACTTCACTATATGGTCAACAAGCTGGATTTAACTATCAGTATTTAAGACCTATGCTCTATTCAGAGTATGATGCTATGGATACAGATGCAATTATTGCTTCTGCTTTAGATATTATAGCTGATGAGTCTACTCTTAAAAGTGATATGGGTGAAGTATTATCTATCAAATCATCAGATGAAGATATTCAAAAAATTCTATATAATTTATTTTATGATGTTTTAAACATTGAATTTAATCTTTGGCCTTGGGTTAGAAATTTAGCTAAGTATGGTGATTTTTTCTTAAAGTTAGAAATTGCAGAGAAGTATGGTGTTTATAATGTTATACCTTATACAGCATTTCATATTGAAAGATTAGAAGGAGAAATGGGTCACGGAAGTAAAGACAATCCATCAGAAATTAGATTCCGTTTTGATCCTGAAGGAATACAAGCATCAGATACAGGATATTATAATGTACCTGGACAGACTCAAGATCGCCCAGGTTCAATTATATTTGATAATTATGAAATGGCTCATTTCCGTTTATTAACGGATATGAATTTCTTACCTTATGGTAGATCATATATTGAACCAGCTCGTAAATTATTTAAGCAATATGTTTTAATGGAGGATGCTATGTTAATTCATAGAATTGTTCGTGCTCCTGAAAAACGTATCTTCTACATGAATGTAGGTTCTATACCTCCAAATGAAGTAGATGCATTTATGGAAAAAACATTAAGTAAACTTAAGCGTACACCTCATGTTGATGAAAAAACAGGTGAGTATAACTTAAGATATAACATGCAAAATCTACTTGAAGATTACTACATACCAGTAAGAGGTAATGATGCAAGTACTAAAATTGAAAGTGCAAACGGTTTACAGTGGGATGGTATTGCTGATGTTGAGTATTTAAGAGATAAATTATTTGCTGCACTTAAAGTACCTAAAGCCTTCATGGGTTATGATGAGAACACAGATGGTAAAGCTACTTTAGCAGCCCAAGATATTAGATTTGCACGTACTATTGAACGTATTCAAAGAATTGTAGTTTCAGAGTTATACAAAATTGCATTAGTTCATTTATATACCCAAGGTTATAGAGATGAACAATTAGCAAATTTTGAATTATCATTAACAACACCTTCAATAATATATGATCAAGAAAGAGTAGCATTAATGAAGGAAAAAATGGATTTAGCATCTCAAATGACTGAAACCAATTTATTCCCATCAGACTTTATATATGATCATTTATTCCATTTAAGTGAAGACCAATATGATGACTTTAGAGATTTAATTAGAGAAGATGCTAAACGTAAATTTAGAATTGATCAAATTGTAGCAGAAGGCAACGATCCAGTAGAAACTGGTCAATCATATGGTACCCCTCATGATTTAGCTTCACTATATGGTAAAGGAAGAATGTATTCAAATCCAGGAGATGTACCTAAACCCGATAAGTATGCCGCAGATGATAAAAATACAAAGGGTAGACCTAAAGAAAAAGCATCTAAAAGAAATACTCAAGATGATAATTTTGGTAAAGATAGATTAGGAGCTAAAGGTATGAAGAAAGATTATAATGATACTAACAAAAGTCCTCTAGCATTAGAGAATAATTCACAGTATTTAAAACATCAATCTATGTTAGATAATATCCCAACAAATGGAAAAAAATTAGTATTTGAACAGAAAGACGCAGAAGGCTCGCTTCTTGACGAATCAAATATTAAGGAACAATAATTTTAGTATATTTATAAATAAATAAGTATTGATGTATATAAAACATTCGAAGTTTAGGAACACAGGGATTTTATTTGAAGTAATAGTAAGAAAAATTACTTCAGAAACCCTGTCAGGAAAAGATTCACCAGCTATAGAAATATTAAAATCTTATTTTGTTAATACAGAATTAGGAAAAGAATATAAATTGTATGAAACTATATTCAAATCTAAAAACTCAGATTATTTTAGAGCAAGTACAACCTTAGATACAATATTAGAATCATCTAAAAAATTAAATAGATCATCTATTAGAAAAGAAAAATATAACTTAATTAAAGCTTTAAAAGAACACTATGATGTAGAAGGTTTATTTAAAACTAAACTTCATGATTATAAAGCACAAGCTTCTTTATATACTTTATTAGAGGTATACAATACCGATAAATTAATAAATCCTAATCAAATTATAGATAACAAGGTAACCTTATTAGAATATTTAACTTCAAATGAGGTAGCTAGTGATAAGGTTAAAGAAGATGTAATTTCAGAATTTAAATCTCAAGATAAAGATATTCGTACACTAACATATTATGTGTTATTAGAAAAATTTAATGATAAGTATTCTACATTAAATGAAAGACAGAAGAATATACTTAAAGAATTTATTGAATCTGTAGATAATACACCTTCACTTAAAGAATTTTATAATAAAGAAGTTACTTTTATTACTGAAACAATTCAAAAAGAAATAATTAAAACTAAAAGTGAAGTTATTAAAATTAAATTAACAGAAGTTTCTTCTTTAATTAAAGAATTAGATAAAAGAACTACTATTAAAAGTGATCATTTAGTTGATTTATTACAATACCATTCATTAATTGAAGAATTAACAAAATCAAATGGGTAATATAATAGATAAAATATACGAACGTATAACAGAAGCTAAAAAGGATGTAACACCAGAATTAAAATCCTGGATTTCTGATAGATATGGTCCTTGGAATGATAAAGACTTTATTTCTGATGATGGTGATACTTATTTTAAATATGAAAAAACTTCTGAAGGTGGGGGGGATTCACATACTATAATCAAATTACCATCTTTTACAGAATTAGTAAAACAACTTAAAGCAACTAAAGATGCAGCTAATAATTTAGTTAGAGGTGAATCTGTAAGAGATGATGAGGTGTTAAGAAGTATAGCAGATGAATTAAGGTTAGAATTTAATAAGTTTAGAACTCATTTAAGAAAAGAATACCCAGCATTTTATTCTCAATTAAAAGGACAACTTACAGAAGAAGAAGTTGAAGAAATTTCATCATCTGGTGGTGCTGGTAGTTATTTAACACCATACGCTTTTAGACTATCAGGATCTAAACCAAATGATAAAGCTTATACTGAATTAGGGTACAAACCTGTTAAAGAAGATATAGGTGCTACATTAGGTCCAGGTCCTAAAGCAAGTGATAATGGTGTCAGAGATAATTCATATGTAAAAGATTATGGATATAAATTAGTACCCTCAAAAATTAAAGGATCTGGATTAGAAGTTAAACAATTATTTGAGGATTCAAATGTTGATGATTTTCAAAAAGAAAGAATAGCATCCTTTGATTTAATTGAACAGGAAATGAATGATATTTATAAGATATTGAGCAACGCTAAAAACGAAACAGCTGATTATTATAGTGAAAACCCAGCATCATATTCTGTGGTTAAACCTACTGATCTAGTTCTAGACTATATAAAAGATATAAAAGACTTACTAAAAGGAAATTAAATGAAAACATTACAAGAACAATATAACCAAATTAAAAAAGGAAAAGGTAGTAAAGAAATTTTCCTTAAAGAAGTTAAATTAAAATATCCAAATTTAATTCGTAACTCTGCTAAATTTGAAGAAGCAAAATCAACCTTAATAGGGCGAAGCATCATATCCGAAGGATTATATGTTGCTAATGCTTCAAAGGAAAATCCAGATTGGTTTAAACTATTCGATGAGAATATGAACCTTATTTCTGAAGAAGCAGCAAAGGCACTTGAGAAAAAAACAACTAAAGAAGTAACAAACCTACAAGCTCCAGATACTGGGTATGATTATAAAGATGATAAAAATATCAACAATGTATCAGGTGAGCAATTTCGTCAAGGATACTTTACAGAACTTACAGATGTAACTAATGCCGATAAAACTAAACAACAATTAATTGATTTAGTTATTAATAATATGTCTAAAAACCCACAATATTATACTGAGGAAGCTCAATTTGGTATTAAAGGAATTGGATATACTGAAGATGCCCCAGCGTTAGGTGCTGGTACCGAAATTAAATATAAAGATGGTTCGGGGTATGGTACTGAAACAAAGAAAAAAATTAAAAAGAAAGATTCATCAGCTTATGCTGACAAAATGTCAGCCAAGGTATTCTCAACAGGATACACTGATTTAGCACCAAAACAACCTTTAGAAGAAAACAAAATGATATCATTAATAGATTTAATGGAACAACTTCCATTAGGAGAAAAACCATCTCCAAAACGTAAAAAAGCAACAGTTAAAAAAGAAACAACAGATTCAAAATTAGCTGAAATTGAAAAAAATGGAAGAATAGCTACATTAGAATTACAAATTGAAGCTATAGAAGAAATTATTTCTAGTAAAAATGAAAGAATTTCAATGGTTACTGAGGATGATAGTTTATCAGAATTAGTAGATGCAAAGAAAATGAAATTAATGCAACGTGAAGTTAAGGATTTAGAACGAAGAAAAGTGAAATTGGAAAAGTTATACGAGAAAATGTGTGGTAGTGCTTATAAAAAAGTCGTTAATGAGTTGGATGCCGAAGCTTGGAAAAAACAAAATGGTCAAGATGCTGATTGGAGTCCAAAAATGGAAGAAGGTAGTAATGATAATTCAAATTTAAATTCTAACGATAATAGTAACGATAATAGTAACGATAATCCTGAGTCATATTCAGGTCAAACTAAGTTCAGATCTAAATAAAATTTACCATGAGCCAAATTTTAGTAGAAACTCATATTTTCAAACCTGTTAGATCAAAGCTAGATGAAAATAAATCCAACAGAGGTCTTCCTCTAGTTGAAGGTATTTTAGCAACGGCTGAAATCAAGAACGGAAATGGTAGATACTATTCAAGAGAATTATGGGAAAGAGAAATAGCAAAATATCTTCCACTAGTTAAAGAGCATAGAGCTATGGGAGAATTAGATCACCCCGAATCATCAGTAATCAATCTAAAAAACGTATCACATAATATTGCTGATATGTGGTGGGATGGAGATAATGTAATGGGAAAAATAGAAATACTACCTACCCCAAACGGAAATATACTTAAATCGTTAGTTGAAAGCGGTATTACTGTTGGTGTGTCATCTCGAGGGATGGGTTCACTTAAAGATGTAGGTGGGTTAATGGAAGTACAAGATGATTTTGAATTGCTATGTTGGGATTTTGTTTCAACACCTTCTAATCCAGATTCATTTATGAATTTAGTAAGAGAAAGCAAGGAATTCAAATCTCAAGATCAATACCAAAAAGTAAATACAATATTAGGTGAAATATTATGTTCACATGGAGCATGCCCTATTATATAAAATAACAACCCCTGATTCCAGAAGAGGCGTTATCATTAATATGGTGCGCCTTTTCGCTTTTTATATCTCCCCATATACGTATAATGGTAATATGTCATTTCTTATATGACATCAATATTTATTATTAAATAACCCCCTATTACGTTTCTTAATAAGCGTAGTTTCCCAACAAAAAATTTAGGAAAATGAACAGAAACTTTTTAAAAGAAGCAATCGCTGATGCTAAAGCAGTCAAAGAATCTGCAATAGCAAATGCTAAAGTTGCTCTCGAAGAAGCATTCACACCTCAAGTTCAAGCCATGTTCGCCCAAAAGGTAAATGAAATGGACATTGAAGAAGAGGAAGAAAGCAACGACGAAGTAACAGAAGCGAAAGCTAAAAAAGAGTACAAAGACGACGATCGTAAAGACGGTGGTGAAAGTAAAGAAACTAAACGTACAGAAAAAATGAAGTACGGAAAAGACTTAGCTGAATCCGAAGTAGACGAAGATCTAGACTTGGACGAAATTTTAGCAGAATTAGAAAAAGATGATACCTCATCTAAAAATCTTAAAGAAGCAGAATCTGATGAAGATGCTGAAGAAGAAGGATATGAAGATGGTATGGAAGATGAAAAAGAAGACATGGACGACGAGGAAGATATCGATCTCGAAGATATGTCAGAAGATGATCTTAAATCATTTATCGAAGACGTAATTGAAGACATGGTTACAGCTGGTGAATTAGAAGCAGGTGAAGAATTTGAAGTTGAAGGTGAAGAACCTGAAGATGAAGAAATCGACATCGATGTTGAAGATGAAGTAGAAGTAACAATGGATGAAAATGAACGTACAGATACAGAAGAAGAAGGATATTTAGATGGTGAAAAAGATGCAAGGGAAGATTTAGAAGAAGCAATGAAAACAGTTGCAGTTTTAAAATTAGAACTTAATGAAATCAACCTTTTAAACGCTAAACTTCTCTACACGAACAAAGTGTTTCGTGGTAAAAACTTAACTGAAGCACAAAAGGTTAAAGTATTAGGAGCTTTTGATAAAGCTGAAACGGTTAAAGAAGCAAAACTTGTATTTGAAACTATCAACGGTAGTATTAAATCTAAATCTACTAAATCTATAAGTGAAAACTTTAAGTCAAAAGGTAGTGCTTCAAACTTAACTTCAACTCCAAAAGTAAGTAAGAAAAAACCAATTGTTGAATCAAATGAGATGGTACTACGATTCAAAAAGTTAGCTGGTATTATCAGTTAATAGGTAAAAATTTAAAAATAATTAAAAACACAAATTAAAAAATGAGTCAATTAAACTCCCTTTTAGAAAGTGCTAATCCTTACAAGTCATTACAAAGTGATGCTGCAAGATTAGCCAACAAATGGAACAAGACTGGATTATTAGAAGGTGCCGGAAACGAAACTGAGAAAAATAATATGTCTATGATCCTAGAAAACCAAGCTAAGCAATTAGTTATGGAAGAATCAAACACTGGTGGTGGTGCAAATGCTGGTACATTTACACCTGGAACAGGTGCACAGTGGGCTGGTGTAGCTTTACCTTTAGTAAGAAAAGTATTTGGTCAAATTGCAGCGAAAGAATTCGTTTCAGTTCAACCAATGAATCTTCCTTCTGGTTTAGTATTTTATCTAGATTTCCAATACGGAACTACAAAATCTCCATTTACAGCAACTGAGTCACTTTATGGTGATACTGATGGTAATCTTCCATTCGGTAACGGCGCAACAGGTGGATTATATGGTGCTGGTAGATTTGGATATTCAATCAACAATACTCAATCTGCTGCTTATACTCCGGTATCAGCTTCTGTAGATTGGTACTCAGAATTAAATGCTGATTCTTCAGTTTCTGCATCTGCAGCAGCCGGAGACATTGTAAAATTAGTTGTCCCAGTTGCATCATTTCCTAATTTTGATACAAGAGCAGTAAGAGCTTTTTATCCATCAGGATCTTTAACTGAAATACCATTAAATAATACATTTTATCCTCAATTTACTAAACTAAGTGCTGATGGTACAGACATCAACTTCTACATAGAAAATGGTATAGATGGTTCGGCAGCAGCTGCTGCAATTAAATTTGAGTATTTACTTCAAACAAATGACGCCGAAAGAGGTGATTTTGAAGATAGAAATCCTAATTTAAATGCTGATAACTCTCCAGCAATTACAATTCCAGAAATCAATATTCAAATGCAGTCAGAAGCAATTGTTGCTAAGACTCGTAAATTGAAAGCTGTTTGGACGCCAGAATTTGCACAAGATTTAAATGCTTACCATTCACTAGATGCTGAAGCTGAATTAACTTCAATTATGAGTGAGTACATCTCGTTAGAGATTGACTTAGAAATTCTTGATATGTTGATCGAATCTGCTTCTGCAGGTACTGAATACTGGTCAGCACAAAATAATTTAGCATTAGCTTCAACAGGTATTGTAAATAGTGATTTAGGTTTCTATAACTCACAAGGACAATGGTTCCAAACATTAGGAACTAAAATCCAGAAGTTAAGTAACATTATTCACCAGAAAACACTTAGAGGTGGTGCAAATTTCTTAGTATGTTCTCCAACAGTAGCTACAATTTTGGAATCAATTCCAGGATTTGCTAGTACTTCTGATGGTGATGCAGCTAAAATGAGCTACGCTTTTGGTGTACAAAAAGCAGGTACTATCAATTCAAGATATACTGTTTATAAGAATCCATACATGACTGAAAATACCATTTTAATGGGCTTTAGAGGTGGACAATTCTTAGAAGCAGGTGCTGTATTTGCTCCATATATTCCGCTAATTATGACTCCATTAGTATACGATCCAGAAACTTTCACTCCAAGAAAAGGTTTACTTACTCGTTATGCTAAGAAAGTAGTAAGACCAGAATTTTATGGTAAGATCTTCGTTGAAGGTTTGAATACTCTATAATCTAAGATTATATAAATAATAAGGAAGCCCCGCATTAGCGGGGCTTTTTTTTTCCTACTTGGTTACCCAATAAATAGTTAGTATATTTATAATCGATATAAAAATTCAACTAAAAGTTTTAAAATGAAAGAAACACCATCACAGTTACCTATTCAAAGTTATGTAATGAATTTTCCCTTTACATTTTCAACAGATGATCCTAATAATGTTTGGATGAAAGAAATGTCAGGGAAAGAATTATCAATAAATAGACCTAAAGCTTATAAACAGTTTATGGATCTCTATAATTTTATGGCTGGACAATCTTTAGTTCATTTACTACCAGCAGAGGGCAATTTTCAAGATTTAGTATATGTTGCTAATCTTGGCTTACAACTACCCCATATTAAAGATGAAAATCATATCTTACTATCAAATTATACTTCACCACCTAGACAAGGTGAAGAATATGTAGGTGAAAAATTCTTCAATCAGATGGGTTATAAAACTCATATATCCCCCCATAAATGGGAAGGAGAAGCAGATATAAAATATTTAAATGGTAACACTTATATTGGTGGTTTTGATATTAGATCAGATATTCAAGCATACCATTGGATGGAGGAAAATTTTGATATGAATATTATCAAAGTAAAAATGGTTGATGAATATATGTACCATTTAGATTGTAGTATATTTCCGTTAAATACGCGCTCAACTATGGTTTGTACGGAATTATATGATAAAACCGAGTTAGCGCAAATAAGCAAATATACTAACGTAATAGACGTAAATGTTGACGACTCTATGTATGGAATGGCCAATTCTGTTAGATTAGGAAATATGATTTTATGTGCCTCAAACATATCAGAAATGAAGCGAGGTGATGAATTTTATGATGGTGAAAAACACAAAATAGAATCACTTGAAAAAATATGCTCTGATGAAGGAATGGAACCAATAATATTTAACTTATCAGAATATATGAAATCTGGAGCAATGTTAAGTTGTATGGTAATGCATTTAAATAGAGTTGATCATTTTAAAACTTTATTATAAATGGCAGAAAAGTTAGAGGATTGGCTTAATGGTGAAGTCGCTGAATTATCTAAATTATCTGTTGGTGAATTAAGTAACACATTCTTTTTTAGAGATCCCTTAAGATCAACATTAATAGATTATAAACACTTCTATAGTCCTGCAGATGGAACCATATTATATCAAAAAATAGTTCAACCCGGAGAGCAAGTACTTGAAATAAAAGGTATAGATTATACAATTCAAGATGTAATGGGTGATAAAGATTATAACCAACCCTCTTTAGTTATTGGGATATTTATGTCATTTTATGATGTTCATATTAATAGAATTCCTTATGGTGGTGTACTTAAATATAAACGTTTGGAACCCATAGAATCAACAAACAAACCAATGTTGGCGGTTGAAAAAGATATATTAAATAAAGTAATTAATCCTAATAATATGGATTATTTGAAATACAATGAAAGAATGTCTAACCAGGTATATGTCCCTTCTTTAGATTACACATACCATATAATACAAATAGCCGATGAAGATGTAAACGTTATAGCTCCCTTCAAACAACAACGAGATCTTTGTACTCAAAATGAAAGATTTAGTTTAATTAGATGGGGATCACAGGTAGATTTAGTTCTACCCCTAGATTCTAGATATGAATTTGAGACTATTCTAGACGATACAATGCATATTAATGCAGGTCTTGATAAATTAATTAAAATTAAAGAAGTTAAAAATGACCTCAAATCATCATGAAGATGAAGTCTTCAGACCAAAAAGAATAGTGAAAAATCCAATTAAATTTAAATTAGCTCTAAATGAAGAGCAAAAGTTAGCTAAAGATGAAATATTAAATAATACCTTAACATTATTAGCAGGTAGAGCAGGTTCAGGTAAAACATTATTAGCATGTCAAGTAGCTTTAGATGGTCTTTTAAGAAGACACTATTCAAAAATTATTATAACTAGACCAACTGTGTCTAAAGAAGAAATTGGTTTCCTACCTGGAGATTTAAGAGAAAAAATGGATCCTTGGATTCAACCAATTTATCAAAATATGTATGCTTTATTTGATAAAGTAAAAGTAGAAAAACTTATTGAAGATGGTAAAATAGAAATTGTACCTTTAGCATTTATGAGAGGTAGAACGTTTTTGGATGCATGTATTATAGTAGATGAAGCTCAGAATGTTACTCATGAACAAATGGAAATGATTTCAACTCGTATTGGTTTAAGATCAAAAATGATTATCTGTGGTGACGATCATCAAGTAGATTTAAAGTCTCGACGTGATTCTGGATTTAGATTTTTATATAAAGAAGCTCGTAGGGTAAAAAATATGTGTTCTATAACTTTATTAAAAAATCATAGAGATCCTATTGTAGATAGTTTAATTGAGATTTATGAAGAAGCTGAAAGAAAAGGAATAACTAAATCCTCCTCGGGTACTAGCGGAAGAGGAAAAAAGTAAACCATCAATTTAGGGAAGACTTAGCAATTGAGTCACCCCCTTTGTATATTTATAACAAAAACGAATATGGCATCGATATTATCTCCAACAACCTTTCAAATTAAAATCAAGGAGGAACACGTAGTTAAAGGTATAAAAACTTTAAACGAAACTTACTTCACTCTATCTAATATTACTAATGTAGATAGAAGAATTGTTACCATACCGCAAACCACATCTATAGATTTAATAAATGTGAATGGTATTAATCCTGGTGCTGGTACTTTCCCATCTAGCAGTATGAAGTATGTAAGAATTACAAATTTAGATTTATCATCATCTCTATCTGTAAACTTTACATCATCGGATGCTGGTGATGGTCCTTCTTATTGGAGTATGAAATGTCTTCCAACTTCGTCTTTAATGTTTTCAAGTCCTCAAGTAACCGGAAGTATTTTTAATGGTTCCTTTGGTCAAGATATAGAATTCATCTCAGTTTATGCTATTAGTGAAAGTATAGATGTTGAGTATGTAGTAGTTAACGGATAAAAATAAAATATGGCAAATATACCAATATGGCCCGGATCTAGTTCATTCGCCCCAGGAGATACACCTTTTGGGTGGTACGATAATGATTTAGAATTCCAGGTAGATGCAGATAAATTTTCAGTCTTCTCAGCTCGAAGATTAGGATACCCAATTGTTGATGTAGAATTACAAAATTTAAACTTTTACGCAGCTTTA
>Ga0114915_1000059_pt1 | contig 54342 bp, 48 predicted proteins | sample MalvirAntarct_55_FD_87288 | JGI IMG/M metagenome (GOLD analysis project Ga0114915, IMG submission 87288) | Marine viral communities from the Global Malaspina Expedition - Malaspina viral metaG Antarct_55 | ecosystem: Environmental > Aquatic > Marine > Oceanic | place: South Georgia Island...
AACCTCTACTTCTGGTTTTTCGCTCTCCTCGGCGGCTTGCTGCCGTATTGGTCCCTGTATCTGGAAGGCCGGGGCTTTTCCTACCTTGAGATCGCCACGCTGATGGCGACAATTCAATTAACCAAGATCGTGGCGCCCAGTGTGTGGGGATGGCTCGGAGATCGGACTGGCCAACGGGTGCGGTTGGTTCGGTTTGGTGCCATTACGGGGTCGCTGTTTTTTGCTGGTGTGTTCATGGAGCCCGGGTTTTATGGGCTGTTGCTGGTCATGCTGGCGTTTACGTTCTTCTGGAACGCGATTTTGCCGCTTTATGAAGTGATCACGTTACGGTCGCTGGGAACGCAACGTGAGAAATACGGCAAGGTGCGGTTATGGGGGTCGGTAGGGTTTATTGGCGCGGTGGCGCTGGTGGGAGGGATTCTTGAACTTATCCCGATCACTCTGTTGCCGTGGCTGTTGTTGCCGGTGTTTGCGGGGATTGCGGTGTCGGCGTTTCTGGTGCCGTCGGAGCGGGGAGAACGTAAGCCACCGGCGCCCAAGGGCAGTTTGAAAGCGATTGTGACCCACCCGGCGGTGGTGACGTTCTTTTTGATGAACTTTCTGCTGCAGGTATCCCACGGGGCGTACTACACGTTTTTCAGTATTCACCTGGAGCAGCACGGGTACGGTAAGTTGGCGATTGGGTTGTTGTGGTCGCTAGGGGTGCTGGCGGAGATTGGGTTGTTCCTGGTGATGCATCGGCTGACCCGCAATTTCACCGTGCGGCAGATTGCGATTGCGGCACTGGCGCTGACGATGATTCGCTGGGTGTTGATCGCGGAAGTGACGGATGTGGTGGCGGTGCTGATTTTCGCGCAGTTGCTGCATGCGGCCTCGTACGGCGCCCTGCACGCTATTTCGGTGCAGTATATTCAGGGTTTCTTCGGGCAGCATCATCACGGCCAGGGGCAGGCGCTCTACAGTGGGCTGACCTTTGGTGCCGGTGGCGCACTGGGTGCCTGGTTGTCGGGCTTTCTGGTGGACGGGTTCAGTACCTCCGCCGCGTTCTGGGGCGGGGCGGCGGCCATGGCCATTGCCATTGTCATCACTTGGCGGGGCCTGAGGCCGCCGCCCGAGCATTGATTGGTGTTGCTGTGGTGTTTAGCGGGTTTTATTGAAGATCTGCTGCGATATCCAGCAGTGCCTGTGCCTGGGGGCTCAGCGATCGGCCCTTCAGTCCCACACCGCCGAGAATGCGGCTTACGGCGTGGGGCACAGAAAGCACCGTAAGTGAGTCGTCGACCATGCTCACCGGCAAAACGCTCCACCCAAGCCCGACGCTGGCCATCATCTTGATGGTTTCCAGGTAGTTGGTGGGCATCTGGATTTTCAGGGGCAGGCTCGCATCGAGAAACAGTCGGCTGATGGATCGGTAGGTGGCGGTGCCAGCTTCGGGGAGCAGGGCGTCATACCGGGACAGATCCCCGAGCCCCGGGTTGTCCAGCGAGGCCAGTGGATGTTCCGGCGACACCACGAATGCCATGGCATCTTCCCAGCGCACGTGCACATCGAATACCTGGTCCATGCTCTCGCTCAGGGTCACGAACGCGAGCTCTGCTGTACGTTTACGCATCTGCCCGAAGGCGCTTTCAGAATCCATGAACTGCAGTTCCAGAGACACCTCCGGATAATCCCGGTTCAGCCGCCGTAACCAGGCAGGGAGGTGATGCAGTCCGATGTGGTGGCTGGCAATCACCGACAGCTGTCCTGAAACCGATCCCTCGCGATCTGACAGCGCCTGTCGGGCATTGTGCACTTCGTCCAGAATTCGCCGGGCATGGGGTAGAAGGCGTGCCCCTGCGTCCGTCAATCGGACCTGTCTATTGCTCCGGTCGATCAGCTTCGTTCCCAGTTGGTTCTCCAAAGCAGCCAGCCGCTTGCTGATTGCGGGCTGCGTTAGGTGTAGCAGTTCTGCCGCCTCGGAGAACGACTCCTGGTCGACGATGGTGAGGAACGCTTTCAGGGAATTTGCATCCATTGTGGTTGAATCCGTAACTGCAGCTTTTGGTGGAGGTCCCACCAAATCCTAATATGCCACATGGGAATGCACAACATAAAAAACATGAATTGAGGTTATTCAAGGCTAGGCGTTAAAATAGAGCCATACTGAAAAAAACAGAAACCCCCAGAGAGTGAGAGAGAACCATGGCGGGCAAGACCTTATACGACAAATTGTGGGACGACCATCTCGTTAAACAGCGGGATGACGGCTCCGCGTTGATCTACATCGACCGGCATCTGCTGCACGAAGTCACCTCGCCGCAGGCTTTTGAAGGCCTGCGGCTGGCCGGGCGTAAGCCCTGGCGGCTGGATGCCAACCTGGCGACGCCGGACCACAACGTACCCACCACCGACCGCGCCAGAGGCATTGAAGGCATTGTTGACCCGGTATCCCGGATTCAGGTGGAAACCCTGGACAAGAACTGCGACGAGTTCGGCATCCTGGAATTCAAGATCAAGGACCAACGCCAGGGCATCGTGCATGTGATCGGGCCAGAGCAGGGCGCGACACTGCCTGGCATGAGCATTGTTTGTGGCGATTCCCATACCTCCACCCACGGTGCATTCGGCTGCCTGGCTCATGGTATCGGCACGTCAGAGGTGGAACATGTGCTCGCCACCCAGTGCCTGGTTCAGCAGAAAATGAAAAACATGCTGGTGAAGGTGAATGGCAAGCTTGGGCCCGGGGTGACCGGAAAAGACGTTGTCCTCGCCATCATCGGTAAGATTGGCACTGCTGGCGGTACGGGCTGTGCCATTGAGTTTGGCGGCGAGGCGATTCGTGGCCTCTCGATGGAAGCCCGAATGACCATCTGCAACATGTCCATCGAGGCCGGTGCGCGGGTGGGCATGGTCGCGGTCGACCAGACCACCATTGATTATGTCAAGGGTCGCCCATTTGCCCCCAAGGGCGAGATGCGCGAGCAAGCCATTGAATACTGGAAGACGTTGCACAGCGATGACGATGCAGTGTTCGACAAGGTTGTTGAGCTCGACGGTTCCGAAATTATGCCGCAGGTGAGCTGGGGGACGTCTCCCGAGATGGTCGCAGGCGTTGGCGGTAATGTGCCGGACCCGGAAGCGGAAGCCGATCCCATCAAGCGCGAGGGAATTGTCCGTGCCTTGAAGTACATGGGCTTGAGGCCGAACATGCCGATTACCGAGATCAAGCTGGATCGTGTGTTTATTGGCTCCTGTACCAACAGCCGTATAGAGGATCTTCGTGAAGCAGCGGCGGTCGTGAAGGGGCGGAAGGTGTCGTCATCACTCAAGCAGGCGATGGTGGTGCCCGGTTCCGGTCTGGTGAAAGTTCAGGCGGAACAGGAAGGGCTGGACAAGATCTTTATTGAAGCCGGTCTTGAGTGGCGTGATCCGGGCTGCTCCATGTGTCTGGCCATGAACGCCGACAAATTGGGGCAGGGAGAGCATTGCGCCTCCACTTCCAATCGTAACTTCGAGGGCCGCCAGGGCTTCGGCGGGCGTACCCATCTGGTTAGCCCGGCCATGGCAGCGGCGGCGGCGATCAACGGCCACTTCGTTGATGTCCGCGAGATGATGAACTGATCCACAGGAGAGACACCATGCGAGCTTTAAAGCAACACCAGGGCATTGTTGCCCCCATGGACCGGTCCAATGTGGATACGGACATGATCATTCCCAAGCAGTTTCTGAAGTCCATCAAACGTACCGGCTTCGGGCCGAACCTGTTTGACGAACTGCGTTACCTTGATGAAGGCAAGCCGGACCAGGACTGCTCACAGCGGCCCATCAATCCTGATTTCATGCTTAATCAGGATCGCTACAAAAATGCCAGCGTGCTCCTGGCGCGGCGCAACTTTGGTTGTGGCTCCAGCCGCGAGCACGCCCCCTGGGCGCTTGAGGATTTTGGGTTCCACGTTATCATTGCGCCCAGTTTCGCCGACATTTTCTATAACAACTGCTTTAAGAATGGCTTGTTGCCAATTGTTTTAGATGAAGAAATTGTAGATCGGCTGTTTCATGAAACCGAGGCGGAAGAGGGCTATCAGTTGGCGATAGATCTCGAAGCCAAAACCGTTACCACGCCGTCCGGCGAATCGTTCAACTTTGAAGTTGATGATTTTCGTCGACATTGCCTTCTGAACGGCCTGGACGATATCGGTGTTACGCTCGAAGACGCGGAGGTCATAAAGGCCTACGAAGCGTCGAGGCGCGAAACGGCACCCTGGTTATTTGATGCCGGTCGCTGATCCGCCCTGAATTACCACAACGAATCGACCTTCAAGGAATCACTATGCCCCGTTCTATCCTGATGCTTCCTGGCGATGGCATTGGCCCGGAAATTGTTGCCGAAGCGGAAAAGGTTCTGCGTAAGATAAACGAGCAATTCGGTCTGTAACTGCACTTCGAGTCCGCCCTGGTTGGCGGTGCCGCCATCGACGAAACGGATACGCCACTTCCGGAGGATACCCTGGACAAGGCGCGTAAGGCGGATGCAATCCTGCTGGGCGCCGTGGGCGGCCCCAAGTGGGACAAACGCCCGATGGCCAGTCGTCCTGAAAAAGGACTGCTTGGGCTGCGCTCCAACCTTGAGTTGTTCGCCAATCTGCGCCCGGCCATTCTGTATCCCCAGCTTGCTTCTGCATCCTCACTGAAGCCAGAGGTGGTCTCCGGCCTTGATATCATGATTGTTAGGGAGTTAACCGGCGGCATCTATTTTGGCCAGCCACGGGGCGTCCGCGAACTGGAAAGTGGCGAGCGTCAGGGCTACAACACGTACGCCTATACGGAATCGGAAATTCGTCGTATTGGCCGTGTCGCCTTTGAAGCGGCCCAGCAGCGTGGCAAGAAGCTCTGCTCTGTCGACAAGGCGAATGTGCTGGAAGTGACTGTTTTATGGCGGGAAATCATGGAAGATCTGCGCCGGGAGTACCCGGATGTCGAGCTCTCCCATATGTACGTGGATAACGCCGCCATGCAGCTGGTCAGGGCACCCAAACAGTTTGATGTGATTGTGACTGGCAACATGTTTGGTGATATTCTTTCTGACGAAGCGGCTATGCTGACGGGGTCGATCGGGATGTTGCCCTCTGCGTCTCTGAACTCTGAGAAGCAGGGTATGTACGAGCCCTGTCACGGGTCTGCACCCGATATTGCAGGCAAGGGCATAGCCAACCCGCTGGCTACGATCCTCAGTGGCGCAATGATGTTGCGGTACAGTCTTGGCGAGGAGAAAGCCGCCGAGGCGATAGAGGCGGCGGTCAGCAAAGTGCTGGATCAGGGCCTGAGGACAGCGGATATCATGTCTTCTGAGGGCCGGAAGGTATCGACCCGAGAGATGGGCGATGCCGTTCTGGCGGCACTCTGAGGCCGGCAAGTTTTGAGACCCGACGACAACGCGATGCGGTTGTCGCGGGATCATCCATCCTGTCCCTGCCAGCGATACAGGTAGAGGGCGGGCATAAAACGAGGTTCAAAGGTCGCACATGAAGCGAGTTGGACTTATTGGCTGGCGCGGTATGGTGGGCTCTGTCCTCATGCAGCGCATGCGCGAAGAAAACGATTTTGCAGATATCGAACCGATCTTCTTTACCACTTCCCAGGCCGGAAAGCCGGCACCGGACGTAGGCAAAGAGGGTGTGCCTGCGCTGCAGGATGCCTTCGATATCGATACCCTGAAAACGCTGGATGTGGTGGTTACCTGCCAGGGCGGGGATTACACCGGTGCCGTGTACCAGAAACTCCGTGATGCCGGATGGCAGGGGTACTGGATTGACGCCGCTTCCACGCTGCGGATGGTCGATCATTCCGTCATCGTTCTTGATCCGGTCAACCGCAACGTGATTGACGATGCCCTGGCGAAGGGCGTGAAGGACTACGTTGGTGGGAACTGTACTGTCAGCCTGATGATGCTGGCCCTTGGCGGGCTGCTGGAGCAGGACCTGATTGAATGGGTATCGCCTATGACCTATCAGGCGGCGTCTGGTTCCGGTGCCCAGAACATGCGGGAACTGCTCAACCAGATGGGCGAGCTGAAGGGCAGCGTGAGTGACGAGCTGGCGGATCCATCCTCGGCTATCCTCGATATCGATCGCAAGGTAACCGAAACCATGCGTTCGGACGGCTTTCCCACCGAGCACTTTGAAGTGCCTCTGGCAGGCAGCCTGATTCCGTTTATCGACAAGCAGCTTGATAACGGCATGAGCAAGGAAGAATGGAAAGCGGGCGTCGAGACCAACAAGATTCTTGGTCGCAGCAGCAATCCGATTCCGATCGACGGCATCTGCGTTCGCATCGGTGCCATGCGTTCCCACAGTCAGGCCTTGACCATCAAATTGAAGAAGGACCTTCCGGTTTCCGAGATTGAGTCCATCCTGGCCAAAGCCAACGACTGGGTGAAGGTGATTCCCAATGAGCGGGATGCCACCCTTCGGGAGCTCACCCCGGCGAAGGTTACGGGTACGTTGAGTGTTCCCATTGGCCGTATCCGCAAGCTGACCATGGGGCCTGAGTACATCTCAGCGTTCACGGTTGGTGATCAGTTGCTGTGGGGTGCGGCGGAACCGCTCAGGCGGATGCTTCGCATACTGCAGGAGCAGTAACGCAGTCCCGCAGCGGGCAATATTATGCCAACTGTGTCCGGTTTCAGAGAACCGGCTGGGGGCGGAGGCTGAAATACGCCTCCGCCCCTGTTATTTTCGGAAGCGTTTTGTACATGTTTGGGTTCTTGTGGGCTAGACTTTGGCTATTCGGGGGCACCGGATCATCGTTCGGTAACAATATGTTCCCGACCATTTATGAAAAAATGGTGCAAGGACTGCGGCTGATTGATTGATAAAAGAGGTTTTATCAACAATACTTGCCGGGCTGAATATTAAAAACTTTACATAATAACGATAGTAATCAAGACGGAAGTCATCCAACCTCGTCCGATTCTGTTTGTGAAAACAGTAACGAATAACGGAGACTGGTAAGGAAAAAGCATGAAGGTACGCAAGCTTGCGGTTGCTCTGGCTCTGGCGGGAGGGCTTGGTTCTGGCGTCGCACAGGCCCTGGGTCTGGGTGAGATTGAATTACAGTCCTATCTGAATGAGCCTCTGGACGCGGATATCAGTCTGCGTAAAAGCGAGGGCGTCGACCCTGGTGATGTATTTGTAAACATCGCTCCCGATTCGGCCTATGAACGGGTTGGTATCGACCGGAACTATTTCCTTACCAAACTTGATTTCCGCGTCACCACAGCCAGCGATGGCAGTCTGGTGGTGAACGTGTCGTCCCGTGAGCCATTACGGGAACCCTACCTCAATTTCCTGCTTGAAGTGACCTGGCCCAATGGGCGGCTGATGCGGGAATACGCGGTTCTGGTTGACCCCCCGGTTTATGCGGAGGAGTCCGGTGTGCGGGAAGAGGTTGCCGCTCCAACCACTCGCCAGGTTTCCGAGCCAGCCCGTCAACAGCAGGCCAGATCGACATCCCAGGAGCCCCGGCGCACAACCACTCAGCGTGCGAGGACTCTCGGGCCCACCGGGCCTTCCGATACCCTCTGGAATATTGCTGAGAGTGTTCGCCCCGACAGCAGTGTGTCCATGCAACAGGTCATGCTTGCGCTCCAGGACCTGAACCCTGACGCGTTTATTGCGGGCAATATCAACCGGCTCAAGCGTGGTGAAGTGCTGCGGGTGCCGGATATGGAACAGATTCGCAGTCGTTCCCGTACCGAGGCTAATCGACAGGTGGCCGCACAGAACGAAGCGTTCTCGACGCCGCAGCGCACGGTGGATGCCACGGATACCGAAGTTGCTTCAGGGCAAGCGGGTGGTGAACAGACTGGCGGTGATGAGCTTCGATTGCTTGCAAGTGAAGACAGCAGCACTCGTGATGCCGAAGAGGGCGGTTCTGCCGGCGGTGACGGTGATACCGCCGGTGGTGTAGACGCCGGCTCCGCCGTCGTCATGGAAGAGCTCGAAAGCGCCCGGCGAGAAAATGAAGAGCTGGGTGGTCGGGTTGATGATCTTCAAAATCAGGTGGAAACCCTTCAGCGTCTGCTGGAACTGAAAAATACACAGCTTGCCGAAATGCAGCAGGCTCAAGGTGACAGCGGCCAACCCGCAGATGCACCTCAGGCGGAGACATTGTCTGAGCAAGTCGCTGAAGAGGAGATGGAAACGCCCCCCGATGGCGACGCTACTGATATGGCCGCAGAAGACATGGATGCCGCGGACGGTATGGCCACCGACGAAGATGCGGCTGATCCTGCGGCAACCGACATGGATGAAACCACCGCAGCGGGCGCCGAAGAAGGTGCTGACGCACCGGCGATGGGTGATGATGCCGATATGCCAGAGGCCGACGTTGCGTCCGATGAGATGGATGCCGGTACCGCGCCTGAGGAAGAGGCCGGTCAGCAGGAAGCCGATGTAGCATCACCGGCATCCGAGCAGCCTGCCAGCGAGGTGTCAACATCACCGGCGGAGTCTGACAAGGGCTTTCCGGATAACATCATCAGCGCGATTACCAACAACCCGATGTATCAGATAGCGCTTGGCGGTGGTCTGGTTGTTCTGTTGTTGCTTCTGCTGTTGCTGGCGCGTCGCAATGCCAATCGTGAAAAAGCGTTTTACGACCAGCTGAATAGTGAAACCGACGCGTAGACCGATACCTTCGATCTCACCCTGGATGACGAAGACGGTGCGGATGCACCGGAGAGTGACCCTCTGGCGGAAGCCGACGCCTACATTGCGTATGGGCGCATGGATCAGGCGGCACAGTCTCTGGAAACCGCAATTTCCCGTGAACCCAGTCGTACAGATCTGCGCTTGAAACTGCTTGGGGTGTACGCGGATACCCAGGACAGACAATCCTTTGAGAAGCAGCTCGGTGAGGTTGAGACCCTGGACGACGAACAGGCTATCGCCGAAGCTCACGAAATGCGCGCTCGCCTCGAAGAGGCTGAGTCAATGCCTAGCATTGACGATCTGGAATCTCAGCTGAGATCGGATTCTTTCGACACCAGCTCACGTGACGAGGATACCGTATTTGATGAGCCGGCTTTGGACAGCACATCGGAAGATGAGGCTGAAGATGAGTTTGGTAGCCTGGAGACGGATTTTTCCGATCTGGACGAAACTGACGACACCTACGCCGAGGAATCCGAAAAGGAACCGGGCCCGGATGATCTGATCGAGTATGACCTCTCTGGTATCGATACCTCGAGTGGTAAAGAAGAGGCGACCACAGAAAAATCCGATGATCTGGCTGACGACGCCTTCGACTTTTCACTGGAGGACGATTCAGCCGAGGAGCCGAAAACATCCGAGGAAGACGATGATCTGAGCCTCGATTTCGCGGAGGATGAACAGGAATCCAGCGAAACAACGGACGACTCGGATGAATTCGACTCACTGGAACTTGATGAGGACGATCTGGAAACAGCCAGCGCTGACGACTCTGAAGGTCAAGAGCCGGAAGTTGACAGCCTGGAAGAAGGCGACCTGGAAGAAAGCGATCTGGATTCCCTGGACGAATCCTTCCTGGACGAACTGGATGCTGAGCTGGATAAAGTTGCCGGCGAAGATGAGACGTCTTCCGACGACGAACAAAGCGAACTTGACGACCTTGAGCTTGACGTTTCCGACGAGGACCTTGCGCTTATGGAAGAGTTTGCCGATTCCGGCGATTCCGCCGGTACAGATGCGAATAACGATCAGCAGGAGGAGGATTCTACTCCTCTGGATGAAGAGCTCGGCCTTGAGGATACCCTGACGGGTGAGGAGCCCGCAGATCCGGAAGAGACCGTTGCAGGCGTCGAGGAAGTGGAAGAAGATCTTCCAGAACTCAGCGATGATGATCTCGCGGCTGCCGAGTCCGGGGAGGAAGAGTCAGGTGAGCCTCCCGTGGCATCTGATCCCGCATCCTCAAAGGCTGCGTCCAGCGCGGATGACATCGAAGAAGCCGATCTTGGCGACGACGATGACTTCGATTTCCTGACAGGCACCGACGAAGCGTCAACCAAGCTTGACCTTGCCAGAGCCTACGTGGAAATGGGCGACGTCGATGGAGCCAGGGATATCCTTGAGGAAGTGGCTCTGGAAGGAAATGAGGAGCAGAAAGCGGAAGCGCAGGATCTCCTTAAAAATCTGTCCTGATTCGATATAATCAGTACAGCGAATGCGAAACGCCGGTTACCGGGCCCGTCCCGGATTAAAGCCGGCGTTTTGTTTTTTATTATCAGCTTGCCAATCCGGACACTTCATTGTTTGTTACGCCACAACCACTGACCACTGACGGCGCCATCGGGGCGGGGCGGGTCGCGCTTGCCTTTGAGTACGATGGCCGGGGCTTCCACGGCTGGCAATATCAGAAATCAGGCGTGCGGTCGGTTCAGGGAGAACTGATCCAGGCAGTTTCAAAGGTTGCTGACCATCCTGTTGAACTCGTATGCGCGGGCCGCACAGATGCGGGCGTGCACGCCAGTTACCAGATTGCCCATTTCGAGACGCCCTCGGTGCGTAATCCCCGGTCCTGGGTTATGGGAATCAACACTTCATTGCCGCAGGATATTGCGGTTCATTGGGCCGGTAATGGGGTGGATGACTTCCACGCCCGTTTTTCCGCGACGTATCGCCGATACCGTTATGTGATCTATAACCATGCGGTAAGGCCGGGCATCCTTCATGGCCAGGTTAGCTGGACGTTTCGCCCCCTGGATGCAGCGCTGATGCATCAGGCTGCCCAGTTTCTTTGCGGTGAGCACGACTTCTCCTCATTTCGTGCGGCTGGCTGCCAGTCGAGGTCACCCACTCGGTTTCTTGAAGCCATCGAGGTAACCCGAAAAGGGAACTTCGTCGTAATAGATGTGCAGGCAAATGCGTTCCTGCATCATATGGTTCGCAATATCGCCGGTGCACTGATGTCGGTGGGTACAGGGAAGCGGCGGCCGGCCTGGATTCGTGAGATACTTGAGGCCAGAGATCGGACTGTTGCAGGCGTAACAGCACCGCCCCATGGACTGTATCTGGTAGATGTAGGGTATCCGGAAGGGTTCTCTATCCCGGCAGCTCAGTGCGGGCCAGCGTTCGTCGCACCCTGGTTTGAGGCTGATGAAAATCGACCACGCAGCCCGACTCACATACATCGAAAACAGCGATAGACGGCTTATGAGAACCCGGGTCAAGATCTGTGGTATCACCCGAAAGCAGGACGTTATTGCCGCTGCCAACGCCGGAGCGGATGCCCTGGGCTTTGTATTCTACGAGCCCAGCCCAAGGTATGTGACACCTGATGCCGCCAGGGAGCTGGTGGATGCGGTTCCTCCCTTTGTAGCGGCAACGGGGCTGTTTGTTAACCCCGAAGCGTCATACGTCCGGGAGGTGCTGTCACAGGTGCCGCTGGGGCTTCTCCAGTTTCATGGCGATGAATCTCCGGAATTTTGCAACAGTTTCGGTGTTCGCTGGATCAAAGCCGTGCGGGTGCGCGAAACTGATGATATCGAACATGCCTTTGAGCATTACCGTAACGCCAGCGGCCTGCTGGTGGATGCATGGGACCCGAAGAAATACGGCGGTACCGGACAGTCCTTTAACTGGTCATTGATACCGTCCACGCGCCCATTGCCTCTCATATTGGCCGGCGGCCTGGCTTCTGATAATGTATTCCGCGCTGTTGCGCAGGTGCGCCCCTGGGCCGTCGATGTCAGTGGTGGTGTGGAAAGCAGCAAAGGCATCAAAGACGACGAAAAGATCACTGATTTTATAAACGAGGTTCACCGTGTCGATGAAACTGACTGAAGAAATGCTCAAGGCGCTTCCGGATGCACGGGGTCACTTTGGTGCTTACGGCGGAAGATTTGTCTCCGAAACCCTGTTTGATTCGCTGATGACCCTGGAGCGTGAGTACAAAAGACTAAAGGACGATCCGGAGTTTCAGGCGGAGTTTGATCGGGATCTGGCGCATTATGTTGGCCGGCCCAGTCCGCTGTACTTTGCTGAAAGACTGAGCCGGGAAACCGGTGGTGCGCAAATCTGGCTGAAGCGTGAAGATCTTAACCACACGGGCGCGCACAAGGTAAATAACACCATCGGTCAGGCACTGCTCGCGAGTTTCCTGGGTAAAAAACGGGTCATTGCGGAAACGGGTGCCGGGCAGCATGGCGTTGCTACAGCGACCGTGTGCGCGCGCCTGGGCCTTGAGTGCCACGTGTTCATGGGCGCCGAGGATGTAAAGCGACAGTCCCTGAACGTTTACCGGATGAAACTGCTTGGCGCTGAGGTTCACTCCGTTCAGAGCGGAACGCGCACACTCAAGGACGCCATGAACGACGCGATGCGTGACTGGGTGGCGAACGTTGACGATACCTTCTACATCATTGGTACGGTTGCCGGGCCTCACCCTTATCCACTGCTGGTGCGTGATTTCCAGTCAGTCATCGGGCGAGAAACCCGCGAACAGTCCCTGGCCCAGGCGGGTAAACTGCCGGATGCGCTGGTGGCCTGTGTCGGTGGTGGTTCCAACGCCATCGGCATGTTCTATCCGTTCCTGACCGACGAGAGTGTGGAGATGTACGGTGTGGAAGCCGGTGGCCTGGGTATTGAGACCGGAAAACATGCGGCGCCGCTGAGCGCGGGACGTCCGGGTGTGCTTCACGGTAACCGGACGTACCTGATGGAAGACGAGAATGGCCAGATCGCGGGCACCCATTCGGTCAGTGCCGGCCTTGATTACCCGGGCGTCGGGCCTGAGCACAGCTGGCTCAAGGACATTGGCCGGGCCCACTACGTGTCGGTGACCGATGATGAAGCTCTGGATGGCTTCCGGAAGCTGACACGGGTGGAGGGTATTATGCCCGCGCTTGAGACCGCCCATGCGGTGGCCTACGCTATCAAGCTGGCCGCTACGATGGATAAGGACCAGATGGTGGTGATCAACGTCTCCGGTCGCGGTGACAAGGACATACACACCATCGCTCAACTGGATGGCATAGAAGTTTAAGCAGTTGCCCGGTATCTGACGGCAGGTCGCCGGGCTGGTACGGACTGCAGTGCAGGAATAATCACAGGAGCAGGCATGAGTCGAATCGAAGGGGTGCTGAAAGCCCTGAAAGGGCAGGGTCGCAAGGCGCTGATTCCGTACATTACCGCTGGCGATCCACATCCGGATCTGACCGTTGACCTGATGCACACTTTGGTGTCGGCGGGTGCTGATATCATCGAACTGGGCGTACCGTTCTCCGACCCAATGGCGGACGGCCCGGTGATTCAACAGGCGTGTGAGAGAGCGTTGGTGCACGGGACGTCATTGCGTCAGGTGCTGGGAATGGTGAAAACGTTCCGTGAGAAAGACAATGCCACACCGGTCGTGCTGATGGGTTACCTCAACCCGATGGAGGCCATGGGTCAGGAGAAATTCGCTGACGCGGCTGTTGATGCCGGGGTTGACGGTATCCTGACGGTGGATTTGCCGCCGGAAGAGGCGGACGAAGTGGCGCCATTGTTCACGGCCCGGAACCTTGATGCGATTTTTCTGTTGGCACCAACCACGACGGACGACCGAATTCGTGCAATCAGTGAGCACAGTTCGGGCTATGTGTACTATGTTTCATTCAAGGGTGTTACGGGCGCCGGTAAGATCGATGTGGATGAAGTGGCCTCGAAGGTGTCCCATATTCACGAACTGACTGCGCTTCCGGTGGGTGTTGGATTTGGTATTCGTGACGCTGCAACAGCGGCAGCGGTCGGTCGGGTATCCGATGGTGTAATTGTCGGCAGTGTACTGGTCGATACAATAGCCCGAAATCAGGCGGATCCTGATCAGCTCAAACGGGCATTGTCGGATCTGCTCCACCCGATGCGAGAAGCACTGGACAGCCTGGCTTCGTGACAGTCGGGTTCCCGCAGGCATCAAAGGACAGGATGAGATCATGAGTAACTGGCTGGACAAGATCATGCCGAGCAAGATCCGCTCGGAATCCAAACAACGGACCGGTGTTCCTGAAGGTCTGTGGAAGAAATGTCCCAAGTGCGGGGCGTTTTTGTACAAGCCGGAGCTGGATAAGAATCTGGACGTGTGCCCCAAGTGCCAGCATCACCTGAGGATAACTGCCCGCCGTCGTCTGGATGTTTTCCTGGACGCCGACGGCCGCCAGGAGATCGCGGCTGATCTGGAACCTTGGGACCGCCTGAAGTTCAAGGACAGCAAGCGTTACAAGGATCGCCTGAGCCAGAACCAGAAAGCCACTGGCGAGAAAGATGCCTTGGTTGCCATGCGTGGCTCCTGCCTGGATATTCCGCTGGTTGCGGTGGCCTTTGAATTCAACTTCCTTGGCGGCTCCATGGGGCAGGTCGTGGGTGAAAAGTTCGTTCAGGCGGCCAATGTGTGCCTGGAAGAGCGGATTCCATTGGTGTGTTTCTCTGCCAGCGGTGGCGCACGGATGCAGGAGGCAATCCTGTCGCTGATGCAGATGTCCAAGACGGCCGCCGTGCTTGAGCGCATGAAGCAGGAGGGCATTCCCTATATCTCGGTCATGACCGACCCGGTATTCGGTGGCGTTTCCGCAAGTCTTGCCATGCTGGGCGATCTGAACATTGCGGAACCTTATGCGCTGATCGGTTTCGCCGGTCCTCGTGTTATCGAGCAAACTGTTCGTGAAAAGCTGCCCGAAGGTTTCCAGCGCAGCGAGTTCCTGCTGGAGCATGGCGCCATCGACATGATTCTTCATCGGCATCAGATGCGTGAGCGCATTGCTGCCTTGTTGGCCAAGTTTACCGATCTGGATAAGCCGGCCACGGAAGCGCCCATCGAGTTCGAAGTGTCGGAGCGACCGGAAACCGATGCCCCCGCAGAATAGCCCTGTCGCCCGGGGCAATGCTGTCCCGGGCGATAAAGCCACGCTTGACCAGTGGCTTGGTTACCTCGAATCGATCCACCCTTCTGAAATCGACCTTGGCCTCGACCGCGTGCTGCTGGTGTTGCGACGCCTGTTTCGCCGCAATCCGGCCGGGCGAATCATCACCATCGCAGGTACCAATGGAAAAGGCAGTGCGGTAGCGGCACTTGAGAAGCTGTTAATGGCATCGGGGCGGTCCACCGGGGCCTATACCTCTCCCCACCTCCAGAACTATAACGAGCGGGTAAGGATCAACGGGGCGGATGTTAGCGATGACCAGTTGGTCTGTGCGTTTTCCCGGGTAGAGGAAGCTCGCCGTGATACCACGCTAACGTATTTCGAGTTTGGAACCCTCGCTGCTTTTGTACTGTTCCAGGAAGCGGGTGTCGAGGACTGGGTTCTTGAAGTTGGGCTGGGCGGGCGCCTGGATGCGGTCAACGTTCTGGATCCGGATCTGGCCATTATTACCTCCGTTGATATCGATCACGTTGCCTTTCTCGGAGACAACCGTGAGGTCATCGGTTTTGAGAAAGCGGGCATCCTTCGCCCCGGCATACCCGCTGTCTACGCCGATATCGATCCACCTGAGTCGGTATTGCAGCAGGCGGCCGCCCAGAAGGTCCAGCTGGAAAGGCCTGGAGAGACGTATCAATTGGTGCCGTGCGACCCAGGCATAGCACCAGCTGGCAGTCTTTGGCTGGAGCAGCCTCGCTACGGCGACCGGGTATTGCTTCCAGACAACGGGCTTCCCGTCCACAGTCTGGCCGCAGCAGTCGTTGCTGTCAGACAGTTGGCGCCGGAATTGGCGCCCAGTGCCATTGAGCAGGTTATCGCCCGGCTGACGTTGCCGGGTCGCTATGAAGTCTTGCAGCAGCAACCTCGGGTGGTGGTTGATGTCGGCCACAATCCCCACGCCGCCAACTGGTTGGCGGCTCGAATCGGGCGGCGGGAGCCCGGGGCCGGTCGTGTTATTGCTGTCTACGCCGCCCTCGAAGACAAGGATGTGGAAGGGGTAGCGGGCGCAATGGCTCCGGTAGTCGACGAGTGGCACCTGGCTGGTCTGGACGTTCATCGTGGGTTGTCCGGTCCTGAGCTGGTTGACCGAATAGGTGGTCTGCTTCGGCTGCCTGCAGCCACAGTTTCCGTCTCGGTCTCAGCGGCGGTGGAGGAAGCTCTGGGTGGCGCCGGTCCGGAGGATATGGTGGTGATATTCGGCTCCTTCTACACGGTAGCGCAGGCCAGGATGTCCCTGGGGAGAACGGCGCCTTAAATATCCTTCATTCCGTCGTCGAAGCTTTGAGTTCTCAGCATTGGGCGGTTAGTATCGGGCACAGAAAGTCGTCAATGATGGCGGGGCAGGAACAAACAGGGGACAACCTAACGTGGACGGACTGAAACAAAGAATCATCGGGGCTCTCGTGCTGGTGTCACTTGCCGTAATCTTTGTGCCGATGATGTTCGATGAACCACATTCCGAGCGCGAATCCACCACAATCAAGATCCCGGAAGAGCCGCCGTTCCCCGAAGTGGATGCACCCGAGCCAGAACTTTCCGATGCCCCGGCGTACCGGCTTGAGGAAAGCGATGCGGCTGGCGAGCCGGACTCGACCCCCCAGCCGTCAAACGACCAACCAGCACCCGATGCTGACATGGCGGGTACAGAGCCTCAACCTGTCGCCAATGCCGTCGAAGAACCTCAGAATCCTCCAGAGCCAGCGCCATCTGAAGAGCCGTCGTCATCCGCCACCACCGGCTCCGCTGATCCGGCCACTGAGACGGATTCAGCGGAGTATACCCGCTCGCTGGAAGGCGCGTGGGTTGTCCAGTTGGGCAGTTTTGGCAGTGGTGATAACGCCAGGCGGTTGCGTGACAAGGTTCGTGACAAGGGTTACAACTCCCACCTGCAGCAGGTGACACGCGGTGACACCGAGCTGACCCGTGTCTTTAGTGGTCCTTTCGCGGAAAAGGCGGAAGCTGAAAGAGCAAAACAGGCGCTCGACAAAGCCTTTGGTCTCAACAGCCTGGTGACCTCCGGCGACAAATAACCCGGGCTTCTCCGGTCACTTATGCGCACAGGGCGGTTTGGTCGGGTGACGTTTCCTGATAGAATTCGCGCTTCCTTATTTTCACCGGGTTTTCCATGGATGCGCTGATCTGGATCGACTGGGTCATCATTGCCCTGATAACTGTTTCCACCCTAATCAGCCTGAAGCGTGGCTTTGTGAAAGAGGCGCTCTCGCTGATCACGTGGGTGGGGGCGTTTATCCTTGCCCGGACATTCCATCCCCAGATGCAATCTCTCCTCGAGAGCACCGTTGAAACGCCGCTTGTGCGGCTTGTCGCTGCCTTCGCGATCCTGTTCTTTGGTACCCTTATTGTTGGTGCCATAATCAATAACATGATCGGCCATCTGGTCAGGGCGACCGGGCTTTCCGCCACTGACAGAGTGCTCGGTATGGGATTCGGCCTGTTACGGGGCGTTGTGGTGGTGATTGTCGGGATTGCACTTACCCGCTATACGCCGCTGGCACAGGACACCTGGTGGCGTACGTCCATCATGATAGACCGTCTGGCCGTGGTGGAAGATTGGTCAAGAAGAACCCTCGGAGACGAATTTGCCCGCTTTCTCGGGCCGGCAGGCGGGGAAATGGATAACCCCTCCGGTTCTCAGCAGGAAGATAACGTGGAACCCGCTTCCGCGTCCCGCTAACATTCAGTATTAACGCTTCGGAGATTACCGTATCCATGTGTGGCATTGTCGGCATAGTCAGTACTTCCAACGTGAATCAGACGCTTTACGATGCGCTGACCGTATTACAACACCGGGGCCAGGATGCGGCGGGAATTGTTACCTTTCAGGATGAGCGTTTTTACCTGCGCAAGGACAACGGCCTGGTGCGGGATGTATTTCGTACCCGTCACATGCGCCGCCTGGTGGGTAATGTTGGTATCGGCCATGTTCGGTATCCCACGGCGGGCAGTTCAAGCTCGGCGGAAGCGCAGCCGTTTTACGTCAACAGCCCCTACGGCATTACCCTGGCCCATAACGGCAACCTGACCAACGCCGACGACCTTAGCCGTGATCTGTTTCGCACCGATCTCCGCCACATCAACACCAACTCTGATTCCGAAGTCCTGTTGAACGTGTTTGCCCATGAGCTTCAGAAACTGGGCAAACTCGACCCGACCAAGGAAGAAATTTTTGCGGCTGTTCGGGCCGTGCACAAACGCTGCCGCGGCGCCTATGCGGTCATAGCCATGATCACCGGATATGGCATCGTCGGTTTCCGAGACCCCAACGGCATTCGCCCGGCCTGTTATGGCGTGCGCAAGACCGAAGAGGGTGAGGAGTACATGATTGCCTCCGAGAGCGTGGCGCTGAGTGCCGCGGGCTTCAAACTGGTGCGGGACATCGCGCCGGGTGAGGCGGTGTACATTGAAACCGATGGCACGCTTTATACCCAGCAGTGCGCTGAGGAAGCCCACCTTTACCCCTGTATATTCGAGCACGTGTATTTTGCGCGGCCAGATTCCATTATCGACAAGGTATCGGTCTACAAGGCGCGGCTGCGGATGGGGGAAACTCTGGCGGAGAAGGTGCTGCGGGAGCGTCCGGACCATGATATCGATGTGGTGATGCCGATACCGGATACCAGTCGCACCTCTGCGATGCAGATGGCGCATCGGCTGGGGGTGAAGTTCCGTGAAGGCTTTATCAAGAATCGCTATATCGGCCGTACCTTTATCATGCCGGGCCAGAAGATGCGGAAGAAGTCCGTGCGCCAGAAGCTGAACCCGATCGATCTCGAGTTCCGGGGCAAGAACGTCATGCTGGTGGACGATTCCATTGTGCGGGGAACCACCTGCAAGGAAATCGTGCAGATGGCCAGAGATGCCGGTGCCCGTAAGGTTTACTTCGCGTCAGCAGCGCCCCCGGTTCGTTACCCCAATGTCTACGGCATTGATATGCCGTCGGTGAACGAGTTGATCGCCCACGACCGAAGTGTTCAGGAGATTGGCGAGCTCATCGGCGCGGACTGGTTGCTGTACCAGGATCTGGATGATCTCATTACCTGTGTGAATGACGTTAATCCGGAGATCGAGGGGTGGGAGTGTTCCGTCTTTACCGGCAATTACGTTACCGGTGATGTGGACGCAGCCTATCTCAATAAACTGGAGGCGGCCCGCAATGACGAGAACATGTCCCAGGCCAGCGCCGGAGATTCCTCCGACAACGGCATTATTGATCTGTATAACGACGAAGACTGACCCAGCATGGCCATAAACAGGAGTTTGTCATGACCTATCGCCGCGAAGAACATGTTCTGATCCCCGAGTCGGATCTTGAGGGCATGTCGGTGGACACTCTCGCGGTCCGTGCCGGTCAGATTCGCACCGGCCAACTGGAGCATAGCGACGCAATTTTCCCAACGTCGAGCTTCGTTTATGGCAGTGCCGCACAGGCAGCGGCCCGGTTTGGTGGTGAGGAGCCGGGCAATATCTATTCCCGTTTTACCAATCCCACGGTACAGGCGTTTGAATCCCGTATTGCGGCGATGGAAGGCGGTGAGCGTGCTGTAGCGACGTCGTCCGGCATGGCGGCCATCCTGGCGACCTGCATGGCGCTGCTGAAAGCGGGTGATCACGTGATTTGCTCGCGGGGCGTGTTTGGCACCACCAATGTGCTTTTTCAGAAGTACCTGGCGAAGTTCGGTGTGGACACCACCTTTGTGGGCCTGACGGATATGTCGCAATGGCAGGCTGCGGTGCGCCCTGAAACCCGGATGCTGTTCATCGAAACGCCAACGAACCCGTTGTGCGAAGTCGCCGACATGGAGGCACTGTCCGGGTTGGCCCGGGCGAATGACGCCTTGTTCGTCGTGGACAACTGTTTCTGTACACCCGTGCTGCAGCGCCCATTTGAGCATGGCGCCGATGTTATCATTCACTCTGCCACCAAGTATCTGGATGGCCAGGGCCGATGTGTCGGTGGTGTCGTTATTGGTCCCAACACACTGATGGAGGAGGTCTACGGCTTCCTTCGTTCTGCCGGTCCCACCCTGAGCCCATTCAACGCGTGGGTTTTCCTCGAGGGTCTGGAAACCTTACCAATCCGTATGCGCGCCCATTGTGACAATGCGTTAGAGTTGGCGACATGGCTTGAAGGGCAGGGCGCGGTGGATCATGTATTCTATGCCGGTTTGCCCGATCATCCACAGCATGAATTGGCGAAGCGTCAGCAAAGCGGGTTTGGTGGAGTCCTTTCCTTTACCGTGAAAGGTGGTCGGGAAGAGGCCTGGGCGTTCATCGATGCGACGCGAATGATCTCCATTACCGCCAATCTTGGTGACGTCAAAACCACGATTACCCATCCGGCCACAACCACGCACGGTCGCCTGTCTCCGGAAGACAAGGTTCAGGCGGGTATTACCGAAAATCTGGTACGGATCTCGGTGGGTATCGAAGCTGTTGAGGACCTCAAAACCGATCTGCAACGCGGGTTTGAGGCTCTTGAAAATTACCGTCAGGGAACTGTCTGAGCATTCATGGCTGAGAGCGTAAAAGCGAAAAAATCCGGTGAGTTGACCGAAAAACAGGAGCGGTTCCGTCGCTTCCTGGCCCAGGGGGCCAGGGAAGGAGCGGTGATTGCCCTGATCGCACTGTGCATTTATCTGGGAATGGCGCTGGTTACCTTCAGCCCTTCGGATCCTGGTTGGGCCAGCATTGGCCACGACACCAGTGTGCAGAATTACGCAGGCCGAACGGGCGCCTGGTTGGCCAGTCTACTACGTGACTTTTTCGGCCATGTCGCCTTTCTGTTTCCCGTAATGATCGCCGGCTATGCGTTGATGTTGATTCGCCGCCGGAATGATCCTATCGACATGCACATGCCGCTGTTTCTGCTACGTTTTGGCGGTTTCCTGTTGATCTTGCTGTCGGCGACAAGCCTACTGTCGCTCTATTCTGTGTTCGGTCTTGGGGTAACGTCGGGCGGTGTGCTGGGCTCCGCGGTGTCTGAGGCCATGGTGCGCTTCTTCAACCTGCCGGCCACGACGCTGCTGCTCATTGCGATTTTCCTGTTTGCACTGACGGTCAGTACGGGGATGTCCTGGTTCTGGCTGATGGATCAGGTGGGCAATCTGACGCTCCGTATCGGTAATGCCATCAAAAACCTTTTCTCCTCTTCCGACAAGGAAAAGCCCAAACCGGCAGCAAAAGCCCCGGCTGTACCCGAACCCGCGAAGAAACCAGCGGAGCCGCCCACGGTGCGGGACAGGGTGGCAACCCAGAAAACCCCGGCGGCAGGCAACTCCTGGTGGCGGCGCCTGTTGGGCCTGGGTCCGCGTGCTGAAAAGGTCAAGGCACCTGCATCACGCCCAGAGCGAAAAGAACCGGGCCTGGAAGGCGTACTGCCAGTTGATGATGCCGAACCCGCTCGGCTGGAAAGCTTCAGCTCCCAGGATGACACGACACCGGTGGCCAAACCGTCGCCAAAGGGGAATTCCAAGCCGCCCGGGAAATCCCTGAAGATATCCCCGTTCAAGCGGGATGATCAGTCCGCCGGCAGCACCAATGGCGCCAAGAGCAAACAGGCGTCGTTGCTGGAAGATATTGAAAGCACCATTCCGCCCATAACCCTGCTGGACCCACCGGAGGAGCACAAGGAAAGGGGCTATTCCGAGGAGTCGCTTCAACACATGTCGCGGTTGCTGGAAGAAAAGCTCGCGGATTTCGGCGTTTCCGTGGAAGTGGTCGAGGTTAACCCCGGGCCGGTTATTACCCGGTTTGAGATTAAACCCGCGCCAGGCGTCAAGGTCAGCAAGATTTCCAACCTGGCGAAGGATCTTGCCCGTTCCCTGGCGGTCCTCAGTGTTCGCGTGGTTGAGGTGATTCCGGGCAAGTCCGTGGTGGGTATCGAGATACCGAACGAAGAGCGGGAAATGGTCCGGCTCAGTGAGGTGTTGAACGCCCGGGTGTTCCAGGACTCATCGTCTGCCTTGACCCTGGCGTTGGGTAACGACATCGGCGGTAACCCGATGGTGGCCAATCTGGCGAAGATGCCGCACCTGCTGGTGGCCGGCACAACCGGTTCCGGCAAGTCGGTGGGCGTCAACGCCATGATACTGAGCATGCTGTTGAAAGCCACTCCCGAAGAAGTTCGTTTCATCATGGTCGACCCCAAGATGCTTGAATTGAGCATCTATGATGGTATTCCGCATCTGTTGGCGCCGGTGGTCACCGATATGAAAGACGCGGCCAACGCGCTGCGTTGGTGTGTAGCGGAAATGGAGCGCCGGTATCGGCTGTTGGCGAGCCTGGGTGTACGCAACCTGGCCGGCTACAACCGCAAGGTTAAGGATGCAGCCGCCGCGGGTGAGCCACTGCTGGACCCAACGTGGAAGCCGGATGAGTACCTGGCGGATGACGAGCAGGAACGCCCGGAACTGGAAACCCTTCCGTTCATCGTGGTGGTCATTGACGAATTTGCCGACATGATGATGATCGTTGGCAAGAAGGTCGAGGAGCTCATTGCGCGGATCGCCCAGAAAGCCCGTGCTGCCGGCATTCATCTGATTCTGGCTACGCAACGGCCGTCTGTGGACGTTATCACGGGCCTGATCAAGGCCAACATTCCGACGCGGATGTCCTTCCAGGTATCGTCCAAGATTGATTCCCGCACGGTACTGGACCAGGGTGGGGCGGAACAGTTGTTGGGGCATGGTGACATGCTCTACCTGCCCCCGGGCTCTGGACTGCCGGTACGGGTGCATGGTGCCTTCGTAGACGACGACGAAGTTCACCGGGTTGTCAGCGCCTGGAAAGCACGTGGAGAGCCCGTTTATGTGGACGATGTACTGAACGGGGCCGAAGGCGAGAACCTGCCTGGCGTGCCTAACCTGAGTGAAGGCGGCGGTGACAGTGAGGGGGATGCTCTGTTCGACGAGGCAGTAGCCTTTGTTACTGAGGGCAGGCGGGTGTCAATTTCATCCGTACAACGTAAATTCAAGATCGGCTATAACCGGGCCGCGAACCTGGTCGACGCCATGGAAGCATCCGGTGTGGTCAGCGCAGCCGGGCATAATGGCGCCCGTGAAGTTCTGGCACCACCGCCACCGAGAGATTAGGAGTAGCGATTCATGAGAGTTTCAGCAAAAGCCCTTTGGTTGGTCACCGCGTTTTCGGCCCTGATATCGGTGATCACGCCGGCCATGGCGGAAGATACTAGTGCAAAGGCCGCAGCGGATCTGTCTGCGCTGCTCAAGAATTACGAATCCTTCCAGTCTGATTTTATTCAGATCGTGGTTAACGAAAACGGCAATCGCGTTCAGGAGAGCCGTGGTTCCCTGAAGGCCAAGCGTCCTGGGTTGTTTTATTGGGAAACCCGAAAACCCCATTCACAGTTCGTCGTCAGCAACGGTGAAACCGTGGAAGTCTACGATCCTGATCTGGAACAGGTCACCATCCACAACCTGGACGAGCGTGTACAGACAACACCAGCGCTTCTTTTGAGTGGTGAGGTTGATAACCTCAATGAGACCTATCGCGTGTCCTCCCGCTCTCCTGGGGAGAATATCCGTGAGTTCACCCTGGAACCGCGAAGCGAGGATTCCCTGTTCGTATCCCTGAGGCTGACCTTCCATAACGGTGAGCTGCAGGAAATGCGCATGCAGGATTCACTGGCGCAGCTCAGCGTTCTCAGTTTCGAGGACATTCGCCTGAACGCCCCGGTGGAGGACAATGCGTTTACCCTGAATTACCCTGACAGCGTGGATGTGATCCGGGACGGGGCCTGATGCAGGATAGCCTGTTCGCGGAACAGCAGGGTTTCCGCCCGCTGGCTGCGCGAATGCGCCCGGCGAGCCTTGATGAATACGTCGGCCAGTCACATCTGGTGGGCGAGGGCAAGCCGCTCCGCAGGGCGGTTGAGCAGGGACAGCTCCACTCCATGATCCTGTGGGGCCCTCCGGGTGTCGGTAAGACCACCTTCGCCCGCCTGCTGGCCAACCTCAGTGATCTCAGCTTTGAGACCGTTTCGGCCGTTCTCAGCGGTGTAAAGGATATCCGTCTCATTGTTGAGCGGGCGAAAGACCGCAAGCGCAGCGAAGGGCGCGACACCCTGCTGTTTGTCGATGAAGTTCACCGTTTCAATAAAAGCCAGCAGGATGCGTTTCTTCCTCACATTGAAGACGGTACTTTCATCTTTGTCGGTGCCACCACCGAGAACCCTTCCTTTGAACTGAACAGTGCGTTGCTCTCCCGTACCCGCGTCTACGTGCTGAAGAACCTTGAAGAAACCGACATTCTGGAACTGCTTGGGCGGTCACTGTCTTCACCAGAGGGGCTGGCAGGGCGATTCACCGTGGAAAAGAGCGTCCTGGAGCTGATGGCAACCGCATCGGGCGGCGATGGCAGGCGTGCGCTGAATATTCTGGAAGTGGCAACGGATCTTGCAGAGCCTGATGAAGACGGCGCCGCCAGAATTACCTCCGATCATCTGGAACAGGTGCTGCAAACCAGCCTGAGGCGGTTCGATAAAGGCGGCGATGTCTTCTACGACCAGATATCGGCACTTCACAAGTCTGTGCGGGGCTCCGACCCCGATGGCTCCCTGTACTGGCTATGTCGCATGCTGGATGGCGGTTGTGATCCGTTGTATGTGGCCCGGCGTCTGGCGCGAATTGCCAGCGAGGACATAGGCAACGCCGACCCGAGGGCGCTGCAGATTGCCATGGACGCCTGGGAGGCCCAGGAGCGACTGGGTTCCCCCGAGGGCGAACTGGCGCTCGCTCAGGCAGTTACCTATCTTGCCCTTTCGCCCAAGAGTAACGCGGTCTATTCCGCCTTTAACCAGTGTATGGCCGATATCCGCAATGACCCGGACTATGAGGTGCCCGTTCACCTGCGCAACGCCCCCACCAAACTGTTGAAGTCCATGGGGCACGGTGACGAATACCGTTATGCCCATGACGAGCCGGAAGCATTCGCCGCCGGAGAATCCTATCTCCCCGAGGCCATTCACCAGCGCCGTTACTATGAGCCAGTCCATCGGGGCCTGGAAATCAAACTCGCCGAAAAGCGTGGCCGGCTCGACGACTGGAACCGCAACAGCGACCGCAAGCGTTACCCGCAACGCTGAAATCCGCCAGCCGCTTTCGCCCGCTGTGGTCATAGCCGGCCGCGCAGGTATAATGCCCAGTCAATCGTGAACAACAGAAACAGGATAATCATGCTCGATCCCAAACGTGTCCGCACCCAGACTGAAGAGATCGCCCGTCGCCTTGCTATCAAGGGGTACACCTTTGACAAAGCCACATTCGATCAGCTCGAGGAGCGCCGTCGCGCGATCCAGGTGAAAACGGAAACTCTGCAGGGCGAGCAGAACCGCCGATCCAAATCCATTGGCAAGGCCAAGGCGGCCGGTGAAGACATCCAGCCATTACTGGACGAAGTGGAAGACCTGAAGAAACAGAAGTCAGAAGCGGAAGACGAGTTGCGGGTGTTACAGGAGGAACTGAACGACTTCCTCGCCAGCATACCGAACCTGCCCGACGACACCGTGCCGGCCGGAGAAAGCGAAGACGATAACGTTGAGGTGCGTCGCTGGGGTACCCCCAAACACTTTGATTTTGAACCAAAGGACCACGTTGCCCTGGGCGAAGCCCTTGGTGGCCTGGACTTCGAGACCGCCACTCGTCTGGCTCATTCCCGTTTTGCTGTGATGCGCGGCCCGGTTGCCCGCCTGCATCGGGCGCTTGCCCAGTTCATGATCAACCTCCACACCGACGAGCATGCGTATACGGAAGCCTACGTGCCGTACCTGGTCAACGCAGACACGCTCTTTGGGACGGGCCAGCTTCCCAAGTTTGAGGAAGACCTTTTTCGCATGGACGGGGAGAAGCCTCTTTATCTGATTCCCACGGCGGAGGTTCCGGCTACCAACCTGGTTAGCAACACCATTCTTGATGCAGCAGAACTGCCCCTGAAGCTGGTCTGCCACACTCCCTGTTTTCGTAGTGAAGCCGGCTCTTACGGCCGTGATACCCGCGGGATGATCCGCCAGCACCAGTTTGACAAGGTGGAGCTGGTGCAGGTCGTTCGCCCGGAGGACTCCGAAGCGGCGCTCGAGGCGCTGACCGGGCACGCCGAAAAGGTACTGCAGCTCCTCGAACTACCGTACCGGTTGGTTGACCTCTGTGGCGGCGACATGGGGTTTGCGGCCGCCCGTACTTATGACATCGAAGTCTGGTTACCGGGCCAGGACAAATATCGCGAAATATCTTCCTGTTCCAACGCCAGGGATTTTCAGGCACGGCGCATGCATGCACGCTGGCGTAACCCGGAAACCAATAAGCCGGAGCCCGTTCATACCTTGAACGGATCCGGGCTTGCCGTTGGCCGCGCATTGATTGCGGTGATGGAGAATTATCAACAGGAAGACGGCAGCATCCTGGTTCCCGAGGTCCTGAAACCGTATATGGGAGGCGTAGACAGAATACAATGAGTGACAGACTCGACGATGCACCATGGAAGGGCGTTGGTGCAAAGCCTGCACCAGTTCGGTACCACAAGAATCCGGTAACGGAAAATCCGAATAGCTCCGAAGGGGAGGTCGCACTCGTGGGTGCCGGCCCCGGTGATCCGGAGTTACTGACATTGAAGGCGTGGCGCCTGATCCAGTCAGCGGAAGTGGTGTTGTACGACCGCCTGGTGTCGCCGGAAATTCTGTCACTTATTCCTGAATCCGCCGAGCGTATTCATGAGGGCAAGCAGCGTGCTAACCACACCTTACCCCAGGATCAGATCAACAGCCGCCTGGTGGAACTCGCCCGCAAGGGACGCAAAGTGGTGCGGCTCAAGGGTGGTGATCCCTTTATTTTTGGCCGTGGCGGCGAGGAGATTGAAACCCTCGCGGCGGCCGGCGTGCGCTTCCAGGTGGTGCCCGGGATTACCGCTGCTTCCGGTTGCGCCGCCTACGCCGGTATTCCGCTTACGCACCGGGACCACGCCCAGTCAGTTCGGTTTGTCACCGGCCACCTGAAGAATGACACCTGCGACCTGCCTTGGAAGGATTTCGTCCAGAACAACCAGACCCTGGTGTTCTACATGGGCCTGGTCGGGCTACCGATTATCTGCCAGCAACTGGTTGCCCACGGTATGTCTCCGGAGATGCCGGTGGCGCTCGTTTCAAGAGGGACAACGCCCCACCAGCAGGTTGTGACGGGGGACCTGACAAACATCGTGGAAAGGGTGGAGAGGAATGCGGTGCCTGCCCCCACATTGGTCATCATCGGCAACGTGGTGACCTTGAGAAGCAGGCTAGACTGGATCGGGGGCTGAAATCAGCCCCGACGCTTCGGTAGAACGTCCTTCAGCTTCTCCCGCATGTCACGCAGGGCTTTTTCAGTGGTCTCCCAGTCAATACAGGCGTCCGTCACGGACACACCGTATTTAAGATCGGCCAGGTTTTCAGGGATCGACTGATTGCCCCAGTTCAGGTTGCTTTCCACCATCAAACCCTGGATGGACTGGTTGCCCTCAACGATCTGATGGGTGATGTCCTGCAATACCAGAGGCTGTATGGCCGGGTCCTTGCTGGAATTGGCGTGGCTGCAGTCAACCATGATCGACTGACGGAGTTTGGATTTCTCCAGTGCCTGCTCACACAGGGCAACGTTGACTGAGTCATAGTTGGGTTTGCCACCGCCGCCACGCAGAACCACGTGACCGTAGTTGTTGCCCCGGGTACGGATGACCGCGACCTTGCCTTGCTGGTCAATGCCCAGGAAGCTGTGAGGGTGGGAGACCGACTTCATGGCATTAACCGCAACGTCCAGGCTGCCATCGGTACCGTTCTTGAAGCCAATGGCCATGGACAGGCCACTGCTCATTTCCCGGTGAGTCTGAGATTCTGTGGTGCGCGCGCCAATAGCGGACCAGGAGATTGTATCCTGCAGGTATTGCGGGGAGATAGGATCCAGTGCTTCTGTCGCCGTGGGCAGTCCCAACTCGGAGATATCCAGGAGCAGACGACGGCCGATGTGCAGGCCCTGTTCAATGTCGAAGGTGTCGTTGAGGTGGGGGTCGTTAATCAACCCTTTCCAGCCAACGGTGGTGCGAGGCTTCTCGAAATACACCCGCATGACGATCAGCAGGGTATCGCTGACTTCTTCTGCCAGCTTCTTCAGCCTGGCGGCGTATTCCCGGGCAGCTTCGACATCATGAATGGAGCAGGGGCCCACCACCACAAACAGGCGATGGTCCTTGCCGTCCATGATGTCATAGATGGCCTGGCGGCCTTTTTCCACGGTTTCCGCGGCCTTGCCGGAAAGCGGCATCTCCTGCTTGAGCGCTTCAGGGGTAATCAAAGGTTCCTGACTCGCCACATTCAGATTCTCTAGTTTGGTGCCCGACATTCTGTTGTTATCCCCGTCGCATAAAACATGACTGGCCGGCGCTTAGTTGCGGTAAACCCCGGCGAGTTGGTTATACTGCGTTATTTGATGAACCTTTTCAACGCTTCTGACGCGCGGGGAACGGATGCAGCAGAGCACGCAGAAAAAGCGCAAAGTACTGTCCCGGAAACAGGTGGTAAAGAGGATTGGGGACGTGCTTTCAGGCATTCGTGTACCCGATCTTCCCTATCCCGCGGGAAAGGTTGCTGCAGACGCAGCCAGCGACTGGCGCCCATTGTTGCTGTCCTGCTGGACGGAGCAGCGGGATGAGCCCGTGACCCGCGTTACCCGCTCGGTATCCTTGACCTGGTCGGTCAGGCAGATCAATTCCGCCTATGTGGCGGACCGAATCATGGATGTGTTTCTCAAGACCAGCGGCCTCCATCCCGAACTGGCCCTGCGAATTGCCCGCCTTCGGTTCTTTCTCGCCTGGCGAATGAACCTTGAGGGAGCTGGAGCGCTGAACGATACCATCGTGCACTGGCTTGACAGCCTGCAGGACTGCAGGGGCTGGAGTGGTTCCGGCGGGCGCTCAGGGAGGGCCCTCCTGGATCAGTTGGATTCACTGACCATAGCGGTGTCCGGCTGTTTCGATTCCGGGGACGTCGGGCCGGTTATCGAATTCTGCCGTCAGTGGGAAGAGGATGCGGGAAAGCGCGAACAGCAGAATGAGCGTTTACGTCAGCGGTTGCTGGAAACCGAGCAGGGCGCCGCCCGTCAAAGAAAGTCGGAACAGACGGCTAGGGCATTGGTGGGCCGGGCCCTCCAGAATCGTCAGCTGCCGCAAGCCGTGGTTCGGTTTATCTTTGATCACTGGTTTGCCCTGATCAAGCAGATTGTCTGGCAGGAAGGCACCGAGGGCGACAACTGGCGGCATGCCAGCAAACTGTTGGAATGGCTTGTCTGGATTGGTGATCCGGCGCTTTCCGACAAGGACAGGAACCGCCTCTATACGGTGGGGGAGCAAATTGGTGACCGGATCAGCGACGTCTGGAACCGCGTCAACGGTAAGCCCCTGGATGACTCGGCCCTGCAAGGAATCCAGTCGGTTATGGTGGCTCGTCTGAGGGGCGAAACGCCCGAGCTGGTTTCCGCGTTGCCGGAAGGCGACCGATTCTCCTGGGATCCTTCCTGGTTGTCGTTTTCCGCACCGCCCGAGGCCGAGGCCGAGGTTGAGCCGTTGTTGGGAAAATGGTTTGTGGAAGGTGAGGGCGCCGCGGAGCGACGTCGGTATTTCTTTGCTCTGCTACCGGATACCTGTGAAGTGCTCTGGACCAATGGTGCCGGGGTCAAACTGGGACTAATGCCCTGGCCAAGGTTCTCCACGGCTCTCGATAGCGGCACCCTGAGATTATTACCACCATTGACTCCCTTCGGTCAGGTGTTGGCGGAAACCATTACCTCGCTATCTGTGGTGCTTGAACGCCAGACGTTGCAACGGGAAGAAGCCGCCAGGGAGGCGAGAGCCCGGGCAGAAACCTTGCGTCGGGAAAAGGCGGAAGCGGAACAATTGCGCCAACAGGAGGAAGCCGCCAGGCAGGCTGAACTCGCAAGGCAGAAGAAAGCGGCAGAAGATCGACGTATCGCTGATGAAGAAGCCGAGCAGCAACGCCTGTTGCAGGAGCGGGAGACCGCTGCGAGGGAGTTGGTGGAAGGCATCAAACTGGGCGGTTGGATCGTCGAGGAAAGTAGCAGTGAGGGCAAGGATGCCGTTCGCCTGAAGCTGGCCGTACGGATCAATGCCTCCCGGAAGTTGGTTTTTGTGGACCGACTGGGGCTGAATCGCCGCGAATTCCTGGTGGATGAACTCGTGGATCACGTGGTGATGGGCCGGGTACGCGTACTTGGTAGCTCTGCAGAGTTTGATGACGCTCTGTCGCGGGTGGTTGGCCGTATCAGGGGCGGTCGAAACTGACCGGATAAAACACTATCGGATAGATGATCATGAGCGATATCGATTACAGTTTTGGCGACTATGAGGATGCTCCGGAATCTGGGGATAACCGTTCCGAGTACCGGCTGGCTGCGAGCGCAAGTGTGACCCTGGAGCTGGAATCACCGATTCCGGATGTCGAGGGGGATCAGTCCGGACGGTCTCTGGTATCACGCACCAGCGATGTCTCTGCCCGTGGTATCCGGTTGACGACCGCAGAACCGGTAACCCAGGGTGCGCTCTTACCTGCCTGGGTCAGTCTGGAGGATGACAATAAGCCGTTTGGTCTGATGGTGGAGGTTGTCTGGTGTCGTGCAAGCACTGAAACCAGTTGGCTGGTGGGACTTCAGATACTGGAGTCGGATGACACGTCCTATCTGGAGTGGGTGGAAGCTGTCGCAAAGGCGATGTCTGAGGGTTAAGTCGCCCCGGCAAGGCCCGAAAGCCCTGCCGGGAAAACCGGGAGCTTCAGTCTTCCAACTCGCCCATGCCGGTAATGTTGAAGCCGGCATCAACGTACATGATTTCACCAGTAATGCCGCTGGCCATGTCAGAACACATGAAGGCAGCCGCGTTACCCACTTCGTCGGTCGTCACGTTGCGGCGTAACGGTGCCCGCCTGGCATTCTCGGCCAGCATACGGCGGAAGCTCTTGATGCCAGAGGCCGCCAGGGTCTTGATTGGCCCTGCCGAGATGGCGTTGACCCGGATGCCATCACGCCCCAGGCTGCCGGCCATATAGCGAACGTTCGCCTCAAGGGAAGCCTTGGCCAGTCCCATGACGTTGTAGTTCTGCAGTACTTTCTCGGCACCCAGGTAGCTGAGGGTCAGCAGGGAGCTGTTTTCATGCATCATCTTGCGACCGGCCTGGGCCAGGGCAACAAAGCTGTAGGAGCTGATGTCGTGGGCGATGCGGAAGCCTTCCCGCGTGGTGACGTCCACATAGTTGCCATCCAGCTCGTTGGCCGGGGCGTAACCGACAGAGTGGACAATAATGTCGATGTCGTCCCAGTGCTTGCCCAGTTCGGTGAACACAGCTTCTATTTCGTCATCGCTGGCAACATCGCACGGGAAAATCAGCGAACTGCCCCAGCCTTCGGCGAATTTCTCTACCCGGGATTTGAGCTTTTCATTCTGGTAAGTGAATGCCAGCTCGGCGCCTTGTTTGGCAAAGGCTTCGGCGATGCCATAAGCGATCGAGTGTTTGCTTGCAACGCCGACAATCAGTGCTTTTTTGCCACTGAGTAATCCCATAACGATTCTCCCTGTGTTTCAGTTTAAGGCATTATCCATGAACCGCAGCGGTGCGGGTAACGCTCAATTGGTCGTAGTAATCGGGCGTGGCCTGTCATTGCGCTTTATTGGCTGTAGAACAGGGCCGCCCCAAGCAGTTCACGGGTGTAATCGTGCTTTGGTGTATTGAATATCCCGGCGGCATCGCCGTATTCCACGACCCGACCACTCTTCAGTACCAGCAATTTGTGGCTCAGTGCCCGGACCACGGCCAGATCGTGGCTGATAAACACATAGCTTAGACCATATTTGTCCTGGAGATCCCGCAGCAGGTTAATCACCTGTTTTTGCACCGTCCTGTCCAGGGCAGAGGTGGGCTCGTCCAGAATGATGAGTTCCGGCTGCAGCACCAGCGCCCGGGCGATGGCAATGCGTTGGCGCTGACCGCCGGAGAATTCATGGGGGTAGCGGTGACGGGCCTGTGGGTCGAGCCCGACGTCGGTGAGCGCCTGTATGACCCTTCGGTCCTGCTCTTCGGGTGTTGCCGGTACGTGTATTTCCAGGCCTTCACGCACGATCTCGGCGACTGACATCCGCGGGCTGAGGCTACCGAATGGGTCTTGGAACACAATCTGAATACGGCTGCGCCATGGCCGGAACTGCTTCTGGTCGAGCGGACCGAGTTCTTCGCCGCTGAGCCGAATACTGCCGCGACTGGAAGTGAGCTTCAGCAGGGCGTGGCCGATCGTGGTCTTGCCACTTCCGCTTTCACCAACGATACCCAGGGTTTCGCCTTCGTTGAGCGAGAAACTGACGTCATCGACCGCCTGAAACCACGATTGAGGCCGACCAAACAGGCTTTTGCGGGTGACGAAGCGCACATCTAGGTTGTTCACGTCCAGCAGCGACTTGTTGTCGACCACGGCGCCCGACGGCGAGGCCGGTGGTTCCGCGTCCAGCAAGCGACGGGTATAAGCATGCTGTGGCTCTTCAAACAGCTGCGCTGTCGGCGCTTCCTCGATCAGTTGTCCCTGCTCCATCACCACGACATGGTCTGCATAGCGCCGCACGATGGACAAGTCGTGGGTGATCAGCAAGATCGCCATGCCCAGCTTTTGTTGCAGGTCTTTTAACAATTCCAGTACCTGCTTCTGGACAGTGACGTCGAGTGCTGTTGTCGGCTCGTCTGCGATCAGCAGGTCCGGCTCGTTGGCGAGGGCCATGGCAATCATTACGCGCTGCTTCTGGCCGCCGGAGAGCTGATGAGGGTAGCTCGTCAGGCGCTCTTCAGGCGAGGGGATGCCGACCAAATCCAATAGTTCCACGCAACGGGCACGAGCCTGTGGGCCACGCATCCCCTTGTGCAGTGCCAGGGTTTCGCTGATCTGCTTTTCCACCGTGTGCAATGGATTGAGCGAGGTCATTGGCTCCTGGAAAATCATGCTGACGTGACGTCCGCGGATCTGTCGAAGGCGTTTCTGGCTGGCCTTCAGCATGTCCTCTCCCTGGAACAGGATGGCACCTGAGGGATAACTGGCGTGGCGTTCGTCGAGCAGTTGGAGGATGGACAGGGCGGATACGGATTTCCCGGAGCCGCTTTCTCCCACCAGGGCGACGGTTTCACCATTGTCGATACTCAGCGACAATCGATCCACGGCCTGAATGGTGTCGTCAAAACGTATGGACAGATCCCGGATTTCCAGCAGTTGCGACATATCAGTTCTTTCTCGGATCGAAGGCATCACGGACGGCTTCACCGACAAACACCAGCAGCGTCAACATGATGGACAGGGACACAAACGCCGATATACCCAGCCACGGGGCATGGAGGTTGGATTTACCCTGGGCGATCAGCTCACCCAGTGAGGGTGACCCGGATGGTAGGCCAAATCCCAGGAAGTCCAGTGACGTCAGGCCGGTTATGGCACCGGTCAGGATGAACGGTAGAAAGGTGAGGGTGGCCACCATCGCGTTGGGCAGGATATGGCGGAACATGATCTTGCGGTTGCCCAGACCCAGGGCTCTCGCGGCCTTAACGTATTCGAAATTGCGGGCGCGCAGGAATTCCGCGCGAACCACATCCACCAGACCCATCCAACTGAACAACAGCATGATGCCCAGCAGCCACCAGAAATTAGGTTGCACGATGCTGGACAGAATAATCAGCAGGTAGAGCACCGGAAGCCCTGACCAGACTTCGATAAACCGCTGCCCCAGCAGATCAACCTTACCACCGTAGTAGCCCTGGATAGCACCCACAACCACGCCCACGATGCAGCTGAGAATGGTCAGCACAAGCCCGAACAGGACGGAAATGCGGAACCCGTAAATCACCCGCGCAGCCACATCCCGGCCCTGGTCATCGGTGCCGATCCAGTTTTCAGCGCTGGGTGGGGCCGGAGATGGTACCTCAAGGTTATAGTTCGTGGTGTTGTAGCTAAAACGAATGGGAGGCCAGATCATCCAGCCATTTGCCTCGATTTCATCGGCGATAAACGAATCGCGGTAGTCGGCTTCGGTGGGCAGAAACCCGCCGAACGTCTCCTCGGGTACACTTTCCACGATCGGAAAGTAAACATCCCCTTTGTAGTAGGCGACCAGTGGCACGTCATTCGCAATCACCTCGGCGATGAGTGAGAGCCCAAAGAGGGCCAGAAATACCCACAGGGACCAGAAACCACGACGGTTGTTGCGGAAGTTGCGCAGTCGCCGTTGCTGGATGGGAGAGAGCGTCACCATACCTACGATCCCTCCCGGCTTTCGAAATCGATGCGGGGATCCACCAGAACGTAAGTGATATCGCTGATCAACTTCAGTACCAATCCCATCAGCGTGAAGATATAGAGGGTGCCGAATATCACCGGATAATCCCGGTTCAACGCTGCCTCAAAGCCCAGTAATCCGAGGCCATCCAGGGAGAAGATCACTTCAATCAGCAATGAGCCTGTGAAGAATAGCGACACAAGCACGCCGGGAAGGCTGGCAATGACGATCAGCATGGCGTTGCGGAACACATGCCCGTAAAGCACCTGTTTCTCTTCCAGACCCTTGGCCCTGGCGGTCACCACATACTGCTTGCTGATCTCGTCGAGGAAAGAGTTCTTGGTCAGCAGGGTGAGCGTGGCAAAGCCGCCGATGACATTGGCCGTTACAGGCAATGCGAGGTGCCAGAAGTAATCTCCGATTTGCTGGTACCAGGTAAGTTCATCGAAATTGGACGACGTCAGCCCCCGTAGCGGAAACCAGTCCAGATAACTGCCCCCTGCGAACAGGACGATCAAAAGTATCGCAAACAGGAAGCCTGGTATGGCGTAACCCACCACGATGGCAGAACTGCTCCAGACGTCGAACCGAGATCCGTCGGTGACCGCCTTGCGGATACCGAGGGGGATCGAGATCAGGTAGATGATCAGGGTGGACCACAACCCCAGGGAGATGGACACCGGCATCTTGTCCAGAATCAGTTCGATCACCGAGCGGTCCCTGAAAAAGGACTCGCCAAAATCAAAGGTGGCGTAATCCCCGAGCATCTTCAGGAATCGCTCGTGGGCCGGCTTGTCGAAGCCGTACATAACCTCTATTTCTTTGAGCAGTTCTTCCGGCAGGCCACGGGAGCCGCGGCTGTCGCCACTTGAGGAGGTAACCTCGCCGCCGGAACCACCGCCGCTGGCCCGGGAAAGGGCGCTACCACCGTGCCCCTCGGTTTCCGCAATCAACTGCTCAACGGGACCGCCAGGGGCGGCCTGAACAATGACGAAATTGAGCAGCATGATCCCGAGGAGGGTGGGGATTATAAGCGCAAGGCGCCTGAGGATATAACTGCCCATTCAGCGGAACTCCGTCAAGGTTGTGTCAGAGATCTGCATCATTGGTCAGTGCTTTTTACCCACCAGTTGTTGATGTCCACACCGTTTTTGGGAACCGTCTCCGGCCGTTGAAGGAACGACCAGTAGGCGATCCGATCCTTGGCCAGGTACCAGTTTGGAATCACGTAGTGTCCATGCAGCAGCACACGGTCCAGCGCCCGCGTACGATGAACAAGCTCCTCCCGGGTAGGCGCCTGGATGACCAGGTTGACCAATTCATCCACCACCGGGCTATCCACCCCCATATAGTTGCGCGAGCCCTTCACATCGACATTGGAGGAATGCCAGTACTCCCGCTGCTCATTGCCAGGAGAGTCGGACTGGCCGATGCCCTGGACGGTCATGTCGTAGTCGAACTCACGAAGGCGCTGGATGTACTGGTTGGTATCCACCAGGCGTACGGACACATCAATGCCGAGTCTTTCGAGGTTGTTCTTGAAGGGCAGCACCACCCTTTCAAAGGTTTTCTGAAAGATCAGGATCTCGAAGGCCAGGGGATTACCGGTTTCCCGGTTCACCATGGTGCCATCCCTGACCTCATAGCCGGCCTCCCGTAACAACGTCAGGGCGGTACGGAAGTTATCGCGAAGCCCACCTTTACCCGCCGTCGAAGGGGGTTGATACTCTTCATTGAATACATCGTCGGGCAATTGATCGCGGTAAGGCTCAAGGATCTCCAGTTCGCGGCCTTCGGGCAGTCCTGATGACGCCAGCTCGCTGTTCTCGAAGTAGCTTGAGGTACGGGTGTATTGCCCGAAGAAAAGATTTTTGTTGGCCCATTCAAAGTCAAACGCGTAAGCCAGCGCTTCCCGTACACGAGGGTCGCTGAATACCTGGCGGCGGGTGTTCATCGCGAACGCCTGCATGCCGGCAGGGCGGCCATGTTCTACGGCTTCAGTTTTAACCTTGCCGGAGTCAAACTGGTTACCGGTGTAGGCGGTGGCCCAGTTCTTGGCCGAGGACTCTACCCGAAAATCGAAATTACCGGCACGGAAGGACTCCAGGGCGACGGTGTCATCCTTGTAGTAGTCATAGTGAATTTCATCGAAGTTATACCGCCCCTTTCGCACTCCGATGTTCCTGGCCCAGTAATCCTCCACCCGTTTGAAGGTGATGGAGCGGCCCGCCTCGAAGTCGCCAATGCGATACGGACCGCTACCAACGGGCGGTGTCAGACCGTTGTCGCCAAATTCACGATCTTTCCAGTAATGACTTGGAAGAACGGGCAGTTGGCCAAGAATCAGTGGCAGTTCACGGTTGTTGGTGTCACCAAACTCGAAGCGGATAGTCCGCTCATCTTCGATGATTACCTCGGACACGTCTGCATAATAGTTGCGATAGAAAGGATGGCCTTTGGTGGTCAGAACATCGAACGAAAACTTCACGTCCTTCGCGGTAATGGGGTTACCATCCTGGAACCGGGCTTCATCACGCAGATGAAAGGTAACGTAACTGCGGTCTGCCGGGGTTTCAATAGACTCGGCAATCAGGCCATACGCGGAAAAGGGTTCGTCCGCCGACGGTTCCATCAGCGTATCGTATAGGTATGTGTTAATGCCCGCCGCGGCTACACCGCGAATAACGAAAGGGTTAAAGGTGTCGAATCCATTGGCCACCACGGCCATTCGAAGCACGCCGCCCTTGGGCGCCCCGGGGTTAACGTAGTCAAAGTGTGGGAAGCCTTCGTCGTATTGGGGGGCGCCGTGCATGGCGATGCCGTGACGTGCGTCCGGCTCGGCTGAAGCTGATTGCCATGGAAGGAGAACCATGGCGGTAACGGTCAAAACACTGATGAGGGATGAGGCTTTCCGTGTTCTTGTCATAGATCTCGCACGTTTCGGTTCAGACTCAGGGGCTGTTTCTTATGTCGACATAGAGTACCAGACTTTGCCCGGGCTGAAGATAACGTGAGGTGTTGAGGTCGTTCCAGCTTGCGATGTCTCTCACATTAACCGCAAACCGGCTGGCGATGGTCGACAGGGAATCCCCTTTGCGGACCTGATAGCCCACCTTGCGTACCATGCCTTTGCCACGATTGGTGCTGGCCAGCATGGCGGGTTGTTTCGACTTGGACCAGATGACGAGTTTCTTGCCGGGCATCAGTGGATCACCAGGTGCCATGCCATTCCAAGACGCCAGCTGGCGGACGGACACCCGATGCTCGCGGGCAATATCCCAGAAGGTGTCCCCGGAGCGAACCTTGTAGTCAACCCGGGTGCCGTTGGCGTTCTTGCCGCTCCGTTCCTGCTTTCTGGCGAGTCGTTCACTGGCGCTCAGGGAATAGGTGCCCGCCTGTTCGGCAGCAGAGGGAATCATCAGCCGTTGGCCGATGCGAATGATGTGACTGTCGAGGTTGTTGACCTGCTGTATCACCGAGGGTGTGGTGGAGTAGCGTTTGGCAATGGTGCTCAGGGTGTCGCCGGATTCCACCTTGTAGTTCCGCCAGGAAACGCGCTTCGCCGGATCCATGCCCTTGAGGGCCGTAGCGAAGGTTTCAGCTTGGTCGCGGGGAACTAGCAGACGGTGGGGACCATCCGGTGACGTAGCCCAGCGATTGTACGAGGGGTTGAGCAGGTAAATTTCGTCGATATCGACACCGGCCAGTTCCGCTGCCTGGGCCAGATCAAGCTGCGAACCGGTGTCGACGACTTCAAAGTAGGGCTCGTCGTCCAGCGGGGGCAGTTCGATGCCGTGGGCCTGTGGATTATCAAAGATCTTCGCCAGGGCGATCAGTTTTGGGACGTAATGGCGAGTCTCCCGAGGCAGGTCGAGGGACCAGTAATCCGTTGGCTGATTGCGCTTGCGGTTGCGGCGCATAGCGCTGGAAACCGTGCCCCCACCACTGTTATAAGCCGCAAGTGCCAGCATGTAGTCGCCGTCAAATCGCGTTGCCAGTCGGTCAAGGTACGTCAGCGCCGCGTCGGTGGCAGCAATGATGTCGCGGCGATCGTCATGCCACCAGCTTTGGGTCAGGCCAAAATACTTGCCCGTGGAAGGAATGAATTGCCACAGGCCGGCAGCACGGCCGTGGGAGTACGCAAACGGATCGAAGGCACTCTCCACCACGGGCAGTAGGGCCAGTTCCGTGGGCAGCCCGCGTTTCTCGGCTTCGGATACAATATAGTGCAGGTAGCGGCTGCCACGATCGACGACTCGATCAATGTAGCGCGGGTGCTTTTTGTACCAGTTCAGTTGCGCCTGGACCCTGGGCTCGCTGGCATCGTGATCCAGCGCGAAGCCTGCCCGCAGGCGGTGCCACAGGTCCGGTGTGGCGTCATTTTCTTCCGCGATCTTCTGGTCAGGATCGTCGAGCTTTTCCCTGGCGTCTTCCGCAGTTTTCTTGAGCGTTGGGTCGATGGCGTCGTCGAGCTCCGTCCGGGACGCGCGGCCGGTTGATTCGTCACCAGGCGAGGACTCAATCGCTTCTTTAAGCTCATCGTCACCGGCGGCCACGGTCAGTTTTTCTGAGGCCAGTACGTCACTTGATGGAGACTCTGAGAAAGGATCAAGAGCGCTGCAGCCACTGGCAAGTGCGCCAAGGAGAAACAGGGTGGAAAATCGCGAGACCGTCATATGACTACTTCCGGTGGCTGGTCGACGCCGGGGTGAACTGTATGAAAACCCGGCATATTTAATGAGTTATGACACAAAAGTTTCACGGATTCTATTGGAAGGCTTTTCGGGGGGTCAACAAGACTCGCGTTACGTCATTGATAGAAATTGTTACCCGCCTCTGAGCGTATCCTTTAGGACGTGTCCTTTAGAATGTGTCTTTGCCGTGCCTTGTGGCTGCGAACACGTCGTTGTCCGATTCGACGGCCAGGCCCGCTTTCTGAGCGTATTGGTGCGCAGCTTCGATGACCGCCTTGTCGTCCCAGCGCAGGAAAGGGTTAAGTTGCTTTTCCTCACCAAGGATGGATGGAACGGTGGGCATGCCATCTTCGCGACGTTTCTGGCAGCGGGCTTCGAAATCCCTGAGCGGCTCGTCATCAGGTAGCCAATGACGGGCGAATTTAAGGTTGGCTAGTGTGTATTCGTGGGCGCAATACACGGCTGTGTCGTCTGGCAGGCCCCTAAGGCTTTCCAGCGAGCGTTTCATTTGCTCTGGAGACCCTTCAAACAGGCGTCCACAACCGCACACAAACAGGGTATCGCCACAAAACAGGACCGGACGGTCGTTGACATGAACATCGGTATAATAGGCAATGTGGTCGAGAGTGTGCCCGGGAACACCAAGGACACTGAATGTGAGCTGTTGCCAGACCACGTCATCCCCGGGGTGCACCTCACTGGTGGCGCCCTTGAAGGGAGAATTCGCCGGGCCGATGATTCTGCAGTCGGATACTGTTCCGGCGAGTTTGCTCACGCCGCCAACATGGTCAGGGTGGTGGTGGGTCACCAGGATGGTGTCCAGTTCCAGTCCGTTGTCTGCCAGGAACTCGATGACCGGCTCCGCCTGCCCGGGGTCCACGATCAATGCCTTACGGTCCTCACTGTTGGACAGGCACCAGATGTAGTTGTCATTGAAGGCTGGAATAGCGTTAATGGTCAGCATAGGCTCCACATGTGCGATACGAGTGTGACTGTTATCATAGAGTATTAATCCCGGTGCCCCAACACCGGAGAAACGAACCAGGGGAACGCAGCAATGAGCCCAACAGGTGACGTTGACTATCCCGCCCGACATGACAGCTTCGAGAGCTGGTTCCAGACGCCCCTGGGCCGTTCACTGCTGGCTGACCAGCGCGCCTGCGTTGAGCGCCATGTTCGCGCCCTCTCCGGTGCGAGACAGTTGCAGGTTGCCGTCAGTCATCGCCTGCCACTGGCCAGTGGGACGGATTTTGCCCAACGTGTTCTGACGACGCCGAACTGGCAGTCTTCCATTCCCGACGGTGTGGCGGTCTGCGATGCCGATGAGTTGCCCTTTCCCGGTGACTCCATGGACCTGGTGATTCTCCACCACACGGCGGATTTTTCGCCGCATCCCCACCAGGCTTTGCGAGAGGCCTCCAGGGTGCTTAGGGGGGAGGGCATGATGGTGCTGATCGGGTTTAACCCGTTTAGCCTTTGGGGCGTGAGGAAACTGGTTTCCAGGCACCATGAAGGCCCCTGGGGTGGTCGTTTTCTGATGAAGGGACGCATGGAGGACTGGCTCCGGCTACTGGACTTTTCTGTGGAGTCCTCGGGCTCCTCGTTTTTCCAGGTTCCGCTTCAGCGGGCGGCACTCGCAGAGCGCAGGGGCCTGATGGAAAGGGTGTGCGGCAACCGTTTCCTGCCGGTGGGGGCTTATTACTGTATCCTTGCCAAAAAACGCGTTTACTCCAGGTTACAACGGAGACCAGCCTGGCAGGGGCAGAAAGTCATTGCCTTGCCAGGACGGGGCGCAGTGGGAGCTTCCCGTGACTACCCGGCGCGCCCCGAAAACGGTCGGTGCGCCATACTGAAACACAAGCATGTCGAGGAGTATTGATGGCCGGTAAGGTTGTTCTCTATACCGATGGCGCCTGCAAGGGCAACCCTGGGCCAGGAGGCTGGGGCGTTGTTCTGAGGTACGGCGATGCCAACAAGATGTTGCACGGTGGTGAAGCGAATACCACCAATAATCGCATGGAGTTGATGGCTGCGATACAGGGTTTGAAAGCGCTCAGGCGCGCCTGCGACGTGGAACTTTATACCGATTCCCAATATGTCCGTAAGGGCATCACCGAATGGATGACGGGCTGGAAGCGAAACGGTTGGAAAACATCCGCAAAGAAGCCGGTCAAGAATGAAGATCTCTGGCGGGAGCTGGACAATGAGGTGGCCCGCCACAAGGTCAATTGGCATTGGGTGAAAGGGCACTCGGGCAATCCTGACAACGAGCTGGCAGACGAGCTGGCCAATCGCGGTGTGGAAGAACTGGCGAACGCCGGATAACAACGGCGTAACCAATGGGGTAACCATAGGAAAACCATGAGACAGATTGTACTGGATACGGAAACCACCGGTATCGACCCGACGGAAGGTCACCGGATTATCGAAATTGGCTGCGTTGAGTTGATGGAACGTCAGATTACCGGTCGGCACTATCACGTCTACATTAACCCGGAGCGGGAAGTGGAGGCGGAAGCCATAACGGTTCATGGCATCACCAACGAGTTCCTGGCGGACAAGCCAAAATTCGCCGAAATAGCCGACGAGTTCTTTGAGTTCATAAAAGGGGCCGAGCTGGTTATTCACAACGCGGCGTTCGATATTGGATTCATGGATTCCGAATTCGCCCGTCTGAAGCCTGTTCGCAGGACGACTGAACATTGCGGCGTGGTGGACTCCCTTGCCATTGCCCGCAAGAAGCATCCCGGCCAAAAAAATAATCTGGACGCCTTATGCAAGCGTTACGGGATCGACAACAGTAATCGCGAGCTGCACGGCGCTTTGCTGGATGCGGAAATCCTTGCTGACGTCTATCTTTTGCTGACTGGCGGGCAGACAGCACTCTCCCTGGATGCTGGCGGTGACGAAGCTGGCGGTGAGGGCGGTATCCGTCGCCTGGCGGATAATCGCAATCCATTGCCGGTACCCAGGGCCAGTGACGATGAGCGCTCCGCCCACGACGAATTCATGGCATTGCTGGCAAAGCAGGCCGGTACAACTGTATGGGATAAGCTTACAGCTGAAGAATAAGCCGAGCTAAGCAGAATATTCTTTTGGCAGTGCGAACTGTGTGTCGCGCTGTACGTTTTGTTACATTCCTGCTTTCTTGAGCTACTTGAGTTTTGTGTTATAAGTAATGATAAGTTCGCGAGTTTTCGCGAACTTTTTATTTTAGCCGGGAAGGGTAAATCTGGCTCATAAAGTGATTCTTCAAACAACCGAAAAGATCACATTCCAAGAACAGGACGCGGTAGTTTCCGCATAATTTACAGGAAGCGTTTATGGTTCAATCGTCTCTGGCGACGAAATCACAGTCATTTGATCTGGTCAAAAGTGAGATTGAGCAGACCATCAGACAGGCAGAGTCCAGCCTTGAGCGCTTTCAGGAAAACCGTGAAAGCGGTGAGGATCTGCAGAACTGTGTGGATTTTCTGAATCAGCTCCGCGGTATTTTCATTCTTGTCGAACTGCGTGCCGGTACTCTGTTGTGCCAGGAAGCCGTCAGTATGGCCAATGATGTTCCCGTTGGCGCCAACGATGACAAGAATATCCTCCTGACGACTCTCAACAGCGCATTGTTCATTTTGCGCCGTTATGTTGAATACTATCATCAGCAACGTGCGGACCATCCGGAGCTGCTGCTGCCGGTTATCAATGATCTGCGCGAAGCCCGCAAGGAAAAACCCTACCCGGAATCCTGTTTCTTCGATGTTGATGTCAAGGAACGGCCGGACTTCTGCTCGGGGCTTTCTCTTCAGACGTTTGACGGTAACGAAGCGGAATACGAGATACTGGCCCGCCGTATGCGTTTGACGTTCCAGGTCGCGCTGTTGGGTGTGCTTCGTGAAAAGAACGATGTGGTGAGTAAAAAGTTGTTTGGCCGGGCGGCGCGTGGATTTGCTCGGCTTTGCCAGGGGCAGCCCATGGGGCAGATGTGGTGTCTGGTTGCCATTGTGGCGGATACCATGCTTGATCGGGTCATGGGGTTCAGCAAAGCCCGCAAGCGCATGTTCATGCGTATCGAGAAATATTCCCGTGAAGTCGTATACGTCGGCAAGGTGGCCACGGCCAAGGATGCGCCGGATTCTCTCATTCGTGATCTGGTGTACCTGCTCTATAGAAGTGGATCGGCAAATCCCGAGGTAACCTCCGTGTTGTCAGCTTATCGACTGACGCCCGCGGAATTCCCGGACTCCATGCTTGATGCCCATGCCCGTCGTCTTTATGGCCCGGGCACCGATGTTCTCAAATCGTTGTCGACGGCGTTGCAGGACGAACTGAATCAGCTAAAGGACAAGCTGGACATTGTTGAGCGCGGCATCGAGCCGGACCTGGCGGAGTTGTCCTCCATTGCAGATGCGCTTGAGCGCCTTGCCAATACACTGGTGATGCTGGATCTCAACCAGCTGGGAACCATGGCCCGGGGTGAGGCCGTGAAGTTGCGGACCTGGGAGGAAGAGAGTCGCCTGCCAGCGGACGATGAGCTCTACAAGCTGGCCGATTCCGTACTGGGTATCGAGGACGCCGTGATGCAAATCGTGGTTCGTGGCATCACCTCGGAAACCGACGCTCTTGCTGGTGGGCAGCGTACCCGTGAAGAATCTCTTTACCTTCAGGAAGCCACCTACGTGGTGGCCGACGAAGCGAAAAGTGCGCTGACCCTCGCAAAACGTGCCATAACGGCGTTCATCGAGTCCGACTACGACAAGCTCCACCTCGCCAACCTGCCTGCTACGTTGCACAGTATCTGGGGTGGTCTGCACATGCTGGACGATCCCGGCGCGGCTTCGGTGTTGGAGCGTGTGGCGGCGTCCATTCAGGAACGATTGCTGGATGCCAGGGAAGCGCCTCAGGCTCAGGTGTTGGAAGCACTGGCGGACGCACTAACGTCCCTTGAGTACTACATAGAGAGTGTAGGCAGGCGCGAAGATCGCAATGCTGACCTGTTGAAGCTGGCGGAATCCTCATTGGAGGACGTGGGGCTTTAGTCCTGTTGCGTTATTCAATGGCCATAAAAAAACCTGCCGTTTGGGCAGGTTTTTTTATGGCGTTCAAAGAGCGATCAGCCTATCGATCAGCCCATGTTGAACAGCTCGCCCAGCTTGGTTGCCAGCATCATGTCGCCTTCAGCGCGCAGCTGACCGGCCATAAAGGCTTGCATGCCATCGGTTTCGCCGGAAACGATGCCCTGCAGGGTTTCGGAGTTCATGATCAGGGTGACGGAAGGATCGTCATGGGCGCCTTCAGCCATCTTGCAGGTGCCATCCTTGATAACCAGGTGATAGGTCTTGTCGTCCTCGATGTCGAACTGGAATACCAGATCCAGGCCTTCAGCTGCGTCCGCGTTAAAATTTTGTTCGAGTTTCTCGAATATCTGAGCTACAGACATTATTTTACCCTTATTGATGGTTGTCGTGGCGTATTGACGGCTTCTGGTTCCTGGCCTTTCGCCTGCATGGAAGCCCGGGTGAGCCGACGTAGCCATTCGACTTTAGGGTTAGACATTACTGGTGTCAAGCTCGATCGAACGCTTGTTTTAATTTGTTATTGGTTCTATGGCTTGTACCTCAGGGCACCTCGGTTACAATCGAGCGCTCAAGAATAATCCTGGAGAAGCAACTTGGAATTTCTGACAGAGTTCGGTTTGTTTATTGCGAAAACGGTCACCCTCGTGGTGGCGCTTCTGGTCATTGTCTCAGTGGTTTTATCCGCTGCCCATAAAGACAAGGACGATCAGGGGAGTGACGGTGAGCTGCGGGTTCGCAAACTCAACGAGAAATACCGCAAGCTGAGGGAGTCACTTCAGGCCAAACTGCGCAGCGATTCAGAGCGCAAGGCTTTTGAAAAAGCCCGTAAAAAAGAAGACAAGGCCAAACAGAAAGCCGAGAAGGCCAAGCGCAAATCCGGTGATGCTGAGGAAAAACCCCGTCCCAAGGTGTACGTGCTGGACTTTGACGGCGATATCAAAGCCAGCGATACGGACTCTTTGCGCCGCTCGATCACAGCGGTGCTCAGCGTTGCGGAGCCCGAAACCGATGAAGTGGTGATACGTCTCGAAAGTGGCGGCGGCCTGGTTCACTCTTACGGACTCGCGGCTGCCCAGTTAGACCGTATTCGCGCCAAGGGTATCCGGCTTACGGCCTGCGTCGATAAAGTCGCCGCAAGCGGCGGTTACATGATGGCGTGCGTGGCTGACCGGATTGTCGCGTCGCCATTTGCGATTCTCGGGTCCATTGGTGTTGTTGCCCAACTGCCCAACTTCCATCGTTTCCTCAAGAAAAACGACGTCGACTTCGAAATTCTGACCGCTGGTGAGCACAAGCGCACCATGACCGTATTCGGCGAGAACACGGATAAAGGCAGAACCAAATTCCTTGAAGACCTTGAGGATACCCACGTGTTGTTCAAAGAGTACGTGGGTGAACGCCGTCCGGAACTGGATATTGCCGCCGTTGCAAACGGCGATATCTGGTTTGGCCGCCGCGCGCTGGAGGTCAAACTGGTGGACGAGATCAAGACCTCCGACGAATATCTCATTGAGGCCTGTGACAGTGCAGACGTAATCTCGGTAGGTTTCCAGCGCAAACGCACGTTGCCGGAAAAGCTTGGCCTGGCCACCAGCGCGGCACTTGAACACACCGTATGGCGGGTACTGGGCGCATTCCGCAACCAGAAAATCCAGTAAACCTACAGTAACGGGAACAGAGTCATGACAAACGACACCGAATTCAAGGCATGGCGCGTTCAGGAGCAGGACGGCGAATACGAGGGCTCTGAGCAGACGCTGCACGTATCCGATCTGCCCGAAAACGACGTCCTGATCAAAGTCAGTCATTCGTCCCTGAACTACAAGGATGCCTTGTCGGCCTCCGGCAACAAGGGCGTTACACGTAACTTCCCCCACACTCCTGGCATCGATGCTGCCGGGGAAGTCGTAGAAGCCTCCTCTGGCTCCTTTTCAGCCGGCGACCAGGTACTGGTAACCGGCTATGACCTGGGCATGAACACCGACGGCGGCTTCGGCGAATACATCCGGGTACCGGCCGAGTGGTGTGTGGCAATGCCCAAGGGCTGGAGCGCCCGCACCGCCATGATATACGGCACGGCCGGCCTTACGGCGGGTCTGTGTGTACAAAAGCTATTGACCATGGGTGCCAGGCCAGAGCAGGGCAAAGTCGCCGTCAGTGGTGCCAGTGGCGCTGTCGGCAGCGTAGCGGTTGAGCTGCTTGCAAGCGTCGGCTTCGAAGTCGTGGCCATCAGTGGCAAACAAGATCATGCCGACGCACTCAAAAACCTTGGTGCCACGGAAGTGCTGGGGCGCGAAGCTCTGGCAGCCGAAAAGAAGCCAATGCTGAAACCCGCCTATGCCAACGCCGTGGATACCGTTGGCGGTGGCCCACTGGCGGAATTGCTGAAGCAGATCCACCCAGGCGGCTCCGTTTCCTGCTGCGGTCTGGTCGCCGGGCCACAACTGGAAACCACCGTTCTGCCGTTTATCCTGCGGGGCAACAACCTGCTGGGCGTGGATTCGGTTGAAATTCCGCTGTCGGACAAACAGTCAGTCTGGGACAAATTTGCCGGTGACTGGGCGTGCAAAAAGACAGAAGCTTCGGCGCGGGACATCGGGCGTGGAGAGCTGGATGGCGCTTTGAAGGCGTTCCTGAAGGGGGAGTCATCCGGGAAGATTGTTCTCGACCATTCCAAGTAAGGAACGACGAGACCTCTCAGAGGCGGGCTTCTAAAAAAGTCCGCCAGAACGAAGAGGGAGCTGATTATCAAAACTGTGCGGAGCCATGGATGGCGGAGCCCAAGCCGAACAGGACGTCTTGAGGCGTGTTTTGGTAATCAGCTCCCTCTTTGTTCGTCTGGGGAGTAAAAGACTAAGAGTCAGGAAGCCCGACGACGAAACAACGGCTCGTCCGTATCCGTCGCCGCCTGATACCCCTGGGTAAAGAAGTTCAGGCAACGAGCTGCCTTGTTGATATCCTTGTCGGCGCGCAGTACGTACGTGTCAAAACCGCACCGCTTCATAAACTGCAGCTGATCAAGAAGCACATCACCGACCGCACGAAGTTCGTTCCGGTAGCTCAGGCGCTCCCGAAGCAGCCGCGCGATACTGTAACCGCGGCCATCGCTGAACTTCGGAAAGTTCACCGCAATCACCGGCAGCTCATTGACCACGCCAGCCAGAATCTCCGGCTCATCATGGCTGTCGAGCCACACACCGATATCATCACGGTCTTCAAAGTGCTCCTTGCCCGCCAACCAAAGATCGGCCGGAATCAGGGCAGGTTGCTCGGGAACATCCAGGGATTCCCCGTCTGCTGGCCTTGGCACAACAACCCAATCGTCCTGACGGATACTTCCGTCACTGGTGATCACATCAGGCATAAACCCGCTCCTTGAATGGCTCGATGCCAATACGGCGATAAGTATCCAGGAAAGGCTCTTCCTCGGTCCGGTTATCGACGTACACATTAATGATTTTCTGCATCACTTCCGGCATATCTTCCCGGGCAAAAGAGGGCCCGAGAATCTTGCCAATCGCGGCATCGTGATGGGAGGAGCCGCCCAGGCTGATCTGGTAGAACTCCTGGCCCTTCTTGTCGACGCCAAGGACGCCAATGTTGCCCACATGGTGGTGACCACAGGCGTTCATGCAGCCGGAAATGTTCAAATCAATGTTGCCGATGTCGTACAGGTAGTCCATATCATCGAACTGGCGCTGAATGGACTCCGCCACGGGAATAGACTTCGCATTCGCCAGGGCGCAGTAATCGCCACCGGGGCAGCAGATAACATCGGTCAGCGTATTCAGGTTCGCCGTGGCAAAGTCCATCGGTGTGATCGCTTGCCACAGCTCAAACAGTTGGTCTTTCCGGACATCCGCCAGAACTACGTTCTGCTGATGAGTCACCCGTACTTCACCAAAGCTGTACTGGTCCGCCAGGTCGGCAATCTGTTCAAGTTGGCGATCACTGACATCGCCCGGCGGCGTGCCGGTTTTCTTCATGGTCAGTGTCACAATGGCGTAGCCAGGGTTCTTGTGGGTATCCACGTTGTGGCTGATCCACTGATCAAACTCGCGGTTCTCGAATCGTTGGGTTGCCAAAGCGTCCTTCACATCCGGAACCTGCTGGTAGTCCGGCTCAGTGAAATACCCTTTGAACTGCTCAATGGCTTCCTGGGTCAGGCGAGTGGGAGAGTCCTTGATGTGGGACCATTCGTCTTCCACCTTCGCCGCAAAGCCTTCGGGCGTCAGGGCCTTCACCAGAATCTTGATGCGGGCCTTGAATTTGTTGTCCCGGCGACCGTAACGGTTGTAAACACGCAGCACGGCTTCAAGATATGTGAGCAGGTCCAGCTCCGGCAGGAAGTCACGGATAACCGGGCCTACCATCGGCGTACGTCCAAGACCGCCGCCCACGTGAACACGGAAGCCGAGTTCACCCTGATCATTGCGCACCATCTGCAGGCCGATATCATGCACCTGGATAGCAGCGCGGTCGGTATGTTCGGAGGCGTTGACGGCCACTTTGAATTTGCGCGGCAGAAAAGCGAATTCCGGGTGGAAGGTAGACCACTGGCGGATGATTTCGCAGTAAGGGCGCGGGTCGGTGATCTCGTCAGCCTGCACACCGGAAAACTGATCCGTGGTGGTGTTGCGAATGCAGTTGCCGCTGGTCTGGTTGGCGTGCATTTCCACTTCCGCCAACTCGGCCAGGATATCCGGTACGTCTTCGATTTCCGGCCAGTTGAGCTGAACGTTCTGGCGGGTTGTAAAGTGCGCATAACCTTTGTCATAGTCACGGGTTATGCGTGCTAGGCGGCGAAGCTGGGTAGAACGGAGCATTCCGTACGGAACCGCGATGCGCAACATCGGGGCAAGACGCTGTACATACAATCCGTTCTGAAGTCGCAGTGGAAGAAACTCGTCTTCGCTCAGCTCGCCAGCCAATGCTCTCTCGGTCTGGTCACGGAATTGTGCAACGCGCTCGGCAGCCATCTGCCGGTCGTGTTCGTCATAAACATACATAGTGGAACGTCCTGCTGAAACGCTGGAAATACGGCTTTAGTGCCATTTCTTGCGTGGGAGAATATCACCGTGTCATTATTCTTAAAATGATTATTTCCAAATATGTTTATCGACTAAGGTGATATAGAAAGCCAGATATTGCTGGACTGATTACAATTTCCCGCCTAGATTTAAAGAGGCGTGTGCGACAAAACAGATAATAACGACATAGCGAGGAAAGAGTATGAAGAAGACCGCGAGAACCGACAGTCAGGCCGACGCCGTTGCCGCCGTTTTACTGGTAATGCTGGTCGTTGCCTTCGCCGTAGTCTGGGTATCCGGGCAGTAATCGCTACTGGCCGGCAAGCACCAGCTTGACGACCACCACGAGGGTAACAACGAAGCCGACCGTAAACAGGATGCCGGCGATGATGTACGGCCAGGGACTGTGGCTTGAGAAATCCTCCTCACGGCGCTTGTCGGACTGAACGCCGAGTGCGCCGGCAAGGATGCTCTGCATCACCTTGAGAACCCCCGGTCCTGCCTTCGCTTTCTTTGCCGATTTGGCAGGCTCGGCAGGCTTGTCGGGTGATTGCTCGTTTTCGTGTTTATCCGTCATGCTTGGCTTCCGCTGGTGTGTGAAGGCGGACACCGGCGGTGATTATTCCGCCGGGTCGTACGCAAGGCTGGGCGCCAGCCATCGCTCTGCTTCGGCCTTGGATATTCCCTTTCGTGTTGCGTAGTCTTCAACCTGATCCACGCCAATCTTACCCACCGCAAAATACTTTGATTCGGGATGGGAGAAATACCATCCGGAAACCGCCGCAGTCGGGAACATGGCAAAGTGCTCGGTCAGTTCCAGTCCAGCGTTTGCCGGTGCGTCGAGCAGGTCGAACAGGGTGGCCTTCTCCGTGTGGTCCGGGCAGGCGGGATAGCCGGGCGCTGGCCGGATGCCCCGGTACCGTTCACGGATCAGGTCGTCATTTCTGAGTGCCTCGTCTTCGGCATAACCCCAGAATTCCTTCCGTACCCGTTCGTGCAGGTGCTCGGCAAAGGCTTCCGCAAGACGGTCCGCCAGGGCCTTGACCATGATGGCGTTGTAATCGTCGTTGCGATCCTTGAATTCCAGTGAAAACTCTTCCGCGCCGATGCCAGTGGTTACAGCAAAGCCGCCCACGTAATCCACGGGGCCGTCACCTTCCGGCGCTACAAAATCCGACAACGTCATCATTGGCTTGCCCGGTGCCTTGTCATCCTGCTGGCGCAGATGGTGCAGGGTGGTGAGTTCCTTTTCCCGGGTTTCGTCGGTGTAGAGCACAATATCGTCGCCGCGACGGTTGGCAGGCCAGAAGCCGATCGCCGCCTTGGCGGAAACGCGTTTCTCGTCGATCATCTGCTGAAGGATTTTTTGACCGTCCTCAAACAGCGTTCTGGCGGCTTCACCGCGCTTTGGATCATCGAAAATGGCGGGGTACTTGCCGGACATATCCCAGGAAATAAAGAAGGGCGTCCAGTCGATGTAGTCCACCAGTTGCTTCAGATCATAGGTTTCAAAGGACCGTACACCGGTGAAGGCTGGCTTCGGCGGCTGGTAGTCGTCGAACTGGATTTCCGGGGCGCGGGCTCGGGCCTCCTTCAATGAGACCAGCTTGGTACGTTCCCCGCGGTTTTTACGGCGTTCCCGAATTTCGTCGTACTCCGTGCGTGCACCGTCCACCAATGCGGGTTTGGCGGTCTTGCTCAGTAGCTGGGAGGCCACGTTCACGCAGCGCGAGGCATCGGATACATACAGAGCGATGTCGTTTTTATACTGGGGTTCGATCTTTACCGCAGTGTGAGCCTTGGAAGTGGTGGCACCACCGATCATCAGCGGGATGTTGAAGTCCAGCCGCTGCATTTCCTTGGCAACGTGGACCATTTCATCCAGCGACGGCGTGATCAGGCCACTGAGGCCGATAATGTCGACGTTTTCCTTCTTTGCCACGTCAAGGATCTTGTCGCAGGGCACCATCACGCCGAGGTCGATGACCTCATAGTTGTTGCACTGCAACACCACACCCACGATGTTCTTGCCGATATCGTGTACGTCCCCTTTGACCGTCGCCATCAGGATTTTGCCCTTGGCTTGCTGATTGCCGGATTTCTCGGCCTCGATATAGGGAATCAGATGGGCCACCGCCTGCTTCATAACGCGGGCGCTTTTGACCACCTGGGGCAGGAACATCTTGCCGTCGCCAAACAGGTCGCCAACCACGTTCATGCCGTCCATCAGCGGGCCTTCAATAACCTCGATCGGGCGGGCGGCGCGCTGCCGGCAGGCTTCGGTGTCTTCAATGATGTAGTTGGTTATACCCTTGACCAGGGCATGCTCCACCCGTTTCTCAACCGGCCACTCGCGCCAGGCCAAGTCTTCTTCCTGGGTCTTGCCGCCCTTGCTGCGATAGCGCTCGGCAATTTCCAGCAAGCGGTCGGTGCCGTCGTCACGGCGATTGAGCACCACGTCCTCAACCAACTCTTTCAGTTCCGGATCGATCTCGTCGTAGATCACGAGCTGGCCGGGGTTGACGATGCCCATGTTCATGCCGGCCTTGATGGCGTGGTACAGGAACACCGAGTGGATGGCTTCACGCACGGCATCGTTACCGCGGAACGAGAACGACACGTTGCTGACACCGCCGGAGATGGACGCATGGGGCAGGTTGTCGCGAATCCAGCGGCTGGCGTTGATGAAATCCACCGCGTAATTGTTGTGCTCCTCGATACCAGTGGCGATGGCGAAGATATTGGGGTCGAAAATGATATCGCCGGCGGTGAAGCCGATACCGACGAGGAGATCGTAGGAGCGCTTGCAGATCTCCGTTTTACGTTCAAAGGTATCCGCCTGGCCGTCCTCATCGAAGGCCATGACCACGACGGCGGCGCCGTAGCGCATGCAGTCACGGGCACGCTTGAGGAACTCATCCTCGCCTTCCTTCAGGCTGATGGAGTTCACCACTGCCTTGCCCTGTATGCAGCGCAGGCCGGCTTCGATGACCTCCCATTTGGAGGAATCAATCATGATCGGAACGCGGGAGATGTCGGGTTCCGAGGCGACCAGATTGAGGAACGTCACCATGACGTCCTTCGAATCCAGCATGCCCTCATCCATGTTGATGTCGATGATCTGGGCACCGTTTTCTACCTGGTCGCTGGCGACGCTGAGGGCCTCTTCGTACTGCTCCTCTTTGATCAGCCGCAGGAATCGCTTGGAGCCCGTCACGTTTGTGCGCTCACCCACGTTGATGAACAGGGTGTTCTCGTCACCCGTAAACGGTTCAAGGCCGGACAGCCTCAGCGCGGGTTTCTGCTCTGGTATCTTTCGTGGCGGGTATTTGGAAACCGCTTCCGCGATGGCTTCGATATGGTCCGGGCGTGAGCCACAGCAACCACCGATGATGTTCAGAAACCCGTCACGGGCAAAGCCTTCAATAATCTCCGCCATTTCTTCCGGCGTCTGGTCATACTCGCCGAATTCGTTCGGCAGCCCGGCATTGGGGTGGGCGCTGACGTAGGTCGTCGATTTATTGGCGAGCTCTTCCACGTAGGGGCGCAGGGCGTCGGCACCGAGGGCGCAGTTCAGACCGACTGAAACAGGCCTGGCGTGAGATACGGAATTCCAGAATGCCTCGGTGGTCTGGCCAGACAGGGTGCGGCCTGAAGCGTCGGTAATAGTGCCGGAAATCATGATTGGCAACTCAATACCACTGTCGATGAAGTACTGCTGGGTGGCGTAGATCGCAGCCTTGGCGTTCAGTGTATCGAAAATGGTTTCGATCAGGATAAGGTCAGAGCCGCCTTGAACAAGGCCTTCCACCGCTTCGTAATAATTGTCGACCAGGGTCTGGAAATCGACGTTGCGATATCCAGGGTTGTTAACATCCGGTGAAATGGAGGCAGTGCGGGATGTCGGGCCAACCGCACCGGCCACGAAACGCGGCTTCTCCGGGTTGCGGGCGGTGAATTCGTCCGCGATTTGGCGCGCCAGTTTTGCCGCTTCAATATTCAATTCCTTCGCAATCGATTCGAGACCATAGTCGGCCTGCGACAGCTGGGTGGAGTTGAAGGTGTTGGTTTCAATAATGTCAGCGCCGGCGTCAAGATAGTCCGCGTGTATATTGCGGAGCAGGGCGGGCTGGGTCAGGTTCAAAAGGTCATTATTGCCCTGAACCTCACGGTCATAATCGGCAAACCGGTCGCCACGGAACGCTGCCTCGTCCAGTTTCAGGTTCTGGATCATGGTGCCCATGCCGCCATCAAGGACGATGATGCGTTCTTTCAGGGCGTTGCCAAGCTGTTCCAGGCGGTCCAGGCGAGCGTTGTGGTCGGTCATATCAATTACTTCCGGAAGTCGTTTTTGTCTCAATGGCGCGCGATCATAGCAAAAATGGCGGTTGTCGTCCCACGGCCTCATGATGTTGATCAATGGACCGATTAAAGTCTGACTATTTTACTTGGTCTTTCATGTTGCAGCGATCTCACTTAAAATAAAGGAACACTTTCAAACGGGTTGCAACTATGGCATTGGTTACGGTGACAGATCCCGCTCGGGATTACCTTGCACAACTTATCGAAAAACAGGATGTGGAGGGCATGGGTGTCCGTATTTTTGTAACCCAGCCCGGCACCAAGAACGCCGAGACCTGCCTTGCCTACTGCCCGCCGAACGAAATTGTACCGACGGACGAGCAGGTTGATCTGGGCAAGTTCACGCTGTTTCTTGATCACAATTCGGTGCCGTTCCTGGAAGAAGCCTTTGTGGACTACTCCAAGGACCAGATGGGCGGGCAGCTGACCATTAAAGCGCCTAACGCCAAGGTGCCCAACGTTGATGAGAACGCGCCCTTGCCAGATCGTATCCAGTATATCCTGGCGTCGGAAATCAATCCCAACCTCGCGGCTCATGGTGGCGAAGTGTCCCTGGTGGAAGTAGCCGAGGAATCCATTGCCGTTCTGCGATTTGGCGGGGGTTGCCAGGGTTGCAGTGCGGTGAGTCTCACACTGAAGCAGGGTGTTGAATCGACGTTGAAAGAGCGTGTTCCTGAGATAACGGCCGTTCGCGACGTTACCGATCATACCTACACAGAAAATGCTTACTATCAGTAAGATAAGGCATGTTCTAAAAGTATGACATGAAGCCGGCCGATGCCGGCTTTTTTGTTGTGCGCCAGGCATGGCGCGTAGCGCCTTGACGGGCGCTGTTCCGGTACAGGTGGTGCTGGCCGGATGACTTGGGGGTGCAAGTCCCCTGTGGACCCGGCAAGGGGAACCAC
>Ga0114915_1000060_pt1 | contig 53852 bp, 63 predicted proteins | sample MalvirAntarct_55_FD_87288 | JGI IMG/M metagenome (GOLD analysis project Ga0114915, IMG submission 87288) | Marine viral communities from the Global Malaspina Expedition - Malaspina viral metaG Antarct_55 | ecosystem: Environmental > Aquatic > Marine > Oceanic | place: South Georgia Island...
GCCCCATACCTGAGCCTTTGCCAACATGAGCAAGTACAACTGTTTCGGGATTGCGGTTGCATACGCCAGGTATACGCACTTGGCATTGCTGGCCGCGTGCACTATTTCTTATTTTTTTACTAATGAGCGACATTGTTTGACTCCCCATACATAGCTAAGTGATAAAGATCGTCCGGCTGTGGTAGTAAAAGCTCTAAATATTCAGCGCAGTATTGCTCTAACCAATTTAGATACTCGCAAAACTCTTTTGTGTTTAGCTTGCGCGTTCGCTTGCGCACGATAATTGGTTCCTCGTTGCCGGCTTGAATAACTTTTACACCAAACTTTCTACGCACAAATACTTCGTGTACGTCCTCTGAGCTATTTTCTTGCCCGTAGTGCTCACGAAAATAATCAGCAATTATCTGGTTCCACATCCAAAGCAGTCTGTTTTGAGCTAAAGAGCGCTTAGCTTTATGCTCTTTAAACTCAATGACAACGTTTTTGCCTTGCTTTAAAAGCGCCCTTACCGCCTGCCCTATTTGGGGCATGAAGTATTGGGCGTTAGTAGTGGTTACTACTTTCTTTGCCATTACGCGGCCTTATCTGCTTTTTTAGCTGGTTCGACCTTTGTCTCGCTCTCTTGTGCTGCTAACGCTTCTTTTTGTGCTTGCACTAAAATGTGTGCACCAATTGATATAAGCGCATCACGCACTTGACGGTCTAAGCCGTATTTTTCAGCTAGTACAGCTGTGCACTTGGTTAAGTTAGAAAATGCTGCGTCATGGTTTACCGCTGCACCGTCCTGAATTGCTTTTGTAGCCTGTGCTTTTGAATTTGAGATAAACCCATCACAAAAAACCTCGCCGGCTGGTGATAACTGAGTAAGTGTGCTTTTTTTGGTAGTCATAATTAGCTCCTAAGCTGTTTTTCTTGCATTGTTAAATGTTTTTTCTAGTTGCTCGTTAAGTGAGAAACCTTGATTAGCCGGCACCTTCTTTGATGTGAAGTTGCCAGGGCTCGCTTTAACGTCTTGCATACGATTGGCCGCTTGCCTGTTTTGGCTGTGCGACTTGTTACGCTGTGCATGTTTGTTTTTTGCGGCCTCTTTTTGGTCCTTGATGTACTGCGGTACGCTATCAACGCCACACGCTTTAGCTGCTTTTGCCATTGCGCGATTAGCTTCTGCTGTTGCAAAGCCTAATTGCTTTGGTGTCGGGTTTTTAATTCCGCCCAGGGCTGCGGCCTTTGCTTGTTGCGCGTCTGCTAAAGCGGCTTGATAGTGAACGCCTAAAATTTCTTTTAAGGCTCGAATAAATTCTTTTTGATCTTGCTCGTATGATTTAGCCATGGCTTAACCTACGTACTTCAAGTAAGCCGGCGGCTCGTTAAACTCGATTTTTAGCGGTATCGGACTTAACTCATTCTTGCCGTACTTATCAGCAAGTTTTGTATATCGGTCCTTAGCCATCTTTTGCCATGAGCTATCCGCTAGCGTTGCGCGAGCTGCTGCGATTTGCTGGTTAAGCCAATAAACTAAAGGCTCCGACCATTCTTTATCCTTGCCGTAATTTTTAATGCGCTGCTCGTTCATTTCAGCAATGCACTGTTCTAGCGTTGGCATTCCGCGTGCCTGTAAGCATAAAATTTTAAATTCGATAGGATTTGGCGCGTGTCGTTCCGTTGCTGATCTTAATCGGGCAGCATCAAGCGCCATGCGAACGTGCTTAGCAACAATGCCCATACCGTAAAGCTGGCTAGCGTACTCATTTGCAAATAACGCTAGGTTGCCGCGCCAATTAAAATCGCTGTTTGGGTAGTAAGCTTTAAGTCCTGGTAACACTTCGTCACCAATGATTTTAATAAGCACGCTGTTTGCTTGTGGCTTATCGCCATGCTGGATTGTTGGTAACTGGTTATTCATCACAACACCTCGTCGTCATGTGGTGAAGGAATGTGAGAAAGTGAGTCCTGCAAGTAAGCCAGCTGATCGCCGATGTTGTTTGATGGGCGTTGGCCAGTGTTTGAATATTGAGTTTGGTTCGCGTTAGCTATCCAAGAATATTTAAAACCTTGCCAATTTCTCGTTATGCACTCTGACAAACAATCATCAACACTAAGCCCATGATCGAATGCGATTTGAAATTGCTTACCGAAGTTGTTGATCACGGTTTGGCTAACACTGGCTTTTTTGGTTTTACGCATTGCTATCCAATCATCAAAAATTTGATTGCTAGGCAGTGCCGGCCAAGTGGAAAAATCCAAAGTTTCTAAAAGACTTTTTTTATTTATTTTTTTAGTTATTTCTTTTGTAATAGTTTCTTTCTTTTGTGTTACCCGTTTTTGGGTAAGTTTTTCCCCGTTTTCGGGTAAGTCGTTACCCGTTTTTGGGTAAGTTTTTCCCCGTTTTCGGGTAAGTTTGCTTTTACCCGTTTTTGGGTAAGTTTTACCCCATTCTGATACAACAGGATTAACGCCAATGTTTCGGCCATCAACACATAAAACGCCTTTTTCAATAAGCGTATTTTTAATCTCGCTAATGTGTGATTGCGAAATTCCTGTTAGCTCACTTAATTGAACGTTGTTGATCCAATCAGTTTTTTTATGCCAGCGAAAAGTTTTTCCAATAACTGCGTTTATTATTTGGAACTCTCTCCCGCTTAATTTTACCGGTGGCTTTGCTAGAGTATTAGTAAGCATGTGCGCAACTCTGTCATAGCCATCTTCAATATCTGCTTTCACATAATCACCTGGTTTATGCTCATGCTGATTCACCTCTTTGCAAGGTGGTTCAGGGAACTTGTAAACTTCTGCTAAATTAGCCATAATTACCTCGTTGAATTGAAACCCGCTATCTTGCCTCCTAAGCTGATGCGGGTTTTGTTTTACCTGCGAGTTGCGTAGTTTCTGCTACGTAACTCGCGCATTTCTGCACAACCAATACATAAATTGGTTTTAATAGCCTTTCTACGGGCCTCTTGAATTTCATTACCGCACTCAATGCAATCATCTGTTGGATTAACTTCCGGCTGCTTTAAGTTGGCAATCAAGCGCGACTCCACTTGTTCTATTTCTAATTGCGCTACGTCTGCGTGATCAGCCATTTACGCCACCTTTAACGCTGTTGCTTTAGCTGCTGGCTCATTAGGATCAGGTCTAACCATCTGCTCAATCTCAGCGATAAGTTGAAGCGCAGTAGTAATAATTGAATCACCATTTTTTTGAATATCATTAAAATCAGATTGCGTAATGAAGCCTTTTTGACGAGCAAGGCGAAACGTTTTAGCAAAATCACCCATTGTTTCTTGTTGCTTTAAAAGCTGATCCGCAACCTCCTCATCTGACAAACCAGCATCCGGCAAATCTATAATTGTCTTGCCTTCGCTATGGGCCCAGGCGTTTAAAATGCGACAGTCGTTAGTGATATTCTGAATGGCAATTGCTTCTTGCAGTGTTAATACATGCGAATCAATATTTGTATTTAGCTTATTGCTAAGTGTTGTTGGTGACTTAGCCATAACGCGCGCAATTTCAGACACATTAAAGTCGCTAGCAATACTTGCCGCTGCTTCAAGTGGGCATCGAGCGCTTGGTTTTGCGTTTCTCGTACTCTTTTTAGATAAAAGCATTTATAGTTTTCCTATGCTGCTGACTCAGGTTGCTCATCTTCGTATAAAGACAGATCAACTTTTAATTGTCCGCCTGTAATAAGCTGAAGCTCACAGGCCCTGCCTTTTGGCAATCGACCTGCCTCTACCCACGGGGTGATCGCGCCGCGAGTTAATTTTAAAGCTCTGGCTAGTGCCGCTTTAGTTTTGTAGTAATCAATAGCGTCTTGAGTTTTCATAAAGCGCTCCTTAGTTTGCGTTTTTTGTATAATAGGTTATACACGGCAATTGTTCAACACAAATAAACAAACTTTAAATACAATGTATAGATAACTAAACACTTTTGGATTGTTATGAGTTTCTCAGAAAGATTAATATCTCGAATGAATACCTTGGGAGTAAAAGGAAGTGAACTAGCAAGGCAGCTTGGTACTGGTAGAGCTTCTGTTAGTCATTGGCGAACTGGTCAAGTCGCTCCATCTAGTGAGAACCTATTAAAACTATCGAAAGCATTGAGATGCAATGCTAGGTGGCTTGCGTCCGGCGTTGGCACACCAGAAGGGAATGTAGAATTAGAGCTTGGGCCAGATCTAAGAGGTAAAGCTCCTTTAATATCTTGGGTTCAAGCAGGAAAATGGAAAGAAATAGATATGGCAGGCTTGCGCCAAACTGAAACGGTGTTTTATCAGCACACTGCAAATGTTAGCGATGAGGCGTTTGCGTTACGCGTCAAGGGTGACAGTATGACCTCTTTTAATGGAGGTAAATCAATTCCTGAAGGTTCGGTTATTATTGTCGATCCCAACGTACCAGCAGAGCATGGCAAAGTTGTTGTTGCGCGACTGGAAGAAAGCAACGAGGCAACATTAAAGCAACTGGTTATTGATGGCGGGGTTAAATACTTAAAGCCTTTCAATAGCAGTTATCCAACAATGCCGATAAATGGTAACTGCACAATTATTGGCGTGGTTAAGCAGCTGATTCAAGATTTTTAACTTTACTAAAAAAGGCAGTTAGTAATGAGTCAAAAAATAAGAAACATAGGAACCGCGATCGCGATTTTATCCTTCATAGCAATAGTTGGCGCGCACACCTATTTAACACCTAAAAATGCAAATGAGTGCATCCTAGCGAATATTGAAAATGCAAATTCAGATATGGCAGCAAAGGCCATTGTTCACTCTTGCAATAATTTATACAGCAAAAAATAATAGTCGAGGTTTGAAAGTGAATAAAAACATATTGCCAGTTATATTAATTTTTACTGTTACTGGATGCGCCTCAAGCAAAGCTATAGGCACAATTAAAGAAACCAGCGCAAAAAATGTAGAGTATTGCGATTATATAGCCAATGTTAGCGGCACCTCTGGCTGGGGCGGGCTCGCTGCTTCTTCCGGGATTGAAAACGCTAAGGAGCAAGCAAAACAAAAAGCGATTGATTCCGGGGCCACACATATCGTATGGCAAAATATTAATGGTGGTTACTCGCCTAGCGTTTCAGCCAACACGTATAAGTGCGAAACAAAATAAACCGCTGACAACAGTGCTTAACACCCCACTGCGCCTATCAAGGCGCTTTTTTTTTGCCTCTTTTGTATAAATAATTAAACAATTCTGTTGACCGGCCTGTATAAATGGTTATACTCATCATCATTGTATAAAGAATTAAACAAAGTTGGGGTTTATATGGATAACAATTCTCAAACACCTAGTCGATTATCACTTGAAGTAAAAACGCTTATAGCAACGCTTACGGCTGAATCATTCAACTTTAGAAGTCGCGTGCATGTAAACGTTGTTACTAATGCAAATGACCCATCTATTAGTGTTTTTATTTATGTTGACGGCAAGTGTGAAAAGTCTTTCTTAACAATGCTTAACGAAGAAAATGCGGCAACAGAATTAAAGAAAGTGCTTGATGCGACAAGAGAAAGCAAGCGCATAGGCACTTACACCCTACCTACTCTACTAGCGAGCTAGACCAATGAGCAACGCAAAAACATCAGCAGAGATCCAACGCTTATTAGCCGACCCATTTGAAGCGCACGATATTGAATGGCGCGTTCAACAAAGTGGCGTATCTGGCAAGAGTAAGCCTTGGGTAATGGTTATCCCTTACATCACTAACCGCGCCATTCAACAACGCTTAGACGATGTTGTCGGCATTGATGGATGGAAAAACGAATATAAAGAAGCCGCGGGCGGCAAAGGCTACTTGTGTGGTTTAAGTGTTCGCTTTGGCGATAACTGGATCACTAAATGGGACGGTTCAGAGTATTCGCAAATTGAATCGTTAAAAGGTGCTTTATCTGGCGCTATGAAGCGTACAGCGGTGCAATTTGGCATTGGTCGCTACCTTTACTCACTTGACACCGAGTTTGCAACATGTGCACCGGTTGAAAGCCGATTTGTAGCTAACGGCGAGTTTATCAACATACCGCTTAATAAGAGCAATAAAAACGGCCCTCGCATGAGTGCAGAGTGGTTCCCGCCTGAATTACCTGATTGGGCGCTACCTAAAGCTAAGTTTGATAAGTACCTAGATGCTATCGAGCAAGCAACCAGCTTATTAACACTGCGCGAACATTACGAGCAGGCTTATAAATTTGCCGCTGTCGTTAATCGCATTGATATACGCGATAAAGCAATTGAAATAAAAGATCGCAAAAAAGCAGAGCTTGAAGCTAAAGAGCAAGAAAACACCTTGAACGAAAACAAGAAGTTTCACGCCTGGCTTAATCAATCTATCAAAGATCGCATTGTAACTGCGGAAAACGAATCAGTATTAAATTTGAACCATAAGCACTTATTACAAGAGCTAAAAGGTCATTGTCGAGCAACCAAAGTAGATAGCAGTAACTTTGTAGCTCAAGTCAACCAAGCGCATACAGAGGCGCTAAACAAACTTAAAAACGGAGTATAACCATGGCTAACAATCAAAGTACAGCAACCAACTTAGTAGAAGTTGTTTACCAGGAAGATTTAACCAAGAAAGGGCTATCTGATTTACGCAAGCAATACCCTACGTCGTTTTCGCTTGATATGTCTGACGAGGACGAGTTTAAGCAAGGCCGTAAAATACGCACTGAGCGCAACAAGCTGGTTAAATCAATTAACGATCGCCGCATTGGATTCACTAACGAGCTTAAAGCCTACGGCGACGAATTAATATCTAAAATTGATGTGATTTACGATCCAATCATTAACGCTTTTGAGCTTGAAGATAAACGCCGCAAAGAAGAAGCCGCACGCATCGCTAAAGAGCGTGAAGCATTTTTAAATAAGCAGCGTGAAGAAATAGCGCAAATGAGCAGCTTTGTTGACCAATGCAAAAATCAAGGTTCACAGTTTATTGCTGACACAATCGAGGCCGTTGATCTTGTTGATACCGAAGCGTTCGACAAAGAGCTTATTCACGAAGCTATCGACACCAAGAAAAACATTATTGAAGCGCTTAACAGCATGTATCAAGCGGCTAAAGCAGCAGAAGCGGTAGCAGCAGAGCGCGAGCAGTTACGCATTCAGCAAGAAGCCATTGCACAGCAAGAGCGCTTACAAAAGCAAGCGCAAGAAATTGGCGAACGCATTAACAACCTTCGCAATGATCCAATGAATTACTTCGATAAATCTAGCGCAGAGATAGCCGCTCGCATTGAGAAGTTAGACCAGTTCACGCCTACCAATGAAAAGTTTGGTAATCGCCTTGATGAAGTTATTCAAGTGTTAGCTCAAGTTATTCAACAGCTAAAAATGATGCACCAACAAAAGATACAACTTGAGTCTGTAGCCGTCACTGCAGCGCCAGAGCCGCAAGCTCAAGTAAGCCAAGAACCGGTTGAGCAAAGCGCACCTATTGAACAGCAAGAGCATGAAGCGCTAACCGAAGTAAACCGCATGTTAGACCAAGACGAGCCTTTGCTTGGAAATGAGTTTAAGTCAGCAGTGTTTGAAAATACAAGCGCGCCTACAGGTTATACGCCTCTTTCATTATGGCCTAGCAGCCAGGACCGCGCAGACAATGACGAGCTAGACCGTGTTTGTGACCAATTAGACATAGCAGAAAGCTACATCGAAGTATTAGAGCAGCGCTTAAACAAAGCGCACGCAGCATAAGTTTCCAACTCCGACCGAGTAAGCGCCTTCGGGCGCAAGCTCTTTTAATGAGGTTTATATGAAAGATTCAAGAGTTCCACAATTAAGAATGGTCGAGCATTTACGCTGTGATGATATTCGATTTGGCCTAGCCATCGTTAAAGCGTCTAAGTTCCAGGGCTCAGAAGGCTGGACGTTGCCTGGCTGTAAATTCACTCGCAATAGAATTGAAGCCTATAACGTGTGTAAAAAGATACACAACATAATTGAAGCCGCAGGCGGTATTCCATTAGTAGCAAAAATTAAGCGAGCAGCCTAATGATGCACGACTACATGGCAATAACCGGAAACAGCTCAAGCGCACAGGAAAAGCAGAAGCGCAGAGATTTTATAAAGATGGTAGCAGTAAATACAGTGCGCGTTTTAGTGCTAGCCATGATCGTTTTAATAACAACTAAGTAGGCATAACAATGAAAAACATTCATGTATTCGCAGCAGAGCTGCCAAGTATTTCAGCTTTAGAAAGTAAGGTTGAGGAAGAACAAGGCGTTATTTTTACAACGCTAACAGATAACCAGTGGAGCAATTTGGGCTTTAAAGTAGATCGCCAATTTGTAGCACTGGATAACGGTTACCGCATTGATTTCACCTATAGCGCTAAAGACTACCCTAAAGCACAAGTTTTAGAGCGCATTAATGAAGTGGCAGACACTTGGCCTCACGAGCCTAGTAAAGAAGAAATGGGGAAAATAGCAGAGCAGGTTAACGCGGACTTTTGCGCTCGCTCAATAGTAAAAACAGTTAACTTCTCAGCCTTTTATCACGAAAAAAAGCAAACGCTAATTTTTGATAGCAAAGCAGCATTAGCGCAACGTGCACTAGGTCTGCTTATAAAGCTGGTTGAATCAGTTGAAACCAAAACACTTCACTGTAGCGGCATTTCCAATTCACTAACAACCAATATGCTTGATCAACTGAATAATTCAAATAGCGAATACGACACCAAGCTTTACTTTGCTGGCTTTGAGGTTGGCGACTTGTTGGTTATGCAAAATAAAGATAAAGACGTTGCACGTTTTAAAGGCGATTACCCTACCGAAAATATCAAAGAACTTATCGAGCAAGGTTACGAAATCAAAGAAATTGCTCTTTCAAAAGATGGGCTTTCATTCTACCTAAATCACAACTTCAAAATTAAAGGCGTAAAAGAGCTGTTTGAAGTTGAAGGAGCCATGTTCGATAACGCTGATGATTATGAAATACACAAACAAACAATCACTTTAGAGCTAATGACAAGTCATTGCGAGCAACTAAGAGCAGCGTTTGATAAGCAAAATAGTGACGAAGATCATCGAGCGCCATTAGATGACGAGCAAGACGATGGCAACGAATCACTACTAGCCGAACACAATGCAAAGCATAAAGACAGCAACGGCAATGACGTGTTTTACAGCGATGCTGTTGATTTTGTTAAAGAGACTCAACGCGCATCTGTATCAGCCATTCAACGTAAATTGAGAATAGGTTACAACCGCGCAGCAAGAATAATTGAGCAGCTTGAAGCTGACGGCATTGTAACCGCGCCAGGTCATAACGGCGCTAGAACAGTTTTAATTAAGTAAGGGGTGAGCCATGACCATAAAAACTTCAATTTTTGAGAGGTTAAGTCGCTTTCAAGTTAAAACTGGAAGTGGGTGTTGGTCTTGGTCTGGCTCAACGGACGGAAAAGGATACGGCCAACTTTCAAGTCGCATGGGGTTTGGCAACTCACCTGAAAAAGCGCATAGAGTTAGCTATGAAAAAGAATTTGGAGAAATTCCAAGCGGCAAGGTTGTTTGCCATAAATGCGACAACCCTGAATGCACGAAACCTAGCCATCTGTTTTTAGGAACCCAAAAAGACAATATGTCTGACTGTTCCAAAAAAGGAAGGCTTAGTAAATTATCTTTAAACAACCTAGTCGCTGGCAAAAAAGGCTATAACGGCGCAGCAACAGAAATGAATAAGGTGCAAAAATGAGCAGAGGAATAAATAAAACGATTTTAGTGGGTAATTGTGGCGATGATCCAACTGTTCGCTACATGCCTAATGGCAATCCGGTAGCAAAAATCAGTCTTGCGACTAGCGACAGCTACAAAGATAAAAACACAGGCCAAATGGTTGATAAAACCGAGTGGCACCGCGTTATTTTCTTTGGAAAATTAGCGGAAGTTGTGGGCGAATACTGCCGAAAAGGTTCACAAATTTACGTTGAAGGTAAATTACAAACTCGTAAGTGGACCGACCAACAAAGCATTGAACGTTACACGACTGAAATTGTAGTCGATGGCTTTACAGGTCAAATGCAAATGCTTGGGCAAAGACAACAAGGTCAAGCTAACAACGCGCAAGGTGGTAACAGCCAAAGCAACCAAAGCACACAAGGTAATAATTCTTACCAAAATAGTAATAATAATTACCAAGGCAACAACCAAGGTCAAAACAAACAGCAACAAGGTGGTTTTGCCCCAAAGCAGAATCAAGGTGTTAGCAATAGCCAATACATGAGCGGCGGTCAACAAGGCGGCGCATCTAACCCTATGGGTCCAGGTGCTAACTTTGATGACGACGATATTCCGTTCGCGCCAATCGGCTTGCAATACCCAGCACTCTTAATGTGCATGTAAGGAGCGCCCCATGTTTGAACAATTTAAAGACCAAAAATTTAACCTTATTTACTGCGATCCTGCTTGGCAGTTTGGCAATAAAAAAACAGGCGGAAGCATGACAAGCGGCGCGGCGCACCAATACAAGTCAACAATGAGCGTAGACGAGCTAAAAGCTATGCCTATTGATGATATTGCGGCGGACGATTGCATATTGGTTATGTGGTACGTAGGTTCAATGCCACAAGAAGCCCTGGACGTTGTTAAGGCATGGGGCTTTACGCTTAAAAATATGAATGGCTTTGTATGGAACAAGCTAACTGTAAATAACAACCCGTTTTTTGGTATGGGCTTTTGGACTCGCGCCGGTAGCGAGTCGGCCATTATCGCAATTAAGGGCAAGCCGAAAGTAGCAAGCCGTTCAGTGCGTGCAGTAGGCAATTATGACACCGAAAGCCTAGACGAAATATTAGGCCGTGGCGTATTTTCCGGCGCTTACCCTATCGGACAGCATAGCGAGAAGCCAAACGAGTTTAGAGAAGCGTGTGTTGATTTGGCCGGCGATGACCACGCATCGAGCTATTTTCTCGCAAGCGCGTTAAAGGCTGGGCTGTTTGGGGTAATGAAGTAGGCAAATTAAATAAAAGGAAAGCAGCATGAGCTTATTAAAAAATGAAATAGTCGTTGATAATTTTGCTGGCGGTGGCGGTGCTTCAACTGGTATGGAGCTAGGCCTGAATACGCATGTTGATATAGCGATTAACCACGACCCAGCTGCAATTGATATGCACAAAATAAATCATCCAGAAACAAAACACTATTGCGAGTCTGTTTGGGATGTTGATCCTGTTGAAGCGTGTGCTGGTCGTCCTGTTGGATTGGCGTGGTTTAGCCCTGATTGCAAACATTTCAGCAAGGCAAAGGGAGGAACACCAGTAGAGAAAACTATTCGCGGCCTTGCTTGGGTAGTGGCTCGCTGGGCTGCGTTAGTGCCAATGCGTGTATTTATGCTAGAAAATGTTGAAGAATTTATGAGCTGGGGGCCACTTTTAGAAGTTTCGCCTGGTGTATTTAAACCAGACCCAGATAGAAAAGGCGAAACCTATGCCGCTTTTATAAAATGCATGACTACTGGGTTAGTGAAAGGTCATACGGCGTGGCCTGAAATAAAAGAAGCACTTGGCGAAGACTTTCCATATCACAAACTTGAAAAAGGCTTAGGTTATAAAATTGAGCATAAAATTTTAACCGCTTGTGATTTTGGCGCACCAACAAGCAGAAAGCGCTTTTTTCTTGTTGGCCGTAACGATGGGCAAAGTATTAAATGGCCAAACCCAACACACGGCAAAGCGGGATCAGGTTTAAAACCATATCTCACCGCCGCAGATATTATTGATTGGTCAATACCCGCAAAATCAATATTTAACCGGCCTAAGCCATTAGCAGAAAAAACAATGAAGCGTATAGCAAAAGGCATTATGCGTTATGTAATAGATGCAAATGAACCTTTTTTAGTTTCAAGTGAGCATGTATTACCATTTATAACTGAACACGCCAACGCATCTAAGCAGCGCAACATGAAAGCAGATGAGCCAATGAGAACAATATGCGCTCAGGTTAAAGGCGGTCATTTTGCGGTAGTAACAAGCCATATTATTAAAATGCGTGGTGATAATGTTGGTCATGCAACTAACGAGCCTTTGCAAACAATATCAGCCGGTGGCAATCACTTTGGCGAAGTTCAAGCATTTTTAATCAAGTATTACGGCACTGGTACAGCTCAATCAATTGAACAACCATTAGATACAGTTACAACCAAAGATAGATTTGGACTAGTCATTATCAATGGTGATAAATATCAAATTGCTGATATTAGAATGCGAATGTTTGAACCACACGAATTATTTGCAGCTATGGGCTTCCCTGCTGATTATAAAATCGCACTCGACTCAAATGGAAAAAAGAACACCAAGAAAAATCAAGTTGCACGTTGCGGTAATGCGGTTTGCCCCCCAATCGCTAAGGCTCTAGTGAAAGCCAACTTTGATCAAGTTGAAGCTATTGGCATTGCTGCCTAATGAAACCACAAGTTAAACGCAGATCGCATACCTGGTATGCGCTAATCCCTAAGAAGGCAGTAAAGCCTGAGAATAAAGAAAGCAAGGTGAAACCATGAAAACTATACCAATGATATTTAACCAGCAAATGGTTGCAGCGCTAGCTGATGGCCGCAAGACTGTTACTCGTAGACCGCTAAGCAATCAGCCTATTAAGAATGGTTCTTTTTGGGATTTCAAATGGGGCGCTGGTTCTTCACTTGATTATTTGCCGATAGTAGCAGGGCATGCAACTGCTAACGCGGCTCCTTTCAAAGTAGGTGATCTTATTTGGGTTCGTGAAACATTTTGTTTGGGCCGTCTTGATGAAGTTGACGCAGAGCATCCAGCAGATAGGACGTTATTTGTTGATCAAGGTTGCGGCGATGAATATTTCATACAAAAAGAATGGGCCGTTTCCAAGGGAGCTGACGAGCTAGATGAAGTTAAATGGAAGCCATCTATTCACATGCCAAGAAAAGCCAGCCGCTTAACATTGCGCGTTACAGACGTTCGCTGTGAAAGATTGCAGAAAATAGGCAGGCAGCAAGTTATCAAGGAAGGATTTAACGATTGGACGGGTTTTGCATTTGCATGGTCTTGTATTTATTCAAGTTCAGGAAAAGGATGGGATGAAAGCCCGTGGGTGTGGGTAATTGAGTTTGAAGTTATACACAAGAACGTTGACGAGGTGACAGCATGAACAACGCAAAAATAAAAGCCCTAGCCTTACAGCATGGCTTTAAATTAAAAGAGCAAAAAGGCGGTGAAATGGATTTAAACGAATACGTTTATTCATTCGCCTGGGCTCTACTTCAAAGCGGTAAGCATAACGTATCGCATAAAGACTACTTGGCTGATTTGTTAAAGGATGCCGCTAATTGTGTGCCGGAAAAAAGCGTAGGTTACCGTGTGACTATTTACGTTAATGATGTAAGCGCAGATGAACCACGTTTTCAGTGGGATTTTTTCAACGGTGTTGAGCGTAGCAATTTTGAGTGTCGCATACCGGACACACGCGAAGAATTAAACAAAGCCCTTAACAATGCCAAAGGCTGTATGAAGTCGGCTTGTTATAGAGCTATGAACCCTGATTATGCCAAAAAGTTAGCATAGGTGATTTATGAGCAATTACACATGCAGAAAATGCAAAGCTAAGCTAAGAGCAAATGAAGCATACGAATATCGAGGCGCTATTTCTTGTGAAGAACACTTTGATGAAGTTATTGAAATGCGCGACTTTGAGCGCAACCAAATAATTCAAGAAGAACACAGCAAAACCAAGATCTTTAAAGGCCTTGATCTAACAGATAGCGTTATAGGTAAAGCAAACCAAGCGCTTTTAAAACCACGCATTGAAGTGGCTAGTAAAGAAAGCCAGCGTCTAAAAAATTATGAGGACAGATAAAATGCAAGCATCACTACATTCAAGCGAGTTACTAACTAGCTTTATCCACTCTTACAATGAAGAACAGAAAGAAATTGAGCAACAAGAGCAAATCCACGCGATATACAAAGCTAACGTGCAAGATGAAATAGCTTTACTTAAATCTAAATTAGAAGCTGAAAAGCGTTTAACAACTAAGTTGAAAGAAGATATTAATCAAAACAATATCGATCTTAACAAAGCAGCTAAAGCGGTGGAAAATGGTCTTGTCATTGCAAAAAAACAAACTGCGCTAAAAAAAGAAGTCGAATCGCTGGAAATTAAGAACGCCAGATTGCACGAACAACTTAAAACGGCACAAAAGAAAGTTGCCGAATTAAGCCAGCTCAACCCTAAAAAGCTAAAAGAGCAAAGCAAGCGCCAAAAAGAAGCAAACGAAAAAGCGCAAACACGCGCTAAAAAACTGGAGGTTGACAATAAGAAATATCGCAATGAAAATCAAAAGCTTGAGATTGCTCTAGCTAAGGCTGTTAGCACTGCTGTCGAGCTAAGGAATGATCTAGATCGCAGTTGCGGCACTGGCCTTTACCACAATGGCGAACACCATTTAACTATATGGCCACAAGCTATAAAAATAGAGCGTGAGGATGGCTCACACTTTGAAGGTCGCACACTTCTCTACTTACACCAAAGCGGTAGAGGTGGACTGATCGCGCAAGACTCAGATATGAACGCGCACTTATGTTCAGCACCAAAAGGCGGGTTAAGACCAAACAAAGCAACACTTGAGTTTGCTAGCAATTGGCTAACGCAAGTAAACACAGTGCAAAGCGGCAATATAACAGATGCAGATATGCTACCAGTTAATTTCAACTCTCAAGAAGGTGATTTATGAGTTTACCAACAAGCCAGTACCTAGCAACAAAAGACGTAGCCGCGCTGTTCGGTGTTAAATCTAAAACTATTTTAGAATGGGAAAAAGACGGGAAGTTCCCGCCGGCAACAATCATTGGAAAGCCTAAGCGCTGGGACACTGAAATAGTTGATAAGCACCGCCAATCGCTTAGAGAACAGGCTACCCGCCTTTCAGCATGATAACCCAACGGTTAACCCACTCAGTTAATCCTTCTAACATTGGCGATTTGTTATATATCGCCAATACCCCTTTCATCTTATGCCCTAGTAGCTTCTCAGTGAACTGCAAAGGGCATCCCGCATCTGTTAAGTGTGTTGATATAGTCCGCCTTAAATCGTGCATTCTGAACGGTGAAACGCCTTCAATAGACTCGTAACAAGGTTTAGATATTTGACTCACGCTTGAGCCGCTAGCGGGATGATCACCATCGCGGTTAGGAAACATATAAACGAACGCCGGCGATTGCGCTTTTAAATATTCTAGGTCTTTAATAAGATCATCCGGTATGGGCCTAATAATAGAGTGCAAAGCCCCCTTTGTATTTTCTCTTTGTGTTGTAAAAAGTTTATTGTCTAAATCAAAGTCTGTTTTTTTCGCGCTGCATAGCTCGCTTATGCGACAACCAAACACCATTGCACAACGTAAAAGAACTTTATTTCTATCAGTTATATTTAGTAAATCTATGTTTGACCAAATCAACTGGCATTCTTTAAGTGATAAAAAGTGCTCACGCGAAGCATAATCGCTAGCGAAGTCGCTTGGTCTTAATGCTTCAAATTGCGAGTTATTAATAAAGCCCTGACGAATGCAAAAACGAAATATCGATCTAATCTCAATAATCGCAGTAAAAGCAAAGCCCTTACCTCTACCCTTTTCGATTGATACATCACTCATCGACTTAAAGAACGCTGTAAAATGCGTTTTATCCATTAGTGATACATATTGATTGCCCCAAGTGTCATTTATACATGATCTTATTCTTGTGCTTATACCTTCAGGATTATCTCGCTTAGGCAGGCAATAGTTTTCAAACCAATAATCAAAGCAATTATAAATAGTTGGGTTTTCGATAAATTCAGCTTCAACCGATTTTATTGCCGCCATGTTTCTAGGATCTAAATTTTTATCTACTAACGACATTTGTGCTGCGCATTCTTCGCGTGCTTGTGCAAGTGTCATTGCTGGGTAGGTGCCTAATTTATACCTAACTTGCTTACCGTTAATTCGATAGCGTATTTGAAATGAGATCTTTCCCCTTGGGGAGATCCTAAGCGATAGGTTATCGCCGTCCGTTATTTCAGGCTTACCGGTATACTCTTTACCGTTTAAGCTCTTTAGTTTAGCTGCTGTAATGTTCATTGAGGCTCCGACTCTGAGTACCAAATGTGACCAAAAAAAGGGTCAACTTTAAAATGGTACACAACTTAGGACACAAAAGTCACCAATAATAGCGGCTTACAAAGGTTGTTAGCGGTAGATAGAGGACATTGAAAGCGGTGTAAGTTGTTGTTTTTTAGATAATAAAGGTCGTTATAGGAGGATAAAAATATATAGCGGAATATGACTAAAGGCAATGAATCATTAAGTTTAGTATCTTGCCTGCGTCGGTGCCAAACTCATGTTTTGTAATGTTTTTTTCTTCTGTCATAACGTTGCCTTTTAAGCTTTTGGTACACACTTTGGTACTCATTCAAATTTTACATCGAATGCGGACCAACTAACATGAGTAGAATATTGTGCTACTTGGTGGACAATTCAAGGGCAAGTTATAAATTTCTCGTAGACTTAACGACTCGCCTACTATAACTTAATTACGCGATATTAATACAGGTAGTTTTTATATTGCTGGTTGACGACTCGATACTCTGTTAAAAGCCCTCTTAATTGAGGGCTTTTGGTTGTTATGCTGCGTGATCCTGATCTCGTTCACTCCAAAGCTTTTGAAGTTTGGCGAGCCCTTTGCCGGTAACAAGTGCTGTTACTGATTGCTTAAGCCCGTGATCTGGATGCTCCCAGCTACCAAGCTTAACATCAAGATAGCCTGCTTCTATTTTTGTTTGGTAAGGTTCGTTACGTCTTGAGATCCAACCTATTTGACGAAGAAACGCAAATAATCGCCGCTGACCTGTACCAATAATCTTCGCCGCTTGCGCTACACTTATTGCGTCAGGTGCTACCTCAACTTGCTTAGCGAACGCTACGCGCGGGGCTTCCTCTTCAAGCTGATGCTCAAGCTTTAGTTTTTCTTGCTCAAGCCTAATGCGATCTTCTTCTGATTGCATGGCCAGTTGCAAAATATCCATGCGCGATAAGTTTTCCGCTGGGGATTGGCGCTTGTTCAGTTCGTCACGCATTTCAAAGAATGCTTTGATCAGTGCTTTTTTGAATGCTTTAACCGTATCGTTGTTTCTAAAGTACGTTAATAGCAAGGCTGATTGCTGCTCGTTAAGAATTGCGTATTCAACCTTTGAGCCGCCGCCCTGCGGACGTTTCACCACATGGATTTCAAATCCAAGTGGGCCAAACTCTTCAAAATCAGCAATATTCTGGCGGATCACTTTTATTACCGACGCATGCGGGTTGCCCACCCCTTCGGCAATTGCCAGCGAGGTGGTGATCGGGCAATTTGTATCATTTAAGGTCACGATGCTGTTCATTGGATGATCCTCATTGGCATTGATTCAAATTTAGCTTGCATATCGCCAAGGCGATCAGATACGAGCCACAATAAATTAGAAATCTGCTCTTTGGGAAACCCTTCTATATTGTCGTTACCCACCATAAAATCTACGAGCGATTTAGTCTGTGTTAACAGGCGATCAAAGTCATCGTAACTGTCGTTAGTCATAATGTTTGCTGTTACGAGTAATTCACTTTTATTTACTCGTTGTGTGCTTTGCTCTTCATTTGGTATATTATTAGCCATGAAGACTCTCCTTTTCTATGTTTTGTTTGGTTAGTTCTTTACTGGCCTCAACTGTTACAGCAGTTGGGGCTTTCATTTTATTAAGCTGCTTTAGTTTGCTCATTCATTTTTTCCTTTATCCACATTTCAATTTGCTTGTTCTGTGAGCGGCCATTTTCTTCGGCTTGCTCTCTTATAAACTCTCGCATTTCTGATGGTATTCTTAATCCAAATATTTTGTGCTTTCTCATTGCTATTAATCCTGTTATTAATGATAGTAAAATGCAACCATTTGGCTACCATTGATAATGTAGTAGCATTTCACTACCATGTCAATACCATCAATAAATATTGCCACCTTATGCCAAAAAGACCACCTCAAATAAATGTCAGAGTTTCTGAAGAATTAAAAGAGGCGCTGCATGATGCAGCTAATGTAAATGGACGATCAGTAAACTCTGAGATAGTTTCAAGATTAGAGAAGTCTTTTGGTGACGAAAGCATAGATGTTGATAGTGGCAGTAATGGCTTGGCAAAACAGCTGCAGGATTCTCTACTAAAACAGCAGAGGCTTATAGATGCGCATCGAACAATGACTGAGCAAATGCAGTTTATGGCTGATAAGTACAACTCATTAGTTCGCCATGTTTTACCGGCCATTTGCGAGTCTAAGGTTGTAAGACTTCAAAGAACGTTTACAACATACGGTGATAAAGATAGATTAATTGCTTTCTTTAAAGCTATACCCGACATCAGTCGTATTCTAGTTGCTGTTCGTGATGGGCATTCAAACTATAGTGCAATGACGTTCGTTATTTATAACGAGAGCCATATTTTTATCGCAGATGCGACACCCATGACGGTGGAAAGATTGCCGCGTGAGGCTGAGGTTTTAGAATTGTTTGAAGAGCTAGATAGAGTTGGGCTACTTGACGTTACCGAATGTATTTTAAGTAGGGTTGAGCAAACGAAAGATTTGATTCCAGAAAAGGCGGTTAACACTCTAGAAAATAATGACTCTCGACCTATCAGGAGGAATATTTACGAATTTTTAAGCCTGTTTTTTAGCGAGCCAGAGCAGGTTAAGCCTGATTGGTTTGTTGACGAATGGAAAAAGTTGAATTAACTAAATATATAAAAAGGGATTTAGCATGAAAAAACTCCTAGCTGGCCTTTCCGTGATAGCTGCGCTTAGCGGTTGCACAAGTCATGAATTTATAAAAACTGGAGCGCATGATGGGTATCAACCTAAGCATGAAAACTGTGGAGCGCACATATTTAGATCTGCCCCAAAAGGGCAGGACTTTATTGAGCTAGGCTTGTGCATGGCTACATCTCCTGGCGGGGGCGTAATATCAGATAACACACCTGACGCTGTGAGAGAATTGCAAAAATGCACCTGCCTTCAAGGTGGGGACGCTGTGATTTTGCAGAATATGTCCGAAAATGGCACTGTAGGTTCAGCTTTTGGAACTTCGCAGCAGCAAGTTAAAGTGACTGGTATAGCAATAAAATATAAATAGTAAAGGAGTTAGACATGGGCGGTATAAGTATTTGGCAGATATTGATTTTAACAATCCTTTTTGCAGGCGTTATATTGCCCTGTATTCTTGCGTTATGTTCTAGCAAAGCTAAAGGGCACCATAAATTTATTTGGTTTTTACTTTCTCTTTTTTTCTTATGGATAGGTTACGCCGCTTACTATTTTTCAGTAATAAAAAAGCTACAAGATGAGAGCGTCCAATGAAAATCAGAGGCATCTTTACAGCCCCACCATTGCTTGCGATTTTTTTATCAGTAACGGGTTGCGGGGAGTTGCTAGGTCCAAGCTCATATAATGATTGCGTTCTTAAGAATATAGGCAAAGTTTCTACAGATAAAGCCGTTAATCTCCTAAGTAAAACCTGTAGAGCTAAGTTTTCAAGCCTAGGCTCGCATGAGTCAGCATCCTTAAATAGCTCACAGATTAGAAATATTCAGGGTAAAGCTGGATTTGACGAGGTTGCCGGCAGTTATTATTACATGGGGTTTATTTATAACGCTAATACTGATGTAACTGTCACTGAGATTACAATAAGGATTACAGCTACTACCAAGAGTGGCGATATTGTCAGAGACTATAACGACACTGTAACTGTTAAACCGCTATCTATGGCCGATTTTATGGTTGAAATTCCAAGCGAGGGCGATGATGCCGGTTACTCTTGGCGTCTACTTTCCGCTCAAGGATATTCTATTTGAGGAAGGAGTTGTTTATGCCAAAAAATGACGACAGCTTTGAACCCCTAAAAAAGCTAGAAGGGGAATCTGAACGAGCTTACTGGGACAGGCTTAACGCTCAGATTCGTGAGGAGCCACCTTGGCTTAAAAGAAAAAGAAGGGAATCTAGAAAAGGCGCTTTGATATATTTCTGCTTCGTAATTGGACTGCCCCTGCTGTTTGGCCCTTTCACTTTAATTGGAACTATACTTCTTGCAATTGCATGGTTTGCTATAACTGAGAATAAAGGGAGGTAGCCTCCTTTATTCTCAGCTAACCGCTAATCATTTTTGATTATGCGGTTAAATCGACTTCTTACCTCCCTTGCTGATTCATTGTCCATTATTAGTTGCGCTCGTTTTACTGCGCTTTCAAATGAACGATCTGATAGGTTTACTGGCGGCACTTGTTCGCGCAGTAAAAAGCCAACATTGCGCTTACTTATTCCTGCTAGTAGTAGTATTTGCATCACTTGCCTGCGGCTTGCGCCCCCTGTTTGAGCGGCTTTAATTAAGCGCGACATTTGCTTAAATGCTTGCTCTTGCTTTGTTTTAGCTCGCTCTTTAGCTGCGCTTATTTCATCATCAGATACTTTATTTGGATCTCTTAACACGCCGCTTAGCTCTTTTCGGGCTTCGGCAATGGCGCTGTTAAAGTCAAACGTGCGGTAGTACAGGCCAACTTTAGGATCAAAGGTAGAGCTTCGGAAACCAGCAAGTGCCAGCATTTCATCCGACAGGCTATAAGGCTTGCCTGTTGAGCGCTTAACATCGGTTGCGGCCATGCCAATACGCCACGCATTATTTACTGCGCCAGGCGCTAAGCCTAATGCTAAGTGACCAGCAATATCAGCGCTTTTACGTATGGCTGTATCGTTTTCTTTATATACCTGACCGCCGCTTTGCTTTTTATTGCTGACCACTTCAAGTATTTTGCCTGTACTAATGTCAGTACCTAAAAATGGCGACACCATATCACTGAGCGATGAGGCGATAGCCTCGTTAACAGGCTGGTCACGCATCATGGCCTCTATTGGTCGTTTCCAGTAGGCGTAAGGGTCTAAGAACGACATATCAAAGTAACGTAAATTATTGTCGCTATCTCGACCTGCATAGATAAAGGTTGAGTTTTTTTGCCATGGCGGGGCTAAGTCTCTTAGCGCTTCCTCTTCATCATCGGTCACGCCAAACATGGCGGCGCTTAATGCAGATAGAGCAAACATGCCGCCACTGGCCAAGCTCATGCCTACGATTCGTTTTGCGCCCATTTCGCGTATTTTGGGGTTGTCTGACTTTATTTCGCTGGCTGCAAGCTTCATCATGTTGCCTGTCGTTCTAATAACTTCAGCAGGGAACGATACAAACGTGCCGGCCAACGGGAACCGTGACAGCCACGCCCCCGCTTTACCTACTCGGCTATATGTTGGATAGGTATTTTGTATCCGCTCAGCGGCTAATGCTTCTGCTTCGCCTTCTTTCATGCCTGTGCGGACGAGTGCGGCTTTTTCATTTTCAAAGCCTACTATCTTCCAAAAGTCATCGCCAAAGCGATAGAAACCTGTCGCTTTAGCGGTTAGCCATCGTAGGTTTTCAAAAGCGGCTCCACTCTTACCTTCAAGCATTTGGTTTATCTTTCCATCAGTCATAACCTTGACTATATCGCCTGCGTTAGCTGAGTCATAAAGCACGCCCAACTTAATTAAGCGCTTTATGTAATCAGATTCGCCGTCAGTTACTTTTTCTTTAACTTGTGCGTTAAATGCTGCAACGGCTTGCTTCATGTATTTTTGATTAAAGTGTCCGTTGGCAACGGTGAAAAAATACGCCGACATTACATTACGCATGGCGGTTGTGGGTGATAGTACGGTTTTGCCGAATTTAATGAAGCCGTTTATTTGTATAGCCTTGTCTAGCCAGCCCTCACCACGTTCACCGCCCATCGCATCTTCAAACGCTTCTTTTATTTCTGGCGTTGTCCACATGCCATTCAGTGGTGCATATACTTCCGATGCTTCACCTGCAAGCTGCACTGTGGCATTAGGTGGCCGACTGTCCTTTTCAAAAATGAAATTGTTAATGCCCATATCGCGTATTGTGCTTAGGAGTTTATCATTAGCGATCATAGCTGACATTTTTGAGACGGATTTAGCGTAGTTAATGCGTGGGTCTGCGTATTCACCTAGTAATGCTCTGATTTCAGGTGATATGTCTTTGCGTGGTATTAGTGTAGATAAGTCTTTAGAGCCTAGCTTACTTTCGGCAATAAACGATCCCAAGCTGTCGTAAGCGGTGCTGGTTTTAACCATTTCGTTCATAGTTACTTGGGCTTTTTGCTGTGCTTCTTTTGCTGTTGCGCCGTCTTTTTCATATTGCTGCATTAAGTATGCACGTGCATCATCAATTACCTTAGTCGGTATTTTTTCAAACCATTTAGGATCGTCAAATGCTTTATAGCTGCGGTTTAAATATTTGCCCATGTTACCTAGCATTTTTTCAAGGCGAGCCGACTCTTTAGGGTCAATATCGCCATCCTCTGCAACTCGCTGCTGAAGCTTGTTATTGACACTTGCAACGTAATCTTTTGTCAGTCCATCGATATGTTCGCGCATTAGTATCAGCGTGTCTCGCTCACTTTGATTAAGCGCCTTGCCATCATTTTCACCTATTAAAAATTGGTGGTACTTAGTCCATTGATCATCGGCTAATCTGTCAGGATTTATTTTGGCGGCTTTCATTGCTGAATTTAGCTTGCCTACCAGCATAGATACATCAAACTCATGTACAGCTACATCGCGATCACGGCCTCTCTTAGCTTGCTGGACGGTTTCAGGTAAGTTGCCACCTGGCATAAACCAGCGTGAAAGTTGGCGTTTTATTTTATCGCCTGCGGTTTTGTCGGTTTCGCGTAGTTGTGCGTTTAGCGCCTCCCATTCTGGCACGCTTGATTTTTCAAAGCGGTCGCGGTTAAACGCCTTTTTTACTGATTCCGCTATTTTGTTTGGTGCTGGGCTAGTGTCGTTATTGGCTGTGCGGCTGAATTTTTTATCTGACTGACTATAAGCTATTTCGGCTTCACTGCCAGCCATTGACTCACGCTGCGCTTTGAATCCTTTAACTATACTCTCAAGCATTTCACGCATTGCTGTTAGCTCGGTATCTTCGCTATAAGCCAGGCCTACTTTATCAAGCTGTGCACGTATAAAGCGTTTAAGTGCTTGCCACCAATATTTAAGCTCGCCTTTTGTGGGCTCGTTTTCTACAAAGCGTGCAAATATTTCTTCAGCTTTAACGTCCTCGCTTGCATCCCAATAATCGTTGTTCGCATCTTTCCAGTATTTCTCAAACGCTTTACGGCCCTTGGTCTTTTTAATACGATCAATAAATTCTTGCTTAGCTTCTTTACCAATAACAGTATCAAGGCCACCATGAGCAATAGTTTCATGCGCTAAAGTTTGTTTAAGATCCTCTATACTATCCATGTTTTCAGCAATGATATAAACAGTATTGGACATTTCACTATAAGCGCCCTTAACTGTTGCACCTTCTAAACTCATGCGCCATAGTTTTTCTGCTGTGGCGGTATCTTCAAGTATATTAACAGTGATGCCGTTGGCGCCTTTTAAGTCTTTAACAAACTGATCAGCAATACGCTGCGCTTGCTCAGTGCTGATTGATTTGCTGCTAGCTGGCTTTTTAGATTTTGACTTTGAAAACTTAACATCGCTAGCTATTTGTACTTCTGGCGCATCGCTTGGCTTCTCAATAACGATTGCTTTAGTATTTACGTTTGTTGGGTTTAGCGAGCTTTTAAATGCGCCTTCTGGTAGCGTTTGCTGCTCTGCGTCTAAAGAATCTAGCCATGTGTTAAACTCTTTGTTTGCTTTGTTGCTTCGCTCACCTGCCATGCTAGACGTTATAGCCACAAGCTTGCCGCCTGGGTTAAGCATTTTATATGCGTGTTCAACATGCTTAATATCTTGGTCATTGCTAAATGGCGGGTTCATTACTATACGGTCGTAGCCATTTTCTGGCGCAAACTCTAAGAAGTCATTACCAACTAGGTTATGCCCCTTTTCTTGTAGTATTTCTCTAAGCTGCCCGCCCATTTCAACCACGTCTACGGTCGCGCCTTGCTCTCTTGCTGCGTCGGCTAAAAGTCCGTTGCCTGCTGATGGTTCAAGCACACGCATGCCTGGCTCAATATCTGCCATTTCAGCAATATCGCTAGCAAGACTTTCAGGTGTTGGGAAAAAATCGTTAAATGCGTTTCTATTTCCTAACATTGTTCGCTGCAAGTCTCTTTCCATTTGACTTAGCTTGCTTGGTGCTTTACCTGTAGAGCTATTTTCGCTTAAATTCATGTACTCAATTAATGCAGTTCTAAGTGTCGGCACATTAGTAATACCCATTCTATCTAGGCGCTTATAGTTTGCAGCGGCATCGCGTAGCATGTCGTATTGGCTAAGATTGTTTTCTATGTAATCAATATATTTAGGGATCAGGGTATCATCAACATCAATATAGTCTTGATCGCTCTTGCCTTTGACTAGCGCGTTCATCTTGCGACCCAGCAACACAAAGCCTTTAGTATCTTCCATATCGCGAGCAATTTCTTTTAGCCTAAATACCTTTGTGGTTTTTAAAGGCATTCTTGCGTGCTTTGCTCTTTCGGCCTTTGATACTTCGGCTTTAAATGTTCTTCTGCTGTTGCTGTCCTTATTCACTTGGCTTTCTGGCGCGCTATTAACTAGGCTTCTTGCTAGTGAGTCTAATAGCTCAACCTGCACTTTTTGAGTCGCATTTTTTAATACTATCGTGTCCGAACCTGGTAGCTCTCGCATGATCTTAGATAGCTCAATTTCCTTTTCAGCTTTTGCGGTTGCTGATTCTGCCTCACCAAGACGTTTAATAGTGTTTGTTTTTCTATCTGCGTTTAGGGCTTCACTTGCGCGCTGCTCCGCTTTCTCAGCCATAGCTTGCAGTTTGTCCGCATTTTTCTGACTTCTCGCCTCCTGCCTTTCAGCCTGTTTCTCTGTGGTGTCTACAGTTTCACCGTTAACCCACCCACTAAATAGCTCGGCATCTTCTACAGATTTAAAGTAAAAATTACTCCGGTAGTAACCGCCACCCATTGAACGCGCAAAGGCTGCTGCTTCTTTAAATGCGTCTTTTCCAAGTCGGCTAATTACATTTACATTAAATATCTTTTCGCCTGTTTTGCCATGCACGCCCTCAGTAGGCTCGCCCAACTCAACATCGCCACCTGTTTTAAGACCTTCTTTTTCGGTTGGCTTTTCATTTTTGCTGGCCATGGTTTCACCTGCAATTAGCTTGTCGTATTCTGCTTGTTGCTCGGTAGTTAGGCTGTCTTGTCCCTGCGCTTTGATCTTCGCTTTGAAGTCATCTAGTGTTTGAGGGTTTTTAAGTTTATCTAGGTACTGATCAAATCTTTCTTTTTGCGCGTCTATTTTTGCCTTTTGCTCTTGTGAATATTCCGCGACCTGCTGATCAGTCAAAGAGTCAACATGCTTTTTAGCCTCGCTTATTTTATCCTCTAGCTTGTAAGAGTTCGTGGTAATAAACTCGCTCTGTTCGCCTATAAATCTAAAGCGCGTGAACATATCGCGGTATGCGCTATCTACCAGCTCGTCTTTTTTGGTGTCACTCCAAACATGACCGCTCACCAACCTAGTCAGTTGCTTTTTATTTAGCTTTCTAAGCTCGGCTTTTACAGAGTCTTTATTATCTGCCAGGTAATCAAGTACGCGCTTAACTTCTTGAACGCTACCAAGCTCGCCCTTACTCATTGCGTCTGTCATGCTGTCGTAAGCGTCCAAACCCGACTCGATAGGCGTTTGCTTGACTGGTGCTTGACTGGTGCTTGATTGCTCACCTCCCGTCACGGTTTCAATTTCTTTCCATAACTTACTGCGTGATCCAAGCACGCTTTTAAGCGTAGTCCCGCTATTTTTAAGTGCGCTTTCTATTTTATCTATTGCTTGTGCTGCCTCATCCCCATGAGTGCTTAAAATCCTATCCCATGCTTTTTTAGCTCTTGGCATAAACGCTGATTTGTTTAAGCCTGGGGTTTGCATTGCACCTAGCTCGTTAGCAAAATCAATGATCGATTTTTGCTTATCGCTTTCTTTTTTCCTTTGTGTTGCCGCTGCTCTTTGATCTTCATTCATTACCGCCTCAACTCTAGCGGCTATGTTTTTCCTTTTTGAGTCTAAGCGTTCAAGCTCTTCACTAGACTCTCTTGCTTGGCGCTCTGCTTTGCTGTTGTACTTATCAAGATCAAGGTTATCTCTACCGGTTATGGCCCATGACGGATTGTTAGCGGCCCGATTAGATTCGCGATAAATGTATGACTTACTATCTTCTAAATAACTCTCTATAACCTCTTTGGCTTTGCTCTTTCGCTCTGGCGTATCTAGCAGGCCCTTGTCGTTTAAATGTGTAAGTATAGACTCTGCACTAATCCTTAACTCTTCGTTAAAGTCTCGGCCTCTTCCTCTGTGCGTAGCCATGTTGTATTGGCGCTCTGTATCGCTATCAATTGCAGGTACGCTAACATCAACGCCAAACTTAGATGTATTAGCGTTTTGAGCGGTTGAACTATCTGGAATTTCCGGATTGTTGGATTGAGCTGTAGGCTCTTGGTCAAATAGAGTCGGCTCGCTATCTCCAAACATATCAGGGCCATTTTCTTGCTCTACGCTTTCTGGCTCTACTGCTGTTTCTTCTACTTGAAACGTATCATCAATGCCAAATTCTTTACGCAGTTCGCTGTACGCTTGTCGGTTAATACTTTCTGGTGTATCACTATTAAACTCTTGATACGTTTCAAACGATGATTCAGCTAGGGCCTTATCAATGGCTGGTTCATAACCTTCTTCAATTTTAGCCATGGCAACATCAAAGCCAGGCGAGCCTTTTTTAAGGCCCTGCTCTTTGGCTTGGCTCTGTAACCATTTGCGTTTAGTGGTTTTTAGTATTGGTGGTAGCTCGGCTGATTGTTCAGGATTAACAGCGTCTTGTTCACTATTTTCAAGTTTTTGCTCTGGAATAACACTGTTTTGTTCATTTTTAACTTCAATTTGTTCATTCGTAACAGTCTGGCTATCCTGCGTTTCAGTGCTGGGCATTTCTTTAGCCAATGGCACTAGTTGTTCAATAGGCGCATTTAAGCGGATCACTTTTACTGGCTCGCCTTTTTCGCGGGCGGCTAGCCACTGGTGATGACCGTCGAGTACATAGTTATCATTCGATACTAATATAGAACGGTTGCCGCCTTCAAACTCCATTGCCTTTTTAACCTTGGCTGGTGAAAACTCTTGCTGCGTTGGCTTTAATGACTGTGCTGGCACTTCATCTTTTTCACTGTCGATGTCACGCGCTTTCATAAAATTAACCATAGCGCCACGGCTCTCAGCTTTGACTTGTGGCATTTCTGAACGTGGTATATTTTTGGTGCCGCTCTCCTTGGTAAAAGATTGCCATTCATCATCAATCATTTCACCTGCGATATTCTTACCTTCTTCGCTACTCACTTGTTCCGCGTCTACGTTTAACGATAACGCTTCACCTTCTTGTTGGGCTGGTTGCGCTTGATCGCCCTGTTCATTTTGCGCAACCGTATCAGTTTCAGGGCTTTGCTCCGCTGCTGCCTGTTCTGAATCTTGCTTAGTGCCATCATCGCCTTTAATCGTCCAGCCAAAACCATTATCAAAACTTACTGCTTTTGTTTTGTGGCCGGCTCTGCGTGCTGCTCGCGCTTCTTTACTTAATAGCGCATCGCGTTTGGTTTTAAATGCTTCACCATTTTTAGCCACGTTAACGCCGCTTTCGTTACCAGCAAAGATAATATCTTTTTGTGGTAATAAGTTTTGCGAGTCTTTACCGGCTTGCTTAACCTGCTCTGCTGCGCGCTGCTGTGGTCGGCCATCTTCACCAAAAATAATATCTTTTTGTGCAATGCCTTTAGGCTGTGACTCAAGATCCGCTTGTGCTTGCTCGCGCATTTCACGGTTTTTAGTTTGCTCTGTTGTTGGCAGCTTGCCTTGCTCTGGTATTACTTGGCCGTCTATTGGTGCGTTTTCTATGCCTTGTGCGTTTTTAGCGTCTGGACCTAATAGCTCGCCTTCGTGCTGATACTTTATAGGACTAAAGCGATCCTCTGGCGTTGGTGACTTGTCAAACGCTGCCGCTTTTACTCGCTCGTCTACAGTAGGTGCGTTGTTGCCTGCTTCTAAGTCTCTTAGCGACTGTTGCGCTGGGCTTGTAAGCATATCACCATACTGGCCGGCTGCTTTTGCTGTCTGGTCAAAGCCTGCTTGTCTTGCGGCTGTTGGCGCATCGTAATCAATATCATCATTTTTAAATACAGGCGTTTCGGTATCTTCTGGTATTGTTTGCGCTTGCTCTGTTTCTTGTGATCCCGGCTGATTTTGTTGGGCTGCGGCTGTAAACAAAGGATCATCAATGCCGAATTTTTCTTTCATTGTACGGGCAACAATTGCTGACGCTTCAACCTCTGTAAAACCTTGCTTAATGGCTGAGTCGTATTGCTGCTTTTTAACTGTTTCAATGGCTTCTTCTGGTGCTGCGCCTGCTTCTACAAGCTGATCAACACCTTCCTTAACGGCTTCTGCTGATTTTTGCTGATAACCCATAGCCTTTTGCGCCGTTTCTGAGCCGGTACGCATAACGCCACCAACCAAGAGGCCACCAACAAAGGCTTCGTCTAGCCCTTCAAATTCATCAACGCTTTTGCCAGCACCCCATTGCGCTAGTGCTTCTTGCCCTGTCTCAGTTAAACCCTCTGCGCCTGCGCCTTTCAGTATGCGCTTAGCAAAGGTTGGATCGCGTACCGCTTCGACCAGCTCACCACGGCCCATGCGTTTAGCCGTTTCGACTACGCCATCTTTTAAAATGTCTTTACCAAGTTGGCCCATGCTAACTTTGATACCTAAACGCTCAAGTAACATTTGCCCGGCACCGGACGCAACCGCTTTAACTTCGTCTTTTTCGCCTTCTGGTTGTTTCTCGTAAGCTTCGTTAGCTAAGCCGCCCGCCATACCAAACGCACCAACACCGGTAGCCGCACCCGCCATGTAGGGCAGTGAGCCCGCAACTAGTTCGCCTGTGTAGCTACCTAAATCGCTGAGGCTTTCAATGTCCTTATATGATTTTACTGTCGGCTCGTACTGCTCTTGCTCTTTAACGTTACGATCAATGCCTTCTTGAGCCCACTGCGATAACGCTCCGCCTTGACCTATTGCACGACCTATAGCACCCGTTTGTTCTTCCTCTGGCACTCCAACGTCAGTAAAGCCCTTAACGGCTCGGTACCCAATCTCTTGTAACTTATCAACACCTGCCCCTAGTGCTGCAGACATACCTCCTTCAGCTTCTGGCTTTGCAAAGGGATCGATAAATTCAATTTCTTTATTAGTAAATGGGTCTAATATTTTATTGGCCATTTGATAAGTACCCTTGTTGGATAGCTATTTGCGTAGCTTGTTGTTCAGTAAGATTTTTGTTGACTTCCATAAATTTATTGATAACACCGCTTGCATCGACACCATCTATCTTGCTTATATATTTAGCTTTATTTTTTCCATTTCCTGCCTCTGGCGGTTCTTCTATGGCTTTTTTGCCATATATCTCACCTAGCTTATTCTTGCGCTGCTCAAATTGGCTCCTAACTGCCGCTATCGCTTCCTTTTTATCCGCTTCTTCACTTGAGTCTTTTTCAGGTTTTCCATAGTTGTATTCTATTTCAGCAAGCGCACTAGATTCGTCCTCGATTATTTTTACCCTTGCCTTTCGGTACTCGGACTCTTGAGGGGCTTCTTTTTGCTGTACGCTTCTTCTTCCAAAGTTTGCAGCAACTTCGGTCCCCATTTTGTCCCAATATTCAGGGCGCTCTATCATATCTGCCATCATTGCGCGTGTTTTGATGGTGCCAACCAACTCTTTAGGCGTGTAAGTCATTACAGGATCGTCGCCCTCAGACGTTCGCCCCTTAGTCATTGGCTTGATTTCTTTTGCGCCATTTTCATAGGTAACTTGTAACGCCAGGGCTACGCTTCCATCTTCACGTTCAGCCGGCACAAAGCCAGCAAAATCCACGCTCGCAATTTTTGACTTAACGGTTTCGTCATACTGCCCAACGGATGAATTTATCTTGTCTTTAAATACACCGTTAAATAATTTAATTGTTTCAGGCGAGTTGGCTTCGGCCATATTTCCGCTTTTGATAACGGTATCAAGCTTTGTGCTTAATCCTTTTACCGCTTCACGATATTCAGGCTTCATGTAAGTACGCGGGTCCATGCCTTTATTGCGTGAAAGTACATCGTTTAAATCTTCAGGTATCTGGCCTGTTTCTCTGAATGACTGCCACGCTACAGGTATTGCCTGCTGATCTTTTTGCCACTGCGCCTGTTGTGATTGAAAATTTTGTTGCCACTGCCTTTGCTGTTTGTTTGCGTCTAGCGTTTCGTTGCGATAATCGTTAGCTGATTGCGCTTGGCTTTCACGCCATTTAACGTCCTGCTCGCGATTTTGAACGCGCTCATTATCAAGTTGTGATTGTCTATCTAGTCCATCTTGATAACGCTGATCGTTTCGCTTATCCATATCAGCAAGGCGAGCTTTATTGTCCTTGCGTGCTTGATGGCGCTCCATCATTTCAAAGCCCTTTAACGCCCCGTCTACAAATGCGCCTGCCATACATTACCCCTTAAAGTGAACCAGCAACTAAACCAATAGCGCCGCCTATAGCTGCACCCCAAGGCCCGCCAACCGAACCAGCTTGCGCACCTGCCATCCAGCCAACCATGGCACCGGTGCCAGCACCGCTAATTTGTGAGCTTTTTTGCTGCTGCTTTAGGTTTTCGTTAGTCATATCGCGGTTTTGCTCCATATCAGATAGAGATTTAAGCGAGCCTGTGGCCTTGTTTTTTGTACTTTGACCTGCTTGCAGTATTGAATAAGCCATTATTTACCACCTATATCAGCTAGAGACTTAGGCGCGCCGCCTTGCCCCGTTAGAATTGAGTTTTGCAAATCGTCTACTGACTCGCGTGTTTCGTTGTTTACAGAGGCCGTTGTTAGGCTTTTTAATAAACCTGTATTGGCGCTGCTTTGCTTTGTTTCATCTGGCGTTAAACCGTATCGCCCCAAGCGTTGCGACTCGGCCACTTTCGATTGATTGAAAGAAGTGCTTATATTTTTTTCATTGCGCGCCATCTGTTCATTTAGCAACTTGTCGCTTGTCGCTAGGCCAAACAATTCCTCCTGGACCGGTAAGAAGCGCGTTTTATAATCTTCAAATTGCTGGCGAGTTAGATCGGCTAAGGCGTTTTGATATTTATCGGTTCTAATGCTTGAGCTATCAACACTGTAAATATCGTAATCAAAATCATCTTCCATAGATTTCTCCTATGTAGTCCAGTTGTTGGGGTCGTTATTGCTTGCTAAGTTGAAACTCATATTAACCGCCTCCCATTAGTGATTTATTTACATCGCTTGGCGTTGCTGCGTTAGCATTGATCACTGGGTCTGGCTTTGGAGGTGGTAAGTTTTTATAATAACTACCTGCGGCACCAGCCAGCGCACCCGCAGCGCCAATTATTGAGTCACTTTGGGCTCTGCTGTTTGCTGCATCATTAAACGCTTTTCGTTGTGAGCTGCCGGCAATATCGCTTAGCGTTGCTGTCGCTTCCTGTGACTGCCCTTGCCCCATAGCCATTACATTTGCCATCTTGCCTGTGTAGCGCTCCTGCCCCGCAACTTGTGAACTTGATTTTGCATCGCTTGTTACTGACGCTTCGTTGTCGGCCATATCACTAACAACGTTTTTGAACTTGCCGCTATTTGGGTTTATGCCGTTCGCTTCCATACTTGAAAGTGCGTTATTACTGGCATCTGAAAAGGATTTTTTATAACCAAGATTTGTATTCTCGGCTATGTCATCGTAAACGCTTGCGTCATTGGCTTGCTTTGCTTCGTCAATAACTTGGTTTTCAAACGGTACAATGCTGTCTTGGTAGTAAGCCCATTCTTCGCCGTATACTTTGGCAAGCTCTTTTTCGTACTCTGTTTCTTTGACTTTGTTGGACTTACCCATGAATGTTATTCCCCTAAAAAGTGTCGCCACACGGTTAAACCATCACGCACGCCAGCGTGAGCCCAGCCATGTGAGGGAGCTACTTTGTTAAACCCGCGTCTAGCGGTTGCAAATTCGATAAATTGAGCCTTGCCGCACTTAGCAAGCCTAATGATGTGATGTAGGTAACGCTGCGTAGCATTTCCGCCGTGGCAAGACGCTACGGTTATTTCGATAAAGGTTTGGTTTTCAATGTGACGAGGCCACAAAATAAAAAAACCATCTGGCACCAAAAACAAAAAAGCCCACTCGTTTGAGCAGGCTTTATTGATTTCTTGGTATAGGTGCGGGTCGTTTGCAATGTTGCCTATTCGAGTTATTGGCTCTTTAAGCCGATCACGGTGTTTATCCCATGATACGCATTGCAGATAAGACTTTTCCATTGTGTAGAAATACTAACCTATATTGGGGGGTTTATCCATTATGAAATTGAGCTCGCCTTTTTAAACACAGAGCATCGTATATCTCCACCCACAGTAGGGAACCCATCCCTATAAGATGTAGACTGATTTAATTTTGCTGTATATGTTCTTGATGTATTTGCTGGTATGTCGTGGATAAAGTTACTAAATTCCTCACCCGCTGATGCCTTTTTTCTTGATACTATCGAGCTTGACCCGCTTCGATAAAAGTCAACGGTTCCGTATATGGGGCCGCCTTCATAAGCCGCGTAACCACTGCATTTTATGCCGGTTATCTCTACCTTTCTTGCAAATGGTTCAGGTGAAATGCTAAATGAAACAATAGTGTCTCCGCTGCTATTTATCGAAAGAGAAATACCCTCTTTTATAAGCACATCATATACATCACCTTCAAGATTTTGAGCATATACGGTGCCGTAAAAGCTCGCATTCTGCCCAAACAGCGAGTTGATATACGCCGTATCTATTTGCGCGCTACCAATAGCGCCATTGGCAATGTAGGTAGTTACATTTGAGCTCAATATTTTACTAAGTCCTGCGAATGGCCCAAGTGAAGGCTTGCCAGTTATGCTGTTGTAAGCGAGCGAGTTTAAGTAAGCTAGTGAGCCCAAGCTCGGCTTTCCTGTCACTTCGTTGTAAGACAATGAATTTTTAGAGGCTAGACTTCCAAGTGTGGGTCTGCCGCTCAAGTCTGAATAACCTAAACTACTTAAAAACGCGAAAGTTCCCAGGTTTGGCCTACCGCTAAGCTCGTTGTAGCCAAGCGAGTCTTTAGAGGCTAAGTTACCTAGCCCTGTCACTTTGGATGAAGGTATTGCGCCGGTGGATGACATTACAACGTTGCCGTTATTATCCTTAATCGTAACTGATTCAAGTGTCGCGCTCTTTGCAAGCATGTTGCCGCCAGGATCAATTGAAAAGTTACTGCTTCGCGCCCCGCTAACTGGATTGTAATTAATAGACGGTGTTGTTAGTGTTGAACCAACAAGCAAGCGATTTGCAAGCAGATCATCAGTAACAAGGCTTTTTATAAATGCCTCGTCAATAATTGCAGTATTAATAACTGTCTTACCATCTGACACCGCAAACACAGGTGTTAAGTTAGTAGGATCTTGATCTGTTATAACAGCAAGCTTAGCGCCTTTAACTGCGAATATAGGTTCAACACCATCATTCACAAGACCAAGACTTGTTGTGAGTCCATTAACAGTAGACTTGACACCCCATAATGCGCTGTACTCACCTTGGTTTGTTGCTACAGTTTCGCTTACTATTTGTAGTGAAGATCTTACGTTGTTTACTTCGGATAATAGCGTTTCAGACGCGGTTGCTATCGCCTGGTCTGCTTCCGTTTTTGTTGTGTAGTTACTAATAATAAGCGCGCCAATACTATCACCTTCGGGATCTTCGATAAGTGACCTAAGTACGTTAGTTGCCGAGCTTATTGCGCTATTTGTATCAGACTTTGTGTAATAATTTAATTGTAAATTCGCGCCTATGCTGTTGCCTTCGGGATCTTCAATAGTTGCACGTAGCGCAGTATCCGCACTGGCTATTGCTTCGCCTACTTTTGCGCTAGTTAAGTAGTTGTTTAATAGGTCAGCTGAAACATTATCAATATCACTATCTAGCTTTTCTATTATTTCTGCGGTTGCCTCTGTGCTACTTGCAAACGTTGATTGGAGTTCATACAGGGTTGCTCGGTTTTCACCCATTGCAGCATTTAAAACCGTTAGAGACTCAGCAAAAGCGCTTTGTTCATTAGCAAAAACATTTTGCCTTTGTATTATATCCGCCTCGGCTATCGTCCTTCGCTCTTGCTCCAAGTCATTAGCTAAAGCGTTTTCAATTGCGGCTATAGCGCTTGTTTCATACTCCGCTCTTAATTGCTGATTTGTTGAAGCGCTTGATTGCTCCGCATCTGCTTTGGTTTCATACTCATTAAATAGCGTAGCGCCAAGGCTGTTGCCCTGCGGATCTTCAATTTCGCTTTTTAGTATTGTTGTGGCTTGGCTTATCGCTTGCTCTGTCTCTACAGAGGTTAAAAAGTTTTCGTAAATATCAGAGGTAGCCCCTTCTATTGCGCTTTGCATTGCGTTTGTTGCTTGGCTTATAGCGCTTTCTGTATCGACTTTTGTTAAATAATTAACTTCAAGGAATGCCTTGTTTTCATCTACCTTTGTATTTAGCTGTAGAATGTCACTTGCTGTTGAGCTGGTCGCGTCAGAGAATGCCGCGCTTAACTGCGTTAATTTTGATTCGCTTTCGAGAAAGTTTGTTTCAATAACCGTGATTGATTGCGCTAGCGCCTCTGTTTGGCTGGTTGTAGCCTCTTGGGTCCTTAGTATGCTGGCGGTAACAATTCTTTGTTGGTCTGCCTGCTGATCATTAGCTAGCGCGTTTTCAATAACAGCTTGTGCTAACGGCTCGTTTGCAAGCTCAACTTCACTGCTTAGCTGAAATATAGCTCTTGATACTGCTTCTTCTACGCTGGCCTTTGTGCTGTATTCGTGAAATAGCGTAGCGCCTATGCTGTTACCCATAGGATCTTCAATTTCAGCTTTAAGCAATTGAGCCGATGATGTTATTGCTTCGTTGGTTTCTGTTTTGGTGTAGTAATCTTGCGTGAGTGTCGCGCTTACTTCTTCGTCTATCGTAGATTTAAGCTGCGTTGTTGCCTGGCTAATAGCTGAATTAGTTTCTACCGTAGTGCTGTAATCTTGTTTTATTAGCGAGCCTAGACTTTCACCGTCCGGATCTTCTATCTCACTTTTTAACTGTAGGCCATAAGCTGCTATTGCATTGTCTGTCGCAGTTGATGTGTAGTAATCGTTAAATAGCGTAGCACCTACGCTGTCGCCTTCGGGGTTTTCAATTAATGATCTAAGCGTTTGCGTTGCAGCGGCTATCGCTTCGTCTGTAGTCGCTTTGGTGTAGTAGGTATTTGCAATGTCGCCACTTAACGCGGTTCCATTTTCCTCTATCATTACCTGTATGGTTTCTGCTGCAGCTGCTATGGCTTCATTTGCTTCTGTCTTTGTTAAAAACTCGGCTTCTATGCGAGCATTAACATTACCAAGCTTAGATTCAAACTCGTACAGCTTAACCGCATTCGCCTCCCAATTTAGATCGCCAACAAGCGCGCTTTCAATTAACTGTCTAGCTAATGAGTCCGTATCAAAGTCGAGTGCTTCAACTCTGTCTATCGCGTCCTCGGCATCTTGTTTTGCCTGCTCCGTAATAGTATCTAGGCTTTCTATGCGCTCTTGTATGCTGGGAATATCAATTAAATGCTGGTCAACATCGGCGCGTAACTCGTCTATATCTAAATCAAAGTTATCTATTTCGACTTTTAATGCTGGTATTTCATTAAAAGCAACATCTTCAATTAAGTATTCCAGCCCCGGTATTTTATCGACTGCCGTTGATAGAAAATCACTCAAATGCGATTTCTCTATAAGCCCGCCAATTTCACCAAGTATAAGTTCAGCTGACTTTTGCGTCTTTGCAAAAACACCGGCTGCGCCCTGAGTTGGTCCTTTTACATCGGCAATATTTACAAAGCGAACCCAATAGTAATATTCAGCTCCCATATTTACAGTATCGCTAAATACGTCCGCAACTTCTGTCGCTATTAGCGTGGCACTGTTAAATGAGTCTGTTTCGCTGCGCCATATTTCAGCGTAAGCATGGCCTCTATAGGTGGGGTGATCCCAGCTAACGGCTATAAATGTAAAGCCACCTGTGGCCGATAGGTTGACAGGCGCGTGCGGTCTTTCCACGCCACCTGTTGTAATTGGCAGTCCGCCATCATTGGTGCCGCCACTCGCATTATTAATAAGTGCCTGGCGCTTCATATCATCAAGATCAACAAGGTCGCTCATTAATAAAGCTCTGTTATTACCTCGCTGGCCTGTTAGCAGCTCTATATTTTCAGTAATAGCGCTACTAGTGGGATCTTGCCGGCCTTTTCTTACTATGCCAGGGAATGTGCCTTTTTTTAATTTTGCCATTAAGCCGCAACCTCTCTCATGGTTGTTGCAATAGAAACGCTGTGTATTGTGCCTTTGCCATAAACCTCAAATGACCACTTATCACCGCGATTAGGTGGCAATCTAAATGCCATGCTGGGTATTTGCCCTGGCGCTAAATGCAATATCTCTACTTCATCGGCGTAAATGCGAACCCCTGAAAGCTCTGTATCGACTCCTTTTACCATTGCACATGCAAAGCTTAGGTCGCTCGCTGAAAAGTCCTTAGACTTCCATTCATAGCTTGTAAGCTCGTTAGACTCACCCCATTTGCTCAAGTCCGCGCCTTGGCAAATATACAGAGTGTCATCAACAAGGCTGTTAAATCCGCAATCAGCTTTGGCCGTAAAGTGTCTAAAATCACCGGTATTCGGATCAAAAATAAACGCCTTGTCTAAGTTGGCGCCATAAAAAGCTAAATAACGGCCCTCTTGGTGGTACGCCTCTATTGTTTCTGGTTCGTATTCTTGCCACTGCTCACGCGTTATTATCTGGTTAGTTAGCATGGTTAACCCGCCACTAGTTAAACCTATCAAACCGTCAGGGCTTGCATATATGAGCGTGCCGTTTACGATTACCGCTGAGCGTGCGCTTGTGCATGATTGATTAGACTCTAGCTTTTGGCCGGCCATTGCGTCAGGACTAATGCCGCTGAATAAGTAAGGGTAGCCTTTTGTTAAAACCGCTAGCGTATTGCCTAGTGCTGCAACGGTTACTATTTCGTGTTCAGTCGTTAACTGATAAGCGCTAGGCCAAGCGTAAGGAAGGTATGACTCACTAAAGCAAACAGTGCTATCAAAAAAGCCGGCCAAAATACCGTTTGCCATCGACGTTAAACCGATCATGTTTTCGTTCGGCATTTCATAGTCGTAAGTATCAAGCGATGATCCTAGCTCGTCTGTTGGAATATCATCAACAAATTGGTTTTGTGATATTGGTATCTCTGCCACAAATAAATAATCTGCTATGCCTCCGCTGGTTGCCGTTCTGTATATTCTGCGATGCGTAATGTTTGACGCATTTACATTTGGCGGCGATAAAGCAAGCGTTACGTATGTGCCTTCTTCATCCGGGTATCTAATATCAATACGTTGTGACGCTTCGCCCGGCGGCCCTTCTTCACCCTGCTCTGTGACAAACGTGTGCGTGTAGTAGCGTGTTTCATCATCGTTAGGATCTATTTCATCGGTAGCCGCATCGGTAACAATGGCGATTATCGGTACTTCTGGCGATTGAACGCCAAGTCGATAAGCACTAGCCGGCATATTAGAACCGCTAAAAATAGCGTTGTTAGTTACTTTTGGGTAGCCATCACCCGTAAAGTAAACGCGTTGCCAAGGGTCGTTTGCAATTGGGCTCGCTACGGCATTAACTGCTTTATTCCATGAAAACCAATACTGGTCTAAGTAATGGTAAATTGTTTTTGCGTTCGAGATCACCGATACGTCTGTCAACTCAGGAAGTCTTAAAGGCGATAGGTTGCCATTATCAAAATGACAACCATAAGCTTTAGATGCTGATTCATTGGGAAGTAATCGCGGATCGATTTTAGGCCGTTCACCGGCAAAAGTTTTAACGGATATTGCAGGCATAGGATTCGCTTATTTTGTATGGTTTTGTGAAGGTTTAACTAACTATTCAATCGGTAGGCTCATAGCGTAGCATCGCTGCGGGGTGAAGCGTCCTACAAAATCTAGGTTTACATAGTCTAGGCAGTAAGCAACAAGCTCAGAGCAAAACCACTTGTGCGGATCATTCCAAGCACTAAAGTAATGACCAATAGCACCGCCAAAATCATATTTTTGACCTAAAAGCGCATTAGCATCTGTAGAGTTTCCATTCATCACGCGTATTTCGTGATCAGGGTAGTCGAGCTTGAATTTTTTAAGCGGCTCCTTAATAACGCCCTTAAATGCTTTTGCATGTATAACGTAGTCAATGCCCTGCTCTTTCACAATGACACCGCAATGATGCCACTGTGACCATGTAACTAACTTAATCAACAGGCTAAACGGCATGTTGTTAGTGCAAAAAATCACTCGCATGTTAAGCGCTCCAATCTAGGTTGCTAACAAAATCACTTATTTCCTGCACGCTGGTTAGTGCTTCTAAGGCATCTTTAAACTCACGCGCCTTGTATACCAAAAACTTTTTTCGGTTAGCGATGGTAAGTCCAAGCGATTTCATATCAGAAATGGTCATGTCAACTTGATAATTACCTGTAGTTAGCCAAACGGTGTCCGTATCGGTAACAATCGCACCCATAATATCACTAATTGATTGGGTATCCGTTTGGAACGTGTGGCCGTTATATTCAATGCCACTTCCATGAATCCGATCTCGTTCGGTGTTTATGAATGTTTTAGCGTTGTCTTTTTTACTAGAAAGTAGCCCTGTTCTCTGGCTCTGATCTAAAAGGCCCGACACTGACCAGTTTAAATCACTCACACTTGGCGTTGTCTCAGTGGTTACCCAATAGCTTTTAGGGATTACTTCTTGAGAACAAAAATCTTCATCTACAATGGCTTTGACAAAGCAGCCATCTAAAGGCTCTGTTTCGGGATACTCACCACCACTACCATCATCAATCATTTTCCCTGTCGCTTTTAAAGATTTTTCTCTGATTAGTAGCTCATAAGGATACGATTTATTATTGTGCTCAAAGTCGCCGCGAGTGATTAGCTCGTTATCTACACTTGGGAAAATATTATTAACTTCACTTATACTTTGAAATTTTAGTGTTAAAACAACTTTCATTTTGGTGCTCCCCATGATGCAATTTCACTTTCACTTGCTGCGTAGTTTAAGACTTTCAGGTTCTTTAAATATCCATCACGGTTAATAAGGCCTGATCTTGTCGCAGACAAGTAGACAAAGCCGTTGGTAGTAAATGCAAGCCCATCGCCTTCATAATCTCGATCTATTATCTTTTCTCCATTGTGGAAAGTCTTTATATTCCCACCCTCTGATGTGGGGGTGTAAACAATAACTAGGCGATTCATTCCTGTCTCTGTGTTTTCATTAAAATCAAACGCTTCCCACGCGCCTAGTGAGTGTCTAAGTCGCGCAGTCCCAGCGCTATTACCTTCTAAGCCAAGGTAAGTAGTCGGATTTCCTAGCGTAAAAAAGCTCCCGTATTTTTCGTCACCTCGATCCATGTGCATATCAACGTCTATAGCAAATGTAAATGCCCCTCCATCCGTAGGAACGTTACCAGCAATTGGTATTGATATCCTAGATTCTGGTGTGGTTACAGCGCTTCCAGCCGTGAAAACAAGAGGCCTCAAATATCTAGTTTTGGTTATTTGGGCGCCTACTATAAATACCGAGCTTGTGCCATCCCCCATGTAAGATGAATCACTGTCTATCGTTAACTGAAATCTAAAGTCTATGTTTCCTGTAGCTGCCGCCTTTATTGAAAAGCTTATTCTGTACCAGCCATCAGAATACCTTTCAAGATCAACCATGCTGCCACTTTTAATGGTTAAAACACCCTCATCGCTAACGTTAAACCTAGCAGTTTCGTTTGTGCCGACGGATCTTAGCATCACCCCCCTAGATCCTGGGCCACTACCCGCCTTTACAAAGGCTGAGATATTATAGTAATCACCCTCCACTGCAGATAAAGTCACAAGTTTAACAAAGTGCTCATTCAGCTCATCATCTTCGACAATCTCGGTGCAAGTATTCCCTATGGGTGTGTATATCTCAGCCTCTGAAGTCGTTAGCCCTATGGTTGAAAGTAGGTGCATCTGGGTGTTGTTTGTCTGATAGTTGGTGTACTCGGCATTCAAATACAAGCCCTTTTCGGTTATTGCTGGCTCACCAGGGCTAAGTTCTTCAAAAATACCGGCCTTGTTGAAATTCCACCGCACGCCTAACGCGGTGTAACCTGCAGACTTTGTAGGTAAATCCACAACCAAACTACCATCTTGAGCGGCGCTAATGTCTAGCTTGTCATGAACACCATAGCCATGCTCAATGCGAATGCCATCGTTAAATGGGATGCTAAGCATTGGAGTTTCTGATGGTTTAATGTCGCTTGCTATGTTTAAAGCGCTATCAATTGCGGTTTGAATGTTTTCTGCCGCGTCATTCGCTCTGCTTTCAGCCAAGTTAGAAGCTCTATCGATCTCGGTTATTGTTCTTGTTTCTCTGCTGACACCGTGACTATCAGTAAGCGTTGCTGTTTCATCTTCTGAGGTTAGCCAGTTGCGCAACTCATCTAAAAACAATTGCTTTTGGTTAAATTGTACGGCTATTTGGCCGGCAATACGTGTAAGTATGGTTCCCGAAGTATTTCTTAGGATTGCATATTCAACATCGTTTGCTGTTGCGCCTTCAAAGCCACGATCAAGGGTAATGCTTGTATCGCTGTTTACCGCTATGACTTCATACCAGGTCTTTGCGTCAATGGTGAACGCATCACCAATGGCTATTGCAATCACATCGTTTTGCCAATTACTGCCAACACCTACAATAGCTGCGCTACCATTTGTTACATTTACTGTTCCTACGCGATACCACGCGCCTGCGCTTGCTGTCATGTTACTGCCCCTTCTCTTGCGCCATCATTGCAACGTCTGCTTGGCTTTTCTCGCCTAGCTGACTTTTAAATGCGTTCATGTGCATTTGGCTCTTATTCGGATTGGCCGCATATTCAGCATCTTTCATGTATGAGCGGTATAAAATCCATTCAATGATCGCGTTAACGTATATATCATCAAGCGCAATAACTTCGCCCGACTCGTTATCTGTTAAGCTGATAGCTGGCGGAGCTTTAGAATAAACCAGCGTTAGCTTTACGTTTTCTATAACGCCAGGGTAAACATAAAACGTCTTAGGGTTGCGCTCGTCATAGATATAAAGCTCAACTTCGCTTGCTTCTTTACCCGCATACCATGTGTCATAGTTATCATCGAGCACTTGTCGGTTATATGGACCGCGAATGGCTTTGCCGCTTTCGTTACGTGTTACATCAATAAGTTTCAATGCGTCAACCGGCAAGAACTGCTTAGTGCCTTCTACACACGCAAAGTCATCGGTATCTACAGTGAAAGAGTCAGGACGGCGCAATACAATTGCACGCTGCGCGTCATTTAGATAATTAAGCAATTCTTCTTTGGTCCAACGTGTAAAGTTAGGATCGTTAAGGAGCTTATTAACCCGCATTAAAATTTCATTTGAGGAAACAATAGCCATTAGTAAAACACTCTTTGTTGTGTAGGTCTTTGCTCGTCTAGTGCCTCGATAGCAACTTGAAAAGCATCGCGGTAGCCATCGGTAAAACGGCGTTTAAAGTAATCAGACTTTGCAAGATCAGTCCATGCAGTATTAGGCATCATCAACAACGTTGACGCGGCACCATCTGCAATAGCATCTGCCCACCGATTAACAATGGTATTATCCGCATCAAAGTCATTAGGTAGCATGAATTGCGGGGCAATGTGGTAAAACACACGCACTTTAGGTGTCGTGTTGATCACGGTTACTGTGCCATTTGACGATACCAAGTAGTCATCTGAGCTTTTAAGCTCGCTACCATTGGCATCTAAAACAAAATCAACACTGACAAATACGTGATTATCATCAATGTTAAGTTCCCCGCTTTGCCCTTTCTCAATTTCTTGAGTGCGAGCTAAAAAACGAGACTCATAACAAAACTTTTGATAGGCGCGACCTAGCTGGTCTTTCGCCATTTGGTCAAGAACGCCCCCGCAGCGTTCGCGAACTAACGGGATCAAGCTAGATAATAGCGCCATGATTATTCGCCCTGGTCTGTATCTTCGTCAGCAACAGAAGCGCGGAACGCATCACGTACTTTTTTACAGTATGCTGGTACTGGCTTTTTAGCACCTTCAATAGTTAAGTCGTGCGCTTCAACGAATGTACTAAGTTGATTTGAGCTGTACTTGCCTAAGTCAATTTCTTCGCCATCAACGGTGATTAACATACTTGCATCAAGCGCTTCTTGCTTTTCAGCTTCTTCGCGTGCAATGCGTTCTTTTTCGGCCTGTACTTCTAAGAACTTTTGGCGCTCGACAAAGGCTTTAGCATATTTTTCAGCAACCCAAACTTGGTTAAAGTCTAAGAATCGTTGAACAAGCTCAGACGGTACAGCCGTTGGCTCGCCTTGCTTGAAAATAGTACGGGTATTACATACGGTGTCTTTTTTAAAAGGCTTCTTACCGATATAAACGATATTTGTTGTATTGCTCATGGATATTCCCCAATAAAAAGCCCCGCAATTAGCGAGGCTTGATTTAAACGTGTACCGAAAAGGCTTAGTAACCTTTGTAGCGGTACTCTAATTGAAGTACAGCTTCTCCGGTTGCCGCAGAAGAACCCGTATTTTTAACAACTAAGTCGCTTGGACCTTCATCACCAATATAAACAGGCTTGATAAATTCGCCTGCATTACCAGCGCTAGCAGTATTAAAAGCGGCTAAGTCCTTTTCACCACCTGAATGATCAGCAACCTGAACTGTTAGCTCAGTGCCAGTACCTAGCGCATCATTAATAATACGAACGGCAGTGATTTGCGTGCCAATAGGCAAACTTTCTGAGGCGATAGCTGTAGCATCAACTGCTAGAGCAGCAAGTGAAATCGTTGCTACGTGTAGCGATAGGTTACCAGCGGCACCTTTATAAAATGTTTCTTTCATAATTTTATCCAATTACTAAAAATTAAAGTGAAAGCCGGATTGCTCCGGCATAAAGGCTTACTGTAGAGATACAGCCGTATCAATTACCATCGTGCCGTAATCGTTTACGCGACCTGTTTTGTCAGAGAAGCGTACTTTCTTACAACCATTCATCCATACGATAGCTGTTTCGTTCGCGTTGCCGTGGTCGGTTTTCTCTGTAGTCATAGAGAAGTGCGAGCCTGAATCAGACTTACCGTAAGCATTCGCAAGCGCTTGACCACCAAGTAAGATAGCGCGGTCAATGGTTGTGCCGGCTGTTACTTGCTTGGTTGTTGCTTGCTTATCGTTGTTAGATACTGTTACCGTATCGCCCGCGTAGAAACGTACTGGCTTGCGGTATTGGCGCACAAGAATGTTACGCCACATGATCACATCACCTTTGAATACAGGATGATTGAAACCTTGGCCGCGTTTCATGGCGCGAGATTGAAGCTCTTGTAACTTTTTATCAGTCGCAGAAGCATAAAGGTCACGCCATTGGCGAGGACTAACGAATAACAAGAAGAACGGCGACTCGTTAGCCATTTGGTCAGCTTCAAAGCTAATGTGCTTCATTGGATTAGCTTGCTCTTCCAAGATAAGCGCTAAGTCGTCCAGCTTTTCAAGCGTCATAATATCCGCAGCATCAATTGCTTCAAAGCTTGTCGCATCACCGCCAAACTGGTGACGGTCATACGTTGGTGCCATCACATCGTTAACCATGATTTCTTTAAATTCTTCATGATCTTCAAGTGGAATGATGATGTCATCAGGAGCAAATGAGCCGCGCGCACCGGCCAGGTGATACATAGCAACTTCATCTTTAAGATCGTTGTAGTAGTTACCTAGCAACGTTTTAGCTGTGCTAAGCAAGTTGTGCTTAGTACGCTTTTGCGACATTTTACCGCCGCTATCAACCATCTTACGGCCATGGTCAATACGCAATTCAAATACTGTTTTGCTCAAGCTTTCGCCACGGCCTTCCAGTTTTTTATCGCCCATTGTTGGTAAACCGCTTAGGTTGTGGAATAAATCCATTTCAACCGAATCACCGGCTTGGCTTTGCAAGTCGTTGATCATAACCACTGGCGCGCCCTTTTCAGTTTGCTTTTTGCCGTGGGCCATATCAGCTTTAGCCGCTTTTGGGGCAGAACCGGTTAACATGTTCACGAACGTATTTTGACGGCGTGTATGTGTAAACAGGGCAGCGCCAAACGCTTTAGCCGCTTGTGCTTTTGTAATTGTGCTCATTTTAATTTCCTAGAGAAAATCTGACGCGCTTTCAAGCATCGCTTCAATTTGCGCTTCGGTCATACCTTCCATTTCTGCTGTGATAGTCGCAGCATCTTTGTCCAGTAAGTTTGCGTTAGCGCTCATATCGCTGGCTTGTGTGCCTACGTCAGTGGGGGTATTTGGGATTGGTGCAGAGTTTGCGTTGCTTGGCTTAGGCTTGTGCTGTTCACCAAAGGCGCTTTGTACGCGCTTTTCAACTTCTTTAAATCGCTCTGCTACAGATTTGTTTGCAAACGATGGGTCTTTTGCGAGCTTGTCATCAATAACCTTTGCCATATCCCACTTATCAACGTCACTTTCCATCCACTGTTTTAAGTGCTGTGAATTAGAAAACGCGTCTTGCACTTCATTTTGTGAAGTAGGTTGTTGTGGTGCCGGCTGGTTTTTGGTGCCGTATTGCTGAATTTGGTTAGCAAGTTCACTAACTAATTCGCCTAGCTCTGGATATTCGTCCTTTATGCGTTCCATTAGCTCAGGATCTTTAAGCATTTCACCTGGTAGTTTGCGTGGATCTATTCCAGCCTCTTTAAGTTGGCTGCTATGTAGCTCGGCTACACGTTTAGATTCTGCAAACTGGCTTTCAAGTTCTGCTTTTTCGGTGGCTAGTCTTTCGCGTTCGGCTTCGGCTGCTGCTACACGCTCTCGCGTTTGAACAAGTACGTCATACGGTAAACTGTGCTGACCGTTCTTGCTGCTTATATCCGTTGCTTCTACGTAATACTTACCGTCAATTTCAACAAAACCTTCTGGTGCTTCACCTTCTTTGGTTGACGACTCCCCTTCTACGTCTGTTTTAGCTGGTGTTTCGCTTACTTCCTGCTTTGGCTCTGCCGCTGGTGTTTCTTGTTTGATTTCTACTACAGGCTCTTTTTCGCCATCTTCGCCACCAAACAACGTATCACCATCAATATCAAGACCAGCTAGTGCCGCCTCAATTTCTTCGTCAGTGCCATTTGCTAATATCTCGTCTAGTTCGTCCACTTTATTACCCCATCGACCATTTAACGTATGGTTACGAAAATTAAAATTTAGGCGTATCGCTGCCCTTGCGAGTTTGTGCATCGCACAAAAAAGCCGCCTTAATTTCTCAAAGCGGCTTCATTTCTGCGTAGTACGTGTTTTTTTTATTTAGCCTGCGTGAATGGCTTGTTTGACAATAGCGCTAAAAATATGGTCTTTAGCTTGTTGCTCTGCTGGTAGGTGATGGAATGGCACCATGCATGGATGCTCTTTTTTCTTTGCATCTTTCACCTTGCCATACTTCCAACCAGCAACCACTTTTTCAGTCATCCAGCTATCGTGAGAAGCGCTTGCCGGCGCATCAGGGTTTAAAATATGGAATGCTACGCCCTTGATGGCTGAATCAATTTGCCATTGTGGTGCCATTTCCCAACTTGGCTGATCTTCTCGCAGTGCTGCGCAGTATGCGCGGTTAACTTCGTGACACATTTTAGCAATGGCTTTAACTTGGCCCATATGCTCTTGCGGTATACCAAGTTCGTTATCACCACCTACATCAGCAAATTCAATTTTGTTATAGCCTTCTTCAAATACTTGCTTAGGGCTTATTGATACATAGTCATTTTCATACAGCACAATATAATCGCCGGCTACTGGTGTGTAGCGTGCTATTAGCGCCTGGCTAGCAAGGTAAGGTAAATCAATGTCAGTTCCAGGTATGCCAATAATTAAGGAAAGATCAAGTTGTCCGTCCACTGTAGCTACCGATTTAATCTCAGCGGCTTGAACCACTTTAAAGCACTGGTACTCGGCCATTACTTCGCGTATGTGGACTGTTGCGCCATCATCACCACAAAGCACCACGTTGATAACTTCTTTTGTTTCATTACTCACTTTCAACTACCTCGATACCAAGTACAGCCACGGTTGTTCCCTTAACTGTTGCTTTAATGCCTGCTGCGCTTGCGTTTGTTTCGTAGCGCCAGCCCTTATAATAAATAGCTAAGCCGCCGTCATTAGAAGTCGGCTCACCGTCCGTTTCGTGGATAAACACATCAACTTCACTTTTGTTTTGTATTTTAAGCACTGTGCCTGCTGGTAGCTGCGGCAAGTTTGGCTGCTCATTAAGTAAAGCTAAAACATCGTTTGTGGTTTTAGGGTGAATTGTAATGTTTGGTCTAAACGGCATTTTGCTCGTCCTCTACTGGTGTGAAGTGCGCAACAATTTCACGCGCTTGATTAATGTTGCAAATAAATGGGCCAATAATGCCTTGCTCCATTTGCTCAATCGTTTCGCTTGTTGACAGGTATTTAAAGTCGGCTTCTGAATACTCAGCCTCGATAGGTGCTAAATCAGAGCCAGCAAAAACTAGTAATTTATACCCGCCAAAGGTCGGTGCGTCAGGCCATCTTTCGGATAGTGAGCGCTCCCAGTCACCAACTGTAACTAACGCGTATTTTTGATTAGCTATTGGCATACTATATTTGCTCCCATACGTCCGAGCTATAGTTGGGCATAAACGCATTAACATTGCCTACCGTTGCAAGCTGTGTAGCGCCTTGCTCTTTGTTGGTTAGTGGCATTTTGTATGTAATAACTTCATCGATCAATATTTCAAAATCGTACACGCACCCTTGCAAAAAGTAAGTTTGACCATTGTTATGCGCGCCTATGTCTTTTATATAGAAAGTATTAGCTACACTAAGCTCAACTTGATGAGTAAGCCCGTCTAATGGGTACGATTCATCCATATCAATACCGTCAACAGTACCGGTTATATCCCCCTTTTGCTTCATGTAAGCAGGCCTGCCTTGAGTAGCGTCTAGGTATAACCTTGTTCTTACTGTGTCCCCCTCATCATGACCGAAAAGCACTTCTGAAATATATGGAACCTCAGTTATTCCAGCCATCTTAAAGCGTATTTTAGCCCCTGCTGGCACCTCTAATATTTCACTAAAGCGCCAATACTGACTAAGCCCATCAAGTCTAGCCACCCACTTAATAGCAATAGCTATCTTGCTCTTAACAAAGCCCGCCTGCTCTAATGTTGGTGAAATTAAACCGCTCATAATTACACCTGTATCGCGTCTAGTTGCTGTTGAATGTTGGCTTGTACGTTTGATTTCATTGCCGCTATTTCGGCATTGCTTCTGCGTACTTCACTTAAAATCTTTTCAGTTTCAGCTATCAACTTGTCGTCTTTAACTTCTTCTGTTTCAGTTTTCTTCTGTAATTCAATAATTTTTACTCTTAGCTGTTCGCGCTCAAGAGTTAGCTTTTCAAGATTGCCTTGAATTTCTTGCATTTGTAGCTGTTCCATTGCCTGTGCTTTTTCAGCTTGGGCTTTTGCTTGTGCAAGTTCTTCTTCGCTCATATCCTCTTGCGGCTTAGGAATATTTAACGCTTGGCGTAGAGTAGCTAAAAATTCCTCTTTATTCGGTAGGTCCATTAGTTCAACGAACATAGGCATTGTCGCTGCTTGTGCTTCTGGCGGTATTTGTGCCATTACATTGCTTAATAGCGTTGCTTGTTGTTGGCGATACGTTGGCGTAGCTTTAACCGGTGCTAATGCTAAGTGGCCTTTCCATCGTGCAACATCGTTATTGCGCTTGCCTTCTTCGTTAGGCTGGTTAAGTACAATTTGCTTGCGTTTGGCCTTGTCATCACGGTTAACGGTTACCGCCACATTGTTTTGTGGCTTTAAATCTTCAATTTGGTAAGCAAGTAGTACATCGCCCACTCTGTTACGTGAAAAATGAAAGTTATCGTTTACTTCAGCAAGTGTTGTTGTGCCTTGCTCAACCAAGTTAGAAATAGCAACACCACTTGTCGCATTACTGTCTTGGCCTAACATCGAGTTATAAACGCCGGCTGTATCTTGGATTAACTTCATATCGTTTTGCATGAGGTTAAATTGCTGCGCTGCTATGCCTACATCATTTTGAATGCTTAACGCGTCAGAGGCTTTTAGCTTATTTTTACGCTCAGGGTTTAATGGTATGTAACCGTCCGGCTTTTCTACTTCTTCTTTTAGTCTGTCATTACTTAATTGTGTCGCATCTTCATCAGCAACAATTCTGCGAGCTTGCAGTAAGTAGTTAAGACGTATAACGCGCGCATTAATACCGTCTTGCGCTGGCACCATGCGACTAATAAGGCCGTAAGGTTCGCCGCTTGCATCTTTTTGGTAGCCAATGAAAGGCACTAAGTTATACATGCCGCCCGGCGCTTCACTAGGTCTGTCGATAATGCGATGAGGACCAACAAACCACGCTTCACGAACGTTAGGGAAAGAGGCGTATTCTAGTTGTACCTTGCCGCTTTGCACTGCTGCTTGGTGTATCTGATTTGTTTTATCGTATTCAATAATGCGCCCGTCACTCATTTTAATAACGTGTGCACGCTTCCATACTTTGTAGTAGATAACCTGCAGTAATACGCGGTTACGAGTTTGGTCTAGCCACTCGCTTTGCCCGCGTGTCCAACTTTGACTGTCGTGCCATGCTGAATGTAACGCGTGTTCTTCTACATGCTCTTTATCAACTGTGTTGTAAAAATCTTCCCACAAATTAACTGAGTTTTTTAAAATCTCTTTGTGATCAGGGAAAGTTGCAAGTGCTTCGTCCAGATCCATCCATTTTTTACGCAGCATCCAACGTGCATCGCTGCGATCTGCCTCTTGTGCGTTCCAATCCCACCACACTTCGCGGCGGTGAATAAACTTAACACGATAAGGTGCGGCAAAAGGAATAGGGTTTTTTGTGACTTCCACCCAGCCAATGCCGGCTTTTAATTGACTAGCATACGCATCTGAACAAGCACGATCAGCATGAGATAAACGCCAAGCGTCATTAAACTTCTCATTTAGGCCTTTTGCTAGTTCTTCGCCGTTTTCATCATCGGCCACAATCATTAAATCAGAGCGTGAGCGAGCTTCTAAACCAAGTACGCCATCAATAGTAGGCCCAATCATGTTGTGCACTATTTCTGGCTGGCCGCGATCCTGCAACACCTTTCTAACAGCTTCACTTAATTGGTCGCCATCATAGTAAGCACATGCTTTAGTTGCTGGTGTGCGCCAATCCGGTTGACTATCTATATCGCCTAGTAGTGTTAACAGCTTATCTAGCGTAAAGCCGTCTTTATTTGATTTTACGTGATCAGCCATTTGTTATCTTGCCATCCAATGATTAGGGTTATGTGGTGCAGGTGTGTCGTCTTTAATTAGTCGCTTAGGCATTCTTACTCGCATTTCTTGTGCAATTGCATAGCTCATTACTTGGTCGTCAAAGCCGCCTTGTTGCGCGCCCATTCGACCTTTTTTGTCGTAAACAAACGTATTAAGCTCGTTAACTGTACCGCGCCAAACAATGCCGTCTTTATCGTGAGTAAGCAGTTCATCAAGCCCACTCGTTAAAATTGGCTTTGACTGTGCGCTTGTATGCCAGCCAACCTTGCGTGTTTCTTCGTCCGTATCTTCACGATCAATGTGTTCTTCCGTGTAAATCCGGCTAGTTGGGTAAATCTCAACAAGCTCTTGAAGTGTTGCATGACCGTGATTGTTTCGCTCAACGCCGATATAGGCCTTGTTATACATAAGTCCGATATGCTTGTTTATATGTGCAAACCGCTTAGGGTCTATATGACCGAACCAATGTGCTACCTGTCGCCCGTCCGATCTGGCAACAACGTCTAATGAGCTTCTGTCTCCGTGTTCCAATCCTTCGGCAACATCGGCACCGATTGCATAATCTTCGTTTTCGTCTGGTAATTCCCACACAAGAAAGAAACCAAGTGTTGATTGAGCCAGCTTATCGCCACCTTTAGCGCTTAAATCAACTTTGCCGTTCATTTTTTTGCGCTTGCCGGTGTATGGCTCAAGATCATAAACAAGTAACGGCTTAACGCATCGCCCTTCGGCACGCATTAAATCATCACTATCAAACACTTTACGGCCTGACGTTAAGAATGCTTCCATCGGTGTAGATGGATATTCCTGCTTCATCTTGCCTTTTTGGTTGCGTTCCTTGCCTATGTACCAGCTAATTTGCTCGTCTGTGAGTATTGCGCCGTTAGCTTTCTCAACCGCTTTAAAGTATTTAGCTTTTTCCTTTGATAGCTTTAAGCCACCCGGCGGTACTGCTGCTACATACTTGGGATCATCAAACCAAGGATAAAAATGAAATTTAAAGTCTTGCGGACCAAGCATTAAGCCTGACGCTAAAAGCTCCATCGCATCGACTGACATATCAAAGAAGTTACCGCTTGCGCCTTCTGCTGTTGACTCTATAAAAATATAAGAGCCTTCATGTACCGCATTCAGTGAGCCCGACTGAACCTCGTCTGCTCGTAATGGGTAGTTAGCGCATATTTTGCCGTATTCAGATACGTGTAAAACCTGCAGTGTTCCCGAACGAAAAGAAACCGCAACTCGAATCCATGAGTCATTATTAAACTTAATGCCGGTGCCAGTTTTACTTTTAACTGAGCGCTTACCTGTTTTTAACCAACTTGGTAGTCGCTCGTAGGGATACAATATCTTTGATGAGAATATTGCCCCCGCTTCGTCCTTGCCCTGGGCGATTACCCCGCACTGCCTGTTGTCGTTAAACATGGCATGATCCAGGATAAAAACTTGTATTGCTGTACTAAACCCCAATTGACGCGCTTTTAAGATGATGTTTAAAAACCACATCGTCATAAACAACACGGTTTGCGCTATACGACAACGAAATAAAACTTCACGGCCTTTCTCGTCCGCAATGATGTATAAGTTGTTTATTCGCCACCACCAACAATCAAGGTATGGCTCGCAACGCTCTAATAGCTCAACTTCGTCTAGTTCAAAGCGTTCTTCTGGTGTTAACCAGGTGCTTTTAGGGTATTTAGCTAGTTTGGGTTGCATTACTGACTAACCACGGTATCTAAACCGCCTATGCGTTTATCAATGAAATCATCAAGCTTACTAGTGCCGCCAGCTTCTTTACGTGCTTTGGCTGCTTCATGCTCTGCAATTTCCGCCTGATGTTTACCGCGCTTAGTAGCATTAACAAGTGCTTTTGTTTGCTGTTTGATGCGTGTTGTTTCAGCAATCAACTTACCGCGTGCTAAAGAATCTGTTTCTATGCTTGATAGCGTTTTAGTTATCGACTCTGCGCGTGTAATGTTTCTATCAAGTGCGTTTTCTGCTTTGAACAACGACTCATAAAGCCGTGTTCTTGCGTCATTGTCAGTGTCAGGATCATCTAATAGATTTTGAATACCTGGCAAAGCTTCCATGACCATGTGAATGCGTGCACGACAAAGATCAAGTTCATCTTCTAAAGTGGTAGCTTCAACAAGTTCGTTAACATCGCCATTAAAATACTTTGAATAACCGCCATGCCTAAAGTTAGGCGCTCTTGTGAGCTTTTGCCCTTCATCTTTTACTACTTTGCGCGGCGCCGCTCTTGATGTTCTTATATGCTTTCGCGCAGTGCTGTAGTTTAATTTGTTGTTATCGCAAAAATCACGCAACGATATTTTTGTTTCGCCATGCTCTTTTTGGAATAGCTCGTTTAAATCGCCCCATTTTGACACTACTTGCCACCGTTAGAGTCCTTGAGCTCACTAAGTGCTTGCTCGTCATCTTTTAAAAGCTCTGCCATTCTGGCTCGATGAAACTCAGCATCTTCCTCTCTTTTTTGCAAGTCGAGTGTATATCGCTTGCTCTGACTGCGCCAATTGATAAAAAACGTAGCGGCTGTAAAAATTATGCCGAGTATTAGCGCTATTGTGTTTAGCGATAAAAGTCCGCCTGCAGCGGTGCCAATACTTGCGGTGTAACTTGCTACTGTTGTTGATTTATCCATTGTTCTCACTGGCCCACTGTTTGATTCGGTTAATGTTTTCATTGCATTGGTCTACTAATGCCTCTAAAAGTTGTGCATAGCTAAGCAAGTCCGCATTGTCTGCTATGACTGTTTGATTGACTTCGCAAGGGGATAAATATTCGCTTGGTGGCGTAACATACTTGTACTGAGTTTGAACAATAATCTCAGTTACAGTTTGCGGTTCTTGTGTACTTGAGCAAGCTGATAGCATCACAAGGAATACTGTTATTAGCCCATTTTTTAACAGTTTCATTGTGCGACTCCCTCAAGCTGTCGATTTCAAATTGTGTTACTGCGAGTTCAGACGTAATTATTTCTATTCTGCGCTCGTATTCGCTGTTGATGCGTGAGATTGAATCACGTTCACGCATTAGTTTTTGGTTCTGCTGCTCTGATAGCTTGACGCTTTGAGATAGGTACTCCGCTTGAATTGATAGCGTTTCGAGTTGAGCGTCTTTTGTTTTGATTGTTGTGTGCGCTGCGTTTAAATCACTTTCTGACTGCGCAAGCTGGTACGTTGCGTAAGCTAGTGCGAGCAATAACGCGAGTATCAATGCTCTTTCAATGCTGCTGAATAGTGTCGTTATCATTTTTAGCACTGTTAACACCCTCTAAACACATTTTACGCTCTTGCTCTCTGCGAGTGATTAAGCCCGGTAATTTTTGGCCCTTCGCATAAACCCAGCGTGGTAATTCATTACATGCACGTAAGCGTTGACCTTCGTTTAAATAACGTAACAATGAGCTTCGGCGGAAATTGGCTGTGCCAACATTGTAATGAAATGACAAGTAAGCAATGTGCTCGCCTTGACTTAGCTCTACGTTCACAGCGTCCATTAGCATGCTGTTATGCTCGTCCAAGTCTTGAGCCAACAAGCCTAAGCATTCATCTTCTGTGTAGGCTTTTCCCGCTATAGCTGTTTTAGTATGACCATAGCAAGCCGTTTCAATGCCAACTGGATCTAAATAACCTGTTAGCTCTTTACCTTCAAACGTTGCCACTGTTACGCCAGCTGCAGCAAGTACACCAGACAAACCAAGTGCGATTAACTTTCCTGCTTTCATAGTGGGCCTTTTGTTTCGCGCATAAAAAAGCCCGGCTGTTAAACCGGGCAAAGCAAGTAGCATAGAGCAAAAAAAATCCGCTCAGTCATAAACTAAGCGGATTTCTTCAACATGTGAAAAGATATATCAATCTTGGGGGGTTTGCAAGGTGATGTTTGATTTTTACTCTTAGCGCTTCAAATTCCACAGCGCAAAAAAGAACATTGAGTCGATAAACAGGACAAATCGTTATAATTCCCCTTCAATTGTTCCGCTAAAACAGAACATCAATTAAATATCAATAACTTACAGTTTAGATTGTTCCGCCATTTGTTCCGCGTTGTTCACCCTAAATTTATCAATAAACAATAAAAAACGCCCTTAATTAGATTAAGAGCGCTATTTTGTTCCGCCAATGTTCCGTTTTGTTCTTTAATGTTCTACTAAATACTTATCAATGAGCACTGGATATTTAATTA
>Ga0114915_1000063_pt1 | contig 53084 bp, 58 predicted proteins | sample MalvirAntarct_55_FD_87288 | JGI IMG/M metagenome (GOLD analysis project Ga0114915, IMG submission 87288) | Marine viral communities from the Global Malaspina Expedition - Malaspina viral metaG Antarct_55 | ecosystem: Environmental > Aquatic > Marine > Oceanic | place: South Georgia Island...
GACTTCGTTACATTGTCGGATCCGCTGCTTTATTCAGGATCCTAGGGTCATCTGGTGATACAGATGGTTCACTCTTCGCGGTGAACAGCGCTTCATACGACTTCAGGTCGCACGGACAAAAGCGTGTTAGATCTATTGCTCAAAATCGTCTAGTTCACATTACGATAAGTATGGCGAAGGTCAAAAACACCGTAGACACAGCTAAGGTCAATTCTATATAGATGGCCAAAATAACTATGCCACTACAGCTAGAGTTACTATGCCACTGCAATAAACACTTCGACCTAACTCCAGAGAGTTATAAAGCCTCTTCCAAGTAGTCAATAATGAAGGCGGAGGTATTTCTCTTCCTTCAGATTTAAACTACTTATGGGACAAATGCTGGATGGTAAAGTAAATGTACTAGTGATCTTGTGTGATAATCTGCTTAACAATATTGAGCAACTTTTTTAATGAGACTGCTTATTTCAATTAAGCTTGGTCAAATATCACATTAATCACTGTGCGATGAAATCTCCATGGGACATCAAGGAAAAAGGATTGGTTATGGCCAGAAAAAAAGGTACAGATCTTGAGTTAGTTGTTGCCGCTATTGAAAAAGCACTCGACCCAGATTCGATAGTAAAACATGATCAGCACCTTCCTGTCTTAACTTCTATTGAAGGATATAAACGACAATGTGATGTCGTTATATATTCAGGCTCCGAAAGAAGGCCTATGCTAACTATTGTTGAAGTGCAGGATAGAAACTCTTCAGTTAGTATAGGAACATATGATGGGTGGGTTTCCAAGCGTGATGAGGTTGGCGCTAACCACCTTATTTGCGTTTCCAGAAAACCCTTCTCGAAAAGTATTCTTGAAAAGGCCAAGCAGCAAGGCTCCCGTGTTTCTTTGATTGAACTGGCCGCTGGAATTCCAGATAAATTACCACTTGGTTTTATAAATATTTATTATCAATATGTAAACCTAATGGTAATAGGAGAGCTTATAGTTGTGGTCATGATACCCATGAGCTATAAAGATAAAATTTCCCCCGACGAACTTACCAGTATTTCTCAAATTGAATGGAAAAAAAAATCATTTAAAAATAGTGATGCTGAAGATATTTCTATTCATGATGCATTGCTAGATGTCTTCAAAAATATTCATCTAGAAGAGAATACTATTCACACAAGCTCTTGCTGTGTTTCATTTTTACAGAATAAAGAGCTGATATTATTTGTTGATACTATGGAGCATAAGATACCTATTTTATTGAAAGTTGAACTCAACAATTATAAGTATGAATGTAATAACTTTCCTATGGATGTAGCAGTCTATCGAACTAATGGGAAAGGTGACTATGGTTGGTTTTTTGAGGCAAACCATAAGTCTGCTCAAGGCCCCATTAGTATTAAAATACCAATTATTAGTCACGAAGAGTCAGGGGGATACATGATGCTTGATATCATTTCAGACTCTCCCTTTAAATTCACATATGAGTTAACACCGATTGAAAAATAGAGTAATGCAAATAAGGTTGTAGGTAGTGGTTGATTTTTCGAAGTAATAATAGTTGGTGAAGTACGTATTTTTATACTTAACCATGCATGATTTGATCAACGATAGTAATTGTCACAGAACCAATCAGAATCATACAAGCCTGATATAAATACATAATCATATTAATAGGCCAGTAAGTTTTAAGTTTCAATTGTAGTGGTCAACTTCATGTTAAGCCACTGAAATAAATTATGATTTAGAGCACATATATTATTTACAGTTTATACCTTGAATGCGGAAATCCCACGTCCAAATCTTGCCCATTTCAGCAGAGTGATAGACTTGATATTGCGTTTTTCCGTTCATCTCTCTTACTCCAAAAACTTGTGTAGCCAGCCCTGATTTAGAGCTTTCGACACTCCATGTTGTGGTGCATGTTTTGCCTGAATCTAGCGCCACTTGTGTGGCTTTACCTTCATCGGTAATTGAAGCGAAAGCACTTGTGCTCAAAATGAATAGCATTACAGCAGCTGACGCAGATATAAATTTATGACCCATACTCATTCCCCATTTACTCTTTTAATTGAGGGTTCGAAACAAATACCCCCAACCCGAAGTGACCATTAACCCCTAGCACATTTTACATTTATTGGAACGCTGAGAATTGACCCTCGATACAAACTTCCTGCATTCCATTGAAAGGTAGTATCATACATAGTTTTGACATCACTCATACCATTGGCATACACAATCGAATATTTGAATTGTCTTCCAAATTCATAACCCCATGTCCCAGAGATTCGAACATTAGTACCGCTGTCATCAATATACGGATACCCGCCATCGCGAGAGCAATCTGCGATGGCGTAGTAATTTCTATTCAAGGCATGATTGAGCCACGACTGTTTTTCTTGGTTACTCAGCTTTTCCCATTTACCTTCCCACTTCATTTTTTCTTCAGCTTCTATGCGGCGTTGTTCTTGCTCAGCTGTAACCCTTGCGTTTTCAGCCTCTTCAGCTTCTATGCGGTGTTGTTCTTGCTCAACTGCAATCCTTGCATTTTTAGCATCTTCTTCTCGCTGTTTAAGCGCTGCTATCTTCTCAACGTGCTCTGCCTTAATTACTCCCAATCTGGCATTGATTTCAGTGAGGGAAGCTACACCAGTAAGCGACATCGCGTAAATGAATGACGCGCCAACGCCAAGTGCAAATCCCATAAGCAGTGGCAGTATTTTTTTATTAGACATATAAATTTAAACATCCTGGTTATTGAGAGAAAATGAAGCATTCAGCGGATTATACCCCTGAAAAAAAAGATATTTTAGAGTTTTTATTAATGTGACGGAGTTAAGTTAGCACAATATTTTATTGAAGAGCCATCGATGCGGCAGTCATTTTATAACATTACTAAAATTTGGCCAACTTGCATATGATTCACCTAGCCTCAAGAAACTATGCCATAACATTTTGGGGCAGAAATGTGTTAGTCCTTAACCGGCTTCCTCACCAAAATTGCCAAAAAATATCAAACTATATTATAAATGATCAAACACTATTAAGAATTATCAAACTTTAATATAAACGCACAACAGCTATTTCCCCAAGAAAAGGCATTTGATTATGTACAGCTTCAGGCATGGACTTAAGATGTTCTATTGCCGCTTCGATATCTGTAGTGCTGCTGACAAATTTGTCAGCGATATTCATTACGCTATAAACTGTTTTTCTGTAACAACGGCATGTTGCCAATCATTAGCTACATACGCCTGTTGATTTATCTCATAATAATGGCTATCTTCTTGCGCCCCAATGCCAATAACAGACATTAATCCTGCCTCGATAGAAGCAGTTTTTCTAGCCAATTCCACCTCTGTAATTGGAGCTGACCAAAACAATATACAACCATCTGATTCTTGCGTTGCACATGTAACCCCGTCAGGCCACTTAGACAAAACCAAATTCACGAGATCTGCTAAATTTGAATCTGGCAGAGTTGGTGCAAATAGCGCTTCATCTAAATTAATCACATAATCACTCATAAAATCTATTTCCCATCATCAAAGTTCGGTTAATTGATTCAGATCTGTATGCCATGAACGCACAGACAATTACTAGAAGTCTCTTATCATCTGGTGCATTCAGATACCCATGAGTAACAGCTACAATATGAGCGTAAACACCAGTAGAAACCTGAAAGCTCTCACCGACTACTATTTTGCTTTTAGCTGTAGGAGAGGAATAAGTTCATACTGAACAATCAAGTACCCCTGCTCATAGCATTTTAGATGAAACATGACCAAAATTAAAGATTCATACTAATTGCTACTTCGGGACAAAAAATGGGTTATGCGGCGAGAGTGCCTAACGCCGCAATACTCAACTAAATGGCACAGCCTGCCAAGCATCAAGTGCTAAGAAAGTGATTATGAAATGCTGCCAATAGCCCTTAAGTCAGCATCATTTAAAAAGAACACAGGGCAGCCATCAACTTTTTGAGAGTTTGACATCAAGTAGAGACCTGTATACATATGTTTGGACATTTTAAAATCGTCACTGTCTGGCACTTTACAATCGCCAACGCACTTAAACCCGTTACGTTCATAAAATTTGATTTTATCGTGATTACAGATTAGCCCCAAATCGCTAAATGATTGACTAAGCGACTGCAACATTTCAGTCCCTAGCCCACGCCCTCTAAACTGCTCAACAATCTGTATTTTATGGAGATATGCCGATTGATGATGTGGATGAACAAAAATCATTGCATACCCACAAAGCGTCTGTTCGGAGCTTGATGTGGCAACTTTAAGATGACCGAACTTGTAACACTCATTAAATATTCCAACAATGTATTCAATGGCCTTCTGTACTTGTTCTTCCTCAAATGCAAACATAAGAGATACTAAGGAAGTCGATGACATAATATCGCTTAGTAACGCTTTCGCTTCATTTTCAAAAATCTCACCTAAGAAATCTTCTTGATTGAATCCTTGAGCTTCATTCATATTTCACCTTCGTCAATTCCGATATGCTGCACAAAACTTTGCATTTAATGACCTGATTGAATGAATCGCCACCATTACACTAGTCACTCTGTAGCATTACTAAAATTTGGTCAACATGTTCGAACTAGATCGCTTGGGCAAGTTTGGTTGTAACTCGCTTTGGGGCGTGCGACGTGAAGTCGTATGAAGCGCTGTTCACCGCTTAACGAGTGAACCATCTGTATCACCAGATGAACCTAGGGCTCTGAATAAAGTAGCGGCTCTGACAATGTAATGAAGATTGGTTATAGACCAATCGGGATCCGAATCGTGAGAGAACGATCCTCCTGATAACCACAAATTGGGTGAGTGCTACAGCCTCTTTATAAACATCAGGGCAGTACAGCCGCTTCTAGCAGTAAATAAGTCGCATCAAAAGCAACGATAAGAGTGAGAATGTAGTACAGAAAACTAAGGCCAAAAAGCCTTCGGTGAGCAGAGTATTATCTTGACTCACCGGGAGCGTCCATATATGGCCATGTTATTTTCAACATCAAATCAGCGACAAATTATCTCAACTGATCAAACCTTAGTGCATTCTTGCCAACAGGCTTGTCATAACCAAGCGACGGATCAACAAACGACTCTTTACCCAATAACGCTTCAACTTGATTCCTAGCTACTGCAATAGAAAGTGGTGATTCACCTAGATCCATCATACTTCCATCAAGCCCTTCAATTTGGCGACTAGGTATATCCAGGAACTTCGATTCCTCAAAATAGTCAACGTATGCCTTACCAAAATAGGTCAGCCAGAAAACACCTATAAGCTCTGCTTGCAAATCAACAGCATAACCCGTTGCTTTTCTTTTGCTTGCAATTGTATCCATAGAATCACAGATAGAATAAAAAGGCTTCAAGCATCGATTACTTTCTTCAAAAGCATTGCGAAGCATACATAGACCTTCTTTGTCGCCAGTGACTTTCTCAGGAAAATAAATAGACATGCTATTTGGAAAAGGTGCTGCCTCTTTAAAGATTGATATACTGAGCTCAATCTTGGACTTTCCGAATTTTCCAAATAGTCTTCGGCTAGACTCCTCTTCGCCAATCGAACAAATATAATCAGCAGCAGTTTCTAGATCCGACACCTTCTTTCTCATCGGATCATTAACATCTAAGTGGGATAGCTTCTGGTCAAACACTCTCTCCAATTCACTGAGGAGTTTGACCCAAAGACTTCTGTCAAACAGATTTAATAGCGAATAAAAAGTCATCTGGATTTCATTCATTACGGCGTTACCTTCTTATAATTCAGGTCTGATATTTATAGGATTCGTAGGAACTGCATTCGCTCGTCTCAGTGGACCAGACAATTTAGTATTTGGCCTTACAAAAACGTCAACCCTTCCACCAGGCCCAACAAGGCCAACATTATCCCTGAGCTGGCGAGTAAAAGACTGGGATTTGACATTTTTAACTTCTGTTACGTGCAGTGGATTACGTGTAGAAATATTCGACGCATTTACTTGATCAGGAATTCTCTTCCTACCATTAACAGTGAATTTTTGAGTATTCTTTCCAACTCCAGTGATTGCACTTGCTGCTGCTTCACCTTCACGACCAAGCTGGCCTGCACCCTTTGTAACATCAGGAAGCCTAGCAACCTTAAGTTTACGCTCAATATAGGCTTCATACGCCCAAGTTAATGACGCATTTCTTGAATGTGCGCAAACTAATGAAGCTCTTTTTACCTTGAAAGTCTGTATGGTCTTTGTCAGAAAGCAGCATGGTATTTCTCTCAATCGTTTTTTGGTAGATTGTTGTTTGTTTCTATTCCCTTCTTAACTTATCGTCATTAGGATAAGTATTTCAAAGGCAGTGTCAAAAACCATACAGATTATCAGCCCTGCAAACATACAATGTAGGATCAATATTTTACGTCCCTAGGCCATGCCTGCTGGTTCAGCCTACTGAGCATTATCTTTACTTGGTGACAATTCTTCCATCAAGGTACCTTCAAATGGCCATGGAATACCCCCTTTGCGGCACATTCCCCGTAGTTCAGGCTCAAGCCTCATAAAATGCCTTTTAATCACGGCATTCGCTTTTGCGGCTTTATTCCAATCGAGCTCCCGTTGATGAAAATTATTCTTTTCAATGTTAAGTTGTTTTTCGGCCTTTCGTATCTCGTTAACTTTATTATCTTGTTGGTCGATTATGTGTTGGATCTGTGCTAATTCATCTTTTTTACTTTTAATCACCACATTAATTTCATTAAGCTCGGCGTTTAGTAAACGATGATTCTCATTAAATTCAGCGGTAAGTCTGACTGCATGATCTCGTTGTAATTGATCTAACGTGCTATTAAATAAACCCGCTGCAGAATGGATAATTTCATTTCGTTCTGATTTAGCATGATGTATTTGGTTTTTTACTTCCTCAAGCCTTTCCGAGGCGTCTTTAATTCGACTTTTACTCATTTCATACCGTCTTCTATACGAGTTAATATAGTCAACCATAGCGCCGGCTTCTCGAAGAAGATTTTGATTATTGACAATTAACTCTTTTGTCACTGCTCTTTCGTGTTCTTGAAATTGACTGGCTATATCGCCTACCGGGGCAACGGTTAACCAATTACAAATGGGATTTCGAAAATATAAGTCAATCTCTTGGTCTATGATTCTGGTGTCTATAAAAGTAAAATCGCTAAAGTCCAACTCAATGACTGAAACATTAACCTTTTTGTAATCTATGCGTTTCTGTTGATCGACTTCATGAGTCACTTTAACTTCAATTAAAATTTTTTCACCGGCGCAATAACCTGTCACGTCGGGAATGCGCTTAGTTGGCCGTAAACTTTTTTCTAATTGAATCTCATCAAATTGGATATCTAAAGAAGTAGGGTTCGTAAAACCAATTGGGACAGTCAGCCTTTTATATCGATCTAGATATTCTTTGACCTTGATGTGAAGTTCGCTCTCACCAGACCATTGACAGTTGATTGCATCATTATCTTTATGATGTGAAAAATGCCATTGGTTTTTAGCGCCTTGCTTGGCTTCCAGTTGACCATTGCAATCGATACATATGCAATTACACTCTAACCCATTATCAACGTTATCAATGGAAACTATCTCTCCAGTACGGTTTATCGCATACGTCATTTTTACTGAGTTGAGACGTGCCATGACAAGACCTTCACATTATTCAATTAATTGTTTTTAACTCTCACTACTTAGGGGAATTAATCCCCCTTATTTCTTATTCAGGTTCCCGATTTCGCTGCATTGATAATGAGGATTACCGATCACGATTAGTGCAATTATTGCCGATAACACACAAATAACACCGAAAAGATATTGAACAGTTATATGGCTTCTAGTCACAAGAGATATAACGCCTATTAAAACCGAAACGCCTAGGAAAAATAAATACATACAAACGTATCCTATACTGTCTTATTAAGTTTATTTAAATGTTCACCTATTGCAATGTAATGATCACCCGTAAGCCTGTCGTGAGAACACTTAGACATAAATGAATAGATGTCATTATTAGGCGTCATCTGCTCGAATACCCCGACCATAAGATCATCTATAAAGACTTCATTTGTTCCAATTTTTTGATGCTTTTTTACGATTAATGTCATGACAACTGTCCTCTATGTTGTTTTACGGCTTATTAAACCGCCTTTTTCTTTAAGCTAAAGCTACCCTTTAAAGGTTGGTATCTCGATACTGTGGACATCAATACTTTCGTCATTCATTATTTGCATTATCCACGCCATGTGACCTACTTTGACCCCCTCGTGTCCATACAGAGTTCTAATGCGAACAATTAAGGTTTTATATCGGGTTAATTCATCACCTTGAAAAAAACGAAACCCCTCTTCTATCACGTCTTTATCAATCGGTTTAAATTGGTTTTCAATAATGAATTGTGCAGACTTTAATCCTTTTACTTTTCTTAAAAATACAAATGATATTCCAAGGCAGATCATTGCTATAACCATGAGTACATAAGGATGATTACTAATTTCTACAAACATTTCTTTTCCTTGCTTCTCAATTAATCGTAGTTAACACCAAGGAGTTATCTGCATAATCACTAGCCCTAAAGGTAAAGTTGATGCCCTCATGTCTAATGATAAATTCGTTTAGCCCTAAAAGGTCTTGGTGCTGGGTTAAGGCTTCTTTTACAAGGCTATTACACCAACTGCTAATCCCACGTTCGCCATCGAATTCATTAATGAATCTATGCAAATAGATGGTACTAAGCCTATCTATTGCATGAAGGGTTATATCAAATGAAATTCCTAACACCTGGCTATCGATATAATTGCGTCTCTCGAGCTCGGCTGAAGCCAAAGACTTTTGAATCTCACTCGATTTAGAATGAAACTTTATTAATTTTAATTCTCTACCACGAAGCCGGGTGTATCGTTTACCTTTACAGGTTGAGAATGTGCACATTACGTTATGCGTTGAGCAGTCTTCATCTGTTTTTTGAATTTGATGATCTAAAATTATGTTCATTAGCTATGCCTATTAATGTGAGTTGTTTGATAGTTATATCTTTACACTCCACTCAAAACCGGCAACTGGGCCAAAATCATTTGATTTTAGCGTGAAACAATTCATATTTTTTTTTAAATTCTTGACTCATTTTAAAATAAATCACAGAGTCTTCTACCGATTTAATCAACTCAAATGCCCCCATCGAACCATGGTGGAACGTTTCATTTGTGGGTAAGAGCGTAAACTCATAATCATATTTTATTACTCCCTGGTTACACATATCCATGGTGGTTTCTTGCGGAGTAATTAGAACTTGCTTAATGGGTGTCCGTTTTCCATTCTTTACAAAAAATTCGTTCGTTATGTCGACGCCATCAATGCCTTGAACGTTTGTATTACAGAAGCCTTCTGCAGCGACCCAATCACCATAGACATTGGCTGTCATCTCAGCTTGCACTGATTCTTGGTTATTTTTAGAATCAGTAATATACCAAGCCGCAGCTGCGCCCAACACGCCTAAGACCAACACTGTTTTGAGTAGTCTAATGTTCATAGACACCCTCATTTGATATTAGCCCCGAGAACAGATGGTTATAACAATTTATAAAAGTATTGATCATGTAATAAATATTTCGCTTGGTCACTCCACCATTCATGTGAATATCAACGCGGTATATTGTAGCGTCGTTACTCTGGTCTATGGTGTAAAGTCGTCCTATTTTGGTGTTCTGATTGAATTTTGAAATAAAATTTAAATCAAAGCCAACAGGCAGCGTTGCCATAATGCCAAAGAAAGTCTCACCATTTCTCGATGACCAAGAGCTATTACTGAAAAATAGTACCCTGCCAGCTTCAATGTTTATGCTAAACATTGAATCATCTGCAGCGAGCGCAACATCGGCATTGCTGAAACTAAACTCATTAATAATATCTACTAGTTCTTGAGTTGTTATGCGTTCGTATACCTCGGCTGAAACAATATCCGGTATTTCACTAACATCCTCTTTAGATAAAAGCACTTGATCTAAAAAGTCATCTTGTGTCGATTTCATATAACGTCCTTAATAAATGATTGATAAGCCCAGTAAGCCGAATGCAATTATCGGCTCAATCACACTGCCTGATGAACACAACTTTATACCCACGCGCCTCTGAAACGGCCAAAATAATGGTACTCCACTATCAGACACTAAATCCGCCAGCAAATGAGAGGCATACCCAATCATAAAGGCTAAAATTAAAGTCATTGTACTTGGCTCATAACTAAAAACCCATAATATGATGACAAATGGCCACAATGAATGAGTGATCTGTCTATGCCCAAATAAGCCTGATAACGGCAATGAAATAAATAGAAAGCGCCTTCCTATCGTAGAACTTGGATGGTCCAGATCTGGTAGCAAAGAGCCCACATAAATAGCCACCAGCAGCAACCACAACGGCAATGCAAAATCAGCGTGTTTTACAACGGTAATAGCTACCGCTGTGGTTACGACTAGATGGTTACGAAACATCATAATTAATTAACCATATCCAAAAAGGTCGATTTAACTGTGCTTTTCACTGTTTCTGGCTTAGGTTGTTCAACTGGCTTAACGATAGTTTTAGGCTTATCTGACAACACCATTTGTTGTTGCTGCATTAATTCCATCTTACGTTCATGATCTCGTTTCGCTTCATCAGCTTTACGATTACGTTTTGCTTCTAATCGTCGCTCTAAGTCATTAAAAGCTTCTAGTTCGCGAGCATCTTGAGAATCAAGCTTAATGCTTTGAAGCACCTTGTTGAATTCATCATATGGCAGTTTTAATAAGCTATAAGCCTGAAACCGTCCGTCAGGAAGTACTTGGATTTTTTGGTCTACCATGTCGTAACCAACAATCGGAACCGAATCAACCAGCTTGTCGATTAAGAACTGGCTCGTTTGCACGAGTGTGCCCATCCCATTTTCACGCTCATATACCCGTTCAGAGCCAGAAAGCTCTTGTCGATAGTTTTTAGCTAGCTCGAACTCAGCTTGTAAACGTGCCTTTTTCAATGCGTGATTCATGTCTTTTGACGATGCTGCACCTACACCCATGATGCCCAGGTCATCATTTTTAGGCGGATTTAAGTACCAATCTGGCACGCTAGCCAATTGAGCATTAGCATTATCTACGGCTTTTTCTTTTAGTGTTTCTTGATGTTCAACATACTGTTCTACGGGGTCAGTCGCACAACCCGCAAGTAATAATCCAATAAACAATAATGATAATTTATTCATTTGTGAGTCCTTAATTAATAAAATGCAATTTGTCTGCTTTGAAAACGTAATAGTTTGCCTGATACGTCTTTCCACTTATGCGATGTTATATCGTATGTTTCCCCCTCAACCTTAAACCCAACTTTTAACCCGTTAATGGCTTTTGCTTCAGGCATAAATGCCGACATAGTGACGTCTTCAATCAAAAGGTTGCTGATGTTCACTTTGAACTTTTCATCACCAATATTGATGTGCAACCAAAAGGATGTATTCGATAATTCTTTAAATGCATCCGTAAATACTATGGGGTCACTTGGCATTTGTGCCATAGGCCGCATATTGGTATAACCGGTTTGATAGAAATTCATATTTTTATAAGCATACTTTTTTGAACTTCCACACCGAATTTGGTTATTGTCATCACTGAATGACTTCGCACCAGGCGCGTAATAAGGGAGAAATTCAAACAATGAATCACCACAATATTTCGGCCTTAACACTTCTTTGACCTCAACTTCCTTTAACTTGGTATACACCAGCGCGTCACAGCCATAAAAGAACTTATTACATAATTCAACGTCTGCACCGTTTTGCAATGATGGATACCAAGGCGCGTTGTAATCACCCTTTCGATTTATCGTAACTCGGATCTTAACTTCCGCAACTGCGTATTCATGTGGAATAATATCAAGCACTTGGTAGTCAACCATTGGGTTGGCCATGAATGGCAACACAAACATTTCATAAGCTGCAAGCAACTCAGCTTTCAATTTCCCTTTACTTGTAGTGCCTTGCTTATGAGCCAGTAATTGATTTTTAATCGCATCACCGTCAATTACAGTCAATGAACTATTTAACGCTGCGTAATAATCGGTAACAACAAGAGCATCAAGATTGCTTAACGTGATATTCCGTTTCATCTTTTCAATTACTGCTGATAGCTTTTGGTACTCATTCGATAAATCATCTATGGTTGATTCCAATAGCCGTTCACGCTTCTCACTCCCAAGCTTTGCTTGCATCGCTGAAATATCTACCGACACATCGGCCGTAACGTGTAGCACAATTCGACCATCCTCCAGTCCTCGTTCATATTGAGTATTAAACACACGAACATTGGCCCCTTGAGCAATTAAACCTTTCTCAATAATTTCATCCGTTTTGCTATCGTAATGCGTATCGAGGCTTACAAACTTTGGCGTCATTGATACAGCGTTTATCTGCAACATTGATTTTGCTCTGTTTACAGCTTGGTCAATTGTCTCGTTATCTTCCAAATACACGGAAGCCGATAAAGCTTTGAATTCATATATATGCTGACTTTCTGAAAAGGCATAACTACTCACTAACAGCATTAATATACAAAATAACCATTTTCCCATTGATAACTCCCTATTCGATATAACAGATATATCAAATGTTTTCGTTTTATCGTCTTAACATTGTGTCTATTTGGGACGCGCTATTTTTTATTTCATTTTTACACATCTTTAAAAACGCGCAACTGCACATTAAGTTATTGATTAGTAATGCAGTTGCGGGTTTCGACTTTCATGTGATTATAAATATTAGAAATCGAAACAAAAGGGTTTAATTATGAATACGGCGCTCAAATCACAATCTACTTGGCATGACTTTATTCAACCTGCCTACGGAGCTAATGGTAAGGCCAACTTCCTTACCGATTCTGGTGATATTGTTGAGGGTATTTATACTGATATGCCTAATGCCGTTTACCATTCCTTAGACGCACACAGTTCTACGGGGATTAAAACCTTTGCCAAAGGTCGCCATCATTACTTTCGACAATACCTTTCAGATATTTGCCGTCTAAGATCTAAACAACAAAAACATACATTTGATGCGGGCACTTATGGACATATGCTTGTGCTTGAACCACACAATTTTCATGGTAATTACATGAAAAACCCGACCCCTGATGATTTCCCTGATTTTCCCTTGATTGATACTATTCCACAGCTTAAAGAAGCGTTGGCTAGCCGTAACTTGCCCGTTTCAGGCGCAAGAATGGCATTAGTGGAGCGCTTATACGAAAGCGACCCTACATTGCCTATTTTTGAAAAGCTACGCGAAAATGCCATCTGTAAATTTTTAGATGCTCGTTATTCAAAATATCTTCGCACTGATACAGAACTCAATGAAATGGCAGCATTTTATGGTATTGATACCTCCTTAGGTCGTGATATGAAAATTGAATTAATTCTCGAAATTAGTCCATCTCAACCTATTTGGGAAAACCTCATTGAACAACACGTTATTGACCATATCGTATGGGATGATGCCTTTCGAGTTGAAAAAAGTACCCGAGCGCACCCGAAAGCAGATTGGTTAATTAGTGACGGTTATCCAGAACTCTCTATGATTGCTCGATGCCCTAAAACGGGGTTACTGCTTAAAGTTAGATTTGATTGGCTGCGTAATGACGCGATTGCCGTTGATCTTAAGACCACCCTTACCACTAACCCCACTAAGTTTGGCTATCAGATACGTGATCTTCGTTATGATTTACAGCAAGTCTTCTATACCTACGTGGCTAATTTGGCTGGCGTTCCAGTAAAACACTTTTGTTTTGTCGCCACAGAGTACAAAGACGCTGACAATTGTGAAACCTTTGAATTATCAGAACGAAAAGTCACTGATTCAACTGATGAACTGTTTACTTTATTGGATGATTTCAATGAAGCCCTCTCCACAGGCAATTGGTATGGCCATGATAAAAGCCGTTCAACATGGGTATTAGATGTGTAGTTGCGGGTTTAGCAATCTGATTTACATTAAACCTATCTTTTTTAGGAGCCAGTTATGAATATCATCCCATTTCAACATGTTTTCACTGAAAGCTTTGCATATTTAAGTTCCCAAGTCATTGGCCAATCAATTGATCTAAATGAAGAGATTAATTATTTAAACCATATCATTTTTAATTCTGAAAACACGGCGACCCCTTTTAGCGAGGCGGCACCATGGTCTGTCTACGAATTATTATTGAATATGTGTCGTTTAGGCCTATCCCTTAACCCTGTGAAGAAACTGGCTTATGTAATGCCCTCTTATACTGAAACAGGTGAATTGCAACTTAAACTCTATCCTGGTTATCGTGGTGAAATCGCCATCGCAACTCAATTTAATGTGATTAAAAATACCAGTGCAACACTGGTTTACGAAAAAGACCAATTTAGAGTCCAAGTGGCTAATAACGACGTTGAGCATTTTGTCACGTCTTTATCCATTGACCCCAGTGTCCGTGGCGCTTGCACAGGCGGGTATTGTCGCAGCGTTTTAATGGATGGTTCCGTCCATGTTTCTTATATGAGTATCGAGGAATTAGATGCTATCGCTCAAAATCAAATTGAAATGAAAATGGGCAATACCCCATGGAATAGCATTTGGGCAACGGAAATGCGCCGTGTCGCACTATATCGACGCGGGGCAAAAGATTGGCGCAACATGATTAACGCATCGAGTGATACGCGCTCTGCTCTTTACTCTACAGAATATTAGGATTACTCAACATGAATACTATCAAATCTACATTAGAACAAATGACAGATGCTTTTGCTCACCCATTGAATAACCAACAGCTAGATGATATCGCTAAGTTCGTTACCGACTCATTAAGCACCCGATTTCAATTCGGCCATGATTTCTTCACGATGAAAGATGTGATCCCTACATCGCTGGTTGAAGCATTATCGCCTTACATTGATTCTGGCTTACAAATCACTGGAGACTTAATGGAGTTAGAAGCTCGCTATCATGAAGCTAAATTCAGCTTTGAATTTGAAATTAGCCATAGCTTGAGCGGCCTTGTGTCATTGCTTACAACCCAAACTAGCATTGCAAATATCGTGATCAATGCCGTATATGAAAATGACTCATTCAAACTCGATCATGCTAATCAAAAAGTATTTCATGACGTGTCTGCTGAACCAAGTGAATTACACGGAGTATACTGCATCATTGATATGGAGAATGGACAATCGTTCTTATCTCAGATGTCTGCTGAAGAAGCCAAACAAGCTATGTGGGCAAACACTCATGACCGCTTGAACGGCGTCAATCCTTATACAACGAATACGAAAAAATTGATGTTTTATAAAGCATCATGCTTACGTCGCGGCCTTAAAACGATATCAGCTTTGAATAACTGTGGTGACATTCAATTAGTTTCTACATTGTTGAATTTGCATGACCGTCAATTCAATAAAGCAAAAGCGCTACGCAAAGTAATGCCGTTAAATAACTACAAATTTCGTGGCTGTTCAAAACAACCCAGCTCAATTGACCAGATTTTCAAACAAGAACATGGGAATGTGGTGATACCGTTCTCTCAACCTGTAAAACCAACGGTGAAAAATAAGAATGTCGTTAAAGAGGACTCTACTAAATGGCTCACTGAACTTCCAGAAGATTGTATCGAGTCATGGAGTGAAGACACATTAGGCGTGGGGTTTTAATTATGCATCCTTATAAATTTATTGAAAAATTAATCGTGCTACAACATCCAGATACGAAACATATTGTACGGCTCATGATAGAGCATGATGGCCAACAAAATTACGGCCTACAACGTTCCATCCTTAACAATGGAACGACCCGGCATTTCTATAATAAGAAAATTTGGCATTCAGCTTATAACATTAAATTGGAGCTCAGTCGGCGGGTGTCTGACTATGAAGATAAGGGTTTTGACATGATGACTGAAATTTCGCTTCGGCCGAATGATGTCCCGCCCTGTCCTGAGTTTAATTACTCTACAAGTATGATTGAACCCGATGAGAATACCTTACCCATTAACCCAACAGAGATGCCAATATTTGTTGATTGTAGCTTCCATCAATTATCTGTTCGGGATTTACGCTATAACACTGAAGTTACCAATGAAGAATTACTCACGTTTTTTAAGGATTTACGTAAATCAATCGAGTTTCTCCCTTTTGCAATGGTAGCGATATGGTCTGAAAAATCGATAAAAGTTCTGAGTCTTGAATTCCGCTCAAAACCTCAACCCAAACACGCTATAAACTATATATTGATGCTTTCTAGTAAAAAAAATAGTCATTTTATGATTGTCGATGCCACTGGACCGGGTTCTAACCAACAGTCACAAGAAAGCAATCAAAGCTATGCAGTGTTAGCAGGGGGCAACTTAACATTTCATGTGGCTTCTACGTGGAAAATTGCCAAGGCTTTCCTAGAGAAGCATCCTCACTCTGCTAATTTTTCGGTTTACGGCATGGATTCAGATAAGTTTATGAAAGTTGGAGAAGGCATCTCATTAGGCAACTTTAAACGCTCTGGTAATGCTGAAATACTGTTTACTCATGTGAATAGTCAAATAGCTAACATAACATTCATTCGCTCACTTGAATTTGACGTGACAATTGATAATTTGAATAACCTAATTTGAGATAGTTGCGCCTTTTAAAGTGTATGTGACCATAGAACACATAGCTCATAACACAAACAAAGGCGCTCAATATGTTCACTTTACCGTTAGATCAAAAACATCGTATTCAAACTATTTGCAATCACGCTAATAGTAAAGTTAATCCAATTTTTGAACTCGTTTTAATTGAAGCTGATAATGGTCAAGTCCGATTTAGCGCCTCTAATGGCACTCAGTTCAACTCATTAACATTACCTGCACAGATTGACACCCCTGTATCGTTTAGCATGTCAGGCAAGCGATTAAGTGCCGTATTGAACGCTTTATCTGCCGATATCGCAAAGTTTGAAATAAAAAATGAAAGTCTATTAATGAAAAGCGGCAAAAGTAAATTGAAGTCGCCCATTTTTAATGCCGATGAATATCCCTCTGCCCCCATAATAAATGCCCCTATTTCTACTATCCAATGTTCCATTTCACAACTCACCTCACTATTTAATTCTGCGAGTTACGCGGTGGCAAAGAATGATGTTCGAAATTATTTGTGCCACGTAAATTTAAAGATAGACGATCAAGTCGTTGTGGTTTGCGCCACAGACGGCCATCGACTTAGCCAATTACAACATAGGAATTTAACATGTTCTGGAAATGGTAATTACTTAGTGCCTACATCATTAATGGCGGCTGTATTAGCTCAAAACTTGGACGATGATGAAGTTGTGAGTATTGAATTTGATGAACAAAAAGCCTCTATTGTCAGTCAAGACACCTCTGTTATATCAATCCTTGGTGATGGTAATTACCCTGATACCAATCGAGTAATACCAACTGATAGACGTAACGGAGTGACATTTAATTTGGCAGAGCTAAAGAGTACCGTTAAACGATTTCATGCTGTAGCGGCTCTTGAACGCGTTCCCGTTATTAAATTTGATATTGGTGAAACCGTGCAAATGTCGGTATCAAGTAGCGACCAATCTAACGAGTTTTCAGAATTGATAGAGTCCGAAATAAACCAATGTGAGAATTTGATAGTCGGCGTTAATCCGTCCTATCTTGCTGATGCGCTTGCAAAACAGTCTGGTGAAACCGTGACATTTTATTTTACCCAAAAAACGGCCATATTAATTACTTGTGATATTAGTGAGTTAGTTACTCTAATAATGCCCGTTAGAGTCTAACGGTAGATTTGTAAATGTTTTATTCTCACAAAAAAGTCCATGAAGTGAATACCTTCATGGACTTATTTATATATTTTTACCTAATCTTCGGTAAACACCAATTCCACTGGGTAATAAGCGCATGTTGGATTATGCTCAAGCCTGAAGGCTTCTAAAGCAGCCTGAATCTGGTCTCCTTTAGCTGATTGACCTCCCATTCCTAAGTCGTCAACGAACCACTCCAATTCGTTGAATGTCACTTGTGCGCTTTCCCAGTAATTGCCTTGTTGGGTATCAAAGCAAACTGATAACGCTTGTTCTTTGTCATAGTCAACACTTTCAACATAAGCAATAGCATCTGTGCTTGAAGAAAAGATTCCATCACCCAATGGCGCTAATTTGTAATTAGTCATGCTTATAAAATCGATTAACTGCTTGGCTGCTTCTACTGATAGATAATTAACCATCTAACGATATCCTGTATTCAAAATTGCATTTTTAAATAGATTTTTAATGAATAAAAAAGCAGTTCTATTAACTGCTTTTTGGGTTATCTATTTATTGGCAAGCTTCGCTTCGTGCAAACATCTACAAAATAGAGCCCAATCTGAGAACCGCATAGCCGGCATTTTCACTTTCTGCCCCTTTGCAATCGATTCAGCAACTGATAGCATTGTCGCAATTGACATGATTTTTCTCCGTAAATTAATCCTGTTAGTTGGCGACGAACATGAGCTACTTGGCGGTTGAGCATGTTCGTCGTTCTATTTTATTATGACTCTTTTGTACCTTTCATTACTTTCACTATGTACGCTTCAATCAATGCATACTCTTCCGAGGTAGCTCGGTTTAGCGTTATCGTCGTTTTATCTTTTACCCGCTTACTGTTTGCCCATTTCTTAGCATTTAACTCAAGAAACTTTTTAGGTTTAGCAGTAACTTTCACGACCTTGTTTATTTCCGCAGCTTCCCGAATAAAATCAATGACCTCATCATTTGATGTTCCAGGCTTCACTTCTGTTAATAGAATGATTTCTTCCAAGGGAATTTTTTTACCAATGATGACTTTTATAATTTTTGAAATTTCCGCAAATTGACTGAACGTCAGATCACTTGGGAATTCAAATAGATTAATGATTTCTTGGGGAATTTCCCACGCCTGCAATGCTTTTGATACATAGCCTTGCGTGAAGCCCTCTAGTTCCGCAATCTCTGCTTGAGTTTTCATTGGATCATCACTGAGCAAAGTAGCAAAAACTCTACCATTGTCTCTAATTGAGTGCTCTTTAGCTGTCTGTAGCTCTTTAGATAACGCTTTGACCTCTGCCGGCGTTAACTCTTCATCACAGAATAAAATTTCAAGGCCAACTCCTGCAAAAATAGCCGCCTGACGTCTACGAGTTCCGTCTAAGGCCGCATATTTCCCTTTGATCCTCTGAGCAATAACAGGCTGGTATTGTTGACGCGCAATCGAATTAATTAACAACGACAATGAAGCGCGCGTTAAATCAGCTGCAATGCGCTTATTCATGTCGTGAGCAAACGTTAACGTTTCAACTTGATCTGCAGGAACGATGACTTTCTGAAACATAACCTTACGCCCATTGTGTAAGGTATATTCGTAAGAAGCAGCCTGCTGTGAATTGCTAGAAAATGGTGATAACTCTCCGATACTTCTACCAATCGGAGCTTTTCGGGGGGGTTTGACTTCCATAATTAATTCGCTCTCAAATATAATTGGACATGCTGGAATACTGATAAAGCGAAATCATCAATTGCATCTTTCGCTGTTTTTAAAGATTTTGAATCTCCGGCATATTCCTTCGGATTTACAGATATAACGGTATCGAATGTCTCGCCGCAACGCTGATAAGCTATTAAATTTGGTACATTACAATCTAACATTTGCTCTCTAAATACAGCTTTAGCAATCGCCAATGCATCTTTATCTTGAACACTTTTACTAAACTTAGTCATAAAAGAAAAATGGTGTTCAGGTAATTTAGTTACGCCACTTTTTATTAACGATTCCATAATGGATGGCAAACGACCTATGTATTGCAAGGTCGAATGTAAATCGACTTGTGATGGTGGTAAAGGAGTGGCCAAGACATCTGCTGCAACAATAGCGTTTTTCAAAAATGCATCAAGATGCGGACCTGTGTCAGTAATTATCCAATCAAAATCACCTTTTAACTTATCTATCACATTCTCTTTTAGCACCATGTTAACGTTTTGGCCCGGAAGATATTCTGCGCATAATGCTTCCCAGTTCGACGAAATAAAACCATCTGCTATTGACGATGGCATAACGAAAACATTTTTTACCTTTGACTCTACAACAAAATCACTTAATAGCTCTTCACGAGTCAGATTTTGCAGCATAGCTTGAGCACTTGTGTACTCAACATCGCCAATAGAATACTGATGATTTAACATCATTGTTGATGATGCTTGCGGGTCAAGATCAATAACCAGAATACGCTGGTCATATTTAAGTAGTTGGGGATGAGTGCGTAATGATTGTGCGACTGTGCTTGCTATGAGTGATTTTGAGACACCACCTTTAAGGTTCGCGGGAAACAGAACAACGGCCTCGTTTTGAATATCTCTTAACTTTGGTTCGCCTCTGTGAGCATATATATCAATTACCTGCTCAATAGTGAGATCATAACTTTCTACTGTTCCCGTTAATTTTTTACTAAAGACGTAACCTTCTGCTTCCATTTCAAACATCGCTTTATCAACGATGGCTCTAGATAATCCAGACAGGCGGGTAATAGCTGATTTGTTAAAACGGACATGAAATTCGTCATAACCAAACTCTTTTTTATGCTTAGCCTCATTATCAGAAAGGCGTTGTAGCGCCTCTCTTGCGTAAGCACCTGTTTGTACGAAATTAGAAATATCCATAAATCCCCACCGTAATCAGTTTAAAGCATATTTTAATGATGCAAGGTTAAAACAACAAAACAAAACAATCAACAAATATCGACGCAACCAGCAATGTTTTTTGCATTTATCCCAAAAACAATGCTTAAAACCTGTTTTCTATTAATATTGTACAAGATTTTGGACAACCACAAAAAACACATAAACCAATGTTAATAAACATTATTGTTGAAATTATTCCTGAAGAATAAGACAAATATTTTATGATTATTGATTTTTGGATTTAGACGGTTTTTGGTCAACTATTTTAACTTAATGACACATACCTTATGAATTATGACTATCTAGTATCAATTTTTATAGCATTTATCGACATTGAGAGTGCCATTGATACTTTTTCGTGAAAAGCAAAATTATTGTATGGATCAACAGTAAACACCCTCATTTCATGAAAAACATCAAGAAATAAAGATATACATGAGATTTATTACATTGTATTTGACCTAAAACGAATTTATTTCAAAATATAAACAATAAAAAACGTGCTTAACGTGAGTTGGAATTTTTGATTGCTAATATGAATGGATAATTTGGCCAATAATCCATAACCTTCATCACGAAGTTTATGCAAAGTAATAGTGCCTGCTTGCGCGAAAACCGTTGCAGTTCCCGATAGAAACGCCCAATGGGTCTTGTTCAGAAATTATAAAGATATTTCATATTCTTTATATCAAGCGGTTGTTGAGCGTTTATCTGTAACACTCAATATTTCTGAACTTATTACCTCCACTTGAAACCAGCCCCGCTCAGTTAAACCACTCAATATTGGTGTAGTGAATCCACCAGTATTGAGCGGTTGCGCCTTTTAAAACCTATGAGAAAGTCATTCTATCAAAACGAACTAACCACTATTATCAAGGTGATTAACATGGAACAGAATCAACATTTATCAACCCATAACACTACGTTACCTGTCAATATGATTGATGACCTCCCCTTTGGTAATACAAGACGATCACGCAACGAGGCAAAATATTCGGAGTTAAAACAGAGTATTCGCTTGCGTGGTGTTATTCAGCCTATCTTGGTTCGCCCCGCCGCTGATCGTTTTGAAGTTGTTGCTGGTTATGGCCGACTTACTATCTCCCGAGAATTGGAATTAAATGATATTCCTGTTTTGATTAAGCCACTCTCTGATGCTGAGGCTTTAGAGCATCAAATGGAAGAAAATCTGAATAGAGAAGATCTATCTCTCATTGATGAATGCAAAGCCGTTCAACAACTCAGTGCGTTCTACAATGGTGATCGTCAAGCTATTGCTGACCGACTTGCATGGACGATTAAAAAAGTTAATGAACGAATTGAAATTCTAAAATGTTGTGATGAAGTTTTAGATTGCGTTATAGACGGTTCAATCACTGTTGGTCACGCTTTATTACTCGCGCCATTTTCAACCAAACTCCAACAAGGCACGTTAAAGAAAATTATTGCTGAAAAATGGACTGTATCTTATTTACGTGAACGTGCAGCGAAAGGACAACAATATTTAAGCCTTGCGAAATTTGATACGACTAATTGTAATACCTGCCCTCATAACAGCGCAGCACAATCAGGCTTGTTCGGAATAGAGGAACAAAAAGCAGCTTGTTCAAACCTTAATTGCTTTAAAGAAAAAACGGGCGAATGGCTTGAGTCAAGAAAAGCTGAATTAGCTGACCAATACGGAACTGTCCTGTTAGTCCAACAGATCGCGGATTCTGACCGCAATACAGTCGATGCAGTTACCGTTGGTGAAGAACAATTCTCAACAGGTTGCCTTGCTTGTCAAAAACGAGTTGTATTGATTGATGACCGACTAGGCCGCGCTCTAGGCTCAACTTATCCTAACCAATGTGTAGACGCTAATTGCTTTAACAAATGTGTTAACGCCCTATCGACTGACTCTGTGGACGTTGAGGAAGCAGCCATTGAATTAGCTACCCCAATTGATGTTGATAATGCTAACTCGGACGGAGTTAAGGATACGACAAAACCAGCAGCCAAAATCGATAAGCCTGTAAGTTGCATTGTGCCTAAGAAAGTTATTGATACTAACAAAGCGATTATGCGAGAAACCTCCGCATCATTATTAATGCCACAAGAGCATTTTCAATTAGCCATGAGTTATGCCGCCCTAAAACGTCTATGCACTAGCTATAAGGCGCTAAATGAAACGCTTGGTGTACCGACTCATTTTGAAGCCACCATACAAGCCGCTTTACGTGTGAGTCTTGACGATTTAAAAACTGAAATACTTAACGTCACTCAACACCTTGCCACTAAACAATGTGACCAAACTGTCAGCATGACCGACATTATGATTTCCAATATCGGATTTGTAGAAAATGCCCGATCGGTTGCCATTGAAAAATGGACTCCAACCAAGGCCATTTTATCGGAGTACACCATTGGCTCATTATCAGCGTTATGTATCAAAGCAGGTTTTGATCAAGCAATGGAGAACAAAAAGGCGGGTAGCTTTGCCAAAGCCGCTAACAGCGGTAAAGGCAAGTTTATTGACACTATCTTAGCGACTCCATTCGATTGGACTCACTTCGCACCTGATGAATATCTGGCTCTTATTAAATAACGTCACAGGCAAGCGGGTAGTCAGTTGCCCGTTTGCCAACTTGTCGCACAATATCGTTATCAAAACCAATTAAATTATCGAGGCTTAAATGTTAACTCAACTTAATCAACTCAATACTATCGGTGGTGCAGAACGCATCAACTTATCAATTCAATTTTTAGCCGCTAATAAGGTAAGAGTGGTATTAACCACACAAGTTGACGCGAATGCCAAAGGTGAGTTAGCCGACTTATTGCGAACCCCTATCGTGTTAACAGGGAGTCTTTCTGACATTGAAATCATGCTGACCAACGAATTGTTTTCATTGTCTGAAAACGTCACCCACTCAACTTCAAATGTTGCAGCACAACCCACACCAACTGATGATGCAAACATGACTGAAAGTGACGCAGCAGATTTAATTGATGAATTAGATGATGAAGATTCACTTTAAGGGGTATGACAATGTTAAACATGAACACGATAACTAGAAAATTTAAAATTGGTGCTGCAATTATTAACGATCCAGCCCCACAAGCCGACATTGATGAAGTTCAACGTATTTTGACACAACAGTTCCCCATGTTGCGCCATACCCGACTCTATATCGAAGATGGCGTATTAAACGAGTCAGCAACCGAAATTGTTTACGATTTCCCATTAATTCCTGTCAAAACTAAGGGGTAACAATGAACGATTTGCTGAAACAGTTAACTAGTTGGGAAGTGGCTTATAAAGCGGCTCCCGATGAATACTCACTGATTTTGATTAACCGTCTTTCCAATATTAATACATCACCTCAGCATGTTCAGTCCAAGGATATGCCTCCGATTGGATAATCAGGTTAAACGCGATATACACGCCCTCTATATACAAATATAAGGGCGTTTTTTTTGAGTGGCGCGTTTTGCCGAGTGCGTTAATGTAATGTCATCACGTAGCAAGAGATTAATCGCCATGAGTATCAACCCACCTCGTTTATCGAACCTTTGGTATACCCGCATGAACAATGCTTATGTGCCTAAGCTTGATGGTTCAAATTTAAGCGCCCTTACCTCTCGTTATAAGCTGTTTGACGATAACGTGAGTCAGTTATCTCCTATGTTAGCGTATGCGGTTAAATGTGGCTGGATGAAACAAGAGCAGGTGATTGAGGCTATTAGCGAACCTGATATGTTATTACAAATCAGTTTAGTTTCAAAATTAGTGGCCGAGCAATTTTGGATACCGTTTACAACAACAGTTTCAACGATGATGGATGCCCACAAATCCACTATTAGGGCGTTAATAGCAGACTCTCTTAAGCATGATCCTGAAACGCAAAGCACCCTCCTAGCGAACTATGACAGCATACTTAATAATAGAGAACAAATGATGACTTTCTCTATGTCATTGCCCAAGGAAGATGCTGGCTTTGGTGATGATGGCAATAATATTTTTGCCTCTCGGATCACGTTCTCAGAAGCCTATCTCACCGAATTTAATATGAATAAGTTTGCATTTGATAATCGATTGCAAAATACGTTCTATAAATTGATTCAAACCGTTATGGCGCATCAATTTGAGTGCAGCACTATTGATATAAATAGTGGATACAACAATTGGCTGACCGAAGAATTATTCTGTGAAAATGATATAGAGTTGATTGGGGAATACATTACTCAGAAGCAAGGTGAATATGAGTTGGAACAACTTTATATTGACTTAAACATGAATGACGAAATGATTTCAACTATCGAGGATTATGGGGTTGAATGTGCTTACGACTATTGGTGTATGTCTCAGTTAGAAGATAGCATAACGGAAATAAGTAAAACCCCTACCGCTGACGTTCAAAAATCATTAGCAACATTAGCAACTGTTCACCCACTGCTATTACCAGTTCAAGCACTGTTCGACTATTTTGAGAAAAATATAAACTCTCGCGCATTCCCCTTTGATGTTGGATCAGACGTTGATGTGTCAGAGCAATTAATTTATTCATTTTGCCAACCAGCAGAAGAAAGTTGTATTCAAGATGCGTCAGAAAGATTTTATAACGGTAATGAATTTGCATCATTAAATCTCAGATTGAGTGATGACAATGTATTGGATTTTTTTGCAAATTTCTCAATTTCTACCTGCATGATAAGTTTGCTATTAGCGGTTATCGAGTTGCGCGATTAGTGAACTGACTTATTGTAACGGTATCAAAGTACATCACAGGGATATTAAACCAATGCAAATCGAAATCGGATCAGCCAAACAGATAACTGAGGCATTTATTCAATCGACTGTGGCAGATGAAAAAATCATTGATAGTAAACTCGCCCTTGTCGTTCACTCAAATCATTCAGGCTCTTTATCGTGCATCACTCGACATACCATTAACAACGATAGATTAGGCGTTGGTGAAATTATCTCAATAGATGATGTAACGGAAACATTCAATGATATTCAAAACCGAAGTGAAAAAGGACAATCTGATTGGTTTAATTCATTTACCGATGAACACATTATTATCAGAAGCGCCAAAATGCTCGTGTGGCATACTCCAAGACAAAGCCGTGTTTTATACCTTTCAAAAGGACAAGTGAAAGTCACGCTGCCACCACTGTTATATATTTTTCGTGTATCCAACGGCCATTCAACGACTGAACTGAGCGTATTTGCTTTAGCAGCAAACAAGCGTCCCAATCGCAAAACAAAGTTATACCACGCCCCATTGATGAACCTTTATTCAAACGGAAAGCTTTGCCTTGGCAATATGACGCTTCCAAAAATCATTAATCAGGACACCATTGAGTTGGTTGAGAAAGAGTTTTTTAATTCTCGATTTACTCACCCGAACCATAAAGCGTTAACTAGAAAACCCGTAGATATTGAAGCATTTTATAAAATAAAAGAAAAAAGCGGGAAACGAATTATGACTTCTGAACTCATGCCAGTAGGCATTAAATTAAACGATGTTTTAGGATGATTAAGGCTATGGACAACATTGAAAAAGATATACTTGATATTGGTGAACACATTTCCGAGTTTAGTGTCGCAAATCTGGCCTTTCGGTATTTACAATTAGCCAACGCATACCGACTGGTTGCAGAACAATGGACAAATGAGTCTTTGAATTACCAACTCATAGAAGCTCTTTTCCACTTAGCATTATTAGCACGTAAAGAAAGAGTCCACCCTGTTTACGCTAATATGTCTATCGTGGAATGGACAAGAACACCCTCGCACACACATACGCTCTGTTGGCTAAATCAATTAAAAACTTGCATGAAAAAGGTCAAAGCATGAGTAAACTTGTTGATCACCTAACGCGAAACCCACAAGCCTTTGCTAATTGGCAAATCGGTATCGTGCCTCAATTGAAAACGACACCTAATACTCCACTTAGACAACTCATTAGCTCGATACCGCCACGGTTACGCTATGAATGTAAAGGCGTCACGTTACACCCCGATTTAGGTTTTTCAAGTTCAGCAACGTTTAATAATCTTGAACAACTCTATCAATGGCTTGGTGGTCGAAGCCAAGCCTATAATGCTCATAACTTGCCATACCTACATTGGAAAATTGCGCGTTTTAACAAAACACTCAATATTGAGGATTTACGACCTCATTGCGCTCAATTTCCCGCTTCACCACTATTAAAGAAATTTGGTATTAATGAGCAACGCAACTAATTCGTTTGCATCCAATCTTCAAAACTCTTGGCCGCACGTCGTTCCCATCCAGGACTGAACTCAATAGCACTAAAATCGCGAATATAGCTCAAATGTGTACAACTGTCTTTAGTTATCAATTCGCCATGTTCCGTACTGTGATAAGCCACATCAACATCGTTTAAGCTGTAGACGGTGTATTGCTTAGTGTCAAAATCTATCAACAGCCTCACAAATTTGTGATGACAGGCAACTCGATTTTCTTTCATATCACTAAGCGTCTTTGCGATATCACCTTGAATACTGACAAACCATGAACGGAAACGTTCTTCAGACGGTTCTATATGCATAATTTATGTTCCTTATCTTAGACGCTTCAACATAACCAATATTTTGTTTTCTGTAAGCTAAGGGAACCTTAGTTTTATGACTAATAACTGAATTACATAGTAAATTAATTTTAAATTCTTTCATTTGGCTTGAGTTGCGGGTTCGGAACCGTATGAGAAAGTAGATGCATCTCAAACAACAAGAGTAGACGCCATGCAAAATTTAATGAAAACCCCAACCCATTTATTAACTGATGAACAATTATCGCAGCTCATGACCTATTTTAATGAGCAATATCGTTCTGGTTCTCCTGTTGTCTCTGATGTCACTTTTGACCTGATTTATATGCCTGTCCTAAAAAGTCGCTTACCCCATCACCCGTTAATCACCAAAGTGCAACCAGAGGCTGTAAACGTCATCAATGACCGCTATCAACATAAAACACCAATGCTTTCAACGTTGAAAGCGTATGAGCATGATGAAATACAGTCTTTTGTCGATCGTTGTCAGCAAGCGGCTAATGAATTGGGTATGACAGAAGAATTACTCTATCGCGTATCACCCAAACTCGACGGCCTTGCGGCTTCATATATCGCAGCAGATGAAAAAATTTATACAAGAGGGGATGGTAAATATGGCAATGACATTACGCATCTTTATCACAATGGATTAAAGCTCGTTGGCGATAGTAACAGCAATAATATCGGTGAAATTACAGTGCTTCAAAGTTATTTTGAAGAAAAGTTGAAAGGTAGTTTTGCTCACCCACGAAATTTTGTCGCAGGATTGGCCAATTCGGATAATCTTAATGATGCGGGAAAACAAGCGTTAACAGATAACGCCATTCATTTAGTATTTTTTAACGCAATTAATTGTCCTCACATAAGCGCAGCAGAATTGTTAACTAACTTGGAGTCGTACTGCGAGCAAGCCAAACAACATTCACCGTATTTGACCGATGGAACCGTGATTGAAGTGGTTAACGGAACAGTTAAAAAGCATATGGGCAATAACGAACATCATCACCATTGGCAGATCGCGAAAAAATCGGTTGGCGAAGTGGCTGATGTTCGAATAAAAGGGATTGAGTGGAACGTAGGCAGAAATAAAATCACCCCCGTTCTATTGATAGAACCCACGAGGCTATCTGGCGCAATGATACAACGAGTCACGGCGCATCATGCAGGTAATGTGAATAATCTGGGCTTAGGTGAGGGCGCATTAATCTCTATAACACGGTCTGGCGAAATCATACCTAAAATTTTAGGCTCTATTGAAGCGGTTAAACCCTCAATACCAACACATTGCCCTTGTTGCTCTCTGCCTGTTCATTGGGTCAATGATGCCATTACCTGCGTCAATAACGACTGTAGTGAACGACAAGTAAGTGCTATTGAATACCATTTTTCGGTTATTGGTGTCGATTTGTTTGGCCGACAAACCGTTCGTAAGTTAGTCGAAAATGGATATAGCTCAGTCGAATCTATTTACCCGCTTTCTACTGTTGATCTTTTAGGTTGTGGCTTCGGTGTTGGACAGTCTGAAAATTTATTTACAGAAATTCAAAAAGCCAAAACAACACCCATTAACGACTATCTGATTTTAGCGTCATTAGGTATTCATTCCCTTGGACGTGGTTCAAGCAAAAAAATGCTTAAACACGTATCACTATCAACAATCACCACCATGACCGCTGACCAGCTTCAAGCGATTGATGGTTTTGGTGAATTGACGGCAAAAAACATCACAACAGCAATCGAGACTAAAGCCGAACAGATTTCCTTTTTATGTAACACACTGAATCTGGTAAACAGCATGAAACCCATGTCAGTGCTTAATGAAGAAGATAATTTACCGTTAAGCGGTCTGTACATCACTTTTACAGGGAAAATGGAACAAAACCGAAGCGATATGTGTTCTGAAGCTGAACGCTTCGGAGCCGTTGTTCAATCGTCTGTTGGAAGAAACACAACTTACCTTGTTATTGGATCTAACGTTGGTGCAACCAAGCTGAATGCTGCCAAAGCGAAAGGCGTTATTATTATCACCGAAGCAGAATACAATAACCTCATAGCTGCCTAGTCTAAATATATGTGGCGTCCATAAGAGGGCGCCAAAGGACAATGTTTACATGAAAAATAAATTAATGCTGTTTGTCAAAATCATCTTTATAGCACTCTTAATTTATAGCGCTATTAAGAATGATGTTATCGCCATTTTTATCATACTTTTCGTATCCAATGTTTATATAACGAAAACATACATCTTACAGTGTTCAGACATGCCACAATCTAAAGATAAGGTATTTTACCTCGTATGGGTGTTGTCATTATTTGTTGTTTGGAACGCCATTATCATTGCTAAATGGAGTCACATAACCGCCCGCTATGCTGATTTCCCTATAGAATGTAGTCTTTTGAGTATTCCTTACATTGGTAATATTATCTACAGCTGCTTTGCGTATAAAACAGGTTGGTCATTAACTCAATTTGATTCGGGTTCTAAGCTGTCATTTAAATACGAACAAGAGACAGGAGAAATAGAAATGCATTTTTCGGGAAATAAAAAAAATATTTATCCTGCATACCGCTCATTCAAAAGATTACTGAGTCATTCGTTAACCAACCCAAGATTAAGCGTAATAAAACTCACATCCCCATTATTAACAATTGTAAAATTTAGGACAAAACTAGAAAATTATGTCTCTTGGGCAAATACAGTCACTAATACCACAAAAAGAATTACTATTATTGAGGCAGGATATTATGTACCTCGAATCCATGAGAGGCTAGGGTATTGGCTGACATTCACTTTAAAAGATATAAAAAAAAGTAAAGAATATTGGGAAAAATCAAAGTTAAATTGGCCTATATTAAGACTAACTGTTACAGAAAAATAGTTGATTAAATCTCGATTTTTCAGGGCTTAATATCTCTAATTGTATTATTTAATATAGCAGTTGCGGGTTGTCTAACGTGAGTTAATCTAATTTTAACTTAACTCACAAGGCAACCTTTATGGACTTTTTTATACCTCAAAAACTAATCAATAAACCCATTAATATTTTACTGATTGGGGCAGGTGGAAGCGGTAGTCAGATAGCCACTGAACTATTCCAAATGGATTCACTTCTTAGACAAATTTCAGACCAATCTGTGTATATCAACCTCACACTGGTTGACGGAGATACCGTCTCAATTTTTAACGTAGGCCGTCAGGCGTTCTACTCAGGAGATGTTAATTCTTTCAAAGCAGAGGTGTTAGTGAATAGATTTAATAACTTTGGTGGGACGCATTGGAAAGCTATGAACGAATACTGCGACCCCGATAAAATGACGTTCAATGGCTATGATTTGATTATCACAGCAGTCGATAAAGCGGAGTTCAGAATTAAATTAGGCGAGGTGTTTAACAACACTCAACATGCAAGCGACTTATTGTGGCTTGATGTAGGCAATGGGAAAAGTGACGGCCAAATAATCTTAGGTCACGCATACAGAAACATATCGAGTACGGGGATACGATTACCGAATGTCTATGACTTGTATTCAGAAATGCTCAAGCAAATCGATGATGCCAGTGAGGATATTCCCTCATGCAGTACCGAAGCAGCCTTAACCAAACAAGATTTTGGCTCCAATCGGGCGGTTTCAGCACAAGCGACACAATTGATTTGGCAATTAATTCGCTATGCCAAAATTTCGCATCATGGGGCGTTTGTCGATGTTGCTAATGCCACTGTTCAACCTTTGAAAATAGACCCGCAATTATGGGCTGCATACGGTTATGAGGTTTAAATATATGAAACATAATTCAATTGAAAAAGCTCATAATGCCGCAGAGGAAGCAGCAAAAGGCTTTGGTTTTTCAAGCTATGCCGAATTGAATGAGAGTGTCGATGAACAAGCTAAAGAGGCTGCGAGAGCCGCCTTTGATGAAGCCCTATTAGGTTGTCAACAAGAGGTGTAAATCATGGTTTTGCTGCAACTTAAAACACTAAAACCCACATTAGGCACAAGCTTTAACAGTAGAGTAAAGTTTGTCGTTTTGTGCTTGACGCATCAGCTTACAACAGCAGTCATTCGATATGAGTATTACGACTCTCACGGTATAGGAGAACGGGATTTTGATAACGCCTTTGAAATGAACGATGCTACAGAAGTGACGCGAGAAGTGATTAGACGCCTCGGAAGTTCAGCAGAAAGCATTATTGATAGAGAATTGGGGCAGGGGACATATCAACATTGGCTTGACATCGACCCTCAAAAATCGATGTTTTAAATAATATCTTATTAATGAGAAAGTCTAATGAAAATTGATTGTTCCAAGATGTCTAACAAGGATGATTTATTGGTATTCATCGCACTTATTTTTATAATCTGTATTTTTTGTTTCATTGTCTATCTAGCTTCTATTAATACCTTTTTAGCTGGGTTTGTATCCGCCACGTTGATATGGAAGTGGAAAGTTTGGTTTTATGACCCGATAGATCACTTCATTGAAACACACTGGCCAATATAGATACGCCTGTCTTATTCCTCAGGAATAAATAACTTAATTATTAATTTCAACAATGACTTACATCACAAAAAACACTGTCCGAAACTTTCAGGATATATTTACAATTACTCAACTAAGTCAGTACGAATCTCAGTTGCGGGTTATTGGAACCATGATGAAATGAAATCAATTAACCACAATGATTAATACTCTTTGTGGCATTCATTAACTGTTTTATCCACCGCTAATGGAACCACACGATGCAAAAAAAAATGACCTATTCAAAACCGGCAACCAATGCTGATGAAATATTAGCATTGATATCAACTCCGAATTCAAAACCATTTTACGACACGATGTTGGGCTTTCTAACCGCTGAATACCAATCAGCTACGGGCTTTGGCCAAAGCGCTATTATCGCTCTTAACCGAATTCCGTCAGAGGTAAAAGCTGACTGTTACGCAGACGTTATTAGAGTGCTTGACGGGTTAGTGCAATCGGGATTAGCAAAATCACGTACAACAATGGTGGTGCAAGGCGAACATGAAATAGTTGTAGGTTCGCGAGTGGATTACGCATTGATGGATGATGAGAAATCAGTAATAAATCAGAATTAATCATATGGAAATATGCAAATATGACTAATTTAATTAATCGCAATGGTAGCTTTAACTATTCAGCATTTGTTAAGCAATTATCGGCAACATTGGAGCCAGGACAAGTGATCCACCCTCGCTGTGTCAGGGAAACAAGGGGATACGGTAACACCGATCCGATCGAGAAAGCAGAAAAAGCCTTACGAAGTGCCTTTGAAATGCAATTGGGTAGTATTAACCCAAATTTCAAACGAAAACGCGCGCCTCATGGTGGTTATGAATATCTAAGAGTTTAGGCCCGCATGACCCTGACTGTTTGTGCCTCAGTTGCGGGTTTTTCATTTCAAGAGATCATAGGGGTATTCAACAAATACAAGGCACACACCAATGAATACCGCAATCGATTATCAATATATTGACTCTCACGACCATGACCAATATGAATTTGCCGTAGCACGTGCGCAACAGTTATTTTTAGATGGATGGCGTGTCTCAATCGGTTTTTCAGGTAAAGATTCAAGCGCTGCTTGTGTGTGTATAGTTGAGGGTTTACGAAGAGCTAAAGCGATTAGAGGCGATGTTGGTCCACTTCATGTTGTGACAACAAATACGACACTCGATAACATGGTTTTGCATGATTATATGCTAACGCTACATGATGATCTCATTGAATACGGCAGACAACACGATCTCCCCATCGAATGCCATGAATTAAAGCCTGCGTTATCGTCATTACCGGTTGTCGAGTTTGTGGGGCGCGGCAAATTGTTAAGAACCCCTGAAACATCTTCAAATGGGCGTGATTGTGCATTAGATTGGAAGATTAAACCCATGAAAACCTTTTTGAAATCGCTTTCTAAAAAGTATCAAACCGATAAGATTTGCTCGATTTCAGGATCAAGAGATGACGAAAGCAACGTGAGAAAAGGAAACCTCAAAAAAAGAGGCGAAACAGCCCATACGCCAGTTATGACAGATCTTGGTTGGACATTAGCCCTAATAAAAGAGTGGAGCCTCAGCGATGTATGGCACCTATTTGAATTGATAGATAACGATGACATTGAATCTTTTAGCGATAACTTACGATTTATGAAAAAACACTATTCAGCCAGTAACGGAGGCGCATGTGATTTATTTGCAGGAAAGTTAGCGGCCAATAAGAGCTGCGGATCAAGATTTGGCTGCGTGCTATGCGCTCAGGTAAAGGAGGATAACTCACTGTTAAATCAGATAAGTATCGACCCTGAACAGTATGGATTTATGCGACCTCTAAATGATTTACGCAACTATATGGTAAACACGCTATACGATTTTAGTAAGCGTTCTACTTTGGGGCGAAAACTGACGAAAGACGGTTATATTAAAGTGGGTTTGAACCAATACAGCCTAGAATACCGCATGGATTTATTGCGATATATTCTGACTATTCAGCAAGATACCTATGAAAGCGGCGGCAACCACACCATTGATTTGATAGACTACCGTGAACTGTTGGCCATTCAATTTGCATGGTCAAGAGAGGGCGGCGAGGAAGCTCCAGGCATGGCACTCCAAATTTGGCATGATATCGTCAACAATGGTCAACGTTACCCAATACCAAAAACGACTCTTGTTGAAAAATCTTTTACGCCAACCTATACGTATTTCCCGTTAATGAAGTTCGTAGAAAGCAATCAGCCTGTTGGTCTAGACGATGAAGGCATACAAGCCGGCGGCAAATTTAAAGAAATTGAACGAATGTTTAATCGAAATGGTGAAAAACATCGCGTCATTAGATATACCGAGTCATCATCGTTCAATGTTGTTACTAAGAATGCGTTTGCAATGACGTTCGTTGAGGATTTTTATCTGGAATTGCTGGAAGACGGCCATTTAGATAACAAATGCCCTACAGTCATGCTCAAGCAGTTATTAGAATCTGGTGTAGTGACACTGGCAAAAGGAACCATTGGGCGCGTTCACGACGACGCAAGACGTGCACAAGCGTTAAATTCGCTAAGAGCCACCACCGGCATTCCTACCGCAGAGGCAATAATGGCATTGTCTGTCTCTGAGAAAGTGATGAATGCTGAAATTTCATCGCGTCAAACTAACCAAGCAACCCAACAATCATTGTTTTAACTCTTGTCTATTTGATGCCTGTTGGACATTACCATTCAGGCATCCTATTTGTACGCTAGTTTCTTGGTTTGAGCCGATTAAATTCGGTTTGTAATTTAGTATATTTAGCATCCCAATTTTGAATACTTTTGTTCAATTCACTTATCATCTTATCTGCTGTAACAGCCTTGTTTTTCATCTCTCCTTGTCGCTCGGTCAATCTTCGAACTTCAGCCTGAGCGTTAGCATCATCTCTTTCTACACGAGCAAGTATGGCTCTTAGCTCTTTTTGCTCATCTTCTCTATCACTTAGCAATAGTCTTAACGACGTTTCATTATTAATGGCTAGCTCATATTGGTTGAGGCTATTTACTAACAGTTCATCTTTAGCAGTTAATTTCTCATTTGCTACGGCCAGCGCTTGTGAACAAGCAATGTGTTTTTCGCTTACCGTCGTAAATGATTCTTCTAACTTCGCTATTCGGGCCTTTGCTTCTTCTTGTGATGCAGTAGCGCGAGCTTTGACTTCTTCAACTAAGCTGGTGTTACTTTCAAGTTTAAGTTGATATTTCGCTAGTTCTGTACGTTGGTTTTCATTCACTTCACGTAATTCATTATTTTTCGTGGTGAGTGAGTCTATTTGATGTTGAAGCTGCTCGACTATCAGACGCTTTTCATTGTTTAAGCGTTTTTCTAAATCACCCATTTGCTGCTCAAGCTTACCAATGGCAAAGGCTTTTTCTTTTTCTAGCTGTTCTGAATGTTGTTTAGCTTCTCTGGTGAGTAAATGAATTTCATTCTGTAACTCTCGAACCTGGTCATCTAATGTGTCGGCTCTAGTTTGATGGGTAATAATGGCATTATCGGCATTTTCTAGCCCTAAAATTGCCGCATCTCTTTCTTCGGTGAGTTCCACCAATTTTTCACTGTATTCATTTTTCGCATCCGTATGAAACCGGGCAATTTCTGACACAAAAGCGTTTTGAAAGTTATCACTGAAGCCAAAGGAATCAAACAACGTCTTTTTAGAGTTGTCTAACTGTGTTCGCCATTCTTTATGATATTTGTGAACAGTCGATGTGCTTTTGATGTCAGGCAGTAATTCTAAAACGGTTCGAATTTTTACCTTCGTATTTTCTGCGTAAAGCTGATTGCAGATCCTAAATACTCGTTCTCTCACAGATAAGCCCGTTGGTAGAGTGTCGCTGTTCATTGCTATATACCTGTCTCAAATATCAATTGTGCAAATAATACGCTAGCCGTTTGTATCGGTCAAACTTTTTTGTTCAGGCGAACATGTTCGTTTGTTCGCCTAAATACTTTATTAAATTAATATTTATTATAGCTTTATAAAATAATTACACAGAACAATTTTGAGTTTTGTTCGCTTAATACATCAATAGTTGCGCGTTTTGTTCGCCATGTTCTTATATAGGAATATCGAGACGTTAAACAGCAGGACTATTTATGGACACAGTAAGTAACATTGAGTATGTGGGCGGGCAAATGGGGTTCTTTTTTGGCTCTGAGGATGAACTATCAACCTATATCTCACACACACAAGGCAGTAAAAAGCTAATATGCCGTGTTCAAGTGAAAGCAAATGACTTTCTTTATTATTTTCCTCTATCAAAATTGGGTATGGTGACTCGCTATAACGTGAATGTAGCCGCCATTAAGACCTTATCAGCGTTAAATGCCGCACAAGCTGAGGCAACTCTTGCAGAACAAAAAACATTGGCAAAATACGTAGGGTGGGGCGGCTGCGCCAATGTGTTTAACCCTAATGATGCTAAATGGTCCAAACGCCACAACACTTTAAAAAGCCTACTGACTTGTGATCAATGGAACTCTGCTAAATTATCCACCTTATCGGCTTTTTACACTCCTGACTTCTTGTCTAAAACCATTTATAACGAACTCGTAAAAGCGGGGGTTTGCTCAGGTACATTTTTAGACACATCGGCAGGGGTGGGCGGTTTAGTGCGTACCATGCCAGAATCCCTTAATAACGCAATGGACATTAATTTAGTTGAACAAGATGCCATTTCAGCACAGATATTAGAAAAGCTTTATCCATCGGCCAACATTCAAAATATGGGTTTTGAAAATGCAAAATTTAAAAACCCTATTTCTGTCGTGTTTCATAATCCCCCATTCGGACAAGCGCCAATTTTTGATAGCGCAAATAAAACCTTAAGCGGATTATCGCTACACAATTACTTTCTCGCCAAATCAGCCACCTTGTTAGCTAAAAATGGGTGGATGATAGCGATTGTGTCTCGCTCGTTCATGGATTCTGCTAACAGTAAAAGTAGAGCGTTAGTAGGTCAATTCGCTTCGCTTAAAGCTGCAGTAAGGCTTCCTAAACAAGTTTTTGAGGTGTCAACGGGGGCCAATGCCACCGTTGACGTGCTTCTATTTCAAGAGGGCGCAGAGACCAATACCGCATGGTTTAATGCTGAAAGCGTAAAGGATGCCAGCAATAAGGATTATTTTTTAAATCAATATTTCATTACTCACCCCGAAATGATCCACGGCGAAATGCTAGTAGGTGAAGTGTTCCAGGGTAATAGCGTACATTGCGAGGGTAACAATGATTTTGAAAATGTCGCTATCAAAGCCATTAATATGATGTTTGCAGGTCAAACCTTTAACGGGGAAACCTCATTTAATCAAGCTCAACACAATGTCGCTCATGTTGAACGTCAGATAATAGAAACGGCGGGAACTCGTGAGGGCTCTTATGCCGTAGGGACTGATGATGAAATATACCAATTAATCAATGAGTCTTGGCAAGCGACTGATTTTAACGGAACCACTAAAGCGCGATTACAAGCATTATGCGCCGTTCGTCACTCACTAATGACGTTATTAAGCGCAGAACAAGACGATGAAGCAGACGCAACACTTGATGAACTTCGATTAACGTTAAATCAGCGTTACGATGCATTTGTAAAAAAATTCGGCTATGTTCATGATGCCTCAAACCAGCGGGTAGCAAAATTAGACCCCACTAATTACAACCTATTATCGCTTGAAGTGAATTACACCGCAGGATTAACCAAAACAGCCGCCAAAAAATTAGGTATTAAAGCCGTTAGTCCATCGGCTAAAAAAGCGGAAATATTCAATAAACGCATATTATCGCCATGGGTTATCCCAACTCATGCCGACTCAATAGAAGATGCTTTAATCGCCAGCGTTAACGTGCATGGTGGTGTGGATATCGCTTACTGTGCAAGCCTTATGAATACGACAGAAGCCGAATTTATCAACCGAACTAATGGTCATCTAATTTTCGATGAATCGGGCAAATGGGTTACTCGAAACGTATTTTTGTCTGGTGATGTAAAAACAAAAATAAATACCGTCCACCAGCTAGCTTATGACGACGACACAAAACAACATTATATCGATGCACTAAACGCAGTTTTGCCACTCGATATACCTTTTGAAAATATTAAAGTAAACCTAGGCGCTTCATGGGTTCCCGCGAATATCTATCAAGAGTTTGTGATCTTATTGTGTGACGGTAGAGAGAATTCTTATACCAAAATCGATTTTTTATATGCCGCGAATCAATGGCAAATAAATCTGTTAAATTTACCTTACCAGTTAGAAACGCGCTTAGGCTCCAACTCGGCCTATCGTTTTAGTAAGTTATTAGACTTTTTGATGAATGGCCGTCCTACTACTGTGACATATAAAGACGAAAACGGGCATAGAATCATCAATAAACAAGCGACACTAGAAAACGAAATAAATGCAGAACAAATTATAGGTGAATGGGATACTTTTTTGCTTGAAAGAACTGATGTACAAGACAAATTAACCACCATTTTTAACGAGCAATTTAATCGATTTGTTAAGTTAAATGCAGATGGTCATACTATTTCATTACCTCATTCAAACCAATCAATTAAGCTCAGAAAGCATCAAGTCAATGCGGTTTATCGTGCCGTTACAGAGGGACGATTATTACTTGCTCATGAGGTGGGGGCAGGGAAAACGTACACATTAAGCGGCATAATGAACACCCTCATTAGACTAGGGCTTAAAAAACGTATTTTGTGCGTCGTTCCTAATCATTTGACGACTCAATTTGCAGCGGGATATTTAGAACTTTTCCCACAAGATCAAATCACGGTATTAAACCCCGATGACCTGAGCCCTGCATCACGCCAAGCGACATTGTTACGTTTAAAAACAGGTAGTTCGATAGTCATCTGCCCTGAGTCTTCATTCGTTGCCATTTCGCCAGATGAAGACATTGAGCAATCTGTTATCGAAAATGAACTCGCGAAGCTTGATTTCGCACTATGCACAATGGACAAAAACAACGGTGCACGTTTTTCTGTCAAAAATATTGAAAATAAAAAAGCTAAATTAAAGAATCAGTTACAAGAACTTGCACAAGATGATCGTAAAAAAGGATTTACCATCACCGAACTAGGCATTGATTGCTTAGTGTTGGATGAAGCGCATTTTATCAAAAACCTGAGTTATGAATCCACACGCTTAAACAATGTACGTGGTTGCGGAAACCCGATAGGCTCAAAACGCGCATTCGATTGGTTTTTAAAAATCCAATGTTTAAAAAGGAATAATCTTGAACAAGGTAATGGCTTGGGCGTGTATTTCAGTACAGGAACGCCAATTAGTAACACATTATTAGAAGCCTACACATTTTTAAGATATTTAGATGAAGATATGCTCATGGCCCAAGGCATCGGCTCAATTGATGATTTTGTTTCATCGTTTGCTACCGTTAGCAGTGACTTTGAAGTATCGGCAGCAGGTAGCGGATCATTCAAAACCGTCACCCGCTTGCGCGCATTCCGTAACATGACCGTGTTACAGTCTCTATGGTCATCTATAGCAGATAGTGTCAACGAACAAGAGCTTGCTAAATTTTTACCAGAAATTCAGGGTATTGATGGTAAAAATTATCCCGCAATTCCGCCAATTAAAGGCGGCAAAGCAAGACAAATTATTGTTGACGCGACACCTACACAAATCGCGTTTTCAAAATATTTAGTCTCTAGAGCAAAAAATTTTAAGGCAAGCCCAGTCGAAAATGACAATATGCTATTAGTCATGTCACAAGCGAAGAAAGCGAGTATTGACATGCGTTTGTTAAACCCAAGCATTGAACGAGACGAAGCGGGTTTTAAAGTGCCAACATGTGTAAAACTCACCGCTGATAAATACCACGCAACCAGTGAAGACAGAGGAACCCAAATAATATTTTTAGATTTGGGTGTCCCTAACTCTGACGGCCGTCACTCAGTCTATAGTGACATTAAACAAGGTCTTATTGACCAAGGGGTCAATTCAGAACATATCGTATTTGCGCAAAGTTTTAAAACACCCAAAGCCCGCGCCGAAATGTATTCTAAATTGAACGCTGGGGAGTATCGCGTGTGTATAGCATCAACCAACACGCTTGGTTGTGGCGCCAATGTTAACGAACGTTTAGTGGGAATAACGGTATTAGACGCGCCTTATCGTCCAGCAGACCTAACTCAACGCCTCGGCAGAGGCATTCGCCAAGGGAATTTACTCTATCAACAAGCGCCGCATTCGTTCACTTTAGACATAACTTACATCGCGACCAAAAATAGCCTTGATTCTTTTTTGTTTCAAGTACTTGAGAATAAACAGAAATTTATATCGGATTTTAACTCAGCTAACGATATTTCACATTCATCAACGGATTTTTCTACAGCAGAACTTACGTTCGCAGAATTAAAAGCGGAAACCAGCGGATCACCGTTAGTCCTAGAAATGGTGACTTTAACTAAATCGATACAACGTCTTGAAGCCCAACGTCATGCATTTATCCGCAATCAACGCGAGGCTAAATTCGACATTGAACGCCTCAACTCAACACTTGCTAACAATCAACGTTATTTAGCGGCAATCAACACGGATAAAGCCAGCGGCTTACACATCCCGCAAACGGGTGATGCTTTTAGCTATATCAATGCTCATGGGACAACGTTTAACACCGTTAAAGAAGCGTCTCATGATATTGATAACATTTTCAATCCAATGGCTTCATCTATCGCACTTGGGTTTTACCAAGACACAAAAGCGTTATTAGGTGACTTTGCAGGTTACGCATTATCGATTAAAACAATGGGTACCAAAATCAATCTATTAGTTAAGGGCTCAACAACTTATACCTTTAGATTAGATCTCACCAAGCAATCAGGTTTTGGGTGGCAAGTGTTGAATACCATTAATAATTTTATTCGTAACTATGACAAACATATCACTCGATACAATCACAAGATTAATCACGAACAAGCGTTAATTGAAGTGGCAGAAACGGCCATTAATGCCAGCTTTACAGAGCTAGACCAGTTAATCGCCTGTAAACAACGAATGATTGAGCTTAAAACTCAGATCAGTGAGTTTGAAAATGAGAGTGACACTGAAACAGCAAACCAAACTGACGACATTATCAATAATATTGCGGCTTAATGAGAGGGTAAGACCATGTATACATCCCATTTTACGGCGGTAGTCACTGACTTTTTACGAAGTACACAGCTTGATTTATTAAGCCGTGAGGATAAATATTTTGTCACTCAGCATAATGGCACAAGCTCAAAAATATTGCTTAACGGAAGTAAATCTCTACTTGCTGCTATTTCTATGGTTCAAACTGTTACGTCAGACCCATTTATAACCGTTGAGATCATCAAACAACTCAACATCCCGCTTCCCAGTGTTGCTAATAAATTGTCATTTACTAGGCCAGAGTTGACTCGATGTATTGTTGTCGGTGTTTATAAAGACCGTTTTTCACTGGTTGTTGCTACTGATGAACCCTGCGAACTCAGTAAAGCCACGTTACTTGATGGGGATTTTTCTACAACACTAAGCGATATAAAACTGTTTGATATGGTTCAGGCCGATCCCCGAAGTCATACAATAAAATTCAGTTAGTCAGAAAGAATCTGAATTGACGGTTAATCCAAAGTGAGAGGGAAGCGGGCAATAGTAATATACACGGTAACTTCAACGTTTTAGAACAACGCTCAGAATCGTTTCAAATGATAAATTTCTGAGCGTGTACTAAAAGATTGACTATGTGCTTTACTTTACATTACTAGCTAAGAGCAAGAGAAGTAAGCATGTAATGATGATCAATGTTAGATAAGAAGCACGTATAGCATTTACTGTTTGTTGATCTCTATTAATTCCATCATCTCTGTATACTTCTCCGATCTTAGAGTCATCAATCTCTTTAGATAACTCATATTCATCGCGTTTCAAGTTAATAGCGATATAGATTTCTGCTAAAACTGTTGAAACGAAGATAACTAGTATTACGCAAAATAAGTACATAATGAACATCCCTGTCATTTTTTAAAAGTTTAGTGCATAAGTTATTCGTGCATAAAGCAACAAATTATTTCGTTGCTCAACATTATAGTAGCTGATTTGAAAAGAGTGGCCGCAAAAAACCTTCAAATTTTTTTAAATTGAGGGTTTTTCTACACCAACTAAAACGATACCCGATCACCAGTAATTTTCTATAACTTTGAATAATATCTCTGTTTACTATCCTCCCCCTGGTGAGTTGCTGTTTTAAGACTTCGTTATAACGTAAAGATCTCAGTTATCTTTAGAAGCATGACTCATTATGCAATATTCAATGTTTGCCTACGGGACGAAAGCCTCAGAAGCGTTTACGTTACCGAGTAACGACGAGTGGAAAGAGGTTTTACGCAATGTGGCTTTTAGCGCAGATCAATTGTCATTCTTCGACAACATGCCTCAATCGCAATTGTTTAGATCTGGGGCGTCTGCCAAAAATGATTTAAAAGGGTTAATGAGGGCGAATGTACCCATTTGCGTAAATGTTCTTGATACATCGGGAACGGTGAGGGCATTAATAGGACAGTAAGCAACAACAAATCTTATTAGATTCTGGTGCTTTTCGATTATTTCAACATAATATGAAAACGGGTGAAGCGCAGCAGCTAGATTTCGAGTTGGTGCTTAATCGTTATAGAGAAATTATTAAGATAAGTCACCTCTGTTCTAACATCCATTTTGCATGTCCAGATATTGTGGGCCAGCAAACAAACTCTATGGCACTAATAAGCGAGTATTTGGTAGATATAACGGATTTACTTCATATGGGCGCCAATATGCTTATCCCGTTGCAAAAGGGGCCAAAATCAATCTCTCAATGCTATCACGACGCACTCACCACTATACCTGCTAGATATCATCAGCAATTAATCATTGGGTTACCATCAAATGCCGCCGCGTTGAGTGTTGATGAAGTTCTCTCATTTCTCAAAACAGACACACCGACAAGAGTGCATTTTCTGGGCGCGAGTGAAAGCCAATTGGTTCATCAAGCTAAACACGTAAGTCCTAATACCCAGTTCAGTAATGATGCTACACGTATTCGAAAGTGGGTCGGTAAAGGGAAACTCTTAACCACGATGCACCAATCCATATTAGATGAATCAATTGATGAAGTGTGGTCTGGTTCATCTATTCCGCATTTAGACGAACCCGGCATAGAATTTGATTATACTGAGTTTTTGGGAAACCTAACTGAGTACGTAGAGCAAGCTTCTTTAAGTCAATTAAAGCGCCTGGCCAATAAATTATCTACCACTGCAGGGCGGCTGAAAAAAGCCTGTAAAAACGATAACCTTATAGATTACATCGATAGTTTGAATTATGGATATAGTGATCGTCTACTCTATGAGTTTCATGAAGAGGAATGTCGTAAAAAGTTAAGCCCTCGAATTCGCCAATATTCTGTATATCAATTAGCGTCATTAGGCATGATTTGATGTATCCACTGGGCCAATATCGACCTTTGAGGGTAATGTCAAAGGCTTAAAACAACGAATACTGCTCGTTACTACCCCTATAATTACAAATTCATCTGATTCATTTATCGGAATGGGTTTGTTGTCATTACTGCCTGAAAGTAAAAGTCTACGTTCTGCATCTAAAATTTTGCAAGATATGTCTCCATTTAGATTGATAATAACCACATCTCTATGCCGGGCAGTGATGTCTCTATCAACTATCGCTATATCGAGGTTATGTATTCCAATATTAACCATATCGTTGCCATCAATTAATGTCAGAAATGTTGTACTTGGATGAATTACTAAAAATTCATCCAAACTCAATTCTTTCTGCGCATATTCTTTTGCAGCACTCTCAAAGCCACCGATCCCACATGAAATTGGCATTGGAAAAAATTTCATAATCAAAACCACTGTGTTTATTTACAGTTACTCTAACACTAATTACACCTGAATTCATAATGACAATTCGAATTACGCTGGACTTCAGTAGCCGGTTTTTCGATGCATGTTGTACTAACTGCAAACGTTAAACCACTTTGCAGTTAAGGAACTTCTCGTGAATTATTTAAGCTCGTTTTACCTAGAACCGGCAACAGTAAATGCTATTGATCGATTTTCTAAACAAGAATTAAAAACTGTATTACTTTCTCGGATTATCTATAAGATAATGAATGATATTTTTAGCAAACAAACACTAGCCAGGTTCGATAAACTATATCTCATCAATGGTTTTAATCATAAATTGCAAGTTGACGAGGTTAGTAAGGTTGCTGTCAATGAGCTGCTAAATCGAGATGTTATCGTAACTCTAGATCATCAATTACTTAATGACGCTTGGAAAAAAGTTTATTCAGCCGGTCTATGCCCCACGAATACTGATGTTAGTCATTAAGCATACTCTTCACATTTTACAGGCAACCACATGATCCACTTTGATGTAAATGTCATAACTCAATTTATTTATGCCTGTTCAGCATGTTTGTTTTCATTCATCACCATTGTTTACGTACGAAATATGTTGGCAGAAATTACTAATAATATTGCTTACAAGGTTTTGGGCATTGTCGGTGTGCCTATTCATGAGCTCTCTCATTTGACCACAGCGCTATTATTTAATCATAAAATAGTTGACTTTCAGTTATTTAAACCTAGTAGGGATGGTTCCCTTGGCTATGTTTTACATAGCTATAACCCATCACTATTTTCTCCTATTGCTAACATGTTGATTGGTATAGCACCGCTTTTTGGAGGGACTTTAGCTTTTATAGGTGTGACGAAATGGTTACGACCAGATGTGTTTGATTATTTTGCAACTTATATTGAGTTATCAAACGTGCTTAATGGCGATTTAAGCGGGTTTTTAAGTAAATTGACATCTATGTTAGATATTATCTTATTTTCTTCCACAAACGTTTATTTAACTGCCTTATGGGTGTTTGTTAGTTATTCCCTTGTTGTTTACTCTGTTCCGAGTAAAGCAGATTTATCTCAAAGTAAAATAGGGCTCCTTTTAATCATCGTCATTATTCTATTGTTAAGTATGTTGATGCCTTCGTTCCTTGAGTCGATAGGGGGCCTTATTTCATCACTTAGTGCAATATGGATTGCAATTGCACTTTTACACCTGGTGATCCTCTTAGTTACATTCATGGCTGTTTTTGTAACTCGGTTAATCTTCCAAAGTGGTAATAGACCTTAATGTTTTTAAATTCAAAATAGAATTCTCTTATAATAGATATAGGAAATATAAAGAATATAAAAGATATAGATCTATAGGAGAGACTAAAAAGCTAATTTTACACATATAAAACAACAACTTAGAACACCATAATTATGTAATCATCAACAAATCTTGTTTTACTCGATCAATTAAGTGTTGATAAAGATCTAATATCCGTTTTTAACGATCATTTACTTAGTTTTCGAGATCATTATAACGGCTTTCAAGATCTTTTATTTGTTGCTAGTTATCCACAAGATTAAAAAATAGCCAGATAGTTTGTTATTCACTCTAAACACCCACTAAATTTACATTTTGTTGTCTTATCCGATCATTAATTTGTTTCCACTTTTACATTTTTATGTTTTTTGGGCCTTTTTTTTAGTCCTAAGCCTAGGTAGTAAAAATATTGGGATCATTTAGTTGGCAACAAACGGATCTTTAAGTTGGTGTATACAGATCACTTTTTGGGCCTTCTAAAGATCAATATTTTGTTGTTAAGGCGAAGAGATGATTAATAACCCACTTTAGATTTGGCTTTCATTTGCTTAATCTTCTCTAAAAACTTCAATTTATCATCTTTAGCTTTTTGTTCTGGTTCAATAACTAGCGCCGCCTCACGCTCGTTAATAACTTCATAAATCTCATTAGCCGTAGTTGTATCTTCAAACACCATATATGCTTCAGCTAGCAAATTCAGTTCTGGTATTGTCAGCTTTTCATTCTTAAGATTTAACTTCGTTTCAAGCTCCCTAATAGTATCTTTAGCTGTGTCTTCGCTCATTGAAACTTTATGATCAATCCATTTATAGTGAAACTTTATGCCGATTGTGACTCTACCTTTTTTTATTAGGCTATAACCTAACTCGCCTTTATCGCTTTTGAATAAAACTAGTTCGTGCTTACAAATTTCGTTGATTTCTTGAAATGAATCTGAGATGCAACGTTTTATGAATACACCAATAGGGCCTAAGCTTTGGTTTCCTTTACTCAGGTTCCCGTTTTCGTCGAATAGCCCGAAATATCCTTTTAACTCATCGATTGTTAATGGTCGTTGATAACCCTCTTGCTTAAATCGAGATAAGATTTCATAAAGTCGCTTACTGTATGATTTCTTAAGTTTGTACAAAGGTTTACGATTGATTAACGCATACCCTTTCTTTGAGTAATCGATATATTGTTCTTTTAACTCAGGGTTGGGAATGATTATTAGCTTTGCATTTTTATATTTGATACGAGCAAGAATAGGTATGTAATCCCATTCGTCAGTTTCGCTATTAGTAAAGCCTACCGTTCGGGTCGCTAATCGATCAGCAACCGGGCTTAATGTCGAGCTTAAATGACTCGATTCAATATCAAACCAATCCGAAAGGATTTGTGCAGGGAATTCATATGATGGTCCAGATTTTGATTTCCAATGATCTTCCCTCATGTGAGCGACCATCAGATTAAAAATATTTTGCTCATGGACAGAGAGACGTTGCCGCGAAAAAATCAATTCATGAGATTTCTTAAATACTTCTGGCATTGATTCCTGCAAGCCTAAATCTACATGTTTTTGTTTTGGTGCGTTGTCTTTACTGTTGGATGTCATCTTCTTACCTTATTACCCTATCCATTGATAAGTCTTTAAGCTTTAGCAATATTACATGTATTTGTCATATCAGCAAACAATTTATTGTTGTTCAGACGGACAGAAAATTGTTGTCGACCAATACAGGATTACGTTGCATGTCGTTACATTTTTCTGTTGTATTAATCGCTGAATATTGTTGTCGCTCGTTACTAAACATTGTTATTCAAAATTGCAGGAATTTGTTGTCAAAATAGCGCATATGATGTGTTAGTAAGGCGTTTAAGTTATGAAGTCCTTATAAAAATCCCATAAATATACATTCATTTTCCGCAAATCCGATTATTATTCTCGCGACTAAACATAAAGATATATTTAGTTAACGTGTTGTAATAAAACATAAAACATAAAACTAGCAACTAATAGATCATTTTTTTGTTGTTAAGATTACATAATCTTGGCATCTTCATTATATATTTCTGTTCAACCGATGTGATAACCGTTCTGTTAATAAATCAAAAAAATGACACAAGCTGCTGATTAATATGATTTAAAAATAATATTTTACCGCATGTTTGTCTTTTTAATATTATTCCTTTACATTTCTCGATATGAAAATAAACCATATAAAACAGTGTTTTAAGTTAAATTTTTTATTTCAACAACAAAAAAGTGATCCTTTGTACTCAAAGGATCATTTTATTGGTAACGGGAATTCTTGAATTTAACACCTAAGATACTGATTTAAATGCCTTAAAGTATTTACGTGTTATAGGTCACAATAGTGTGCAACAACAAAAAAATGTATTAATTGGTTCAATTGCACCAAAAAACAGTAATAGTCATGCTAAATGCAACATAAAAGTGATCTTTAACCGGTATTCAGTAATATTCACTCATCTTAAATTCTAAATTTTATGTTTCTCTAGCACTGATAACCTTGCGGCCTCTTTTACACCATTACCTCTTGCCCTGTACTTTTTCATTAACTCGCGATCATCGGCATCGGTTGAGAAAATCATTAACGTTTCAGGCTCAAGCTCCAATCGGCAAATCTCACTCATTTGCTTGTGGAAAATCATGATTTCTGAATATGAGCCCTTTTTAGTATGAACCGTTTTCATTTGCTCAAATTGCGCGTCAGAAGCTGTAAATGATTGAGTATTTTTAATCTTATCTACAGAAGAGGGGTCTTGCCCCAGGAACAACTTCCAGTCAGTATTGGCTAAGATAGCTTGACCCACGGCATTGCCGGTAGCGTCCATCAAGTTCTGTGTAATAACGCCACCCGAAGCACGTACCTTACGAAACTTACGGAAAGCGGCTTGCAAAAACTCACCGACGAATTCAATCAGAGCGCCCTTATCGCCATCTTTATCACCGGCCATCCATTGCCAAGCTTCTTCAAGTAAGAATAAACTTTTGCGTGCAGTACCACCTTGGAATATTTTGTGCTGAATTTGATTTATCACACCAAGAATGACCACCAGCTGTAAATGCAAATCATTCTGTAGTTCTTCTAGCTCAACGACGACTAGGCGGCCATCAAAGTCAATTGCAGGGCGCTTGTCTGAAAACAAATGCCCATATACGCCGCCCTCAGCAAATATCATTAACTGTTTGCCGATCTGTCGCATGTATTCTTCAGGATGTTGTAAGCAACGCTCAACAAAGATAGTGACCGTGGACTTTTGCCCTAATTCATTCCACATGTCCGTGAGCATTGTCATCATTTCTGCTCGTTGGACTTCTGTCACGCCATGTTTTGGTGCCGCCATCGCTTTAAACATGGTCAATATCATTGGCCCTTGACCAATATCGCCTGTCCATTGATGAATAGATGGAAAGGGATTGAGCGAATATTTGAAATTGTTATCGAACGAAATAAACTGACTGTCAGTGAACATTTCTGCTAAATTTTGATATGAGCGGCCACTGTCTAAAATAAACACTTGGGCCCCATCATCAAATTCTGGCAATTCATATAGCTTTTGATGTGGTTTTCGTAACAGTGATCCCCCAGGCTTAACTCCTGAGTTTAAATAACAGTTCACAATGTAGTTCACCAATACCGACTTACCTGAGCCGGTTGCCGCACTGAGTAAAAAGTTATATCCGCCATCAGTCTTAAATAAGTCCCAAAAGAAGATTTGGCCGTTACGCGTAGATAGCGGGACTATAGGCAAGTTTGTATTGCCCTTCCAATTACTCATATGGGGAGTCAAAAAAACTAGTGCTTCTGAGGAGTAGTTCGAGTGGCGACGATAATTTGAATACCCTTTATCCATCATGCAAGGGATGTTTTGTAAGAATAGAGGACCCGTTAATACTGACTCTGGAGTAAATGTAATTCGTTTCGTTTCAAAATAACGCTTCATTTTTGCTAATGAGCGTTCACTTCTTTCCGCTGAGCCTGAAAAGATAATTACATGGGTACCAGAGTGGGCGATTTTTGCCCCGCGCTGATCTATCTCTGTCCAAAGCTGGTCATAATCTCGCTTTTGGTCCGCTAACCCTTGGAACCACTCTAAAATTTTACCTTTTGCTTGGCCTATTAACCATTTCCTACCATTGGCTATGTCGCTTTTTGCTTTCCCTTGCTCAGGATAATGAATTAGCGTCGAAATCATGAATGGATCACCATGAGCAACCCCACCTGACATCCAGTCACCCACTAAATCAAACATTTGCCCATAATAAATTTCATCAGGTAAAGACGATAACGACATGATTTTTATGTGTGTTTGATTGTCTGTTTCAAATTTTACTTGTCCATCGGATTCAACTTCTTTAGGTTTGCCAGTGATAATACCGTTGGGGGTAAAATGAACTGTATTTCCATCTTCAATAATTTGTTCTGAAAAGGTCTTACAAGCATTCGGTTTAACATTGCTATTACGCCAAATAGCATCTTTTGATGTATTCATTAGCATCTGAAGACGCCATAACAAATTATTAGGTGCTAATTTATTCGGTGCGAACCCAACCCCTTTTAAACTTTCTTCAATATCTAAAATGAGCGTGCGAAAACGTTTTTCTTCACGATCATTGGCAAGTAGTTCTGCCGTAGGTACTCTTACAGTAAACCAAAACTCAAAATTACGTAGACGTGCACCATTATGCATGTCTTTATGCACCTTACTTTCAAGGTCTTGAGCTAACGATTCGGCCATCGATGTAGTGAGTTCATTATCATTACCCATCAACCGATTACCACGAGTCGTTTCATATTGATTAATGAAGTAACTTATATCTGGTATAGCAACTAATTGAGCTTGGATAGTCGTATCAGCTGGATAATCCTTTTTAAAAATGGCATCCAATGAGTTTTTTAATTCTTCATTGCAACCAGGAGTTGGCTGACAACAGAACATGACGGCCATGCCGCCACCTTCCATGATGTAGTAATCCGATTCATAACCAACGAAACCAAACATTTCATCAACTTTGTCATAGTCTGCTAGTTTGCGAATTTTATTAAAATAACTCGAAAAAACACCCATATTACTTTCCTTGTCTTTCTGTTACACCCAAGCTGTTATAACCTTGCTTAGAATGAGATTGTCGGCGTTCCTCTTCTTGGGTAACTTGCTGGATCTGTAATGGAACTATTCGGCCAGGACGGTCATTCGCTTGCTCTCCCACTAACCATTTCTTAGGTGCAACTTCGACATATACAAATCCTGGCATGTGCAAATCTCCATCACTGTCCGTCCAAGACGCCACAAGAATACGCATCGTTTTGGGTTGCTGCAGCACGGCTAATGGTTCAGGTGCTAACGCCATTGGTGATTCTCTATGAACCATTAATTGACAATGTTCATTTTGCACACCCTCAACCGCCCCAAACGTCCTGTTTGTCGGTTCTTCGATTAATTGGGCTTCTGGTAATGTGTCGTGCCTTATGTGCGTAAGAGGCTCATATACTTCGTTATTTTTATTGTTTTTTCCTATATTTGACGATGAAGCAGGTTGATTTACGACTTGTACACTTTCTACTCGTATCGGATTTAATGAATCAGAGTCAAAAGTATAATCCGTGCCTGATGCTGGTTTAGCTTCAGCATCATCGCCTGTAGTGCTTTGAATTTTCCCCATCGACACATTAAGTCCTTCTAGACTACTTCGATTGTTTGTTAGGTCGTGTATTTGACGCGCTGATGAACATGTCGCACCCTTTGCATCATTTGGACAGGCGAATTCACTCTCACCTACCTGTAAAGCACAGCCAGAAGAAAGAATGCTTAACGTGAAAGGGATCAATAGGGCTAATTTATTCATTTATTGTTGCTCCGTGACATCGGCCATCGCGTCGGCCATAACTTGTTCGCTTGTGGATTCAATCACTTCATTTGAGGGGTTTTTAACAACAGGGATTTTTTTCACTGTTTTAGCTGATGTTTCAGTAGTTTCATCCACCGGGGCTTTGGGCAGGTTTTGTAACCATTCAATCGGTTTATCTGGTAAGCCAGCAAAGCGTTTGCCATCAATGCGAACAAAATAAGGGATCTTGCTGATGTCTAAATATGTCGCCATCAACATAGGTGTCATCACTTTCTTTAAATCTGTTTCATCACACTCGCGTTGCGCGATATCATCTGCATCGCCCGTCATTAAGACTTGCAGTGAATCTACTGTCGAATACCCACACCATGCTTTCATAGATGGCGTAATTGACCCTTTGTCATGCGGCATAATAATCAAATCTAAATTTACTTTGCTCGGGTCAATGTTCATTAAAAACTCTTGAGACTGTTTAGCTGTTGGGCTAACAAATACACGAGCTTGTTTTTTTAATGATGGATTGCCAAAGGGGATAACCGCCATTTGGTCCATTAGCGTGCCGTTAGCAAAGGTATCAAGATGTAATAACCAAGAATCTTCGGCTTGCTCAACCGTTTGCACAGGCGTCATTGACCATAAATCTTTAATGTTACCTTCTATTAGGAAGCGGCCATTGGATGAAACGAATATTGGAGGCTTACCTTTAAGCTGAATCAGCATGACATTTCTAATCGGCAACATTCGCACATTTTCTACATCACCCAGTTCACTCATCATTTTTTTCACATCTTCTGAAAAACTCGATTTTATATCTGATTGGGCTTCTTTTAATTTGGCCGCTTCTTCAAGATCAAATGCCATTATTGACGGACTACAAAGCAGCATTGCTAACGTCAATCCTGTTATTAGCTTCATCCCGCATTCTCCAGTGTTTGTAATAATTGCAGAGCAGGTCGATAGCCTGGCACCATTTCGCCATTTGGTAAGATGATGGCGGGAGTGCCATTAATGCCTAACGATTCTCCAATCTGATACATTTGGTCTACTGGGGTTTGGCAAGAGCCTTTAGCTATTGGGATATCATTCTTAGCGTCAGAGAGGGCTTTGTTTTGGTCTTTTGAACACCATACATCCTTTAACAGTTTGTCCATTTCGGAGTTAATACCGCCACGAGGGAACGCTGCATATGCGATGGTGATGCCTAAATCGTTGTATTGTTCGATTTCAGAGTGTAGTTTTCTGCAGTAACCACATGTTGGATCTGTGAACACTGTGACGCGATATTTTTCATTTTTGGCAGGGAACACAATGAGTTCATCTTGAATGGCTTCCATTTGCCCATTGGCGAGCTCACGTTGCCTTACCGCGGTTAAATTAAGTAACCCATCTGAAAAGCTATGAAGCGAACCGGAGAAAATATACTCACCGTCTCGAGACGCATAAAAAATGCCTTTTTCAGACTCTAATTGATAAAAATCTGCCAGTGGTGAATCGCTAACCTGATTGATTTTGAAAGGTAGTAACAACTCAAACTTGGCTTTGGCCTCTGTGGTCGTTAAATCAGCCGCAATTGTGGGGGCTGACATAACGACCGATAGAACAGTTGCCAGTATTTTTGTGTTTGCTAGTCTCATATCTAAACCCTAATGATTGAATTCGGGATAATTATGTCTTACTTTTTTTTTTCCCTTGTCGTTTCAGTGTCCCAAAGGGCACCTGAAACGAAAAACAATTAAAATAGTGGTCATTTTTGTAGAAATGGATAGTTTGAGAGGTATGTATGAGTGAAGTAATGGAGTAGTTTACTGAACCTGTTTTGATGACAGCGGAAAATATATTATCAGACCCTCTATTTTAAAGTGATGGAGCGGTATTTTATCCAACTTTTCTTTGTTTAGACGTTTTATTTTTCATTTACAAGATGTGCGTTTAGATTAAAGTTTGATAAAAAACAAGGCTACCTTGAGCGGTAACAGAGCTATAGTTTGATAATTTATCTGAGTAATAACATCATTTTTTTATAATAAAAAATGTTATTTTCAGGCTCATTTTTGTCGGATAGGCGGCACCTGTTACCAAGTGCCGCTCTCCTAAGAACCGTACGTGCAACTTTCACTGCATACGGCTCAAGCCTCCACTAAGGCGTACTATGTTACCCGGTAACCACAGGGGTTA
>Ga0114915_1000079_pt1 | contig 46350 bp, 44 predicted proteins | sample MalvirAntarct_55_FD_87288 | JGI IMG/M metagenome (GOLD analysis project Ga0114915, IMG submission 87288) | Marine viral communities from the Global Malaspina Expedition - Malaspina viral metaG Antarct_55 | ecosystem: Environmental > Aquatic > Marine > Oceanic | place: South Georgia Island...
GGCACTGTTACTGTAACAAATGCGGCACCAAACATAGTCCAAACAACTATAACTGGTAATGCTGGTTCAGCTACTATATTACAGACAGCAAGATCAATTGCAGGCGTATCGTTTAACGGATCATCAAATATATCTTTAAACAACAATGTAATTACCAATGGAGCGGGTTATATAACTTCAGGTTCATTACCTACAGTAAACAATGGTACAATAAAAATAACAGCTACAGACGGCTTATCTATGAATGGTGTTGCGGATGGAAGTGCACAATTTAATTTAAATCAAACCGACGCTCTACAAACCTTAATAATTAGAAATACGCGTTCAGGTACTATTGGAGGCTCAGGAACTACTAACTTTGTCCCGCTTTATACTGGTGGAACTACGTTAGGCAATTCTGTTATGTCTCAGAGTACCGGTACACAAAATGCTAAGTTCATAAATTTAGCAGGAAGATTAAATATTAGTGGTAATGGTGGGGATGCCAATGGAGGAACTGTAAGACTTACTTCTTCAACTGCAAGATTAGGAATTGCAACTAGTGCTATATCTGGTGGACAACCGGAAGCATCATTAGATGTAGGAAAGAATGCAAGAGTAAGAGGATCTTTAAATGTAGGTCTAACAAATGAACAATATTTGTTTGTTAGTACAACAGGAGATACTCCCGTGGGTTATGTAAAAATGGGTTACTATGGAACTGGTACAGATTATGATCTTTCTGGTGGTGCTCAGTCTTCTACTCAATACACAACTGCTTTCAATAATGGTGGTAAGATATGTGAAGACGAAAGGATTATGACTTTCAAGTTATCTAGAACAGTAATGGCATCTCTTTCTGGTGCTGGAAAAGAGTTAATTCCTCAAGATAGTAATTTTACTTATATTGTTAAAGAAGCTTATTTATACGCTGTTCCTGCTGGTTCTGGTACTGCTCCAACTCTACAAACGGGTACAAACCTTATAATAAATTATCAAACAATTAACAATGGTACTAGAACAACTCAAGCTTGGAGATTACCTGATACTGCACTTAATGACCAGAGACAATCAAGAAAAGTAATGTTTTTTGACCAATCTACTAATACGAGAGCTATAGGAACTCAATTTGCAGTACCAAAATCATCTGTAAGAATAACTACTACTAGTGGCTTCTCTAACGCAGGAAGTGGAACGTGTGATTTTTATTTACGAATGAGAGTAAAGAATATAGATTTCAGTGATGACATTAGCAATAACAGTCAACTTATAACTATTACGTAGTTAAATACCTTAGAAATTAGGTAATTATATAACCATAAATAATAATTTAAAACCAAAACCAAATGACACTATTTTACCAGACTCATACGTGGGCTAGTCAACCACAACCAACAGAAAAATCCTTAGAAACCTGGAAGCATGCAGCTAATAAAAAGAATTGGCGAATTACTCAATTATCTAATGGATATTACCAAACAGAAATAGTAAATCCGGAAAACGAAAAAAGTTGGACGGATGTTACAAGAAGAGAAACATTAGAAGGTGCTGAAATAGCAATCGATGGAAGTGTTAATCATTATCAAAAAAAACTTGATTACATTTCTGGGCCTAAGGTCATAAAAACATTCTAATACAATATAATAAAATTTAATTAAATGGAATACAATTTACCAAGTCAGATTGTAAAAAATCTGAGTTTCGGAGACGAAGCACGAGATAAAATTATGGCGGGTGTCTATAAATTAACAAGCGCAGTAAGAAGTACCTTAGGGTCTTCTGGAAAATGCGTAATATATGAAGATGCCACAGGCCGACCGGTGATTACAAAAGATGGTGTAACCGTTGCGGAAAGCGTAGTCTTAAGAGATCCGGTCGAAAATCTGGGAGCAACCCTAATAAAACAGGCAGCCCAAAAAACGGTAGCAGAAGCAGGAGACGGTACTACAACAGCAACCGTCCTTGCACATGCTATATTAGAAAACATTGATAACTATACAGGTGAAGAACAGATTAGAGATATTAAAAGTAGCATTCTTGAATGCGCTGAAGAAGTTAAGTCATATCTTGATAAAACCAGTTTACCTGTTGAAGGTGAAATGCTTAAACAAGTTGCTTATGTTTCATGTAATAATGATGATGAGCTTGGAGAAAAGATTGGCGAAGCTTACGAAAAAGTTGGAAAAAATGGAATTGTTTTAATGCAAGATTCCGAAACAAATGAAACTTATGTGGAAATTGTTGAGGGAACAAAATTTAATTCAGGATTAAAATCTACACATTTATTAACTGATAAAGATAAAGAATTAGCAGTATTAGATAATCCATTAATATTAGTAGTAACATCACCAATACCTAATATAAGAAGAATACAAAATATATTAGAGCATGCTGTTAAAACGAAACGTGAGTTACTGATAGTAGGGCATGTGGAAGAACAAGCTTTTGCTACATTACTTGCTAATAAGGTAAAAGGCAACATTAAGATTAATATAGTTGATATGCCAGGCTTTGGGCCTAACAAAGAAGAAGCTACTTTAGATTTAGCTTTGTTAACAGGCGCTACAGTTATTAACGAGGCTTTAGGAGACGATCTAGACTTAATAGATGTATCAGTATTAGGAGAAGCAATTAAGTCAGTCACAGACTTTAAAACAACTACTTTACAAATTAAGAAAGAAGTAACTGGCGATTTAGATGCTCGTATTGAAGATGTAAAGAAAAAGATTAAAGAGGAAAAGAATGCTTATATGAAAATTAAGCATGAAGAAAGATTATCTATGCTAACTGGTAAAGTTGGTATTTTATATGTAGGTGCTGATTCTGCAGTTGCTCATAAAGAAAAGAAAGATAGAGTAGATGATGCTTTGCATGCAACAAAAGCTGCATTAGTAGAAGGTATTATACCAGGTGGTGGAATTGCTTTGTTAAACGCGGGTCAAATTATTGAACCAAAAGATGATGGTTATAAAATACTATTAGATGCTATAATGCACCCATATTATACTATAATGGAGAATGCAGGTATAACAAGACCGAATCCAAAAGAATTTGCAGAAAGTCACAAAGAAGATGATTGGGAAGGAATGGGTATTGATGCTACTTGTGGTTGTTACAAGCATATGGTAACTGCTGGCATAATAGATCCTTTGTTAGTAACCAAAGCAGCTTTGACAAACGCAGTAAGTGTAGCCACTACTATAATGTCAGCTGATTGTATAATTTCAAATGTAAGACATGAAAGCAATTAATTATTTTATAATTATCGAAAAAATTAAAGAAGCACCGAAAAAAATAGGTGGTCTTGAATTAACTGAAAAACAAAATAATGACGTTAGGTACTTAAAGGCAAGAGTAATAAGTGTAGGAGATAAAGTAGAGCATATACTAGAAGGTGATTTAGTTAGATACGATAAGCATGCTGGTCACGGTATAGAATGGAAAGATCAATTTTATCATGTTATAACCATCGGCGATATTGTAATAGTGGAATGATATTAGATTCAAAAGATCTAAGAGATTTAAATTTACTTAAATATTACCGGCTTGTTAGAAAATGGGCTTGCAAAACATACGATTTAAAAGACGCTGACTTAGAATTGTTAATTTACTTGGATTGCAAAAAGCTCTTTACGCGTAATGATTTTATTAATGGAACTTACACATATTCTTGGGATAAAGCAAGATGGGAAAGATTAAGATCTAATGGTTGGCTAGATATCTATGCAGCCAGAAATAGAACTACCAACAAGTTTAATACATATACAACATCTTACAAATGTAAGAATCTTATAAATAGAATATATAGGATTTTATTAGCACAAGAAGATCTGCCTACATCTGAAAGAAGTAAATTTTACAATAACAAAACATATACAGACAAAGTTTATAACAAAGCTATTGATGATATGATAAAAGATAAAGAAAGATAATTATGGCATTTAAAATGAACCCTAAATCTCCGTTGCTTAAATCAACAGGAAACTTTCCTCAAAATCAGGAAGTAACAATGAAAGCTGACGGAAGTGGTGGTACAGTTAAATTACCATCTTCACCAGCTATGTATAGTGGTAATTCACCATTTAAGCAAACGAAAAAGAAAGTCACAATGGAAGTTGGTGGAGAAAGCGGTATCGTAGAAGGTTCAGCTGGGGATTTACTTACAAAAGATCAAAAGAAAGATCAGAAAGTTTTGCATAACATGAAAATGGATGGTTTAAAAGATGATAAAAAATCTAAAATTAAAAATATTAACCAATCCAATAAACCACCTAAAGAAAGAAAAGCTGCTAAAAAGAAAGTTAGAAAAACTGCTAGAATTAACAAAAACTTAGAAAAACATTCTTATGATATTGTAAAAGGTGGAGACTATACTAAAAAGAGCGATAGATATAATATAGAAGCAGGAGGAACAGGTGGTTCAAAAGTCGGTAACTTTTTAAGAGATGTTGTAGGCACAAGAGCAAAAGATGCAGGTAGAAAAACTGTAGCTGGTAAAATAATTAAAAATATCAAAGATAACGTCTTAACTCGTGATCCACAAAAAAAGAAAGCAAGATTAAAAAAAGTAGCTGAAGGAGGAGGATCTCAAGTAGGAGACGCAGGAAGAAGGCTTAAGAAAAATATTGTTGAAATATTTGTAGGATCAAAACAAGCTGGAACTTCTAAAGGGTCTAAAAAATGGGACGGTACAACAACTAACAAAACAGGTGCAGCGCGTAGAAGTCCTGCTAAAAGTTTTGGTAGTTTAGTAAGTAAACTTGAAAAAGAAGGAAAATCAAAAGAAGCTGCAACTAAAATAGCAGGTTCAGTTGCTAACGCAAAAATGAAAGGTGCTGGATCAGGACCTACTGCTAAGCAAAAAGCAAGAGCAAAATAATTAACAACTAAATAATAAAAAATGGCATATTCAGGATTTAAAGGAATCGGACCTCAAAAACTAGGTTGCGGTGACAAAGGTGGTAGTCCACTTAAAAAACACGGTGCAATGAAAGGTGATCAATCTAAAAGCAGATCTGATTATTCTATGGATTCAGGTGCAACAGACAAAGGTTATAGAGGAAGAGACGGATCTTCTAAAGGCGATCAATCAGCTTCTAGAGCAGATTATTCACCAGCTAAAAATTATTCACCCGCTAAAAAAATGAATTCTGGTATGTCTTACGACATTAAAGAAGCATCAGATCAAAGCTTAAGCAAGTCTGCAAGAAAGCATTATGCTGAAAATGCACAAGCTGCAAACAAAGGTGGTTACGGGGATAAAGAAAAAGGAAGCCCAGCTAAACAAACAGCAAAACAAAAAGCAAATTTACCAAAACAAATTGTTGATGCAATTGCTGCTAAATCTCCAGCTAAACAAGTGAAGTCTAGAAAAGAAATGAAATATGATAAAACTGCTCAAAAAGCAGAAAATGCAGTTTCAAAAGATAACATGAGAAAAAATTCCAGGTTAGTTGACAAAGCTAATAAGTTAAACAAAAAAAATAACTTAGGTAAAGAAAAATTAGCTAAGGGATAATATGGCTTTTAAACTTAAAACAAAGAATGATATATTTAATTTACATCATTCCTCTGAATTTGGTAAGCCTGTTATTTTAAAAGATGATCTAGAAAAAGGTATAGAAGGCGAAGCTAATCGCGACGGTACTATATTTGTTAATTCTAAAATGTCTGATAAAAAAATAGAGGAAGCAGTGAATCATGAAAAAGTTCACTTAGATCAAATGGCTCAAGGCAGATTACAATACGATAACGATACTGTAAAATGGAAAAGAGATACTCAATCTCCCATGAAAGTGTATAAGCGTAGTGAAATGAACGAAGGGCATCCTGATTTTGAATGGGAGGCAGAAGCTTATAAAACTGAGTCACCTCTTAAAAAAGGGAAAGATGCTTGTTATAGTAAAGTAAGAAGCAGGTATGATAAATGGCCTTCTGCTTATGCTAGTGGAGCTTTAGTAAAATGCAGAAAAGTAGGAGCAGCTAATTGGGGTAATAAATCTAAATAGCATGGCTTTTAAAATGAAACCTTCCCCACTTAAAAATTTGAACCGTTGGTTTAAAGAAGAATGGAAAACGCCAAAAGGTAAAGAAGATTATAGCGATGGTGAAAATACATTTAGACCAACTAAAAAAGTTTCAAAAGATACGCCAGCAACTTGGAATGAGTTAACTCCAAGCGAAAAAGCAAAAGGACAAAAAGAAAAGAATACAAAAGGAAGAGTAAGTAAATACAAAAAATAAAATGGGAATAAATTTTAGAGGAACAGCAAGCCGGTTAAAGCAAATGACTGAGAAAAGAAACCCAGCTGGATTTCAAGAAAAATCCGCAGCAGGACCTAGAGATGGTGTTGGTGGCGAGAAGGTTTCTTTATCGCAAGCTGAATCTAAATTTGCTTCAAGACGATCTCCATTTAAAATGAAAAAGAATTTTTATGGTGGCTCTGCTTATTTTAGTGATGGTTATGATGGTTCTGCTTTAAAAAAGACAAACCCTATAACACAAAAATCATCTCCATTTAAAATTAACATGGCATTAGTACAAGGAGCAGCTGATGTTTATGCAAGTGAAGGTTTCCACGATGTGGCTGCCGATGTAAAAAAAGGATTCGAACCAGTAAAACCTACTGGCAAAGTACATTTAGGCGGCAAGCCTGATGAACCTTGCGAAGTAGAAGGTCAAGTTAAAAATGATAAAGGAGAGTGTGTTGATTCTAAAGATAATACATGCCCTGAAGGTCAAGAAAAAAATGCAGAGGGTATATGTGCACCCGCAACAACTTCAGAAGGCACTGGAGATTTATTAAATAAAGACGTAAACAATGATGAAACAATCATCTCCTCATAAAATAAAAACTAACTACAATGGGAATTAAAATGATACCAATAACGGAGAGAGTAAACAAAGGTTTATTCAATCAGAAAAAAGCTGATAAATTCAGCAACGAAGGTGTTCAAGAGCCTCTATTAAATGTGGGCCCTGCCGGAGTTTATGGCGACAACATAACTAGAGACACTCCATCACCTGCAAAGAAAGGATATAAAATGTCATCTCCTTTGCATAAAGAATCAGCTAAGCAAGAACGTAAAAACTTAATGGACGATATGCCAGTTGATAAAGTCGCTTCTTCAGTGGCTAAAAAAAAAAATGTAACTGCGAGTAGCCCTGCTAAACAAACATCAGCATCAGCCGGTGATATTGTAACCGGTACAGCACCTAGCACTATAAAGGTAGATCCAATACCGGGTGAAGATCAAACAATCAGCGGTAAAACAGATTATGTACATGAGGGTAAAAAAGATAAAAACTGGGCAAAAACCAGAGAAGGAATTTGTAATGGAACTATTAAAGGTGATAAAAGTAAAGTAAATTGTCCAGACACAGTTGTAAAAGGTAAAGACAAATGTCCAGAAGGATCAACTGGAACACCACCTAATTGTGAAAAAGTTGTTCCAGGTAATCTGCAAGGCCAAAAAACGGTTAACACTGGAGGTTTTGTAAAACCTTGGGAAGCTAGAATGAACGATAGAACTCGTAAGATTAATGCTAATCGTTTAAACACAGCAAATAAAACTCAGATTAAATTAAAAGACAGGCTAGCTAGTAGATACGATGGTTATGGTACAGAAGGTTTTGTGTCCCCTAAACCAGGTGAAAAAGATTATAAAAACTTTTCAAATTTAAAACGTAGACTAGAAAATGCTCAAAATGATGGAGCATCTTATACGCAAGGACTATATAATGCTGAAAGACAAATTGAACAAAACCTAGCTAATTACGGCCAAGGTGGTGTTCAAGGTATTAACAACCCTGACGAAGTAACAGCTAGAGTTGCTAATGTTAATAGCAATAATAAAGGTAGTTCAGTTTCTGAAGAGCAAATAGCGGCTAGAAACCGAGCGGCAGGTTCACCAGCTAATAAAGGATTTTTTAGTAAGAAATCTCCTATGAAACTTAAATACTTTAAATAATGGCATTTCAATTACCTAAAGGAATCGGGCCACAAGGCTTAGGCGTTAAAGGAAACAACGGTTATCACATTGGATCTCCTGCAAAGAAAAAAGGCTTTAAGCCTCATAAAATGTACGGAAAAGATGGTGAAGTTAAAAATGCTAAAACTGAAGAAGATCATTTAGAATTAAAAGAAAAAGGTTACGGACATTCGCCTGCAAAAAAATCTGCAGCTTGGGAACGTAAAGAAGGAAAGAATGCTGATGGTGGTTTAAATCAAAAGGGTGTTGACTCTTATAAAAAAGATAATCCTGGATCAAACCTCCAAACAGCTGTAACAACGAAGCCTTCCAAATTAAAAGCTGGAAGTAAAGACGCTAAGAGACGTAAATCGTTTTGTGCAAGAATGAGTGGGATGCCTGGACCTATGAAAAAACCAAACGGCGAACCAACAAGAAAAGCTTTAGCATTAAGAAAATGGAATTGCTAAATGAAATCAAAAGGACTAGGAGACACTATAGCAAAAATAACCAAAGCTACAGGAATTAAAAAAGTAGTTGATAAATGGTCCGCAATAACAGGAAAAGATTGCGGATGTAAAAAGAGACAAGAATCTCTTAATAATGCTTTTCCATATAAAAACAATTAAATAAAATAAAATGGCAAAAATTAAATCGATTAAAAAAGAAGAATTAAAAGACTTACAAGATAACATATCAAAAGCTAATAAGATACAAATGCAAATTGGCGGAATTGAAGCTGGTAAATTAGAATTATTAGAAGTTCTTAAAAAAACTACTGAAGATTTAAAAGTAATTCAAGAAGCTTTAACTACAGCTTATGGAGATGTTAATATAGATTTACAAACTGGGGAAATTTCCGATGAAAAAGCAGTCGCAGCTAATAAGAAAAATTAGTGTCGGAAAAGACTATAAGAATGACGCTATGCACTATGCTGTTGGACAGGAAGTGTATGGCGGTCATACTATAGCCAATATTATAGAAGAAGAAGATAAGTATTCTATCTATATTACCAAGGATGATATGATGATGCCTTGGAAAGACTTTAATAAAAATATGTCGATTTCTGTCGAGTACGATCTCTCATGGTAAAATGCAGAGTGTATTTAATTACCTAGTAAAACCGAAGGGTAGTAGGTCTACAGGAACAAAGGAAATAAATGGACAAGAATTTTTATTAAATACTGAATTACAAAATCACGAGTATACACAACGTATTGGAGTGATATTAAGTTTGCCAAAAGCAAAAACTTATAATGAATTATTAGAAGATGACGAAATTATTGTTCATCATAATGTATTCAGAAGATTCAGAGATATACGAGGCGTAGAAAAAAATAGTAGTAATTATTTTGAAGAAGATGTTTACTTAGTTAATCCAGGCCAAATATATGCTTATAAAAGATTAAATGAATGGAAAGCATTGGAAGGGTATTGTTTTGTAATGCCTATTAAAGAAACTAAAGCTTTTGCAGAACTCAAAGAGAAGCCATTAATAGGTATTGTAAAATACGGTAATGATCATATAAAAAAAGATGATCTTGTTGGTTTTAATATATCAGCTGAATATGAGTTTATAATAGAAGGGCAAAGATTATATCGAGTTCCCACCAATCAAATTACAATCAAATATGAATATCAAGGAGACGAAGAAGAATATAATCCAAGCTGGGCACAAAGCAGTTGAGGAATTAATTAAAGTAGCAAAAGAAGCTATTGTAGATTCAGACGATGATATCTCAGCTGACAGACTTAAAAATGCAGCGGCTACAAAAAAGCTAGCTATATTTGATGCTTTTGAAATACTTAATCGTATTGATGAAGAACAACGTATACTTGATAATAAACCTAAAACAGAAGTTGAAGAAACAACATTTAGTGGGTTTGCTGAAAGAAGATCTAAATAATGTATAATCAAAGTTTATATCGTGTTGTAACACCGGTAAAGCAAACTACCTTATCTAGATTGAATAAGGGTAAGAAATGGAAATACGGATATAACAAAGAGCATGATCTAGTTGTTATAAGTAAGTCAGGGCAAATAGGGGAAATATATAATATACAAAATCTAAAAATAGCTTTACCTAAAGCGCCTAAAAAATTAGATAAAACTCATAACCAGTGGACACCCTCAGAATATCCAAAAGAATTAAAAAGTATTAAAAGTATTTTTGATTGGAGAGAATATCCTGAACAATTTAAATCTGAATGGGGTGTATATATAGATGAACAATTTAATAGAAGAGAAGAAGGTCATTGGTTTAACAGCAAAGGAATTGCTACTTATATTACTGGTACTCATTTTATGTATTTGCAATGGTCCAAGATTGACGTTGGAAAGCCAGAGTTCAGAGAAGCAAATAGATTATTTTATATATTTTGGGAAGCTTGTAAAGCAGACACAAGATCCTATGGAATGTGCTATCTCAAAAACAGACGGTCTGGTTTTTCATTCATGGCCTCAGGCGAAACTGTCAACCTTGCAACAATTAATTCAGATTCAAGATACGGTATATTGTCAAAATCTGGTTCAGATGCAAAGAAAATGTTTACAGATAAAGTTGTACCCATTTCAGTCAATTACCCGTTTTTCTTTAAACCCATACAAGATGGTATGGATCGACCAAAAACAGAGCTTGCTTACAGAGTACCAGCTTCTAAATTTACAAGAAGAAAGTTAGATAACAATTCGGCCGTTGAATCATTAGCTGGACTTGATACTACTATAGATTGGAAAAATACTGGAGACAATGCTTATGATGGGGAAAAACTAAAATTACTTGTTCACGATGAATCTGGTAAATGGGAAAGACCGAATAATATACTTAATAACTGGAGGGTTACAAAAACAACTCTTAGGTTAGGATCAAGGGTCATTGGAAAATGTATGATGGGCTCTACTTCGAATTCATTAGATAAAGGAGGTGGTAACTTTAAAAAATTATATGACAGTTCGAATGTTACAAAAAGAAACGCCAACGGACAGACTCGTTCAGGACTCTATTCTTTGTTCATACCTATGGAATGGAACTACGAGGGATTCATTGATTCTTATGGATTACCTGTATTCAACACTCCACAAGAGGAAACAGTTGGGCCGTATGGGGACGTTATAGACGTCGGAGTAATAGAGCATTGGAATAATGAGGCAGATGGATTAAAAGGCGACCAGGATGCTTTAAATGAATACTACAGACAATTCCCGCGTACAGAAGAGCACGCATTTAGGGATGAAACTAAAAATAGTATATTTAATTTAGTTAAAATATACGAACAAATAGATTATAACGAAGATTTAGGCAACAGCGGAGTTGTTACTCGAGGTTCTTTCCACTGGGAACATGGTGTTAAAGATACAAAAGTAATGTTTTCTCCAAACCCAAACGGTAGATTTAATATTACTTGGACGCCACCTCATCAATTACAAAATAGACAAATTATTAAGAATGGCATTAAGTGGCCGGGATTAGAACACGTTGGTGCTTTTGGTTGTGATAGTTATGATATTTCAGGAACAGTAGATGGAAGAGGATCTAAAGGTGCTTTGCATGGGTTAACTAAATTTAGTATGGAAGATGCTCCACCTAGTACGTTCTTTTTAGAATACGTAGCAAGACCTCAGACAGCTGAAATATTTTTTGAAGATGTTTTAATGGCTCTTGTATTTTATGGAATGCCAATACTTTGTGAAAATAATAAACCAAGACTTTTATATTATCTTAAAAGAAGGGGCTATAGAGGGTATTCAATGAACAGACCCGATAAGCTTTGGAATAAACTATCAGTTACAGAAAAAGAAGTTGGAGGCATACCTAATTCAAGTGAGGATATTAAACAAGCGCATGCCGCCGCTATTGAAACATATATATCTAAATATGTAGGAATAAAAGAAGATGGGGAATATGGAAACATGTATTTTAATGAAACATTACAGGACTGGGCAAAGTTCGATATAAATAACAGAACGAAATTTGATGCAGCGATTAGCTCAGGATTGGCAGTTATGGCATGTCACAAAGATCTTTACCGACCTACAAACAAATTACAAAGACCCTCTCTAAATTTAAGCTTTGCTAGATATAAGCAAGAAGGATCTTTATCAAAAATAATAAAATAGTAATATGGCTATAAACGCAATAAATAGTTTTTTCCCTAGTCAGGTCGCAAGTGATTCTGAAAAGATGTCGTTAGACTATGGCTTAAGAGTTGGAAGAGCTATTCAAAATGAATGGTTTTCAAGCAATTCAGGTGTAACTCGTTTTAGAAGCAACCAAAATACATTTCATAATTTAAGATTATACGCTAGAGGCGAGCAGCCAATACAAAAGTATAAAGATGAATTATCAATAAATGGTGATCTAAGTTATTTAAATTTAGATTGGAAACCTGTTCCTATATTATCTAAGTTTGTAGATATAGTAGTTAATGGTGTATCAGACAGAGTATTTGATTTAAGCGCTTACTCGCAAGATCCATATGGTGTTAGTAAAAGAACTGCATATATGGAATCTATTATTAGAGATTTACAAACAGCAGAATTAAACCAATTTGCTCAACAACAATTTGGAATTAATTTATTTGAAAATGCTCCCGATAAATTACCAGAAGATGAAGAAGAGTTGGATTTACACATGCAACTTAGTTACAAGCAAGGTATAGAAATTGCAGAAGAAGAAGCAATAAGTATAATGTTTGATGACAATAGATTTGATCTTACTAAAAAACGTTGCTATTATGATTTAGCAACAATAGGTATTGGAGCAGTAAAAAATAATTTTACAGAAACAGAAGGAGTTACAGTAGAATACGTAGATCCTGCTTATTTCGTTTGGTCTTATACAGAAGATCCTTATTTTCAAGATATATACTATTGTGGTGAAGTTAAGTTTGTTCCAATCAATGAACTTAAAAAACAATTCCCTAATTTAACAGAAGAGGAATTACAAAAGATACAATCTCAAGGTTCACAAAATTTTGGAGTATATGATAGTACAGTAAACAATCAATACAGTAATACTAGAGATAGCAATATAATACAAATATTATATTTTAACTTTAAAACTTATATGAACGAAGTTTATAAGGTTAAAGAAACTGCCACAGGAGCTACAAAAGTTATAGCTAGAGATGATTCTTTTGATCCACCTATATCGGAAATGGAAGAGGCTTATGGTAAAATGTCAAGATCTTTAGAGGTTTTATACGAAGGGGTAATGGTTTTAGGCACAGATATTATGCTTAAATGGGAAATGGCACCTAATATGATGCGTCCTAAAAGTGATGAAACTAAAGTAAAGATGAATTACGCTGTTACTGCACCTAGAATGTATAAAGGGCGTATTGAATCGTTAGTAAGTAAATGTACTGGATTTGCAGACATGATTCAGTTAACACATTTAAAATTACAACAAGTATTACAAAGAATGATACCAGATGGAGTGTATTTAGACGCTGACGGTATTAATGAAGTTGATTTAGGTAATGGTACAAATTACAATCCGCAAGAAGCTTTAAATATGTTTTTCCAAACAGGTTCTATTATAGGTAGATCCTTTACTCAGGAAGGCGATATGAATCCAGGCAAAGTACCTATACAAGAAGTGCCTACTGGAAGCGGTGGTCAAAAATTGCAAACGTTAATATCTACTTACAATTATTATTTACAAATGATAAGAGATGTAACTGGATTAAATGAAGCAAGAGATGGTAGTATGCCAGATGCTAGAGCTTTAGTAGGCATTCAAAAAATGGCGGCAGCCAATAGTAATACTGCTACAAGACATATATTAGATTCTGGATTATTTTTGAAAAGGGAAACAGCTGAGTGTTTATCGCTTAGGATATCTGATATACTAGAATATCACCCAGCTAAAGAAGCTTTTATACAAAAGATAGGAGGATTTAATGTAGCTATTTTAGATGAATTAAAAGATCTTCATCTACATGATTTTGGTATTTACTTAGAATTAACCCCAGATGAAGAAGAGAAGCAGCTATTAGAAAACAATATTCAGGTTGCTTTGCAAGCGGGATTAATTGAATTGTCAGATGCAATAGATATTAGAGAAGTTAAAAATTTAAAATTAGCTAATGCTTTATTGAAAGTAAGACAAAAGAAAACAAGAGAAAGAAAACAACAAGAGCAACAAGCAAATATTCAGGCTCAAGCCGATGCGAATGCACAAGCACAACAAGTAGCTGCACAAGCTGAGGTACAAAAAGATCAAGCTTTATTTCAAACAAAAGCCCAATTAGAACAACTTAAAGGACAACTTGAAAACCAAAGAATAGGTGTAGAAGTTAATGCTAAAAAAGAATTAATGGCTTTGGAGTTTCAATACAACATGCAATTAAAAGGTATGGAAGTAGAAAAAAACCAATTAAGAGAAAAAGAAATAGAAGATCGAAAAGACGAAAGAACTAGAATACAAGGAACTCAGCAATCAGAAATGATAACGCAGAGAAAAAATGATTCCCCTCCAACGAATTTCGAATCCGGTGGAAACGATATAATCGGCGGTGGGTTTGGCTTAGGAGCATTCGAACCTAGGTAATAATAAAAGAGTACACTAATTTTATAATATTTTATCATGGAAACAACAAAACAAGAAGGTAGTTTTAAAATAAAAAAGACTATCAAACAAAAACAAAAAGAAGCTGAAGCAGCGAAGGGTGCTCCAGTGGAAGTTAAAGAACAAACAGGGCCAGCAACTTTAGCAGATGATGGCACAATAAAAGTTGATTTAAGTAAAAAACCAGAAGAAAATGCCGATACAAAGCAAGAAGCAGCAGACGTGGTTACAGATAAACAACCCGAGCCTGTACAAAAAGTGGAAGAAGAAGTACCACAACAACCAGAGCCCGTTCAAACTGAGCAACCCGTTGCAGAAGAATCTATATTAGAGGAAGTAACCGAAGAGGATATTAAAGAAATTGCGCAAGAGGTTAAAGAGGATGTAGTAGAAGCTATAGAAGAGGCTAAAGAAACTGGTAAACCATTACCTGACAACATTCAAAAGGTAGTAAACTTTATTGAAGAAACAGGTGGTAGTCTAGAAGACTATGTTAAATTAAACACTGATTACGATTCGTTGAATGAAAATCAGTTATTATCAGAATACTATCAAACATCGAAACCTCATTTAGATAGAGAAGAAATTGATTTCCTTATGGAAGACAAATTTGCTTTTAATGAGGAAGACGATGACGAGAGAGATATAAGAAAAAAGAAAATTGCAAGAAAAGAAGAACTTGCAGATGCAAAAAAATATTTAGATAATTTAAAATCTCAATATTACGCAGAAATAAAAGGTGGTAGTAATTTATTACCTGAACAGAAAAAAGCGGTAGATTTTTTTAATCGCTATACAAAAGAAAATGAAGAAGCTGTTAAGGCAAGTGATAAGCAGGCTAAAACATTCTTAAATAAAACGGATCAAGTTTTCAATGACAATTTCAAAGGTTTTGATTATAATGTCGGAGACAAGAAATACCGTTTTAAAGTGAAGGATGCTAATAAAGTCAAAGACAACCAAAGCGACATTAATAATTTTATTAAGAAGTTCTTAAATGAAGATAATACAATGTCAGATGCTAAAGGTTATCACAAAAGCTTATTTACTGCTATGAATGCAGATAACGTAGCACAACATTTTTATGAGCAAGGCAAAGCTGATGCTCTTAAAGATAGTATATCCAAAAGCAAAAACGTTAAAATGGGGGCGAGAAGTGTCCATGAAGATGTTAAATCGCCAGCTGGGTGGAGTGTTAAATCTGTAGATTCAGGAGCAGCTGATTCGAAATTACGAATTAAAACTTTTAAACACACTAAATAATTTATTATTATGGCAGCACCAGGATTTGCGCAAGCGCCAGCTACATTAGCTAACCTTGCACACTTAACTCCAAGACCCGTAAAAGGATTGTTCGGCGACAATTATTTGTCAATGGCTGACTTGGATTTTACACAACAATTTTTACCCGAAGTTTATGAGAAAGAAGTAGAGAGATACGGTAACCGTACTATCACTGGTTTCTTAAGAATGGTTGGAGCAGAGATGCCTATGGCATCAGACCGAGTAGTTTGGTCAGAACAAGGAAGACTACATATTGCATACGATAACGTTTCATCTAACGACCCAGCAGCAGGAGCAGCTCAAATAATTAGTTTGCCTTCTCCACAGCCAGCAGGATCAGCACAAGCAGGACAAGCACCACTTTTAGGGGCAGGTCAAACTATTGTTATATCTGGAGGTTCAGGAAATGTAAACGGTAACGTTGTAAACAAAGCATATATTAAATCAGTAGACGGTATCGCAGGTGGACTGCAATCTTATACTATTGAAGTATATGACACTGACGACAAACAGTTAGATCCATTATTAAAGGATATGACCGGAGCGGCAGGGGCTAACCCACTGGGTAGCTTATTTGTATTTGGATCTGAATACCAAAAAGGATCACCAGAAGGTGGAGTATCAGTAGATGCTTCTTTCACGACTTTTAATAACAAGCCAATCATCCTTAGAGATAAGTATGAAGTAAACGGTTCTGACGTAGCTCAGATCGGTTGGGTTGAAGTTACTACAGAGATCGGAACAGGTGGATACTTATGGTACCTAAAATCTGAGCACGAATCTAGAATTAGATTTGAAGATTACTTAGAAATGAGTATGGTAGAAGCAACTGAATCTGCAGCTGAAAGAGGCGTAGCAGGAGCAGCACAGATGACGAATGCCGCTGGTAACAACATTACTGGTATGCAAGGTTTATTCGCTACATTAGAAGAAAGAGGTTTAGTATTTAACGATCCTGACTTTGATTCTACAGTAGCTGGACAAACTGGTATAGAGCAATTTGATTCTATTCTACAAGAACTAGACAAGCAGGGAGCTATTGAAGAAAACATGTTATTCTTAGACAGAGGTACATCTCTATCTATTGACAATATGCTAGCTCAACAAAATTCTTACGGAGCAGGTGGTACATCTTACGGTGTATTCGAAAACTCAGAAGAAATGGCGTTGAACTTAGGATTCTCTGGTTTCAGAAGAGGGGCTTATGACTTTTACAAAACTGACTGGAAATATTTGAATGACTCTACAACTAGAGGGCTTATTTCAGATATTAAAGGTGTGTTAGTACCAGCAGGAACTTCTACAGTTTACGATCAACAATTAGGTCAGAATATTTCAAGACCATTCCTACACATCAGATACAGAGCTTCTGAAGCTGATGACAGAAGAATGAAATCTTGGATCACTGGATCTGTTGGTGGTAACTATACAAGTAACGCGGATACAATGACTGTTAACTTCTTATCGGAGAGAACAATGTGTACGCAAGCTGCTAACAACTTTGTATTGTTAAAAGCAACAGCTTAGTATTTTTATTGTAATGATTACCCTCGTTGAATTGACGGGGGTGGTTATTACTTTTTTATCAATTATTTAATTATATTATATCATGGCGAAAGCAAAAAAAGAAGGAGTCAAAACGACACCTGACGGATGGGAAATCCGAAGTAGATTATATGAATTAACTAGAGGAAAAGCTCCTTTAGTATTTACAGTCCCAACAGCTCACTCTAAAAGAAAATCATTATTATGGTTTGATGAAGATAAAGGCTATAACAGGGAATTAAGATATGCTACAAATCAAAGATCGGTATTTGTAGACGAACAAGATGGCCACGCAACTATGGGTCGTATTGTATTTAGAAATGGAACTTTAACTGTTCCAGAACATGAAGTTACTTTGCAAAAGTTTTTATCATTATATCATCCTTATTTAAAGTCAAAAATTTATGAGGAATATAAACCAAAACAAATAGCCAGTAATCATGTTGCTTATATTGAATTAGAACTTGAAGCTTTAAATTTAGCTCAAAGTTTAGATGCTAATGAGCTAGAAGCTATACTAAGAACAGAACAAGGAAAAGAAGTAACAACATTATCTTCATCTGAATTAAAAAGAGATGGGCTAATATTTGCTAGAAGAAATCCTAATTTGTTTTTACAATTAGCTGGTGATGAAAACACTCACTTAAGAAGCTTTGGAGCAAAAGCAGTTGAAAATAAAATATTACATCTTTCAGCAGATCAAAGAACGTTTACGTACGGAGAGGATAAAAGAAAAGTAATGACTGTTCCTTTTGATGAGCATCCATATACAGCATTAGCTGCATTCCTTAAAACGGATGATGGTATGGAAGTTTACAAAGCAATTGAAAAAAGACTTAAATAAGTCACCTTATAGTAATAGGCTACTGTATTGGTGGCCTATTATTATAATAACAAAATATAAATTATGGCTGTAAGCGTAGATACTGTTTATCAAAGAGTATTAGCAATACTTAATAAAGAACAACGAGGATATGTTACACCTCAGGAATTTAATCTGTTTGCTAATCAAGCGCAATTAGATATATTCGAACAATACTTTTATGATATTAATCAATTTGGAAGATTGCCAGGTAACGATACGGAATTTTCTGACATGCTTAACATACTTAATGAAAAAATAAATATATTTGAGGCTAATGCAGCAATGACATATGATGCCCAAAACTATTGGCAAACCCCAGCTAATTTATACAGATTGGGTACAATAGTATACAAAAACACAACCAATGGATTTACTTTAAATCCTTCCGCTGTAACTAATATAGAAACCTTTATAGAAGCAGAGCGAATTAACTTCAATGAATTTTTGTATATAAATCAATCGGAATATACTAAGCCCAAAAACACTAGGCCCATCTTTGTTGCTAGCGATGCTGGTTATAAAGTCTATGGAGATACCGAGTTAACTACAGATGTAACGTGTAATTATATAAAAGAACCCTCTAAGGTTGCTTGGGGATACCAAATGGTATTCGGAGAAGCTTTATATGATTCAACAACAGCAGTTGATTTTGAGCTACACGAATCTGAAGAAACTGAATTAGTTACTAAAATATTAGCATTTGCAGGTCTATCTATTAAAGACATAGGTATGTATCAAATAGCAAATCAAATGGAGCAACAAACCGTACAACAAGAAAAATCATAATACATGGGATTAATAAATCAAACACAGGAAGAATACTACTTAGGCCCAGATGGTATATGGAACAGTAATGATGAAAATTACGGTGATTATCAATTTGTAAGTATTCAAGACATAATAAATAATTTTGTTATTATGTATGTTGGGGCTGACAAACTTATATCTAAAGTTAAAAGAACTGATATTGCATATTGGGCACAGCAAGCTATACAAGAATTTAGCTTTGATGTTTTGCCACAAGATAAATCTATTGAGGTAGAAGTGCCTCCTGGATTATATACTATATTGCCGCAGGATTATGTTAATTACACAAAGTTATCATGGACAGATGAACGAGGTATTGAAAGGATAGTATATAGAACAGATTTATCAAGCAACCCAACACCATATATACAAGACAGCGAATACGACTATACATTTGACAATTCCGGTGATATACCTTTAGCAAACGAATCTACAACTTTAGGAAGATGGAATGCTAATAGCAGATCGCCTATGCTTGGAGCTACAGGTAATTGGAATTCTTTTATTGAAAATCCAGACTTAATGGCTTTATATGCTTATGGCGGAAGATATGGTATTCAACCAGAATTAGCGCAAGCTAATGGAACATTTTATATAGATCATACAAAAGGAATGATTAGATGGAGTTCTAACTTAAGAGGTAGACTAGTTGTTGTAAAATATATAAGTGATGGCTTAGGAGAAGAAGGAGAAATGAATGTTCATAAATTTGCATACGATGCAATTATGAAATTTATTGCATATTCTATTTTGTCTACTAGAGCTAATACTCAAGAGTATCTAGTGGCTAGATTTAAAAAAGATATGTTTGCCGCTAAAAGAAATGCTAAAATTAGATTATCAGAACTTAAAAATGATTTGATAGTCCAAGTAATGAGAAACCAATCCAAGTGGATTAAAAGCTAATTATATATGCCAGAGCTGAATCATAATTTTACCAGTGGAAAAATGAACAAAGACCTTGATGAAAGGTTGGTTCCCAATGGTGAATATAGAGATGCTTTAAATTTAGAAGTTGCTTCTTCTGACGATTCACAAGTAGGAGCATTTCAAAATATAAAAGGAAACATTGAAAAAGCATTCGCTAGTTTTAATCCTAGTACGAAGCAAAGAACCGTATGGGATCCTAATGTTTATTTAGATGAATTAACTAATGTTATTTGTATTGGGTCTATAACAGATTCTAATACCAATAAAATATACTGGTTTATTAATTCAACAGAGGCTGATATAATAGCTTCTTACGATTCGATTACACAAGTAACTTTTCCATTAATAGTAGACAAACAAAATGTTTTTAATTTTAATTCAAAGTATTTAATTACTGGAGTTAATATTATTGAAGGTATGTTAATGTGGACTGACAATCTTAACGAGCCAAAAAAAATATACATACCAGATTGGGAGCAATCAACTACAAACTTCATTACTCATTCACAAATTTACGGTAGAGATTTTATAGAATCAGACGTTACTACAATTAAAAAATATCCTCTACAACCTCCAACAATTCAAGCATACACGACTTCAGAGTTAGATTTAAATGGTGACCCTGCTGAAACGGATACTCAAACATTGTATTCTTTTGTTGAGCAGATACCAGGGGCTCCAGCTGGAACTTTTGCACCTATGAACCCAGAAAGCGGTCCGCAAACTTTAACTTGGATAGGTAATAACTTACCTTTTTATAGAGTTGGGCAAATACTTTTAATTACTGATTCAAGTAATGACCCTCTAGATACAGATGCGGTTATAAGAGTTAGTATAGATAGTGTTATTGGGACTGGCTCGGCAAATCAAGCGGGAGCTGTTGTAACTATATTATCTATAGGCGCGAACGGAACAGGCGCGATTAATTTAGATCTTTTATTATTTGACGTAGCTTTAGAACAAGAATCTCCATTTTTTGAATTTAGATTTGCAAGATTTGGATATAGATATAAGTATAAAAACAATGAAGTATCTGCTTATTCAGCATTTAGTAATCCTGCTTTTATACCAGGTGCTTTTGATTATCAGCCTAAACAAGGCTATAATCTTGGTATGGTTAATAATATAAGACAACTAGAAATATCTAATTTTATACCAGCTGATATTCCACCTGATGTTGTGTCTGTAGATATATTATACAAAGCTACTAATAATGGTAATGTATATATTGTGGACACGTTTAAGCCGACTGATTCGGAATGGAATTTAAATACTTTTAATATACAATCAGAAATAATTACTTCTGTAGTGGCTAGTAATCAATTATTAAGACCTTATGACAATGTCCCACGATGGGCTAAAGCTCAAGAGGTAACAGCTAATAGATTAATATACGCAAATTACACACAAAACTTTAACATGTTAAATGCTCAATCCGAGCCTTTACAAGTTAATATAGATGTAGGAGAAATAGCTCAAACTATACTTTCTGAAAACTCTGAAGGGGAAATAGTTGGGGTTGGATTTGATGGCAAAGCTGTTTTTACTTCTGTAAAATCTCTTAGAACTTATCAAATTGGAGTTGCTTATCAGGACCAATACGGAAGAACAACACCTGTTTTTACTGGTAAAGAAGCTTCAGTAGTTATTGATAAAAGCGAAGCACAATTTTCAAATAGTCTATTCGCACAAATACAAAGTCCAATACCTTTCTTTGATCAAAATAAACAATTTTCAACGTTTAAATATTATGTAAAAGAAACTAGCCAGGAATATTATAATTTAGCTTTAGATCGTTTTTACAATGCTGAGGACGGTAATATATGGCTTTCGTTTCCATCATCCGAAAGAAACAAAGTTGATGAAGAAACATTTATTATTCTTAAAAAAGAGCATGACAACAGCGATCCTGTTACAGAAGAAGCTAGATACAAAATTATAGCTATTGAAAATGAAGCACCACAATATTTAAAAGAAGTAAAATTATCAAAGGGGCAAGCTGATGGAGACTGGCCAAATATCGGAGGTTTTCCAATAGAGGGAACTAATGAAATATGGTTTGATGATGAAGGCGAATTTGATGAAATATTTGGCGATAACACTAGAAGTACATCTGGTCAAGTAATGAGAGTTATTGCGGGGGGATCAAGAAGTAATTACTATAAAATATCTACGTTTGCAAAAATAACAGCTGGTAATCTAGTTAGAATTGTATCAGCGGAAACTTTTGGGCCGGATATGAATTTTACATCGACAGAACCTTATGGATATGCCAATAAAGTTGCGGGATTAAAATTAGAAATTGCAGATGTAGAAACAGAAAATAAAGCAGAATTTACAGGTAGATTTTTTGTTAAAGTAAATCAAGATACTTTATTAGAAGAAAAAATATTAGCGTCTAATCAATCAGCATCTTATGTGCGAAAAGCATTAGGATATTGTTATTATTTGGATGGCGGATTTAGCAGCACTGGTTTTTGGAGAAACACTTGGCCTCGATTAGATGCTCAAGGTAGTGGTGAAAGATTATTTATATCCTCAATAACAACTGATTGCGGAAATGCAAATGGAGCCGATGGTACTGCTCAAGCTGGAAAAATATTTATTGGTTACGCAACTGGGTATGGAGCGGGGAGAAGTCAAGGTATTAAAGACTCTAATCCTGCATTATTAGAGCAATTAAATGACTCAGGCACACTATTTAGATTTATTGACGCAGGTAATGGAAAAACAGATCCTGATGGAACTGTATACCGAGTTACTAATTCTCGAGAAAATAAAGCCACTACTTATGATTGTACCGACAATACTGGCTTGTTCAACCCTGCGGCAATTTGGGATCGATGGGAAGATTACTATAATCAATATACTTATTGGGAATTAGATATAGTACCTATTGAACAAGGCCTTTTTGGTTTGCAATGGGATCCAATTACAGATACTGGTAAAATTGATGAGTGGAACGGCAACAATCCTTCTAATAGTAATGCTTTTATTGGTTTGGAATTTATTAGTTTAGCTGGAGATGATGATAGTTTTAGTTCAAACAATCCTGCTATATTTGAAACAGAACCAAAGGAGGCAACTGAATTAGACATATACTATGAAGTACCGGGTAATTATACCATGGCAGAACATGGTGTACAACATACATTAGATTGGTTTAATTGTTATTCGTTTGGAAATGGAGTTGAGTCTGACAGAATTAGAGATGATTTCAACGCGCCTACAATTGACAATGGTGTTAAAGCTAGTGCCGTTTTAGACGAACCTTATGAACAAGAAACAAGAGGTGGGGGTTTAATATTTTCACAAATATTTAATTCTATATCAGGTCTTAATGGATTTAATCAATTTATACAAGCAGAGAGCATAACAAAAGATGTAAATCCTGAATATGGCTCAATACAAAAACTCTTCGCTAGAGACACCGATTTGGTGACCTTATGCGAGAATAAGTCAATGAAAATATTAGCCAAGAAAGATGCTCTATTCAATGCTGACGGCTCTTCTAACGTTACATCTAACAAGGCTGTATTAGGTCAAACTATAACTTACAAAGGTGAATATGGAATTTCAAAAAATCCAGAGTCTTTTGCTGAGTATGGATTTAGAATGTATTTTACTGATGCAAATAGGGGTACGGTATTAAGACTATCAGCCGATGGATTAACTCCTATATCTGATTATGGAATGCACGCTTTTTTCCAAGACAATTTACCTATCAATTCAAAAATAATTGGAAGCTGGGATGCTGACAGAAGAGATTATAATGTAACTTTAAATTCTTTAACACCTTATTGGCAACAAACTTTAGGTGCTGGTAAAACAGATAGATTAAATCCAGCCACGGATTGTGATGCTTTTGTAAATGAATATCCTACAATCTCAACTACTATATCATTTAAAGATGACGTAAACGGTTGGACAAGTAGAAAAACATATATACCAGAGTCTGGACAATTTTTAAATAATAAATATTATACATTTAAGATAGGTAAAATTTGGGAACACAATTCAAATCCATTAAGAAATACGTTTTATAATGTAGGACCGTCTGATGTTAACCTAGGGGTTTATTACGAAAGTTCGTTTGCTGTTATTTTTAATGACATGCCTAGTGTGGTAAAAGAATTCCATACTGTTAATTACGCTGGTACTGATTCTAAAGAATATATATATAAAATTGGAGCAAGCACACAAACATATTCATTAGCTCAAATTCAAGCGCAACAATTAGTACCTACATCGTTTTCAACAACAAAAGGATGGTATACTAATTCGCTTGTAACTAATTTGCAAGAAGGAGAAGTAAAAGAATTTATAAACAAAGAAGGTAAAAAGTTTAATTATATAAAAGGTTTAGCAACATTTTTTGTAGACAATTGTGATACTAATGTTAATTCAGAAGAATTTAATGTTCAAGGAATAGGTAGAGCTAAGAAAATCACTGGAGATACTGAAGTAACTAAATTTGATGTAATAACTTCCTTAGACCCAAACTGCTTTACATTAAAAGATCCTCCAATTTTATCTAATCAAAACTTTGAAACTGTTGAAGATACTGTTGGTACTTTCCAACTTGCAGAAAGCAATCCAGCATGCGGATCAGGTTTTGTTTATGAATTAATTTCAGATGCAACAACAGGAGGTGCATTAGTTTTAAATGCTAATGGTAGCTTTACGTTTACTCCTGTATTAAATTACAATGGAAGCGCAGGATCCTTTACAGTAAGATTATGTTGCGATGGATTATGTAGCGATTCCGCTACTGTAAGTTTAAATGTTATACCTGTAGCAGAAGGTCCAATTTTTACAACAGCAGCTCCAACACCAACTGGATTAGGAGAAGGTGATTGTTTTACATATAACCCTATTGGTTTATCTGATCCAGATCATCCAAGCTCAAGTTTAGTTATACAAACTCCAGTGCCAAGTTTACCAAGTTGGATGGCACAACCACAACCATTAAATGACGGTTCAGATAATTGGTATATTGCTAATAGTTGTATTCCTGTAGGAACACCCGCTTCAGCTATTGATTTTACAATGACTGTAATAGATCCCGACGGAAATACTGGAACGCAAAGAATAGAGGGCGACACGGTAGTGGCAGCGTTACTTGATTTGCAATTTGTTATTACGTCTAGGCCTCAGCAAGTTCAAAGATCTTGGATAGATAATTCTGTTAGCCCTGCGGTTACAACGCAATTAGCAGCCACAACTGGCACAACACATAATTGTAATCGTGGAACCTATTTAATTAAAGGAAATACAACAGACATTGGTAGAGCTTATGTAGGTAATAGCGGGGGAATTACTTATAGTTCAAGCGCATTATTTGATACCTTTACCGTGGATGCAAGTGGATTTGCCACTAGCCCTACTGGAGATGTTAATGGAAATACAGTTCCTTCAGCAGTATCTCAAGGGGTCAGCAGTACTCTTTTAACTACCGCGACAGCACCTAATCAGCCTTACATAAATGTAAATGATTCATTTGGCAGTATAGATAGATATAATTTACTTACAATTGATGGAGCAACTGCCCAAAATATAGTAGATAACAGTAGTGGACCTAATCCAGAGGAGGTGTCGTTTGGTATTTTTGCAGATACTTATACGGCAGGCGGTGTTTTACAAACACATTCTGATTCAGTATCATTACAGATTTTTTTAAATGCAGTAGAAATATATAGCGGTGCAGCAGTTAACGCTTCTGCAGTAACTATTAATGTTTTAACAGGAAACATAGTCCCATGATAAGTATAGATAATTTTACAGTAACTGTAGTTAGTTTCCCGGTAATAGCTGGAGTCAATTGGGCAAATGACAATCCAACAGCTTTGCTTTTATTAGTGCCCAATCAAGGATATCAGATTACAGCATCAGACTTTAGTCCTACATTGCCTTTACCTAACAATGTGGCCTCTGTTGTTTTTACTCAGAATGGAACTAATATAGATTGCACAGTTACTTATATTGATCCTAGCATTATGCCATCGCAAGATGTTTTAATAGATATATGTTCACAAGGATTTTCAAGACCTATAGATTCAATTACTATAAATGGTACTATAGATGCTAATGGTATTACAGGATCTGCGACAGTGCCTGTATATACAGAATTACCTTATAGCGGATCTGGCGCTTTTGATGAAACAAATCAAGTAGCTAATGTGGTTATAGCTGCGCAAACGGGATACTTTTTTCCAGTTGCGCCATCAGCAGCACTTACTATAGGGGATGCTTCAGATTATACTATAAGCTATACCAATATTCTCGATGCCAACGGAAATATAATACAAACGAATATACTTGTTAACTACACATATCCCATAGCTAATGTAACCGGCGATGTTATAACACTATTTGCTGACGGCCAAGAAATATACAATCCAAAAATAGAAATTGTAGGATATTCTATAAATCAAACAGCGTTGGGAGCTGGAGCTAGTAGTAGACAAATTAATATTATAGGTGTACAAGGAGCGGCTTGGGATTTAAATGTTTCTAACGAAGCTGGAGTTTCTATTTTCGCATCTGCTGGAGTTATTGATAGCACAGGAGTTGAAACATTTTCTGTATCTTTTCCAGCTTCTGCTGTAAATACATTTTATACATTAGTATTAACAGGTAATTTATCTTCTAGTTTTTGTACAACATTTCCGTATTCTCCCTGCTCTACTGGTCAACCTTCTGTTTGGACGATAGATCAATTTGTAGAACAATCAATAGGTTTTGGCTTAACTAGTACATCAGGTGCGGTAACAGTAGGGCCTATAGATGTTAACGCATACACATTTGGCACAGGACCCGGACTGGTAACATATACTGTAACAGCTACAAGCACTGCAGATTTTATATTCGATCTTCCTATAACAACTTTTAGTTGGCCAATAGAATCACCCCCATACCCGCCAGCTTCGGTTTTACTTATTAATTCTTCTAATACAGTAGTAGATAATGCAGCAACACCTAGTACGTTAACAATTACTGTAGTAGCTCAAATTGATTTTGTTGGAACTCAAAGTTTTAATTCTATAGTAAATTTAGATAATTTTATACAAGAAACTTACCAACCAATAGCTTTAAATTATTCAGTAACGGATGCTGTAACAGCATGTTGCAATCCCACACCCGTTAATGCTTTTATACAAATAGGGGAAACATTTGCGAATGCAGTCGCAATATTAGATTCAACAGGTAATCCCGCTGCGGATGGATTTTACACACAATAAAAAAACAATATGCCAGATTATAGACAACAAACAACAGGAACATTAGGAACAAGCACTGCATGCGCGTCATGCTACACCGCTATACAATTATTCTATTCAAATATAGATGCAAATGATGTATGCTGCGTTCAATCAACAGCTGCTACATATTACTTAGCGCCAGGCGTTGCAAATTTTACAGCAGCCACTACTATATATAGTGACGATATAGGAACTGTAGCTAGTGACGGATTTTATAGAGAATAATCATGGCAGGTAATTATAGACAGTTACAATTAGGAACATTAGGAACAAGCACTGCATGTCCAACCTGTGGAACCGGTTCGTATAGAACAGTAGACTGTAGCTCAGGAACAATACGCTTTGTGAGTAAAACCAATGGATGGAATGGATCAAATGCTAGTCTTTTGGCTTATACTTATGTAACAAACGATGTAGTGTGGGTTAAAGATGGTGCATCAGCAGCAATTTTTTGTGCTGACGTTGTTGGAAGTGTTTCAGACCCCGCAGGTCCTTTTAAGATAGACGAAGCTGCTAATAGTGGAACAGGACCTTACGCTAGTTGCGGAGTTTGTTCAATACCTTAATAAATAATAATATACATGGATTCGATAACTTTAACATTTCCACAACCCTTAAACGTCTCGGTACAAATAGGAGATACAGTATACTATACTAATGATATTAACGGGGATACTATTGTAGAAATTGGAATTGTTACTGCAATAGATATTTCAAGTATAACGGCAAACATATTACCTTCTACAATAAGACCTACCTTAACTAGTTTTATACTATTTAGTAAAACAGCTAATGTAAATACTAATGGTTTAAAAGGTTATTTTGCTGAAATGCAATTTAAAAATGATTCAGAATCGTACGCAGAACTATTCGCAGTGGGTAGTGAAATTGTTGAAAGTAGCAAATAATGCGTAATAATAAACTTATAAAAACACTATAATTATGGCAATACCAATGTTGGGAGCTGTTCAAGGTTTAGCTGGAATTGCTGGCGGCCTTATGGGCGGCGGAAAAAGAAAAAGAGAACAAGCAGAAGCTCAAAGAGAACACGATAGAATGAAAGCTAGAATGGAAGGCGCAGACACTTCTAATCTATATAAAAATCAGGAAAACGTTTACGAAGATCTTACTGTAAATACACAAGCGGCAGATATGCAAAATCAAGCAAATCAAGCGAGCTTGTCAAATACTATGGGCGGCTTACAATCATCAGCCGGAGGTAGTGGAATTGCAGCATTAGCGCAATCATTAGCAGGATCTCAAGCACAAATGAATCAATCTGCATCAGCGGATATCGCTAAGCAGGAAGCTGGTAACCAAGCAGCCGAAAGACAAATGGCTGGAAACTTACAATCACAGGAAATTCAAGGAGAGTACGGTGCAAGAGCAGCTGAAAAAGATAAAGTAGATACAATGCTAGGTATGTCTCAACAAAGATTGTCCGCGGCTAATCAAGCTCAAGCAGCTGCAAAATCATCTATAATGGGTGGCGTTACAGGTATGATTGGTTCAGTATTACCTAACATTAGTTCACTAAAAGAAATGGGTGGTGGAGAAAGCGCAGGATTTATTGGTAACATGATGGGCGGCGGTTCATAAAATTTAATACTATGGCAAATAATCAATTAATAAAAGGAGCGGCCGATGTATATGGGAGCCAGGCTGGTGGACTAATGGAGCAAGCTGCTGTTCAGCAAGGTGCTCAACAAGGCATGAGCTTGGCTAGTAAAATATTATTAAAGCAGCAAAACAAAAGGGCAGCAGCTAATCAACATTACCAGCAGCAAGTTAATAGCTATATGGGTAATTTAAAAACTGATGTAGATTTTACTGGCTTTTCTGCGAGCGAAACCGCTACTATGCGTAATTTCTTAATGGCAGAACGTAGTAAGTATACTGAAGCGGCTAAAATGGCTGGTAAGTATTCTGATACAACTGATCCAAATTACTTAATGTATGTAGATCAAATGCAAAATGTAAACAATAGTTTTACAAACTTAGCTAAACAATTGGAAGCTTATAAAACAGGTAAAGCGGAGTATGCTAAAAACCAAATGAACAGCGAGGTTTCTTTAGGTACTGATCCATCTGTAACAAGAGAAAACAATACTATATATGGATTTATAGATAATGATGGAGATGGTGAAAACGATAATAGCCCAGATGATTATATACAAAGTTTTTACATAGGACAAGGGGGTACCTTAAAATTTTCAACAGAAAATGGGGAGGTTGCATACAACAATGTAAAAAGCGTAGATTTTAAAGATTACACACTTGCTAATGAAATTTTAGTAAATAACGAAAACGTTTATAAGAGTGGCCAAAAAATGAATCAAATTGAGGAAGATCAATATGTATTAAATCTGCAACAAAAATTACAGAATCCAAAAGCATTAAAATCTTTAGTATTTGATTTTGGCGCATCAGGAATAAGACTAGAGGGTATAGCTGATCAATGGTCGAATGATGCGGAATCAGGCCCAGTAGATTTAGATATGTATCGAAGCATGGTAATCGAACAACTTGTAACAGCACGAAAAGAAGTCGCTTTAAAAGGATACACAGAAAAACAAAGAAAAAGTAATTCTGGTGGTGGAGCAGCACCTAAAGCTATACAAACATTTAATAGAGATTTTGCTTCATTAGAAGATACAGCTTGGGCATCTAATCCTAATGGTTATGCGGTTCGAACAGCTGGCGGTGGTAAAATTGTTTTTAATAGAAGACCAGGGACGGGTCCAGATGCAAACAAAAGATACTTAACTATAAAAAGAGGTGATGCACAGGAAGTTATAATATTCCCAGATCAAGCTAAAGAGGAATTTGGAATTATATACGAGCCTGTTGATTTTGTGGATGTAAATGAATTTAGTGAAGATTAAAGAATAAAATATAATATTATGCCAAACAAAAAATATAAAGTTGTTATCAATGGCGTTGAAAAAGAATTCAATGTTACCGATAGTAAATACGATGCTTTTATTACAAAATATCCTTCCGCGATTTTAGTGGAGGATTTTCAAATAGATCCTGCAAGTGCGGAGACAAATGCAGGGTCCCAAAACAATACGGTCTCCAATTCGGAAAATTCTTCTTCGGTATTAGCAAGTGAAATTGCAGGTGATGAAGCTATAAATGATCCAGCCTATCCTGTAGAACAACAAGTAGAAGACGCAGAGAAAAAAAGACGAGATAATGAATGGTTTAATTTTGCAGAAGATACAGAAGATTATCTGATTGATAATAAAGAAATTATATCTGACGTTGGGAAGGTTATGGAAAAATTGCCTGGGATGGGTACATCAAATCCTTGGATTTTAGGCAAAGCTTTGTCTTGGCTAGGAAGTTATTTAGATGATGAAGAACAAATAGATGAAGAAAGCGGGTACAATGCTGAGAAATTTCTGCTTAATAATGATTATAATGAAGAAGCTGATTTAGACGATCAAATAGACACTTATAAAACTAGAAAAGATTTAAAAGTAGATGCTACTCAACAAAATAAGTATTACAATCCGAATAACGAAACAACTTTTGTAGGGCAACATTATAGTCTTGAAGGATTGAATGAAGCTTATATAGACTCAAATGACTTTGAAGGTTATATGAGAAGAAAAGGTTTCGATAAACAATATCAAGAAAATATAGACAACGGTCTATATGGTAATAATCCAGATGGCTATAGCATAGCTGAGCTACAAACAGATTTAGATTTTATTCCATGGAAGCCGGATATATTTAGACCTGAAATGTCTGTAGCTCAAGATGATTCAGGGTACTTTAACAATGATGGTTCAGTTATATCTAAAGGCGAACTACAAAGACAAAAAGATTTAAAAAATTGGTACAACGAATATAAAAATAAAGTTGACGAAAGAGGTATAGATAAACAGGCTATTAAATATATAGAAGATAACAAAGAAGAATTTGAAGGTTTAGCTTTAATCGAAGCTAAAAATCTTGCTATAAATACTCTTAATGAAAAAGGGGAGTTGTATGCTTCTCACGATAGTAAAAAAGCTGATGCTTGGGTACAAGAAAATTTACCAGCAGTAGCAGCTGTAGAGAAAGCAAATAAACAAGAGCTAGTTGATTATTACTCTAAAATTAAAGCTAGAACAAAAGCCGTACAAGAAGGTTCGGTTTTAGGCACTCTTGGATTTGATGAAGACGGAATTATTAGAAGCAATTGGGATCCAACAAATAAAGTAATAGCAGATGCTGCTGAGGATTATGGAATTAATATTTTTAATACTATAGTTGGTATACCAGGTGGTGCTTGGCATGGTGTAGAAGATTTAACTTGGTGGGTTGATTCGGCTTTTGAAAGCGACGCTGAAAGTATAATGCAAAGGAGAATGATGGATGAGGATAGATTTAATCCTTCAGAAGTAATGAGCTATACTTATACAGGTGCTGGAAAACAAATTGAATTAGACGGTATTAATTACATAGTTAACGATGATGGTATTTATGATATAACAAATAATTTAAATATTACAGCAGTCGTAAGCCCTGAAGAGGCACAAGCAATAATAGCTAAAGCTGAAGCAGAAGGCGTTGAAACAGATCCATTAGGCGATATGAGTGGTCGTGGATTTGCTAATCAGCTTGGCCCTGTATTAGGAGATTTAACACTTCAAATAGTGGGACCTAAGGGACTTGGGTATATTGTTAAAGGAGTTAAAGGAACGGCAAGAGGACTTTCAGCAGTAGCTAAAGCTAATGGATTTAAAAGCGTTGCTCAATTTAACAAGTATTTAAAATATCAAAAAACTGGTAAATTTGTTGGCGGAAGACAATATACTAAAAATCAAGCCGCATTAACTAAAGCGGTTATTGCTGGTAAGCAAGTTACTTCTCCACTTATTAATTTAATAAAAAAAGTTCCTATAAAAAAAGACTTAGCTAATGTAATTGCATTTCAAGGATTATATGGAGGATCAAATGGTTACAAAAGTGTAATGCAAGCTGGCATAGAACAAGGCTTAAATAATGATGAAATTACCGCATTAGCTACTCAGGCTCAATTTCAAATGAGTGCGCTGTATATGATAACGGGCCCTATAGCTCCAAGATTAAAAGCTTTAAAAGCAATAGACGATTTCTTTTTAGCTAACAATATATTTGGTAATGCTATTAAATATGCTAGATCAGCTTCTCCAAATAATATAGTTAAAGGATTTAATAAATCTTTAAAAGCTGGTATACAAAAATACCTAGGAAGTAATACCGCTGCTACATTATTAGCTATAGCTAAAGAAGGTAGTAAAGAAGTTGTTCAAGAAAACATACAACAATTAGGGGAAATTAAATTAGTCAATCAATCGACTAATACTACATCGGGTAGAGATTTAATGACTACAGATTATGACTTAAAAGACTTTGCTACAACATCTTTATTATCGTTTGCGGCTGGTGGACTTATGGGTGGAGGCGCAAGGTTGTCAAGTAACAGAGGTGTCAATGCACAAAATCAATTTGCGAACTTGTACACTTTGGCTCAGATGGATCCAGATAAAGTTAAAAAGACTTTTCAATCTATGGTAAGTGCTGAAACTATAACTCAGCTAGAAATGGACGAACAAATTGATGCTATAAATAATTTTAATAAAGGCTCAGGAAATTTAGCTGGTTTTTATTATACTAAAGGTATGGCTAATGAAGCTTTGCCGGCAATTGCTCTTAATGCTAAAATTAAAAAATTAGTAGACGCACTTAAAGATGCAACCCCAGGCGCTAAACCCGCTATTAAAGCAGAGCTTGATGAAGCTATTGCGGAACAAGTTAAAAATACTGCTGCTGATAAAATTAAATGGAATAATTTAAAAGATGTTAAAAAAATATCTGGTCAAATAGATCAAGAAATTGATAAGATAAAAAATATAGTAGGTGACAACGTTAAATCTTTTAATACTGGAGAAGAGCTTGTGGCTTATTTAACAGAAAAATTTAAAGGAAATCAAGCTGCTATTGACGAAGCACTACTAGGAATACAAACAAATGGATTTTTTGATGTTGATGGTGAAATTATAATTAATAAAGAAGCGGCTATACTTAATAAAACTGTTAGCACTTCGTCTCATGAATTACTACATGCTATAATTAAATCCAAAGAAGGTACTCCCGAATTTGCCAAAATGATTACAGAATTTAAAGAGATTCTTAAAGGCGAAACAATGGTTAACGGTGATAATGCTTTTGAATTTTTACAAAATAAATTACGTGGTAATTATAAAGCAATAGCAGATGCTCAAGGTATAAGTGTTGATCAATATTTAGAAGAAAATTCTAGCGAATGGTTAACAGGATTATCTGATTTAATTGTTGATGGAGAAATTAAATTTGATGATGCGCCACAATCTTTTTGGAAAAATCTTTTAGATATTGTTGTTAATTTCTTTGGCATTACTAAAGCAGACGGAACAACACAAGAAAGTTTAAACACTGAATTCAAAACAGGTAGACAAGCATTTGATTTTCTTAAAAATTATAACAAAGTATTAGCTGATCCTAACGAAGAGAATAAAAAAATATTACAAAAAGCTGCAAAGAAAGGTATTGCCGCACAAAAGAAAAACAGTGGTAGAACTTTTCAAACAACACAAAAATCTACTGAAAAAGATTTAAATAATATAGATGATATTATTAAAGACCAAGGGCTTGCTGCTTTAAAGACTGCAGCAAATCAAAGAATAATAGGTAACAATATATATTCTATGGCATTTGTTATTGTAAATAACAGATATAACGGTTTAAGTAAATCTAAAAAAGAATCCCTGGCTGCAGAGATGGTTGCTAGACTATATTTAGCACAGGAAAATACTAAATTTGATGGTAGAGGTACTCTATATGGCTTTTTAAACGGTAGGTTAACATTAAGATTAGCTGATGAGGTTAGAGAAAACTATGATAAAATATTTAAAGATAGTGATTATAACCAATTTGATACACTAGAAAATAACCTAAACATTATAGCTGATGATGATATTGAATCAGCAGACACAAGCCAAAGAAATACTAACACTTTAACAACTACAGGAGTAGTTAATACAGAAACAGAGCTTAGTATTGATAAAAAGCTAGTAAGAATAGTTAGAGTTTTAAAAACACCATATGATACTAAAGTATCGTTAAATGTTTCAAAAAAGTTTCCACTAATTGTTGAATTAAAAAAAGAATTTGGTAAAGCTTTAGACATTGATATGAAAAAGCTGATGGGTGGTAAGGCTAATAACAGCTATAAGAATTGGCTGGTAAAAAATAGAATACCATTACTTAAAAATTTAGCAACCGATTATTTAATAAATTCTTATCCAGAAGGTATTCAAAAATCTGTAGGCGGAAAATTTAGCACAGATGGAAAAACTTTTATACCTAACTTTGTAGACTTTAATGTTTGGGAAAATTCAAAAGTTGATAGAGAAAAAACTAGTACAGAAAATAAAGGCTCTACAAGTGGTAATCAAATAATACGTAAACATCCGAACATTGAGAATGTTATTGATGAAGATTTGTTTTTATCTAAACAAATTATTCTTAATAGTGATGGAACTACACAATCTTTAATAAGAGGAAGAAAAGAATCTATAGCTAAAGCAACAGCAGAAGCTTATGGATTTCAAAAGCTTAATGCAGAATTAAATAAAGATAATAGTGAGATTAAAGATGCTTTAATAAATAACCAAGAAAATTTAAATGCTTTAGAGATTGCAAGCAATTTAGTTGTTTTAGAATCTCAAATAGAAAATGGTACCCGTAATTATCAAGCTGGTATGGATTTGCAAGCTTTAATGAAAGAGGGAATAAGCATTGGGCTTTCAACAGCTATTAATGGCGCTTATGGTGATGCTTTCGTAGATTGGTATAGTGATATTACAGCTGAACAAAAAGTTTATTGGGATGAAAATTTTAACAACTTAGTTAACCCTGGCATAAAAGCATTTAAGGATAATATGCGTGTTGCTTTAGATCAAGACGGAGTTAACCCTGATATTAAAAAACAATTTGAAGAATACTTAAAAAACAATACTTCTAAAAATAATGAAGTTGCCATGCAAGAATTAATGGATTTTTCAATTGCGTTAATGAAATCATTAGACATTAAATTGTTTAGCGGTAAGGGTATAACTAGATTTATAGGGGGTATGTTTGGGCAGCATCACAGATACTTAGGTACAACCAAAGGAACTGCAGGTTATGAAATAAATCAATTTATAAAAAACATTGCCAGCCAAGAAGGTATTGTATTTGAAGATAGTATGTTTAGTATAGACATGGCTAGTGTTCAATTTATAAAAGGTAATCAAGGTATACTAAAACAAATATCTAATATCAAAGCTAAGGGCTGGAAATTTGATGAAAAAGGATTACCAGTTGAAACAACAGTAAGAAGCGAAATGAGCCGTGATGCTAAAATAGCGGCGATTGAAAACAAATTAGGAACAAGAATATCTAATATCAGCACAAGTAATTTACAATTACAAAGTTACATGATGCTGAAAGTCACAGAGCTAATAAGTAAAAACCCTGAATTAGCTCCGGGTATGTTTAGATGGTTTGAAATGCAAAGCAATGTTCAAAATCATCCAAGAGGTTTAACTTCTTTAGATGGTACTTATATAAGTAAATTTCCTCAGAATGAATATAGCGATATTAATAATTACGAAGTAAACAAAGAACATCCTTTATATAAAATAGCATTAGCTGAGGTTGATGCAATGACTACGCTAGATGATCAGATAGATAAGATAATAGAAAACAAAGCTAAGCAAAAAAATCCTGAAACAATAAGCAGAGAACAAGCTAAAAATATTATTATAGCTAAGTTGCTTCAAGATAAAGGCGAGCATACTTTTGCGTCTGCTTCTCAAATGGCCGTATTCGCCGAAGCTGCTGTTGAATACTCTTCTATAATTTCAAATAGCGTAGCCGCTGAAACAAATTCTACATTAACAAGTATTAAAGTTAAATTTGATAATTTAGCTGGTATGTTTGGTCAAACAAGTTTGCCTAAAATACTGAGTGATATAATGGATAATAATATCGGAGCAGTAAATCAAAGCAGGCAATTAAGATATTTAAGTTTAGATCAAAACTTTATAGATGAAATTTATAATTTTGAAGGTCCTGGTTTAAATGCAGAAATTGATGCAATGGTGAGTGCTTTAATAGATGGTATTGATATAAAAGATTTTGTTTCAAAACAAGAAATGCAAAAAGCATTAGAGAAAGGGAGAAGAAACTTTCAAGTATCTAAAGGTATTAGTGTATATGATTTTGATGACACACTGGCTTTTAGTAAAAGCAAAATAATTGTTACAACACCAGATGGAAAAGTTAAAGAAATCACTCCAGCTCAGTTTGCAGCACAAGATGAAACTCTTACAGCTCAAGGTGCTAAGTTTAATTTTGAACAATTCAATCAAGTAGTACAAGGAACAGCCGGGCCATTAGTGCCTAGACTACAAAAAGCTATTACTAAGTTTGGAAATAAAAGTATATTTGTATTAACAGCAAGACCTCAAGCATCAGCGCCAGCTATATATAAATTCTTAAAAGGATTAGGTGTTGCGATACCTTTAAAAAATATTATAGGATTAGAAAACGGAAGCCCAGCGGCAAAAGCAGGGTGGATGGTAAACAAAGTTGCTGATGGCTATAATGATTTTTACTTTGTAGATGATGCAATGAAAAATGTTAAAGCTGTAGCAGATGTATTAGATGTGTTTGATGTAAAAGGTAAAGTACAACAAGCTAGACAATTTCAAGCAGCTAATCTAGACATGGAGTTTAACCAAATGATGGAAAGACAATCAGGTACAAAAGCTGAAGCTAGGTATTCTGATATTGTTGCTGGAAAGTTAGGCAAAAACAAAGGAAGGTATAAGTTTTTTTTACCATCATCTGCTGATGATCTTAGAGGATTAACTTCTTATACTTTTTCTGGTAAAGGAGCTCAAGGTAACTTAGATCAAAAATGGTGGGAAGAAAATGTTGTTGATCCATATGTTTCTGGTATTAATGCTTACGAGCAAGCTCAACTTAATATTAAGAATCAATATGGTAAAATATTAAAATCATTCGGTGGTAAAACATTTAGAAGAAGATTAGGTAAAACAATTCCAAATTCTCCGTTTACATATGACGAAGCAATCCGTGTTCACATATGGACAAAGCAAGGTAAAACCGTTCCTGGCCTTTCTGATAGAGATCTTAAGTTTTTAAATGATGCTGTAAATAAAGATACAGAACTTTCCGCTTTTGCAGATACGGTAGTAGCTATCACATTTGATGGCGACTGGCCATCTCCAACAAATTCTTGGAATGCTGGTAATTTACTTTCTGATTTACACGATTTATCAAAAGTAACACGTACACAATATTTACAAGATTGGAATCAAAATATAGATATAATTTTTAGTAAAGCAAATTTAAATAAAATTGAAGCTATACATGGTACAAGACATCGAGAAGCTTTAGAAGATATAATAAGAAGAATGAAGTCTGGTAGTAACAGACCGAGTGGAGGGAATAGAATAACGAACAAATGGCACAATTGGGTTAATAATTCTATTGGTACTATAATGTTCTTTAACAGAAGATCTGCAATAATGCAGACTTTATCTAGTGTTAACTTTATTAATTGGAGTGACAACAACCCATTAAAAGCTGGTTTAGCATTAGCTAATGTAAATCAATTTGCTAAAGATTTTATATTCTTATTTAATTCAGATAAGCTTAAAGCTAGAAGAGGTGGATTAAAAGGAGATTTACAAGAGCAAGAAATTGCAGCAGCTGCTAAAGGCGGGGCTAAAAATTTAATAGCTTATTTACTTAAAATAGGATACACACCTACGCAAATGGCAGATAGTTTTGCTATTGCTTCTGGTGGTGCTACATTTTTTAGAAACAGAACAAACACATACATTAAACAAGGAATGTCTAAAGCCGATGCTGAATTAAAAGCTTTTCAAGATTTTTCTAAAATATCTGATGAAACTCAGCAATCAGGAGATCCAATGCTTATATCACAACAACAATCAAATTGGGTTGGTAGATTAGTATTAGCATTCCAGAATACTCCAATGCAGTACACAAGGCTAATGAAAAAAGCTGCACAAGATATTAAAAATGGTAGAGGAGATTTAAAAACAAATTTATCTAAAATTATATATTATGGAGCAGTACAGAATTTTATATTTGCTGCGTTGTCGAATGCTTTATTTGCTTTAATACCTGGATTTGATGATGATGAAGCTGATGAGGAGGATTTTGCAAAGAAGGAAGAAAGAATTATACATAGTATGATTGATACTATTATGAGAGGTTCTGGTATATATGGAGCAGTTGCTTCAACTCTTAAGAATGCGATAAGAAGATATAATTACGAAGAGGATAAAGGATATATGGCAGATCATACATATACTCTGATAGAGTTAGCTAATGTAATGCCGGCAATAGGTTCTAAGTTTAGAAAATTGTATAATGCTCAGCAAACAAAAAAATTCAATAAAGATGTAATAGCAGAATATCCTTGGGCTGTAACAGTAGATGGCAAGGTTAATATAAGTCCTACTTATAGTGTAATAGGAAATACCACGTCTGCATTATTCAATCTTCCTTTAGATAGAGTTGTATTGGAAGTTACTGCTGTAGCGGAAATGTTGGATTCTAGAAATTCAGCTTATCAAAGAATTGCATTAGCATTAGGATGGAGAGCATGGGATGTTCAAGCTCCTCAAGAAGAATTTGATGTTATTAAAAGCAATAAAAAATCACAAAAGAGCACTGGATCTAGATCAAAGAATAAAAAATTATTACAAGATTTAGAATTTGGTATTACACCAGCTCAATATAAAAAATATATAAACGAAACCAAAGGGCAGAGTCAGTCGAAAAAAATTAAATACCTAAAAAAGTTATGAGAAATTTTATTTTATTATTAGCAGTATTGTTATTATCAGGATGTGCTTCATTTCAAATAAGCACTTTAAACCATGATCCGATTTACACCGTTGAAGGATCTGATGTTGAAGTAAAAGTAATTAACAATCAATTTCAATTAGATAGACTTCTTAGAAAAGATTTTAGATTTAGATGGGATTTTGCTCAATATGCAATGAATCAACCATATAGCTGGTACATGTCAAACAGATACTTTAACCGCTGGAGACCTTATAATACATTTGATATTTATTGGAATAGTACTCAATACTGGACAAACTGGGCATTCAATTACCCATTCCAATCTAGTTTTAGTAATTGGGGTTATTCAGAATACAATCAAAGTTGGTATAATGGACCTTGGTATAATCAAGGTTACAACGTAATATGGAATCAAAGCAGAAGAGATAATATAGCTTATCATAGCGGTAGGAGAAGTTCTAATAATATAAAAAACAATATTGTAGTTAGTAATACTAATAGAAAAAGAGTGGTGGTTAATAACACTAAAATTGATGTATTAGCTGAAAAAATTAGAAACAAATTGCCTAATAAAAATATTAGAGTTTATAACAATCCTAACAATCTTAATATAAACAATAGCAAACCAAGGGTTTATGTTAGGCCTAGTGATAATAGTAAGCCGAGAGTTTATGTTAGACCTAGTAATAATAATGTAAATAGAGTTGTTACAAATAGATCCAGTGCAAATATTAAAACTAGAATTAAAGAATAAAAAAAGTATATGCAAAATAAAAAAGTTGGGCTAGACATTGACGGTGATGGCAAGCCAGATTTAAACTTAGATTTAAAAACAGTTATTCTTATCATAGGTGGATTAATATCTTTAATAATGACGTATACTACTCTTGAAAGGCAAATAGAAATAAACAAAGCAGACATTATAATTGCTAAGGAATTGCCTCCACAAACTTCTCATGATCTTATAGATCAAAAGATGTTATTTTTAGAGGGACATATTATTAAGATGCAAAAAGAACTAGATGAATTAGAAGATAAAGTTTATAAACGATGAAAATGAAATACTTCACACACGAAGAATTTGATTCGCCTGATATACAAGGCAGCGGCCAATTAATGGACGAAAAAATATTGTCTATGATCGATAAGGCTAGGGATATGTTTGCTAAGCCTATAAAAGTAAATAGTGGGTATCGTACTGAAAAGCACAATACAAAAATAGGGGGAGTAAAAAATTCTTCACATTTAACAGGTTTGGCTATTGATATTTCTTGTAATAATTCTTTAGATAGATTTCAATTAATAATGATATTGATGGCCGTAGGCTTTAATCGTATAGGTATTGCGTCAAGCTTTATCCATATAGATATAGACTTAAGCAAATCTGCTAATGTAATGTGGACATATTAAAAAAAGGGATACCGTTTCCAGTACCCCTCTTTCCCAACTAACTAACTAACTAACTAACTATCCATCGCATGCTACACAATTTTCATCCATTGCTGTAGCTGCAATATCTCCACGAAGAACACTTTCTGTTCTCGTATAATATAAAGTTTTTACACCTCTTTTCCATGCTTCCATGTGTATCTTATTAATCCATTTCGGAGTAGCCACACTAGGGAACGCTAAATTTAAACTAACTGATTGATCTATGTATTGCTGACGTAAACCGGCTTGGTTAACTAATTCAAGCTGGTTGATTTCTTTAAACGTTTTAAAGACATCCTTAGCAGATACATCATGCATCATACGTATAGCATCGAGTTCTTCGATATCTTGCACGGATCCTCCGTCGGCCAAGATTTTATTCCATATTTCTACAGTATTAATTTTATGCTTTTTAAGAAGCTTAACTAACGTCGGGTTTTTCCTAATGAAAGTCCCCTTCGCACTCTGCTCTGTAAATACATTTGCAGCCCACGGCTCAATACCTGGCGACACATTTCCACTAAGCTTGCTGTTGCTAACAGTAGGTGCAATAGCACGAAGATGAGTATTCCGCATACCAGTACCGGCACACCATAAAGGCTCACCATAAATCTTTGCAAGATCCATGCTAGCCTGTTCAGACTCGATTTTAATTTGAGAGAAAATTCTTCTTGTTTCAAACTGCGATAGTAACCCTTCAAAAGGTAACCCTTTTTCTTGTAGGTAGGTATGCCATCCCAATACTCCCAACCCAAGCGCACGGCCTTTCTCTGCCGATCTAATTGAGTTCTCAAATCCAATTTTGCCTTTAGCTTTTTGTATAAAGTCTTCAAGGACTCCATCAAGAAACCATATACTGTCATATATAATGCTCGTGTTTTTCCATTCATCGTATTTTGCTAAATTTAAACTTGACAAGCAACACACAAAACTGTGTGACTCATCTGTATGTAATGTTATTTCAGAACATATGTTTGTCATATGAACTTTTAATCCATTGTCTTTGTATGCTTTTGGATTGTTTTTGTTAACGTTTCCTTTAAACATAATATAAGGTTCTCCAGTTGCTTTTCGCTTTCTAAGTAGTTTACTCCACTTATTTCTAGCTCCTGCATCTCCTTGTTCAAGCTTACGCATAAACTTGTCACCAACAATTGCGCACTGATGTATGTTAAGTGACTGTCTGTTGACATCTCCTTTGGGCTCCCTAATATCGAGCCATTCTTCAAAATCATCGTGCTCAATGTTAATATTAACGGAAGCAGCACCTCTTCTGACTGATCCTTGATTTGTTGCAAGTATTGTGCTGTCGTATATCTTGCAAAAAGGCACGACTCCGTCTGATGTTCCATTTCCTGTAATTTTAGCGCCAGCGGGTCTGATTTGATTAATACCAATGCCAACTCCGCCGCCGTGCTTCGCGAGCAACATCATTTCTAAATTTTTCTTTCCAATATCATGGATACTATCTGCAACATCTATTCCAAAGCAACTAATAGGCAATCCTCGATCTGAGCCTGTATTAGACAACACAGGGGAAGCTAAACACAGCCAACCATTCCATATATATTCAAAAAACTTTTCAGTCAATTCTGGCTTGTATAAACGCCTCGCTACAGTTGAAGCTACTCTCATATAAGCGTCTCTTGGAGTTTCATCAAATATTAAATATCCACCCGATATAGTTTTTTTATAAACTTCGGTATCTCCCCAGCTTGGGTAATCAATACCTTTCTTCCATTCTTTATTCCACATATTATTTTATAAGGTGCGTAAACCACGCTATTAAACCGTTAATATTTAACGCTACTAAATTCCATTGTTTTCTTGAAGATGTTTGAATTATAACACATAAGAATCCCATTATATATAAAGCAGGTTCTATTGTCCACTGTGCAGCTATAAGAAAGCCAGCTCCCATATAACCAATTCTTGATGCAAACTTTTGGTAAGACGTTAGCTTATTAGTATATCTTAATAGCTTTAACAATCTATATCTCCATCTTCTTTTCCTATTCATAATCCTTTATATCAATTTTGTATTTTGAATCAAATCCTTTTTCATCAATCATTTTATGGCATTCTTTTGTATTCCATATATTCCATTTTTTTTGATCAAGATGTGGTTTATGTTTTTTTATTCTAGCAAACAAATCATCAACTCTACAGAACCAAGGTCGATCTTCATATATTTTACATGACATATCGTCATCTAAATTTATACAACCACCATCTCCTCGATCCGGCATAAGACCTTTGTCTACTGCCATAAAACAACAAGCTCCACATCCTGAGCATAAAAATTTATTTATCATCCATTTCTTTTTCAACCATATCAGCTACTTTTTTAACAGCTTCTTCTTCTCTCTTGGCATCATCCTCTGCTTTTAAAGTATCTATTGCTTCTTGATAGCCTGGCATTTTTTTTATTGTTTGTAGCATACCAGAACATACTTGTCTAATAACTTCCATGTCTTGCATACAATTGTGCAAACCCTGGGCTAACTTGCCCATGTCATGCTTCATGTTTAATAACGTTTGTTCTTTCATTTTAAATCTTCTTCTATTTCTTTTTCTGTTATTTTTATATCAAATCCATTACCAAATGTTTTCGAAGTCTTCCCCTTCATTCGCCTTCGAGTAATCAGTCGGCCTAATTGCGAAGAAATCAGTATGAGTAACGCCCCCGGTAAGGTGATAGAACCAATCAAGATTGCTCGCTGCCTTCTTGTCATATTCGAAATTTTCTTTATACCCGATTTCAATAAGTTTTTCATTTAATCTTTTCTTTATAAATTGTTTTAAATCATAGGCTTTCAAATTTTCTATATCGCCCATTTCAAACATCTTATCTATATAATTCATTTCTGCATCGTGCATTGCTTGTGCTGCATCAACGATATCTAAACGACAAGAGTCTAATAATTTGGGATCTTCTTCACACATATGCTTGAATAATTTACATCCCATTTTTGAATGCAAAGATTCATCTCTTACACTCCACTTCATTTGTTGCCCTACTCCCTTGAGGAGATTTCGCATTTGAAAACTATACAGGACAGCAAAAGCAGAATACAAACTAACACCTTCAGCGAAGGCGCTAAATATTGCAAGGCTTCTCGCAATTCCTGCGGTGTCACTTCCATCATAACTAACTAAATTATCAAAGCGTTCCATTGTTGCCTTATCTTGGAGAAATGCTTCAAAGTTCTCAAGGCCTAACGTTTCATTTAAATAACTATATGCAACTGCGTGGATTGTTTCTTGTGATCCAAACATCATAGCCATTTGTTGTATTTCGTGTTTAGGAAACCAGCCAACAACTTTTTGTGTCCAGTAATCTGACACAGCACATTCAGTTTGTGCAAAACCTAATAGTATATTACCTACTAGATTTTTTTCTTCTGGTGTTAACTTTTCGTTCCAGTCTTTAATATCACTTTGCATAGAGATTTCTGTATGTAACCAAAATGCTTGTGCTTGTTTTAACCAACCCTCTGTGTAGTACTCAGGATATTCAAATGGTTTGTACGCGATGCGCTCATCAAAAAGTCCCATTTAATTATCTACTTCTAAAGCTATATCTACAAAAGGTAAATACAAAACATGTGTAGAGAACCCGTCTTCGTTATAAGTTCTCATTCCTAATAAAACTCCTGGATAAAATCCTAAGGATATTGACCAGTTTTTTTCTTTATTTTTATCCATATATTTTTATGTTATATCTGTCTTGTATTTCTACTAAATCTTTATATTTCACTTTGCCTCTTACGTCCCAACTCCATTTCCACCACTTATCTATTTGACGTTCAGCATATTTTTGTCTAGCTAAGTTTTTCGCCTGGCCAGGATAAGGCTTACTGTCTCGTCGCATTCTTTTTGATTTTGTGGTTTATATAATGTTACATTAGGAAATTGTTCTACAATTAATCTTTTAAACAACTTCCATCGCATTGGGAAAGATTCATTTGCTCGGCCTTTGGTTTCAATTATAAAATCATCACCAATAAAATCTGGTGTATACTTAATAGGTAATATTCTTTTTTCACCTCTATTTTTATAATCTCCTTTACCGTTAGATTGTCTTTCAAAAACTTCATTATCAAAATGAAATCCATTTAATAAAACAAACGTTTCCCCTTCGTATTTAGCTTTTATTTTTGCATTCTTTAGAGCAACATACATATGCTTCTCAAGTCCAGATGCAAATTTGATCCCGTCATAAGTAACTTTTTTACTTACAACAGGACCTCTTTTCTTTTTATAGAATTTCTTCCTCATTGACTTCAATGTTTTTAAGCATGGCTTCTTGCATATCTTCAGTATGAACAACTTTAGCTTTTTGTAAATACAATACAGCATCCATTAATTCTTCCTGTAAATGATTAAGCCAAGCAAACATCTCAGATGGATCTTTGTCTAATGTTATTCCATATTTCTTATATCCCACGTCAGATCTGTCAACAAACTTGTCAACAACAGACTTTACTATTGGATCTCTAAATTTATATTTTGCCATATTAATTATCTTTTACAAATGTTCCGTTAATCATTTTACCTGTTCTCGCTGCTATAACTTTATAAGCTTCATCAATACAATATTCTATATTGTATCCTTCTAAGTGAGCTAAGTTCGTAAGCACTACTACAATATCGCCTATTGCGTCTACAATCTCAGGCTTATCATCTTGTAATAAAGCTTTAGCTAGTTCGCCACATTCTTCTTGTAATTTAACATATTGTGTATGTGAATTACCTTCGCTATATAATCCTCTTGTTGCTGCCCAGTTTCTTATAAGATCAAATCTTTCAGAAGTATCTGTGACTTCATTGTCTGCCATCATAAGCAGCATATCTACATCAGGATTATCTTTAGGGTTGTAAAACGCTTCGTAAAAAGCTTTGTTGTATACATAGCTTCTAGTGTCGTCATACATTGATTCTCTAACATTAGCCATTATCCAAGGAATTGTTTTCATTGTTAATTCAAACTCCCATCCTTGTGGTGTTTTCCATTTTAATCCTATGCTATCCATAAGATTACCTTTCAGTTTATTAACTGGACATGGAAATGTACTAGTCTGTGGTGTTGGGTTTACTTTCATTTTTTTAAATAAATTTTTATATAATTTTCTATCTACTTTGTAGCCATAAGACTGTTGAAGTTCTATCTCCTTTGTGGATATCAAATCGATATCATCACTCGTAAATAAAACTTCGTATTCGTCTGGAGAAAAACCTTGTTGCTCCGTAACCCTTTTATTAAGATTACGCGTAACTCCGATTTTTTGACCAGGAATGTGATAAATGTTGTACATATTGTTTGTTATTTGCCAACGCTTAGCTCTGCTTTAATAGCAGGTAAAGGTTTGTAATTAATTAATTTGATTTCAAAAGCATCAGGTATATTTAATCCGCCTAGTAGATTATCGCTTAGCCCTCTTTCTAGTTTAATAGTTGGTTTAGCTGCCACTCCAGGTCTATCTAAATATTCTATAGCTTGATCTTTATGATTGTTATACAAATGGCAATCGCCAAGCTGTCCTATAAGCTTTCTAGGCTTGTATCCTGAGCCTTTAGCAAGCATCTCTAGTAGTAAGCCATACATTGCAATATCGTACGGCAGGCCAAGAAATACATCAGCTGAACGTTGTTGCCAAGCTAAATCCATAAAGCCATCATTTATGTAAACTTGAAAGCCATAATGGCATGGTGGTAAAACCATTTCCGGTATTTCAGCCGGGTTCCAAGCTGACACGTACAGCCTACGAC
>Ga0114915_1000082_pt1 | contig 45668 bp, 42 predicted proteins | sample MalvirAntarct_55_FD_87288 | JGI IMG/M metagenome (GOLD analysis project Ga0114915, IMG submission 87288) | Marine viral communities from the Global Malaspina Expedition - Malaspina viral metaG Antarct_55 | ecosystem: Environmental > Aquatic > Marine > Oceanic | place: South Georgia Island...
CTGCGAATGGCTTGGCAGAGATTGGTTTTTTGCGACAGGCAGAATTTGCATTCTCGGCATTCGGGTGTGTACAGAGGAATCACGTGATCGCCTTTGCGCAATGACTTCACGCCAGGGCCAACATCAACCACGATACCTGCGCCTTCGTGACCCAAGATGGAGGGGAAAATACCTTCAGGATCAGCGCCACTGAGCGTGTAGTAGTCGGTATGGCAGATACCTGTGGCTTTGATTTCGACTAGCACTTCACCAGCTTTCGGCCCAGCCAAATCCACGGTTTCGATAGTCAGCGGTTGGCCTGCTTTCCAGGCGACAGCGGCGCGAGTTTTCATAAGGCTGTGCTCATTGCAAAAGATGGCCTAGACCATAGCAAGTGTCGGTCTGAGCGTCACTCATGCAGACTACGATTGAGGCGAAAAAGTGATACAAAAAAAGCGAGAGCCCCTCTATGGCGACTCTCGCTAAATTATCTCACGCTGGGCATCGTCAATATGCTCAACGGTTCATAGCGGCTTATGGCAGGGCGGGTACGCCAGTAGGCAGTCCCAAATCTGGTAAGCCGGTGGGTAAGCCGGCACCATTGCCAGAAAGTAACGCTTGGATATTGCTTGCCAAAGTTTGTAAATCGGCTGCGCTTGGCAGTTTTGGTGGCAGGCTTAGGCTAGGTGGTGTGCCAGCAATCGGGTAGTCGAGTGCGATTAGGCTATTACCATTAACACGCTCAGTGCCGAGCAAGTACTCGCCAACTGGCACGTCGTAATAGAACGTGGCTGGTGCTGACTTTAGTGCCGTTGCGGCACTCGGAATGCCTGCCGGCAAGCTTGGAGCGCTTGGTAGTTGATCTAAGCCAGGTACGCGGTCAAGTCCGGGGATTTGCGAGGTTAGACTTGATAGCTGGGCCGTTTGCAATTGCGAGCCCACATTATCGATAGCGCGGCCCAACGTTTCTGTGCCGAGATTATGCCAACGAACGGCCATGATGTTGATTTTGCCAGTTTTCACGGTATTAACTGCATAGCCTGCGGTCATGCCCAGACGCGAGTCTAGTTGCAGTAAGTTAGTGAAGTCTTGGCCGTTTAGTGAACCATTAGTTTGGAATGGGAGTGGCAATGGCAGCGGATTGCTGTTGTTGCCAATGACAGGTTCAACACGACGGATATTCAGCGGGCCAATCGGCAGCACATTAAGCACAGGTGCTAATAGTTGACTCGCAGCGGAGTCAACCGCACCACCACGGGTCACTTGCACGCCGTAGGAGTTAACTTTTGGCGCCTGCGTCGACAAGTCAGCTAAGCCCACATCTAGCGGTAATGGCAATGGTAGTTTGCTGGTCAGGCCTGATAAACCTGGAATGCTAGCCAAGGGGCTTGCTGCAGTGGCTTCTCGTGGTTTTTGGTCATTGAGGGTGCCGAGGGCATCATAAGCGACTTGGAAAATATCCATCGCCGTGGCGCGTGTAGGGAACTGTCCGGCATTGAGTGGATAGGCAAAAGTGTAGCTAGCGTTGGTGGCCAACACTTTGTCTTGCACATTTTCAGTGGTAGTTGTGATTTTTAGATCGCGGCAGCGACCAAAAAGCACCGCATTACAGACGCCGGTCAGTTTCACTTCGATCGATAGCGGCGCTTGAATGACGATAGTGTCATTGACTGTATGTTGGTCTAGCGCAGTCGCAATCACAGCATCTACATTGGTGGTATTTGTGATAGTAAATGACTGGCCTTTCGATACACCACTAGTCACGAAGGGGACGATGACGGTGCCTTCAGTCGCTGTGTTGTTGGTGGTTTTTACATAGTTAGTCAGGCTGCGCACATTGTGCGGCAAAATCCATGGACCAAGGTCGGGTACAGCATAAGTCGCAACTAAATAAGCCACTGTGGTGCCAAGGCCATAGGCATTAAATAGGTCGTTGAGCGATGGTTGACTGCCGCTAGCAAGAGGGATGGGCAGGTTGCTTGCACCGGGTAAGCTATCGAGTCCAGGCAGTGCATCTAAGCCAGGAATTCCATTAGGTAGGCCGTTTGGCAAGCTCGGTGCTGCGCCAGCGCTGGTCAGCGAGCCGACTAAGAAGCTGATTAAGTCTTGTGCCATCGCGGCCATTTCTGGTGTTTGCTCGCCTGATGGACTCAGGTTGCCAAAGTTGCCAAGAAACTTGGACAGCTCTAGTGACAAGGGTGCGGGTAAGTCGCGGCCCATGGTGAGCGCAGTTAGGGCGGCAGCAGCTTGTGTTGGGTCTAGTAGTGATGGGCCTGCGAGCGGGTTATTGTCACCAAGGTTAGCGAATGCATCGGCACCGGGCAGGCTGGGATTATTCGGTGTTGGTGCAGCGTTCGCGAATGCGCCGAACGGTGATTGAGCGAAAACATTTTGCAATGAGCCTAGAGCGCTATCGAGCGGGTTCGTGAGCTGTGACGGTAGAGGAATAGGTAGCGATGACAAACTAAACGCAGCCCATGAGGCACTTGCTGTCAGAGCGAGGGCAACCACTAAATTTTTCTTTTTCATGATAAAGGTCTCAGCGATGGTCTGAGCGGCATCCTTGTCGACTGGGTTAAGTGCCCTTCTAGGCGTACTGAAACTTAACTCATGTAAAGTTTTAAAGGCTACTTTTGTCGGTTAATTGTTGCCATAATGTAACGATTTTCGTCGGTAGATGAATGGCTGCCGAATTTATCTAGCTGTGCCGTGGAGCTTTTAGCTAGAGCCCATAAGTAGTGAGTTATTGGCCTGTGCTGCTAGAACTAAATGCTGCGCGACTTCGGTTACACGCTTTAGTCGGCGCAAATCTTCGCTATATGACAGCCAAAATTGTCGTGTGATGCTGAGCTCTTCATTCAAGACCGGTACTAAGCGCGGATCAGTGTCAGCAATAAAGCAGGGCAAAATAGCCAAGGCTCGGCCTTGCAAAACAGCATGGTATTGCGCCAACGCGCTGGTGCTGCGCAGTGTGCTCTGGGCCCCGGGCACGAGTTCATCGAGATATAAAAGTTGGGCGCTGAAGGCGAGCTCATTAACGTAGTTAATGAAACGATGTTGGGTTAAGTCTTCGATGCAAGTGATAGTCGGGTGCTGCGCGAGGTATTCGGGTGTGGCGTAGAGCTTGAGCCGGTAGTCGCATAACTTGCTAGAGATGTAAGGCCCGCGCGCTGGGCGCTCTAGCGTGATGGCTATATCGGCCTCGCGGCGCGAAAGATTGACGAAGTGCGGCACCGGTAAAATATCGATAGAAATATTGGGGTAGCGGTCTTGGAATTCGACCATGTGCGGAGCAACAAAGTAAGTGCCAAAGGCCTCGGTGCAACCAATACGAACATGGCCTGAGAGTGCGCTGCCAGTTCCAGAGACTTCGGCCATAGCTGCCGCCATAGCCGCTTCCATGGTGTCGGCATGGCGCACTAAATGCTGACCATCGACGGTGAGCGTGAAGCCATTACTGCGTGATTTATCGAATAGTAGTGCGCCGAGACTTTCTTCTAATGAGCGAATGCGCCGCGCTACCGTGGTGTAGTCCACGCTTAGTCGGCGAGAAGCAGCGCTGGCGGTACCGGCTCGGGCGACTTCGAGGAAAAATCTTAGGTCATCCCAGTTTAAATTTTTGTTGGCAGATTTTTGCATATCGATTAGGACTTATTCTGAGTTCATATTGCATTTTAACCTGTATATGCTGTTGCAACAGTAATTCCAGAATTATTTAAGGCAGATCGCTATGACCAGCACTATTCCTACCGTCAAATTGCTCATCAATGGTGAGTTTATCGAGTCGAAAACCACCGAGTGGCGCGATGTAGTTAACCCTGCTACTCAGGAAGTGCTGGCTCGCGTACCTCTTGCCACCGCTGATGAGCTAGCAGCTGCTGTGGCTGCTGGCAAAGCAGCATTCAAAACCTGGCGCAAAACCCCAATTGGTGCCCGTGCACGCATCTTCTTAAAGTATCAGCAGCTGATACGCGAAAATATGAGCGAAGTTGCTGCGTTACTGACGGCTGAGCAGGGCAAAACTCTGCCAGATGCCGAAGGCGATATTTTCCGTGGTTTAGAAGTGGTCGAGCACGCTGCCAATATTGGCTCGCTGCAAATGGGTGAGATCGCCAATAACGTCGCCAATGGCGTCGATACTTATACATTGCAGCAGCCTATTGGCGTTTGCGCTGGTATCACACCATTTAACTTCCCCGCCATGATTCCACTGTGGATGTTTCCGATGGCAATCGCTTGTGGCAACACTTTCGTGCTCAAGCCATCTGAGCAAGACCCCATGAGCACCATGCGTTTGGTAGAGCTGGCGGTCGAAGCGGGCATTCCTGCTGGTGTGTTGAACGTGGTGCACGGCGCTGTCGATATTGTTAATGGCCTATGCGATCACCCTGATATCAAAGCAATTTCCTTCGTTGGTTCAACACGCGTTGGCACCCATGTTTATCATCGCGCAACGGCTACCGGTAAACGCGCTCAGTGCATGATGGGTGCGAAAAACCACGTGGTGGTGCTACCTGATGCACCGAAAGAGCAAACTTTGAATGCGCTCGCCGGCGCAGGTTTCGGTGCCGCCGGTCAGCGTTGCATGGCGTCATCGGTGGTGGTGCTAGTGGGCGAAGCGAAGCACTGGGTGGATGAAATTGCTGAGCGTGCGAAAACCTTGAGTGTAAATGCCGGACATATTGCCGGTACTGAGATTGGCCCGGTGATTTCCTGTGCCGCTAAAGCACGCATTGAAAGCCTGATTGAGGCTGGCATCGCCGAAGGTGCGCGCTTAGTGCTCGATGGCCGTAATCCAGTAGTGAAAGGCTATGAGCAAGGCAACTTTGTCGCGCCCACACTGTTTGCTGGCGTGAAGCCGGGCATGCGCATTTATGACGAAGAGATTTTTGGCCCAGTGCTGTGTGTGGTTGAAGTCGACACGCTGGATGAGGCGATTGCGCTAGTGAATGCCAATCCCAACGGTAATGGCACGGGTATTTTTACTCGCTCTGGCGGTGCCGCACGGCATTTCCAAGAGGAGATTGATGTCGGCCAAGTTGGAATCAATGTGCCGATTCCTGTGCCGGTTCCGTTGTTCTCGTTCACAGGTTCACGTGGTTCGAAGCTCGGTGATTTAGGTCCTTATGGCAAACAGGTTGTGATGTTCTATACGCAAACCAAAACCATCACTTCGCGTTGGTTTGACGAAGATGCGGTGAGCACTGTCAACACCACCATTAGCATGCGTTAAGGGTGCTGGCGTGAACTTTGAACTGAGCGATGAACAGCTGGCTTTTGCGCAGCTAGCGCGTGATTTTGCTCGGCAAGACCTTGCGCCCTTCGCGGCGCAATGGGATGCCGAGTCTATTTTTCCTGTCGATGCGTTTCGCAAGGGTGGGCAGCTGGGTTTTTGCGGCCTGTATTCACCGGAAGCACAGGGTGGCTTAGGGCTGTCGCGCCTAGACTCGGCCTTAGTGTTTGAGGAGTTGGCGGCAGCAGACCCATCTACGGCGGCATTTTTCACCATTCATAATATGGCGACATGGATGCTCTGCACCTGGGGTAAGCCAGCGCTGCAAGCTGAGTGGGGCGAGCGCCTGACTTCGGGTGAGCAGCTCGCGTCATACTGCCTAACCGAGCCAGATGCGGGTTCTGATGCCGCCAATTTAAAAACCTCGGCACGCCGTGATGGCGATGACTACGTGCTAAACGGCAGCAAGATGTTTATTTCTGGCGCGGGTAGTACCGATATGTTGGTGGTTATGGTGCGTACGGGCGCAGCCGGCGCTAAAGGCATTTCGGCGATTGCTGTGCCGGCAAATTTACCTGGCATTCGCTATGGCAAAAAAGAAGAAAAAATGGGCTGGAATAGTCAGCCCACGCGCGCCATTTTCTTTGATGACGTGCGAGTACCTGTCGCTAATCGCTTAGGCGAAGAGGGCGAAGGCTTCCGCATCGCTATGAAAGGTTTGGATGGCGGGCGCATCAATATTGCCACCTGTTCGGTGGGGGCAGCGCAAGGCGCCCTTAACGCTGCGCAAGCCTATCTTGGTGAGCGTAAGCAGTTCGGCAAAGCACTGGCCGAGTTTCAGGCCTTGCAATTTCGCCTCGCCGACATGGCCACGGAATTAGTCGCGGCTCGGCAGATGATTCGCTTAGCGGCAAGCAAACTCGACGCTGGCCATAGAGACGCTAGCACCTATTGCGCAATGGCCAAACGCTTCGCCACTGACGCCGGTTTTAACGTGTGTAATGAGGCGCTACAGCTACATGGCGGCTACGGTTATCTGCGTGATTACCCGCTTGAACGTCTGCTTCGCGATGCTCGTGTGCATCAGATACTGGAAGGTACGAACGAGATCATGCGCGTGATTATTGCGCGCCGAATGCTCGAGGCCGACGCGCCTGAGTCGATACGCTAACGCGCCTGAGTTTGATCGTTGCGGCACCTAAATTTGCTCAATAAAGAGAGAATAAAAAATGACCATCAGCATCGCATTTATCGGCCTCGGCAATATGGGCGGCCCCATGGCAGTCAACCTGCACAAGGCCGGCTTTAAGGTTACTGCCACAGATTTATCCGCCGATGCCCGCGCTCGCGTGGCCGCAGAAGGCGTGAGCGTAAGCGATAGCGCCGCAGGTGCCGTGAGCGATGCCGATGTAGTGATTTCAATGCTGCCGGCTAGTCGTCACGTTGAAGGTTTGTACTTGGGCGAGGGCGGTTTATTAGCCACGCTGGCGGCTTCGGTGCGTGTTATCGACTGCAGCACCATCGCCCCCGAAACTGCGCGCAAAGTCGCGAAAGCTGCTGCCGAAAAAGGCATTAGCCTCATCGACGCGCCTGTTTCTGGCGGTACTGCCGGCGCTACTAATGCCACATTAACTTTCATGGTTGGCGGTGAAGATGCAGCCGTCGCAGCTGCCAAGCCCTTACTCGAGGCCATGGGCAAAAACATTTTTCACGCTGGCGGCAATGGTGCTGGTCAGGTCGCGAAAGTCTGCAATAACATGCTGCTTGCCATCCATATGATCGGCAGTGCTGAGGCGCTGAACTTAGGTGTGAGTTTAGGTCTCGATGCCAGTGTGCTCTCCGACATCATGAAGCAAAGCTCGGGCGACAACTGGTCATTGCAAAAGTACAACCCCATGCCTGGCGTGATGGAAGGTGTGCCCGCGAGTCGCGATTACAGTGGTGGTTTTGGCACTGATTTGATGCTGAAAGACTTAGGCCTCGCCGAAGAGGCAGCTCTTGGTGCGCAGACGCCCATTCCTCTGGGCGGATTAGCGCGTCAGCTCTATGCCCTGCACAGCGCTGGCGGCAATGGTGGTTTGGATTTCTCCAGCATTTTGCGCATGTTACAGAAAGCCTAACTAGTTGCTAAGCGCCATGCAGTGCAGTTCTTGTTCGTAACTGCACTGCATGGCATGCTTTCGCCTTCTTAATAGCTTAGTGATAGGCAGGAAGACAGCATGAGCGAGAGTTCGCTAAAGAGTTCTGACGAAAAATACTGTAGCGAATGTGCTGCCATCATTAACGCAAAAGCAGAAATATGCCCTAAATGTGGCGTACGCCAAATGCATCCCTCGGTCACGGTTAACCTCGGTGCTTTAGCGCCCAATGGTAAGAGTCGAATCGCAGCGGCTTTGCTGGCGTTTTTCTTAGGCGGCTTCGGCGTCCATAAGTTTTATCTTGGCCAAGTTGGTCTCGGCATTTTATATTTGATCTTCTTTTGGACAGTTATTCCATCAATCATTGCTTTTATTGAGTTTGTTTTACTATTAATAATGAGCGATGAAGAGTTTAATCGGCGACATGGCCAATTTTGAATTAATTCAATGGTATTAATAATGCAATCTGATGTAAGTATTATGGGGAATGACTCCATCAAAAAAGTTTTAATAACTGACGATACTCAGTTTGGCGGATTTTGGCGTCGATTTGCAGCGGTTATTATTGATTTCTTCGCCATGCTAATGCCGATCCTATTAGTGTCGACATTGCTTAGGGCGAGCATTTTTTTTGTTACGGACATCGACTTAGATGTACTTAACTTTATCGAGTCGATAGTAACTATATGCATGTGGTGGCTTTATTACTCACTTTTCCATTCATCAAGCTGGCAGGCCACACTGGGGAAGCGCGCTCTGCGCCTAAAAGTTGTCGATCTAGATGGCCATCGAATTAGTTTTGCCAGAGCCTCAGGTCGCTTTTTTGCGCAATATCTGTCTGCACTTACTTTTTGCATCGGCTATATGATGGCGGGCTGGACCAAACGTAAGCGCAGCCTGCATGACATGATTGCTAAAACATATGTGATTAAAGCAGAGGCTTAGCTTTTATGCCAAGAGAGTGTGAGTGCCAATAATTACGATGCGTCTATACGTCAGCTTTGTTGCTAGCAGCTAACAAATGAAAGGCGTTGAGCGCGAAATAGTCGGATTTCATCTCGATGATGAGCAGCATTGGGTTGCTCAGCTCAAGTGCGGTCATAATCAGCATGTTCGCCATGATCCTCCTTGGCAGAGTCGTCCTTGGGTTATTACCGTGAATGGTCGAGAGCAGGCACTTGGGCGTGTCTTGGCTTGTGTGAAGTGTGTTAGTGAGGAGTCGGCGGATACTCGTCCGTCGTGCTAAATGGGTTTGAGCGCTAGGGTTAAAGAGCAATAAGGCAACACAGCCTCAGCCGTTGCTTTGGTTTAAATGTTCATTATAGAAAAACTCGGCAGCTGCCTTTAGCACATTGATTTCTGAGCGCAGTAAGGCTATTTGCTGATTAAGTAACTCAATTTCACGCAACAAACTGGCATCAGGCGTGCATTTATGCGGTGCGCTATCATCTTTCATAGTATTAACCTTGGCGCTCTGATCAACTGTATTTATTACAGTGGCGTTACACGCCGACATCCATTTCACAACGAAGCGCAGTGTATCGGGTTGGCTAAACTTGACTTAAGTGTTTTTTTGTAAGCTATACGACTAATTGTTTCTGCTTAATTGTTAATTCATGTATCTAATCGATACTTAATGTAAGTAAGCGCTGAGTATTGGTAATTTATTTCAGTTCGTCGCGTGAAAATCAACCGCTTATTGCTGGTCGCTAGGATTTCACTTTGTAATATCTTGTAGTAGTACGGTTTTTACCTTACATGATGTCGACTGTATAGATGTAAACCTCCTCGTAAAGTGGCGCCATTCCAAACAGAGGGGGTTGTTATGCACTTACTTAAACCAATTGCTCGATTTTCGATGGTAGCTGGATTTGCCGCAGCACTTGCCGCTTGCGGCTCTGATAGCGGTCAATTTAATGAGGACGGCACTCCTCAAACTAAACCACCAGTGGCCAATTCGGTGGTTTGCGCCGACGTATTGCTTAGCGATGCCACAGGCGCGAAAAGTGTTTTGCTAGCCGAACCATTTGCAACGACAGTACCGCAGCTGATCAAAGCAATTTTAGATCCAAGCAAACAGTCGCAGGCAGATTTGCTGGCACCTATCAAAGTGCTGAAAGAAAAAGGCACTAGCCAACAATGCGAACTGGCATTATTTGTCAGCCATCTGACGGCAGCTGATGACTTAGGTAAGTTATCGCCGCTAGTGCTGACGCTAAATACTGTGCTTGTCGGCTTGAATCAAGGTCTGACTCCTGAGCAAGTAGCGAGTGGCTTGGAATCGATATTGGCATTAAGTGAGCCTAGCAATCCTGGCACACAAGGTCTGATTTCCGCAGTGACCAATCTAACAGGCGGTTTATTAGGTGGCACAATTTTAAGCCCAGTCAATGACCTGTTGAACTTCCTGCTAAACCCTAAATTAGGCGTCTTGGCGCCATTGACTGGTGTAGTTGATCAACTGACAGACAAAGAGTCTGGTGCTTTAGGTGCGTTAACCAGCTTGGTTGATCAGCTGGTAAACACTAAAGATGAGGCGTTAAACCCATTGATCGCATTGCTGAACGGCATTCTTGGCGGCAGCGAAAATGGCCAAACACCTGAAGAGATTGCTCAAGGCTTATTAGCACTTGCCAATGGCCAGTTGTTTACGAAAGTAATCGTAGCCATGGTGCCATTCTTTGGTGAAGAGTTAGCGAAAGTAGCACCAGTTGCAGCACCGCAAATGACACCTGCTGGCTCGCAAGCGCCAGCTGGTTCGACTCCGGCTGGCAGTGGCACTTCAACTGATTCGACTGGAGGCACTAGTACAGCAGCTGCACCAAGCATCCCCGTAATTGGTGATGTGATTGGTCAAATCCCAGTGTTAGGTCCTTTGCTGAATCAAATTCTAGGCGGCCTGCTTAGCGGATTATTTGGTGGCTTTACTAAAGCTTAAAGATGACCGAGTGATTTAGCAGTATTTAGGCCGCAGGGATGCGGCCTTTTTTTGCGCTATTGCATGTGCCGCCTGAAGCGGCTATTACATTCTTTCGTCATTTTGTAGATCTAAGGAGTGTCACGTGTTTAGCCATATCATGATCGGTGCCAACGATATTCAAGCTTCAAAAGTATTCTACGATGCCGTGCTCGGTGCCATGGGCCATAAGCCCGGCGTCATGGATCCTAAGGGCCGCTGTTTCTACTTCACTGATGCCGGCATCTTTGCCCTCACACCTCCCATTAATGGTGAACCTGCAAGCTGCGGCAATGGCAGCACGATTGGCTTTGCTGCTAAAGATCCAGCTACAGCCGATGCCTGGCACGCGGCTGGCCTCGCGAACGGCGGTACAACGCTTGAAGATCCTCCCGGCTATCGCGAAGGTCCATTAGGTAAATTGTATTTGGCCTATTTGCGCGATCCCAGTGGCAATAAAGTCTGCGCATTGCATCGCGCGGCTAGCGAGTAATCAGCATGGATATGCCTAGCCTAAAGACACGTGTCAGCGCTGAAGAGTGGCAGTTGCGCTGCGATTTAGCAGCTTGCTATCGCTTAGTGGCGCATTACGGCTGGAGCGATTTGGTGTTCACGCACATCACGGCACGTGTGCCGGGGCCTGAGCATCACTTCCTCATTAATCCTTATGGACTGATGTTTGACGAGATTACGGCGTCGTCATTGGTTAAGGTCGATGCTGAGTGCAATAAAGTCATCGATTCGCCATTTCCGGTGAATCCTGCTGGCTTTATTATTCATTCGGCCGTGCATGAGGCCCGCGAAGATGCCGGCTGCGTGCTGCATACGCACACGCGTGCGGGTGTCGCTGTGAGCGCCCAGCAGGGTGGAGTATTGCCGATTTCACAGCAATCGACATTTGTCTTGGCTGGCTTGGCGTATCACGAATATGAAGGTGTGGCATTTCGCCCCGATGAGAAGCCGCGCTTGCAGGCAGACCTTGGTTCGGCAAACTTTCTAATGCTACGTAACCATGGCTTACTAACCGTTGGGCCAACTATTGCTGATGCCTTTTTGAGCATGTATGTGTTTGAAAGTACTTGCCAGATTCAGCTATCAGCTCAGGCCGGTGGGCCGCTGATAGAGGTTAATCCGCAGATTGTGGCAGGTGTTGCTGAGTCTATGCGCGTGCAAACCAGCGGCCTAGGCGGTGCGTTTGTATGGCCTGCGCTACTGCGCAAACTTGACCGACTAGGCGCTGACTATTCTCGTTAGAGAGTGATGCTCGCTAGCTATTTGGTTTTGCAGCTAAAGAGCATAGTGACCTTGCACTTATATTCGCCATTGGCGTTTGCCGCGCAGTTTTTCTTGGCCATGGTGCCGCTGTCTTTTTCGAGGCGGCCTTTGTGGCCAGCACAACTCTGCGCTGCTTCGTTATAGGCGTTTGTTTCTGCAAGGTTCAGTGCTTGATCGTAGCCGAAGTACATTGATGTGGTGCCATGCGCCTCTAGGCTTAGGATGTTGTAGCTGACACCCGCAGTCTTTGTTTCCTTGGCCTGTTGCTTAGGCGCTTGCTTGCTCTGCGCTTTGGCGACACTGCGATCAACAGCCTTGGTATAAATGCTACTGTGGTTTATATCCTGCACTTCGTTATCGCGTCGGCGTTGTTGCCAGCTCCACTCTGACTTAGTAAGGGGGCGCGGCGTATAGCTGCTAGGTTGGCTTATCACGCCACCACGCTTCTGGCGATTGATCCTATTTTGCTGTTCGATGTAGTTCGTATTATTGCCATATTTAGCAAGGTCATTATTTATTCTAGATATGGTTTCACGATAGTGAGCATTGGAGCGCGCGGCACTTTCAGCGTTTTTCTTTGCTATATAAGCATTGCGTCGCTGGACGCCATTATTATGTTTCGCAATGCTTTCTTCCAAACGTTCCTTGGCTCGTTTAACGGCTCTATCTATATATTTGATGGCTTGCTTGAAGGGTTTTTCAATTTTTGGGTTTAGTTCTTCGTGCAGTTTTTCGATGCTCGGTGGCGTGCCATTGAAAGAGCTCAGCGATATCCTGCGTTCATAACTGATGACAGGCCCAGAGCTCAACGGGATGAGTGACTTACACTGCTGGCTTCCCCATGGTCTCTTGGTCGTGAGGTAAACTCGCAGAACTTGGCTACCGTCACCAACTAAAAAGTATTGCTGATAGGTGCGGCGCGCGACATGGTCAAAGCGAAAATACATAAAGCCATCTTGCGACTTGCCTGAGTAGTGAATACCGTAGCGGCGGTCAATTTCTTGAATAAGTGCGCTGTTGTCATCAGTGAAATTTACACTGTTATTAATCCAATTCTCGTTCAACGAGATACAAGTACTATTACTCATCTTGTCGATATCGATGGATTTGGAGTAACTCCAGTCATTGAACACTTCTGGAGTCTTATCGGCCATGCTTTTTGTGAGGTCGGCTTCAAATTTATCTAGCATTGATGCTGCGTATGCTTGACTGAGGGCAGCATCGGGTTCAGGTGCCGACATCCTTTGTACCATCGACAGGCAGCCAGTGAGGTAGAGGCTACTGATGAGCGAAAGAAAAACCTTTAGGTAGATGCGAAGTGATTTTTTGTTTTTATATTTCATACGTTTGAGTTTTCCTCAGTGCTTGTAGTTAAGTTTGTTGCTCTTAGGCGTTGCGTCGATACTGGCTCGGCGTCGTGCCTGTCCAGCGCTTAAAGGCGCGGGTGAAATTTGCTACATCTGAGTAGCCTAGCAGCTCAGCGATACGTTCGATGCTCTGCACATCTTGGCGCAGTAGCAAGACCGCACGCTGACGGCGCAAATCCTCCAAAATATCGCTAAAGCTAGTGCCGTCTTGTGCGAGCTGGCGCTTTAACGTGCGCTCCGACATGCACAAAATAGTCGCCACCGCCTCAACACTGCGAAAACCATCGTGTTCATCATGAATTAAATCGCGCACTTGCCGGACAAAACGATTGGTGTGACCAATCGCGACCAGCTCGCGCTCGCATTGCTCAATGGCTAATTGGCTGGAGCTGGTATCGGCCATGACTAGCGGCAAATCTAAATAGGCCTTGGCAAAGCGAATGACATTTTCGGGCTGCGCAAAATGTATTTTTGCCGGCAAGATGTGGCTGAATTCGGCAAAGCGCTTGTTTTCAGGGATGTCTATATCGGCGACGCCGTAAAGCGTCTCGCCGGTGAGCACTTGCGCCATTTGTCCTAGACCTACCATTAGCGCCGCTACAGCGGTATCGCGCAAAGGTTGCAGGTTTAGATCGCAGCTGAGGTATAGGCAGGCCTCGCCACCGTGGATTTCCAAGCGTAGGGCGAAACCCATCAAGCGTAGACTTATAAAGCGCTCAGCGAGCTCAATGGCTTGCGCCACGGTATCGGCAGTCATCGCGGCAAAACCAATAAAGCCGTGGCTAGAGAGCTTCATTTGCATGCCGATATAAAACGGTAGGCCGGGCTCTTCAGTGAGCTCAAGGGCACGCGTGTAGATGGTGTTCACGGTGTCGAGCGGCAGGCGCAGTGTGGGCGCGGTGAGCTGCTCACGATCTAGGCCAGAGGGCGCCAACAGCTCCTTTTCATCGACATGCCAGCGCTTGACTACGTCGAGTAGGAGCAAAACATAGGCAGCAGGTAGGCCGGGATGGGACTCAGAAAATGATGACATTGCGTAATGGCACATAATGACAAGAAGATGTCCCAAAATAACCTGCCACTAGCGCAGGGACAAGGGCACAGTTAGCTCGTCAACAACGACTTACTGAGGTTTCACCATGACTGCTGCCCAAACCGCTATTTCCACCAAAGCTTCGGCAAATCGCCAACCAGCTGGTGCGCGCGTTGGCATTCCACCACGTCGTGTAATGATGAATTTTGATAATTCTGACGCCGGCTACTGGTATGCCGATAGCCCATTCCTGACCTATTTCTGGTCGGCATTCTCTGTACTGCTTCCTGAAGGCGAACAGTTTTTCGTGGAAGCCGTGCGCCATTATCGTGACCAAATTACTGACGATGACCTGAAAGCAGCGATCTCTGGCTTTATTGGCCAAGAGGCTCTGCACACACAGGGACACCAAGTGCTTAATGATTTTATTAACGCTAAACAGTTGCCTGCCGCTGAGCTTGAAAGCCAACTTAAAATACTGCTCGATAATGTCGGCAAGATTCATCCACGCTTGAACTTGGCCGCAACGATTTGCTTGGAGCATTTCACCGCTTTAATGGGCGAGCAGCTCTTGGCTGAGGCTGATCATCATGGTTCAGTGGCGGAAGATATTCGCCCATTATGGATGTGGCATGCGCTTGAAGAAACTGAGCATAAAGCCGTGGCTTGGGATGTGTATCAGCAAACTGGCGGTGGCTATATTGTGCGTACGGCCACTATGGCGCTGACCACCGCGATCTTAGGTGCAGTGATGGCGTATTCGACGGCCCGTCTCATGCATGCCGATGGCAAGCTGCTCAATGTGCGCGATAACGTAGCAGGTATGCGCGCGCTGTTTGGTCGCCGCGGTCGTATGACTCGCTTATTGCCGAAGTATTTGGACTTTTTCCGTCCTAGCTTCCACCCGAACGATCACGATACTAATGCGCTCGTGACTGAGTGGCGCGAGAAGCTATTCGGTGCCAATGGCGCAATGAATGGCTTGCTGAAAGGTGCAAATATTCACTAAGTTTAGTGGTGAGTTTGTGATGGCCTCGGCGTCAAAGCGCCGGGGCCATTTTTTTATGAGCCCTAAAACTCCGTGCTAATTGCGCGCCAAAGTAGCTGCAACGCCAATGCGCTAAGCAACCAGTTTAAGCCACGATGAAAGCTGGCATCGGCGCGGCCTGAGAGCCAGCGTTGGCCTAGCCAAGTGCCAATAAATCCACTGGCTATCATGGCGGCGAGTAAGCCTAGCCAAGGTAGAAACTGAAAGCCCAAAAAACCAAAGGCGGCGATTTTCACACCATGCTGCAAGCTCATACTCGCTGAGAATGTCGCCATATGTGGTTGCCGCGGCATTTGTTGAGTTTTCAGCAGGGCGGTAACCAAAGGTCCCGTAGCGCCAATGAACATGCTCAGAAAGCTCAGTGTTAGCCCGCCAAGCCAAAGGCCTGCGCGCTGAGTGCTGGCCGATAGCGTTGGCCATTTGCCCCAAACGGCATACAAAATAAATCCGCTCAGACTGGCATATAGCCAAGACTCCGGCAGCTCGCGCACTACGCTGCCAGCGAGAGCGCTGCCGAGTACAGCACCAACTGTAAAAGGCAGCACGGTTTGCCATTGAATAAAGCGCCAGAGCAATGCTGTTCGGCCAATATTTGAGCCCAGCTGCACCACGCCATGGAGCGGGATGAGTGCGGCAGAAGGCACGAGCACTGCCATCACGCCAAGCAATAATAAGCCGCCACCAATGCCTAAGCCTGCGGTGATTAGTGAGGTTAGTAATGAGGTCGCGATCAGTCCATAAGCGGTAAATAAGCTAATGCTATCGGGCAGCCAGCTCATGTTAGGCGGGTGTGAACGCTAGGCTGGAGTCGGCTTGAGCTAGTAGGGCGTGGAGCTGTTCCAAGCGCTCTTTTAAGGCTTGCACACTGTAATGTTGAACTGGGTTTTTGCCCCAGATCGGGCCGGGCCAAGCGGCATCTGTGCTGTGGCGCGCAACAATATGCCAGTGCAGTTGCGAGACGACATTGCCGAGATTGGCCACATTCATTTTGTCAGCATTGAATGCGCGTTTAAGTGCCTGACTTAGCCAAGATGACTCACGTAAAAGCTGTGCCTGATCTTCGCTACTGAGCTGATAAACTTCGGTGAGATTATTGCGGCGTGGCACCAAAATTAACCATGGATAATGCGCGTCATTCATTAGCAGGCAGCGACTCAGCGGAAAGTCACCGAGCACGATCGTGTCACTGGCTAATCGTAGGTCAAGGTCAAATATTGGCAGTGCAGTCATGGCTGGTCCTAAGTCGGTGGCAGTGGCTGGAGTGTAGGCTGCTTAGCTCCCCTGAGCTACATGCGCGAGCTGTGGCTGTGCTAGTCTTGAGAGATAATCAGCGCTTAGCTTAAGACTATCGCGTGTACTATTTTTAGCGAGCTTTCATGTCCGTTTCCCAGGCCCACACCGTTAGCCTTCAATACGTCGAGCGCTTGCTCTCGGGCGCAGCGCGTCAGGGCTTGAGCATGTCGGCTTTGTTTGCGCACAGTGGCCTCGATCCGGCACGCGTGGAAGAGCCAGATGCGCGCATTAGCAGCACCGAGCTTATCCGCCTGATGCAAGAAGTGATGCGGCGTACCGGTGACGAATTTATTGGTCTCGCTGCCGATGCACGCTCTAAGCCAGGCACTTTTTCGATGATGGCGCATGCAGTGATTAACTGCGCTAACTTGGAGCAGGCCATACGCCGCTCAAGTGCTTTTTATGGCTTGTTTGAAACGCCTACCGCTGCCGACTTAACCGTCACTTCCAATGAAGGTCAGCTAACACTGACCATGCGTCAGCATGATGCTATCGGCGATACGATTTTCGAGCTCATGGTCTTCGTCTCGGTACGCTTTTGGAGTTGGCTGGTCGGGCAGCGCTTGAGTCCATTAGTCATCGAATTTAGTTTTGATGCGCCGCCAAGTGCCACTGATTTCGCCGCCATGTTTCGCTGCCCAGTAATCTATGGTGCCGACCGCAATATGATTCGCTTTCCTGCGAGCTGGTTGAGTTTGCCCTTGGCACAAACACCGCTATCGTTGTCACGCTTTTTGAAAGATTCACTGGCGCTGATTATTGCTGGCCGTTCACGGCCAATGGGCCTAGCTGAGCAAGTCAGAAATCGCCTGAGTAATGACTATGGTCATCAGTTCCCCGATTTAACGGCACTCAGCCAACAGCTATCATTAACACCACAAACACTGCGTCGCCATCTGAAAGAGGAAGGCACGAGCTATCAACAAATTAAAGATCAATTGCGCGAAGAGGCGGCTCGGTTTTATTTAGCCAAACCTGCATTGAGTATTGATGAGGTCGCGCTGATGATGGGCTTTTCCGAAGCTAGCGCCTTTCATCGAGCCTTTAAAAAATGGACTGGGCAGACGCCAGCGAGCTGCCGCCGACACTTATTAGGATTAGCCGAATGACCGACACCACCGCTCGCTTACTGATTAACTGCCCCGATGCACCCGGCATCGTGAGTGCGGTATCGAGCTTTCTATTTTCTCATGGCGCCAATATCACCGACCTTGATCAGCACGCCACGGCGCCAATTGGCGGCACATACTTTATGCGCCTAGAGCTGCAAACAGTAGCAATGGATATTAGCCGTGAAGCTTTAGAGGCGGCGTTTGAGCAGGAAGTGGCCATTCGTTTTCAGATGAATTGGCAGCTGACTTACGCAGCTGATCGCAAGCGCGTGGCGATCTTGGTGTCTAAGCATGATCACGCCATGATGGAGCTATTGTGGCGTTGGTCGCGCGGTAGTTTGCCTTGTGACATTGTCGCGGTGATCAGCAATCACAGTGATTTACGCGAGGCGGTGGAGGGCTTTGGGGTGCCATTCCACTTAGTGCCGGTGACGGCGGAAACTAAGGCTTTGGCCGAGGCGACGCTGGAGGAAAAGTTGGTCGGTGTCGATCTCATCGTGCTGGCGCGTTATATGCAAATTCTCAGCGCCGATTTTACTGCGCGCTGGCCACATCGCATTATCAATATTCATCACTCATTTCTGCCAGCATTTGTCGGCGCAAATCCCTATCAGCAGGCCTATGACAAGGGCGTGAAACTGATCGGTGCCACCGCGCATTACGTCACTGCCGACTTAGATCAAGGCCCTATCATTGAGCAAGATGTAGAGCGTGTGTCACATCGTGATGAAGTCGGTTCTCTGCGTGAAATGGGACAAGACGTTGAGCGTCAAGTACTGGCGCGTGCTGTGCGTTGGCATTTGGAAGACCGTGTGCTGGTGCATGGTACTAAAACCATCGTGTTTTCCTAAAGCATGCTGATATAACGTAGAGAAACATCATGTCATCGTTGTCGAAGCGCCTAGGGTTATTGTTGGCCTTATATCTCGCACAAGGCGTGCCGTTTGGCGTGTATTCGCAAGCATTACCAGCCATTTTACGCAGCTATGACGCACCTTTATCACTTATTAGCCTGAGTGGTTTATTGGCAATTCCATGGGCGTTAAAAGTGTTTTGGTCGCCCTTGGTGGATCGCTATTATTGGCCCAGCATAGGGCATCGCCGCAGTTGGATTTTGCCGATGAACGCAGGTTTGGCTATGGTTATGGCCAGTCTGTGTTGGTTTAACCCAGAAAACTTACGCGAAGCATCTGGCGTGTATTGGCTGTTTGGCCTGCTGTTTCTGGTGAACTTATTTGCTGCCACGCAAGACATCGCCACTGACGGTTTGGCGGTACGTATTTTATCCAGCGAAGAGCGTGGCTTGGGCAATGGCATCCAAGTTTCGGCCTATCGTGTTGGCATTATTATTGGCGGCGGTTTGCTGTTGTTAGTGCTCGATACTTTAGGTTGGGCACAAGCATTTATTGGCCTCACCATCATGTCTTTGTTGCTGTTATTGCCTGCCATTTTTTATCGTGAGCCGGCCATTTCTGCCGAAGCCTTGCCGGTTGATGGTGAGTCGTACACGAGCGCGTGGGTCAGTTTCTTTAAGCGCCCTGAGTTGGCGGGTTGGATTTGGGTTTTAGTGACTTATAAGGTGGCTGACTCGCTATCATCAGCAATGGTGAAGCCGATGATGGTCGATATGGGCATGACGCTGTCGCAGATCGGTTTGCAGGTCAGTATGATCAGCGCCGTGACCACGATAGCTGGCGCTATGCTCGGTGGTTATTGGCTGCAAACAATCGGTCGCCGCCAAGGCTTGGTGTGGTTTGGTGTTTTTCAATGCGTCGCTATTGCTTGTTACGCTATTCCTGCGATGGGTTATGGCGTTGCCGGCTTGAGCGCTACTAGTACTGCTGTCGCGGTCAATGCGCTTGAACATTTCGCCGGCGGCATGGCGATGGCAGCGTTGCTATCGGCAGTAATGGATCGAGCGCGCCAAGCTCATGCCGGCGTTGATTTCACGCTACAGGTAAGTTTGCTTGCGCTATTTGGTGGCTCGTTTTATTTGCCCGCAGGCTTACTTGCCGAGACCGTTGGTTATGCTGATCATTTCTTGATTGCCGCTGCGGTTGGCGTATTTATGTTGTATCCGGCGTGGCGTTTTACGCGTGAGCCAGATGAGTTTGTTGAGGCTAAATAGCTGGCAGATGAACATGAGGTTGTCTTGATGCATGAGAATGAAAAACCAGTGAGCGATGCACTAAGCACACTGGATGCGCGCGGCCTACGCTGCCCTGAGCCGGTGATGATGCTGCACAAACGCGTGCGTGAAATGCAGTCGGGCGAGCACTTGTTAGTGCTCGCTACCGACCCATCGACTACGCGAGATATTCCGAAGTTCTGCCAATTTCTTGGTCATGAGCTGTTGCAGGCAGACGAGCCTGAGCCCGGCCAATACCGCTACGAGCTACGCAAAGGCTAAGCTCTTAAAAAGCCTATGCCGCGCGTTAAACGATTTGCCATCGTGCCTTGATGATTTTTAGCGTGCTGCCGAGCTGCCATGTGAGCAAAATACTCGCCACAGTTAGGCCCAGCACCAAGCCGAACCAATAGCCGTGTGGGCCCCACGAGTGGCCGCCAAAAAAGTCTGTGCTGCCGGCCAAATACCCCACTGGAATTGCGATAACCCAATAGGCAAAGAGCGTCAGTCGCATCGGGCTTTGCGTATCTTGTAGGCCGCGTAAGCAGCCAGCCGCGGCCACTTGTAGCGCATCAAAAATTTGATAGGCAACAGCAAATAACATGAGCTGCGTGGCTAATTCGCGCACCGCCATATCGTCGGTATAAACAGCGGTAATGGCGTTGCGGCCAAAGAGTAAAATCAATGCCATGCAGGCAGCAATACAGGTTGTGGCGATAAGACCAATGCGTCGAACATGCAATATCGCGGCAAAGTCGCGCGCGCCATAAAACTGGCCTACACGAATAGTCAGCGCAATTGCCACACTCAGCGGCACCATAAATAATAATGAGGTCACCGATAGCGCGACTTGGTGGCCGGCCACAGCGAGTGCACCTTGCGGGCTGACTAGCACCGCAACTAATGCAAATGAGCTGACCTCAAAGAAAATCGCCAAACCAATCGGCAGGCCTAGCGCCGCAATGATTTTAATTTCCGACCATCTTGGCGGCTCCCAAGCCTGCATCAAGCGTGAATGCTTGAAGCGGCGGCTAAGCAGCAAATAGCTGAGCATGATGCCTGACATCAGCCACAGTACGATTGATGTCGCCCAACCACAGCCGGGGCCGCCCATGGCCGGGATGTGCACGGGCATCCACGATAGCCAGCTCACCGCCTCGCTGCCGTGAATAAACAGCATATTGAAGGCGACATTGAGCGTGAGTCCACTCACGCTAATGACCATTACCGGAGTCGGTTGGCCTTGTGCTTCGCAGTAGCAGCGTAAGGCAAAAAATAAGCCCACTGCGGGCATGCCCCACGATACGCCAAGCAAGTATTGCTGAGTCAGCTCGCGCAGTTCTTGCGGCACACCTAGCCACTCAAATATTGGGTAGGCATGGCGCATTGCAAAGAAGCCGATGACGCCGACGCCCAGCGCCAACCAAAGCGCCTGATGCGTAATGCCGGCAATGCGTTGGCGCTGATTGCCGCCGTGAGCTTCGGCAACCAACGGCGTGGTGGCGAGCAAGATGCCTGTGGTTAATAGAAACAAAGGCAGCCAAATGCCGGAGCCGACAGCGACGGCGGCGAGATCCATGGGCGAAACTTGGCTGGCCATTAGCGTGTCGATAAAACCGTAGGCGGCTTGAGCGAGCTGACTGACTAAAATCGGTGCAGTGAGTAGGCTGAGTGCTTTTAATTCCGCGCGCGTGGTTAGCGGTGCGCTAGGCACCTGAGCATCGGGCGCGCTCATTGCGAAAGGCCGCGGGCGAGATGCTTGGGTTTTAAGTGGCCAAGTTCAATTAAAGTTTGGTGAATGATGGCATTACCATCGCGGCCAAAATAGCGTTGGCGTAGCAAGCCGTAGATAAATACCAGTGCGGCATCCCACGTGTAGCGTCCGCCAAGCACGAGCATAAGTGCATCTTCAACTGGCATTAGGCCGGCATGGGCGACTTCACCATCTTGGTTTAGAGCGATGAAGTGAGCAGGTAAATAGGCATCGAAGACATGAATGCATTCGTCTTGCAGGCCCTCGCCGATACGCCGGCAAATATGCAGCTGAGTGACTGGCGATGGGATGTGGCGAAACAGTAAACCTGCTTCTTCCCATGCCTCACGCGCCAAGCCAACAGCTAAAGATTCACCAGAAGCCAAGCCGCCACCAACCAAGTTGTCGAGCTTGCCGGGGTCAACAAACTTGTGATGGCTGCGCTCGGCAACCCAAATTTGCATACCGTCTGGGCTGGTCAGCCAGCCATTTAAATGCACCGACTGTGTGGCCATGCCTAAGCTGCGAAATGCCGCGCGCTCGGTGGTGAGAAAGCTGTGGCCTTGATGCATCAGTGTCATTGGCTCATCGCGCCAGTTCTGCAGCAAGCCTTGCTCATGCAGCGCATGCGCCCAGCCTTGCACGACGATGCTACGGCCGACGCCATCGCTAGCGGCGCGCAAATGTAGCGATTCGGTTTTGCGCATGGCATGTGCGCCGGCTATCGCCACAAGAGCATCGGCGATGGCAGGCTTTACCCATCCCACGGCAACATCGTCAATATGCAGGCGCAATTCATCGAGCGGTGTAAAGCGCGGCATTTTCTGGAGAAAATTGAGGATGTCGGCGATGAGCGGATGCGACATGTAAGCAAGTCTCGAAAAATTTTGTCTAGTGTAGCGAATGCATCGGCGCTGTGCCGATAGGCAATGGCATACTCGAGCAGTTTTCTGTCAATGAGTATGGCCATGCAAGCAAAAGTCACAGTATTAGCAGATGACATGATGCCCGGAGTTGAGGCGTGTTTGTCGCAATGGCGTGATGCTCAAGGCCGCGCACCTGAGTTTGCTATCGCTCGCATGGCAGGGCGCAGCATGCAGGCATCTGCCTTGAGAGATGTCCAGCTCTTGCTTGTGCGCTCGATTACTCGTGTCGATGCCGAGCTGTTGGCTGAGGCCAATGCATTGCGCTTTGTCGGCAGCGCGACCATTGGCCAAGACCATTTAGACCTTGATGCGCTTAAGGCGGCAGGCGTGGCATGGTCTACAGCGCCTGGCTGCAATGCGCAGGCGGTGGCTGAATGGGTTTTAGCAACGGTGCTAAGGCAGGCAGCGCGTGAGCCAGAGATGACCTTGGCTGAGCTGCGCGGCAAGCGCGTTGGCGTGGTTGGCATGGGGCAAGTGGGTCGTCGTGTTGCGGCATTGTTGTCGGCACTTGGGCTTCAGGTCGTGGGCTGCGATCCACTATTAAGCCAGAGTGATAAAGCTGACTTAGCCGTGTCGGACTGGCAAAACTTAGCTTCATTACTACCAACAGTCGATATCGTATGCCTGCACACACCGCTCACGCGCGCTGGCTCAGCGCCGACTCACCATCTGTTTAATGCTGAGCGATTGGCATTATTAAAACCGGGGGCTTGGCTGATTAACGCAGGCCGTGGCGATGTCATTGAAGCCGATGCATTGGCGGCGTATCTGCAAAAAGGCATCGCCTTACTCGATGTACTGCCTAATGAGCCTGTGCCGGCTCTAGAGGTTATTGAAGCTTGCCAGCAAGTTAGCCCGCATATCGCCGGCCATAGCTTAGAGGGGAAGTGGCGTGGCACTTGGCAGATTACCGCCAAAGCTGCGGCCTTACTCGGCTATGAGCAGGTTGGTGAGCTGGCGGATATTATCCCTGCGCAAGCGCCGCCAGTGCTGCAATGGTCTGCCGCTAGCGCCGAGCATCTGGTTGCGCCTTATGCCGCCATAATGGCGCAGGTGGTTGATTGCGAAGGCGATGACCAGCGTTTACGCGCTGCTGTTGCGGCTCACCCCGGCCAAGCTAGCGCTTTTGATGACTTGCGCAAACACTATGCCACGCGCCGCGAAATCGCCGCTCATCGCATCTTTGGCGTGGCAAAAGCCTCATCCGCGCAGCAACTACTTACTGATCTTGGTTTCTGCTGTTAGCATGCGCAAAAAATGGCGTCAGTAGACGCGTGACTGCCCACTCCCTAAGCACCTATCGTCGGTGCCATGGATGCGCTGTTGGAGACCAAACAGCATGTTAAATACCTTTGTAATTGCCTACTTAGTGGTGTCCATCGCCATCGGCTTATTGGCCACTTTGCGGGTAAAAAACTCGCGCGATTTTATTTCAGCAGGCCGTAGCTTGCCACTCAGCGTGGTCACCGCCACCATGTTTGCTACTTGGTTTGGTTCTGAATCGATTCTCGGCGCGCCATCTACCTTTCTCGATGAAGGGTTGGGTGGCATTGTTGCCGACCCCTTTGGTGCCGCATTTTGTTTGATTTTTGCCGGTATGTTTTTTGCGCGTGCGCTGTATCGCCGCAACCTACTAACCATTGGTGACTTTTTTCGCGATCGATATGGTCGCGAGGCTGAGGTCATTACGTCGGTTGCCATTATGTTGTCTTACTTGGGCTGGGTATCAGCGCAGATGATTGCACTTGGCGTGATTTTTAGCAGCTTAAGTGGCGGTAGCATTAGTCATGACGAAGGTATTTTGATTGGCTCGGCTATTGTGATTTTTTACACCATGTTTGGTGGCATGTGGTCGGTGGCAGTGACGAGCTTTGTACAAATGATCATCATTATTATCGCGCTGTTAGTTATTACGTATGTGGTGGCTGGCAATGCCGGAGGCGTGATGGTTGTCGTCGATCATGCGCAAGCTGCCGGTAAGTTCGAGGATTTTTGGCCGGAAATGTCAGCGGCCTCCATGCTCGCGTGGATTGGTGCTTTCGTGACGTTAGCGCTGGGCTCTATTCCGCAGCAAGACGTGTTTCAGCGCATGAATACGGCAAAAAATGAAAATATCGCGGTTGCCGGCTCAATTTTGGGTGGTGTTGGTTATTTACTATTTTGCATGGTGCCGTTGTTTTTGACCTATGCCGCCGTTGTGATTGACCCAGCCATGGTCGAACGCGTGATGGGCGAGGATCCGCAACAGGTATTGCCGACGTTCATTCAGAGTGACTTACCGCTGCTTATGCAGGTGTTGTTTTTTGGCGCATTGCTGTCGGCGATTATGTCTACAGCCTCAGGAACTTTACTTGCACCATCGACGGTATTTACTGAAAACTTACTGAAACCTTTGTTGCCAGCACAAACCGATAAGCAGTTTTTGTTCATGTTGCGCGCAGTGGTTTTAGGCTTTGGCACTTTTATTGGCTGGTATGCCATGCAGTCAGACGCGACTATTTTTGAAATGGTTGAGAACGCATACAAAGTCACTTTGGTGGCTGTGTTTGTTCCGCTCACGGCGGGTATTTATTGGTCTAAAGCCAATCGTGCCGGCGCGCTTACTTCAATGGCGTTTGGTGTTGTGGTGTGGTTGAGCTTTGAATTATGGGCGGCTGAAGGCATTTGGCCACCGCAGTTGGCGGGCTTGTTGGCGAGCATTATTGGCATGTGGTTTGGCGCGACATTTTTGTCGCGCCTGCTGCCATCGCCGGCTAATACGCGCTAAGCATTAGCAGATGAGGCGAGATGACCTCATCTGCTTTAAAGGCTCAAGCCTCGGACATTTCCGGTAAAGCAAATGCCGATTGCCAGCGATTGACGATGCCGCAAAATAACTCGGCAGTGACTTGCGCATCGTAAAGTGCCGAGTGCGCTTCATTCTGATCAAAGTCGATGCCGGCAGCGACGCAGGCGCGTGCGAGCACGGTCTGGCCATAAGCTAAGCCTGCCAATGAGACCGTGTCGAACACCGAAAACGGATGGAACGGATTCTGATTTTTTAGGTTGTGGCGCTCGCTAGCCGCGTTGATGTGGGCGAGATCAAATCCGGCATTGTGACCAACTAAAATGCAGCGTTTGCAGCCGGCATCTTTTTGCGCAGCTTTCACCGCCGCGAAAATATCGCGCAGGCCATCGGCCTCAGTCACCGCTAAGCGCAGCGGGTGATGCGGGTTAATGCCATTGAACTTGAGCGCAGCAGGGTCTAGCTCGAGGCCAGGCTCAGGTTTTAAATGCGCATGATGGCGCGCAACGGGTTGCCAGTTGCCATGCTCATCGGGCAACACGATGACGGCCGCGACTTCCAATAAGGCGTGCGTGCCGGCATCGAAGCCAGCGGTTTCAACATCGACCACGATAGGCAAGAAACCACGGAATCTATCCTTGGCGGCGATCATGCCTGTACCTGCCAATCCAGTTGCTCATTCGCTCGCACAGGCACTACTTGCTGGCCACCAAAGGGGTAGCTCGCAGGCACTGACCATGGCTTACGCACTAGCGTGATGGTGTCGCTATGGCGTGGCAGGTCGTAGAAATCGGCACCAAAATGACTGGCGAAACCTTCGAGCATCTCTAAGGCATTAGCTGCCTCAAAAACCTCAGCATAAAGCTCGATGGCGGCGTGAGCGGTGTAGGCACCGGCGCAGCCGCAGGCCGATTCTTTCGCTCCGATGGCGTGTGGCGCGCTATCAGTGCCTAAAAAGAATTTCGGATTGCCACTGGTTGCAGCCTGAATAAGCGCAGCTTGGTGGCGGCTGTGTTTGAGTATCGGTAAGCAGTAATAGTGCGGGCGAATGCCGCCGGCGAGCATGTGATTGCGGTTAAATAATAAGTGATGTGCAGTGATGGTGGCGCCGATATGCTCTGGCGCATTGCGGACAAATTCGACGGCGTCGGCGGTGGTGATGTGCTCGAGTACAATGCGCAGCGTTGGATGTTTGGCCACTAGCGGCGTGAGCACGGTATCGATAAATACTTTTTCGCGGGCAAAAATATCGATCTCGCTATGAGTGACTTCGCCGTGAATTAGCAGGGGCATGCCGCAGTCGGCCATCTCATTGAGCACCGCATCGACTTTGCTTAAATCGGTAACGCCCGACTGCGAGTTAGTGGTCGCACCGGCAGGGTAGAGCTTCACAGCATGAACAAAGCCACTAGCCTTGGCGCGGCGAATATCATCAACCGTAGTGCCTTCGGTGAGGTAGAGCACCATTAGTGGCTCAAAGCGGCTGCCAGTTGGGCGGGCAGCTAAAATGCGCTCGCGATAAGCGCCGGCTTGTTCGGGCGTCACTGCCGGCGGCAGCAAATTCGGCATGACAATGGCTCGGCCAAAATAACGTGACATGGCGGGCACGGTGTCAACGAGAGCATCGCCATCGCGTAAATGCACATGCCAGTCGTCGGGACGGGTGATAGTGAGTGTATTTTGGGGCATGAGAAGGCTCGTCAACGGCAGCAAAGACGCATAGGCTAACGGATGCTGAGGCATCGGCAAAGACGGAGCATGAGATGAGTGCAGAAAAACCCCCCGCCTGGGAGGCCGAATACGACACCGTACGCGACTTGCTTGGCCAGTCTTTCATGCGTTTGCGCTTTCCTGCGTCGTTTGAAAAAGAATTTCGGCAAAACATGAATACCCGCGCTTTGGAGACTGTGCGCGAAAACTATTGGCTGATGTTTTTACTGGCGCTCAGTGCTGTGCTGATTATTTACTTTCAATACACCGTGGGTGGCGTGTGGATTGGTGCTGTTGAGGACTTGCGCTTAGCTGTCCTGATGGGCTTGTGCATTATTTCGGTATTAGTGGTTTTTACCGCACTCGCCAAAATGCCATCGATGGATCGACATTTTTTTAGCTATACGGTGGCGTGTTGTCTGCTCATGCTGCTTTTCATGACCATATTTCCGGCTTATTTTCGTGATGAAGTACTTCGTCAACGCAGTACCTATCTCGTTATCTACCTGCTCATGATCGTCTATGGCGTGGCCAACTTACGTCTACATCAATCTGCATTTATAGGCTTTACCGGCATGGGCGCTGTTGTATTAGCGGTCAATGTATTGGGCATGCAGCGCTTCGACTGGGGCATGTTCATGCAGTTTTTCTTCCTCACCAACTTAGTCGGTGTCGGTAATAACTACGTGGTAGAAGTGCGAGAGCGCCGGTTATTTTTACAGTCGCGACTACTCGACCTAGAAAAGCGCCAACTCAATAAATTATCTGAGCGACTGGTGCAATTAGCACGCGAAGATGGCCTCACTGGTTTGGCAAATCGCCGCCACTTTAACGATCGCTTTCTAATGGAGTGGGAGCGTGCGCGCCGCGATGGCAAACCCTTGGCATTAGTATTTTCTGACGTAGATCATTTCAAAGCTTTTAACGATAAACACGGCCACTTAGAGGGTGATCGTGCCTTGATAGCAGTTGCCGATGTGCTGAAATCGGTAGCGACTCGCCCCGGCGATTTAGCCGCGCGCTACGGCGGTGAGGAGTTTGTTCTGCTGCTGCCAAACACCACCTGCGATGGTGCGATGGAAGTGGCGCGCGAGTTGATTGCCGGCATCGATGCCAAGGCAATTGCGCATCGCGGCTCCAAGGTTGCCAAGCATGTGACGATTAGCGCTGGCGTTGCCTCGATGGTGCCGGATGTGCATATCGCTCCCGCTAAACTTATCGACCTTGCAGATGAGGCGCTTTACGCCGCCAAGCATGAGGGAAGGCATCGGGTGGTGGTCAGCACGGCCTGCTAACGCGTACAATGCGCGTCTGATTTTTCCATTCGCATGCCTGTGAGTTTTGAACCCATGACCGACATCAAAAAAGTCGTACTCGCCTATTCTGGCGGCCTAGATACCTCCGTTATTGTGCGTTGGTTGCAAGACACCTATGGCTGTGAAATCGTCACTTTCACCGCTGATCTTGGCCAAGGCGAAGAAGTTGAGCCAGCGCGCGCAAAAGCCCACGCCATGGGCATTAAAGACATTTACATCGAAGATTTGCGTGAAGAGTTTGTCCGCGATTTCGTCTTCCCAATGTTCCGTGCCAACACCGTCTATGAAGGCGAATATTTGCTCGGCACATCGATTGCGCGCCCATTAATTGCTAAGCGCCTAGTTGAAATTGCTAACCGCGAAGGCGCCGATGCCATTTCGCACGGCGCAACCGGCAAAGGTAATGACCAAGTCCGTTTCGAGCTCGGCGCCTATGCCTTGAAGCCCGGCATCAAAGTCATTGCCCCGTGGCGTGAATGGGATTTGACCTCGCGTGAAACGCTGATGGCCTACGCCAAAACCCGTGATATCCCCATCGATTTTGCTTCTGCTGGCAAAAAATCACCGTATTCCATGGATGCCAACCTGCTGCACATTTCCTATGAAGGCGGCGTGCTCGAAGATCCATGGACTGAGTGCGAAGAGTCAATGTGGCGTTGGTCAGTCTCGCCAGAAAATGCACCTAACACGGCTACATACATTGATCTCACCTACGAAGGCGGCGACGTTGTTGCCATCGATGGCGAGCGCATGAGCCCAGCGACTGTGCTGACTTATTTGAACAAAATTGGTGGTGCCAACGGCATTGGTCGTTTGGATTTGGTGGAAAACCGCTATGTCGGCATGAAGTCGCGCGGCTGCTACGAAACTCCAGGCGGCACGATTTTGCTGAAGGGCCACCGTGCCATTGAATCGATTACGCTAGATCGCGAAGTCGCTCACATGAAAGATGAGTTGATGCCGCGCTACGCCACGCTGATTTACAACGGTTACTGGTGGAGCCCTGAGCGTCAGTTACTGCAGGGCTTGATCGATAATTCGCAAGCCTGTGTTAATGGTGATGTGCGCTTGAAGCTCTACAAAGGTAACGTGATTGTTGTCGGTCGCCAGTCGGCGCAATCCTTGTTCGATACGCGCATCTCGACCTTTGAAGATGATGGCGGCGCTTACGATCAGAAAGATGCTGAAGGCTTCATCAAGCTGAACGCGCTGCGCTTGCGCATCGCCGCCAACAACGGTCGCACACTGCTCAAATAATAGGGCGGCCGACAACTGGCAACACGAAAATCGTTAAAGCGGGGTACACTGATTTCACAGGTCAGCCCCCGCGATTTCGTTGGCGGTCAGGCATAGGCAGGAGCTCATGATGGCAAGTCGATTAAGAACAATTAGTAAACAAATAAGTGCGTTTCGCGCTCGTGCAGAAGTGGCTACAGGCAATGCGCTAGATTGGGCATTTTTGCGCGGCAGTCTCGTGCAATCGGGCCTAACACCCTACGAAACACTGCTTTCCGGCGACCCGATGTCGCTGCGCTATTATCCGCCACCCTACGAAGACAGAATCCCATTGTCCAATGGCGAAACGATGCCGGTCCAGCGCAAACGCCATGCCGTGCCGCTCGTGTTGGTGCCACCGCTCGGCGTTACCACGGAAAGTTTCGACCTCATGCCGCATCGTAGTCTGGCGCGATTTTTCGCAGCGCGTGGCTACCATGTTTATATGATTGACTGGGGCATTCCAGAGCGCCGCCACGCCACCTTGCGCTTAAAAGACTATTCCATCGATATGTTTTCCGAGGCCATTGCGGAAGTGCGTAAGCATTCCGGTGTTGAAGAGGTCTCGTTGATGGGCTGGTGCATGGGCGGCTTGCTGTCGCTGATGTATGCCGGCGGTTCCGGCGATACAAAAATTCGCAACCTCATCACTATTGCTAGCCCGATTGATTTTCGCAGTAGTGGTATTCCGGCAATGCTTGGCCGCATCATCCAAAAGCCTGCTGAATTGGTTCGTCGCTACACGCCACTGCGCGTGCAGGACTTGAATCCGATAAGCATGCAAATGCCGGGCTGGGTCACTACTTTGGGCTTCAAACTCACTGATCCAATAGGCAGCGTCACCACCTATTGGAACTTAGCCAAGCGCTTGGCCGATCGTGAGTTTGTCGAAAGCCATAGCACCACAGCCGACTATCTTGATCACATGCTGGTGTATCCCGTTGGCGTGCTGCAAGACATGTTTGTGCATGCCCTCATCGACAATCAATTTGCCGATGGCATCATGTCTTTGGGCGATATTGACGCCGATCTCAGCACCATCAAGGCAGACTATTTAGCTTATGCCGGCAGCACCGATCACATTGTGCCGATCGATGTCGCGAGCAAATCCGCTGAGCTAGTTGGTAGTGAGTCTAGCGAATTTCGTGTCGCGCCTGGTGGCCATATGGGCGTGATTTTGGGCTCGAAAGCGGCGCATGAGGTTTGGGAGCCTTGCGCGCAATGGCTCGATAGCCGCAGCGATATTGCCGGCGTTGAGAATAAGCAAGAGAAGCCTAGCGCTGCTGCGCGTACGGTAAGACGCATGCAATCACGCCATCGCGCTGAAGACCCAACGCTATGATTTTATGGCCAATGATTTTGCGGCTTTTGCTTTCGGGAAATGTGAAATGACAGTAGCGAACAGTACTTCGTATCCGGTAGATCAACTGTTGTACTGGGCAGAGCAAGCGCCCGATGTTACTTGGCTGATTCAGCATGAAGCCGGCGCTATTCGCACCATGACGTGGCGTGAGGCCGCCGATGAAGTTGGCCGCATGGCATCAGCGCTGAAGGCTCAGGACTGGCCTGCGGGCTCGCGAATCGCTATTGCTGGCATGAACTGCGCGCATTGGTTTTTAGCCGACCTCGCCATCCAAATGGCCGGCCTAGTGCCAGTTGGAATTTACGCTCGACAAGCATCGAAAACCACAGGATGGATTTTGAAGCATTGCGAGGCCAAGGCGATTTTTATTGGCCCCATGCCATCCGCTGTAGCCGCTGATCTGTTGCAGCAAGGTCTACCCAAAGATATCGTCACCATTGCCATGCCTTACGATGCATCGCCTGTGTCTGAGCACACTTGGGCAGGCTTTGCGCGCTCACATCTGCCGTTACGTCGCTATGAAAAGCCTAGCGCCGATACTCTGGCGACCCTGGTCTATACCTCAGGCACTACGGGTAATTCGAAAGGTGTGATGCTGAGTTATGGCAACTTAGCCTTTACCTCAGCAGTGTTTCGCGAAGTAATCCCTTCTAAACCGGGCGAGCGCTTATTTTCGTACTTACCGCTTGCGCATATTTTGGAGCGCGTGGCGGTCGAAATGGCCAGCCTCTATTGGGGTGCCGAGGTGTATTTCCTCGAGCGCGTAGAGAAAATGAGCGAGCAACTGATGGAGACTAAGCCGACACGCTTTGTCGCCGTGCCATTAGTGCTATCACGCCTGCAAGCAAGTTTTACCGCGCGTATTCCTGAGCGCCAATTGCGTGCTTTAGTGAAGCGGCGTTGGCTCGGGCCGTTGCTGCGTAAGCGCATGGTGACGCGCTTAGGTCTGCAACATAGCCGTGCATTATTTTGTGGTGCAGCGCCGGTGCCACAAGCCACATTACTATTTTTCCGCGATGTCTTAGGCCTCGATGTTTACGAGTGCTATGGCCAAAGCGAAGCGCTGTATTGCAGCATGAATCGCCCCGGTGCACAGCGCTTAGGCAGTGTCGGCAAGCCATTTTCGGATGCCAATTTGCGCCTATCGGAAGAGGGCGAAATTCAAGTGCGCCATCCTGGCGTAATGCTTGGCTACTTCAATGATGCTAAGCAAACCAAAGCCGCTTTTACTAGCGACGGCTGGTTGAAAACAGGTGATAAAGGCCGCTTCGATCATGATGGCTTTCTCTATATCACTGGCCGCGTAAAAGAGATTTTTAAAACGGCCAAGGGCAAATATGTCGCGCCGGGCCCAATAGAGGCTGCATTCATGGGCAGCAATAACGACATCGATCAATGTTGTTTAGTTGGTGCCCAGCTCACTCAGCCGGTGATGGTGGTGAATCTGAGCTTGACCGCATTAACTAAGCCGCGCGAGGAAGTTGAGGCAGGTTTATTAGCCGATATGGAGCGCGCAAATGCACCCTTAGAGGACCATGAAAAGATCGCTAAAATGTTGCTAGTCAGCGAGCGCTGGAGCAGTGAAAGCGGCTTATTAACCCCCACTTTAAAAGTCCGACGCAACGAGATCGAAGCCCGCTATGCCGCGGCAGTCACGCAAGTAGCGCGCCGCCGCGAAGTGCTGGTGGAGTGGCAGTAAGCCTTTCTAATCTGTGAGCATCAGCCTGACCCTTTAGGGCAGGCTGATCGTTAGGCTCACCGCGAGTGATGCATCTGTTGTTGCCTTTGGCTGCTCAAGCACTAATTGCTGCGCTGGCACTCCAGCTGCGATTAACGCTTGCTGCACGGCAACGGCTCGCGCTTTGGCAAGGTCGTAGGCGTGCTTGCTGGCAGCCTCTGGGCTTAAGCCGGGCATCATATCTTTTGTCGCATCACTATGGCCTGCAAGGCTCATCTGCAATTCAGGCTTATCTTTTAATGATGCCGCTAAGGTCGTGACTTGTGCCTTTGCCGACTCTGACAGGGCGGCGCTATTAGCAGCAAAGCTGACTTGGTTAAGGTCATCGCCGCCACCGGCTAAACCGCCGAGTAACTTAAACGGTGCTGCTGCTGCGCGCGTGATGAGATTGCCCAATGTCTGCCAAACGATGGGCCATACACGGAACTCTGGGTCGCTTAAGTTCCCGCTTAATGGCACATCTAAATGAATTTCACCTTTCACATCTTTTAGTAATGCGGTGCCAAGTCGCACTGGCAGTCCCGTGGCTTCTTTCGAGCCGCTGGCCTCGCCCCAGGTAAAGTCATTTATGCGCAGGGTGTTTTTAGCGCTGAGCGAGCCTTTATCGATGCTGTATTTCAAGTCTGCCCAGAGCAGGCCGCCTGCTAGTGCGTAGCCCGCATAACGACTGGCGTAAGCGCTGTAGGGCACTAGCGCTAGGCGTTCAGCGCGCAGAGTCATATCGAAGGCTTTGGTTGGCTGCACAATATTTACGGCACCTTCTATGGCAATGGGTGCGGCGTTGGGCAGGTAACCACGTAACTTGATCTGTGCATTTTGACGGCCTGTGAGATCGATTTTGCTGATGCTGCCAGAGAGCTGCGATAGCGCCGTCGCCACGCTTGGAGCCAAGCTATTGTCGGCAAATGCTACGGTGCCGCCGCGCACGGCGAGAGTGTTTATAAAGACATCAGATCTGGCGTTGCTTTCGCTATTCGCCGAGCTATTTGAAGAGCTTGTCTTAGTCAAATTCGCTACGTTGAGCGAGCCATCGCTTTGGCGACTCACGCGTAATTTTGGACTGTCGATCAAGAGGCGATTAATGCCCACTTGCAGCGGCGTACCTTGCGCTTTTAATCCAGTGACTTGCAGTGTGTTTAGCGACAGTAATGGCTGGCCGCGAGCCTCTAAAACACGCAGGTTTTTCACGGAGGTATCGCCAGACCATGCCCAGCTAGGCGCACTTGGTGTTTGCCATTGCAGCTGGCCATCGGTACTGAGCTCGCCCGATGGCAGGCGGATGGCCAGCACTTCGCTAATAAAGCCTTCGAAAGGCTTCAGGGCTAAGTCATCGAGGCTTAGTCTGCCGGAAAAATACGGTGTTGCTGGCGCTTGATTGGCTCGTGCCGATGGCATGCCCAACTCGCCGCGCAGGCTTAGCTTAGCGCTGGTATTGATCGCGGTATTGAGCGTGATGGCGACGCTATCTTGTGCGCTGTCGGCTTTTGGCGTTGCTGATAATGAGAGTGGCCCAAGTGTTAGCGCAGTGTTTGGGCGTGTGCTGAGGTCGCGATAAGTCACCATGACATCGCTGATTTCAGCTTGTTTTAAGCTGCCGGCCCAGTCGATAGGCGCACTAGGCTCAGCCTTAGTAACGGCTTTTCGTGGTGGTCCGGCGAGTGCTTTTATGACGCTAAACTCACCATTGGCATCGCGCTCGACTGAAACGTTTGCACCCACTAAGGTTAATTTATCGCTTGCCCATTCACCGCTAGGATAGGCAAATACCACGCCTTTAGCGCTTAACGTTTTTATGCTTGCGAGCTCATCTTTTTGTGATGCTTTTAGCAGTGCTAATGACAGATCTTCTAGAGTGGCTGAGCTGTTATTAATGGCGACAGAAACGTCGGGCTGCAATTTGGCATCGTAGTTAAGGTCTAATGAAATGCGCCCATTATTGACCGCCAATGGCAGCTTTTCCGGTAACCACCCGAGTGTATCCGGCAGTGATAGCTTGTTGATTTGCAAACGGCCTTTTGACCTTAATGGTTGCAAGCCAACATCGCCGATCCAGTCGATGCTCGCACCGGCAGGTAGGTCGCCATGCAGCTCGGCTAAGCCATTGGCGCTTTCTGTGCCAATGTCATCGAGGTTTAAGCCCCAATTACTCAGCGCGAATTCGCGTGCAGGTTTTACGCGCTCATCGCGATAAGATAATTCGCCCTCGCTAATGGCCAAACTCTTGAGCTGCCAGCGCGGTGTTTCCACCGTTGGACCATCGCTGCTTGGCACGAGCTGCATAAGTGTTAGCGGGCCTTCAGCGGGTAGTCGTAAATGAATAGTTGGTTGCACCAGAGTCGCCGACTCCAGCACCCATACTGGGCTCAATAAGCTCAGCCATGAATAGTCCAAATGTAGCTCACGAAAACCAATTAATGGTTGTCCTTCTTTGTCGTCAACCGCAACGCCAAAAATATGAAGCTTGCCTTCGAAAGCATCGGTGTCGACTCGTTCAATGCGAATGGCGATGCCTAGGCGCTGGCTGATTTCTTTTGCTAGCGTGTTCTCCACCCAATTTGGCGCTAAAAATTCGATGGCGGTGACAATGCCCAGCCAAACCACAATAAGCAGTGCCAAGCCGCCCAGAAGCCAGCGGCTGCGTTTGCTAGTTGTTTTGGTAGCACTAACCGGTGTTGCTGAGGGCTTAGTCAAGCACCTTCTCCTTGTATTCGCAGAGGTCTTCAATCAAACAGCTGCCGCAGCGAGGTTTGCGCGCAATGCAGGTGTAACGGCCGTGCAAAATCAGCCAATGATGAGCATCGACACGATACGCTTTTGGCACGACTTTCATCAGCTTTTCTTCGACCGCGACAACATCTTTTCCCGGCGCTAAACGTGTGCGATTCGAGACTCGAAAGATGTGTGTGTCGACGGCGATCGTCGGTTCGCCAAATGCTGTATTCAGCACGACATTAGCGGTTTTACGGCCAACACCGGGCAATGCTTCTAGAGCCTCGCGTTGGCGCGGAACCTCGCTATTGTGTTGCTCAACCAAGATTCGGCAGGTCTTGATGACATTTTCAGCTTTGCTATTAAACAGGCCTAAAGTGCGGATGCAGGCTTTTACGCCATCGACGCCCATCGCCAACATGGCGGCAGGCGTTGGGCCTTGGGCAAATAATTTCACCGTGGCCTTGTTGACACCAACATCGGTTGATTGCGCCGACAGTAAGACCGCGATAAGCAATTCAAACGGGTTGCGATAGTGCAGCTCAGTGCGCGGCTCGGGATTCTCAGCTTGTAGGCGCGAAAAAATAGCCTCGCGCTTGGCGGCATTCATTACAGCGCTCCTGTGGTGCGCACACGCTTACTGCCGGGCGCCTTCGCTTTTGCCAAAGCCGCTTCGGCAGTACTCACAGCCTCGCTCAACTCGGGCAGGCGTGCTTGCAGATGGCTGGCATCTTCGCCACGAGCATTCAGCGCGGCGAGTTGTTTTTCAGTTTTTTTCAGCTGGCTGCGAGCGAGTGCGGCGGCAATCATCAGCGCGCTAGTATCGGGAGCACCGGAGCCAGACGTTTGCGCCACGACGGCGGTTGGGCGGCGCGCAGCTTTAGCCTCAGCCAATTTAGCTTGGCGAGCTTTGAGGGTTTCGAAGCGTTCGCGTGCTTTATCGGCACGATCTTTCGCTGCCTGCTCATCGGCATCTAGCGGTTCATCGGAAGCTTTATGCCAGGTCATGGGAATGTCTGGGCCTTCGACCATATCAATGCAATCGACGGGGCAGGGAGCAACGCAGAGATCACAGCCGGTGCATTCATCGACCATTATGGTGTGCATTTGTTTAGCCGCGCCAACGATGGCATCGACAGGGCAGGCTTGGATGCATTTGGTGCAGCCGATGCATTCATCTTCGCGAATAAAGGCGACTAGACGATGCTCAGGCGTTACGCCATAGGCTGGATCTAGTGGCAGGCTGGGCTTGTCGAGTAAGCGTGCTAGGGCATCAATGGTGCTTTGGCCGCCGGGCACGCAATGATTAATTGCCTCGCCATCGGCGATGGCCTGCGCATAAGGTGCGCAACCAGGATGGCCGCATTGTCCGCACTGGGTTTGCGGCAGCAGGGCATCGATCAGTGGAATCAGTGTTGCGTTGGCCATAAGTGATACTCAAAAACGTGAGTGATTATTGCATCGAGCAGGCGGCTGGGGCAAAGTCGCAACACGTCCATATCTGGCAATTAGTTATGTCTGATCTGCTATTACTCTCGGCTTCCGAGTTGGCTGCACATATACGTAGCGGTAAAACCACTTCGGTGGCTGTAGTTGAGGCGCATATTGCCCGTTTGCGGCAAGTTAATCCCACGCTCAATGCCGTGGTGTGCGAGCGTGTTGCCGATGCCCGTGTTGAGGCTGCAAAAGCCGATGAAGCTGTGGCCAAAGCAAAAAAGGCGCACAAATTAGCGTCACTGCCACCGTTTCTTGGCGTGCCATGCACAATCAAAGAGAACTTTCACTTCGCCGGCATGCCAAATACCGCCGGCTTGGTCAGCCGCATTGGCCGCAAGGTCGCAGATGATGCGCCTATCGTAGCGAATTTACGCGCCGCTGGCGCCATCCCGCTCGGGGTAACTAACACTTCCGAGCTCTGCATGTGGATGGAAACTTTCAATAAGGTCTATGGCCGCACCAATAACCCCTACAACCCAGCACATACAGTCGGCGGTTCATCGGGCGGTGAGGGCGCAATCGTTGGCAGTGGCGCCTCACCTTTTGGTTTGGGCGGCGACGTTGGCGGCTCGATTCGGATGCCGGCATTTTTCAACGGCGTATTTGGCCATAAGTGCTCGCCGGGTTTGATCGATAATGAAGGCCAGTTTCCTGGGCCATCTGGCGGTATTGATCGGCATTTATCGAGCGGGCCCTTGTGCCGTCGCGCAGAAGATTTAGAGCCGCTGGTGCGGGTACTCGCTGGCGACCGTGCTGTGCATTTACAGCCCGTGAGTGATGTCGATATTAGTAAGTTGCGAGTGCTGCAGTTTGCTCGTGAATTGGCCATTTCGCCGGATGCCGACCAACTGGGCGCACGCGACCGTGCCATTGAGGCCTTGATGGCGCAGGGAGCTCGCGTCGAAGCGATTCATTTGCCCTTGATGGCGAAGGCGCTAGACCTGTGGTCGGCTATGCTCGCCACCGCTGGCAGCGATCTGACCTTTGCCGATCATCTCTTTGGTACGCGCTCACCACGCGCCGCACTAGCCGAGTTTGGTCGTTTCGCCATCGGTCGCTCCGACCACACCTTCCCGCTGATTGCCCTCGCGCTATTTGAGCGTTTGCCAGAATGGACACCGAAGCGCACGGCTAAATTGCGTGCTCAGGCTTTAGTGCTGAAGCGCCAGCTGGAAGATGCTTTAGGCGATGATGGCGTATTGATTACGCCGCCGTATCCGACGGTTGCGCCCAAGCATTATCATGCGATGCTGCCGCCGTTTAATTTCGTCAACTGCGCCGTGTTTAATGCCTTGTCGCTGCCCGGCACATCAGTTCCCACCGGCCTTAATAGCGCTGGTCTACCAACAGGCGTGCAAATCATTGCCAAAGAAGGCAATGATCATCTTGGTTTGGCGTGTGCCATGGCCTTGGAAAAATCTCTCGGTGGCTGGGTCTACCCTATTGTGAAAGTGAGTAAGTAAGGCATGAATATTCGCCGCGGCGTTGCAGAGGCCAATGGCCTTGAGTTGGCTTATGAAGACATGGGTGATGTTTTGCACCCACCCATTATTTTAGTGATGGGCTTGAGTGCGCAGCTCACACTATGGCCTTTAGGCTTTTGCGAAGGCTTGGTGGCCGAAGGCCATCGTGTTATCCGTTTTGACAATCGCGACATTGGCTTATCCAGCAAGCTCAGTGATTTGAAAGTGAAAGGTCCGGTTTGGAAACGCATGGTGCGCGCACAATTGGGCCTGTCGAGCCCTGTGCCCTATACCATAATGGATATGGCCGATGATGTATTAGGCCTACTCGACTTCCTGCAAATTCGCCGTGCGCATATTGTTGGTGCCTCCATGGGTGGCATGATTACGCAAATTTTTGCGGCGAAATATCCAGACCGTGTGCGCTCGGTGGGGATAATTTTCTCCAGCACCAACCAAGCTTTATTGCCACCACCCAAGCCATCTGCGCTAAAGCTGCTCACCAGTGGGCCGGGCAAAGGCGCGACATCTGAGCAATACATTGCTCATTCGGCAAAGTTTATGCGTGCGATTCATAGTCCCAACTATCCGTTTAGCGATGCCGAACTGCTGGAGATGGCGCGAGCGTCGCACGCGCGTAGTTTCTATCCGGCTGGTGTCTTGCGCCAATACAATGCCATCTTAGGCACGGGTAGCTTGCGGTCCTATGCCAAACGCATCACCAAGCCCACCGTGGTTATTCACGGCGATGCTGACCCGCTGGTGCGCCCAGCGTGCGGTCGTGCGGTGGCGCGGGCTGTTCCGCGCTCGCAATGGCTGTTGGTGAAGGGCATGGGTCACGATTTGCCGCCCGGCGTATGGCCAGTAATCACACAGGCGCTAATCACTAATATGATGCGAAGCTAGGGCAAGTTGCGGGTGCCGAGTTTCGCTAGCTAAATAGGTTATGCAGTGAACTTGGCGCCCGAAATAAGGCATGGCATGCTTTGCGGCGCAGGATGCGCGGTATTTGATGGCAAGGAGAGCTGTGTTCAAGGCTTTGATGTCCTTGGATTTTTCCCGCGCTCCTTTGTCATATGCAGCAAATAAAAGTTATTACACTGCAGTGCTGCGATATAAACTAGGTTAGGCAATAAAGCTATCAGAGGTAAATATGAATCAAAAATTAATAAAAAATGGATTTATTTTAGCTGCGATCATGAATTTCAGTGTGCTTATATTTTCACGTGGATTTACTAATGTTGCCATAAATGACGCTGACCCTGTTGTAATGTCTAATTTTGGGCTTCTTATGATCGTCATGTGGGGTATTGCCTATCTCTCAGCTGCAACCGTAATATCAAATATAAAATGGGTCGCTGGCGCTTTTGCTTTAGAGAAATTAATTTATGTTGTTGTCTGGATCAATTGGCTTCTGGGAAATAGTCTAGAAGCAGTTTATTCCACAGACATTTTTGCCGGGATTTTTTATAGTATCTATGGCCTAAATGATCTATTTTTTATGCTATTTTTCGCGTGGGTTTTTATGTCATCAAGTCATAAAATTAAATCCTAATATTTTACTAAATTCGAGTTACAGCAAACTGCTTAGCAAGGCGTTAGGCCGCAGAAATATATTATGAGAAAGACAAATAAAAAAATATTAGTGGTACTTGGCCATCCAGACACAAACAGTTTATCGGGGCTCTTCGCTGAAGAATATGTAAGCTCCGCAAGATCTGCTGGGAAAGAGGTTCGGTATATTAAGCTTGGTGAAATCGAGTTTAATCCTGTGCTTAAACATGGCTATAAGCAACGCCAAGAACATGAGCCAGGCTTGGCTCATTTCTGGGAAAGTATCGTTTGGGCAGACCATATCGCTTTCTTCTATCCCATCTGGTGGGGCGCAATGCCTGCTCTGCTCAAGGGAGCATTAGATAGAGTGCTACTGCCTGGAAAGGCTTTTAAGTATCGAGAAAACTCACAATTCTGGGATCGTTTGCTTGAAGGCAGGAGTGCCCATCTATTCACTACCATGGACACTCCGCCGTGGTACTACCGGATGGCGTATCGAATGCCTGGGCATAATCAAATGAAGCGAACAATATTGGAGTTTTGTGGTATCAAGCCAGTAAAAATTCACTCATTTGGCCCTGTGCGATACGCCAAACCCGATAAAATCGAGAAGTGGGTATCGACGGTAAGGCGTTATGGCTCAGTGGCCTAACAATTCATTTAAGCCGATACCGTTTCGCGGCACGGCTTAACTAAGGCGCTGGACGAAAATACTCAAGGTAAGATATGGAATATATTGATTGGGGCGACTTCCAGAAAGTCGATATCCGCGTTGGAACCATTGTCGATGTCGAAGACTTTCCAGAGGCTCGTCGGCCTGCTTACAAACTAAAGGTGGATTTCGGGCAAGAGCTTGGTATTAAAAAGTCTAGTGCACAGATCACTGCTCTATATACGAAAGAAGAGCTTCTCGGTAAGCAGGTGCTGGCAGTAGTCAATTTCCCGCCAAAACAAATTGGCCCCATTATGTCTGAGTGTTTAGTCACTGGGTTGCACCGCCCTGATGGTTCTGTGGTGCTATCAACCGTCGATATGGAGCTGCCCAATGGTGCACGGTTGGCATAACAAGGCGCCATTGTTATGCCGCCTGAGTCCTTGCCCGGCCATTCATTGGTACTGGCGTAGCAATGGCGTTGAGCTTGTCGCGCCAGTAGGCCACCAAAGCACTATTTTCGTGCTCCCAAGGGTGGAAGTCGTGCTTGAAGTAGTCCAGATACTCAGGGATCAAGCCTGAAATAACACCATTAAAGCCAAACAGCTTATTTAGGCCAAAAGCCCACGTTTTTGGACTAAATAACGACTTATCGCGATACAAAAACTGCAACTGAAAAGCGCTAACGACTGCGGCCAAAATTACGGTCGCGAAAACCTGAAAGACAATGCGCTCGGCGTAGCTATTGCCTGGCACGCTTTTGTATAAATCAAAGGCCACGGCCTTGTGCTCGGTTTCTTCAATGGCATGCCACATCCACACCGGACGCATCTCTTCAGCTAGGCCATCCATGATGGTGGTGTCGCTGAGCAGACGGTTGGCAATGATGGCGGTGAAGTGCTCAAGTGCTACGGTGATGGCGAGTTGCTGGCGTTTGCTTAACATACGGCGGCCCAAGTTGAGTAAGCCTAAGGTGAACTTCTCGGCACGAAGAGCCGGCAAGCCTTTGGCCTCGAGCATATTATTGAGTGACACATGCTCCAGCGAATGCATAGCTTCCTGACCAATAAAGCCGGAGATATCTTTTTGCGTGGCCTTGTCTGGCGCGTGTTCGCGCAACTGGCGCACAGAGTCGACAAAGAAACGCTCGCCGACTGGAAATAGAGTCGAAAGCGTGCCTAAGAAATGCGTTGAAAATGCATCGTCAAAGACCCAGTGACGTGGCACATTGTTGAACTGAAAATCCATGCGAGTAGGCGTGATTTGGATGACGTCCGGCGTGGTGATATGCGTCATGGTGTTTATCCTCTAGTATCGTGACGACTCATTGGTCACATGCAACCAAACTATCACTCTATGTGACATTGTCAACTGTAACAATAATAAATAGTGAATAGACCCTATGCAATTAATTACCCGCTGTGATGCGCTTGAAGGTGTCCTTGATAAGTGGCGAGAAGCCATAGGGAGTGACTTTCAGGCCTATAAAAATCATTGTTACCGTGTACTCAATGGTGCCTATGCTGTGCTTGAGGCAGGGAATTTAGCCAGTGATGAGCATCTTGAAACCATAGGTTTTGCGCTCGGCTTTCACGATCTCGGCATTTGGTCAGATGTGAATTTTGATTATCTTGAGCCTTCGGCGCGGCGAGCTGAGCTGGCAATGGCCGATATGGTGTGGCCAGACCTACGCAAACAGCAGGTGCTCTCGATCATTGCCCGACATCATCAGTTCACCCGCATTAATGATGACTCGCTAAGCGAGGCTGTACGTCAAGCCGATTGGTGCGACGTTAGCTTTGGCCTGATGCGAGGCACGATTGAAAAAGCGCGCTGGCGGCAAATCACTAAGCGCTTCCCCAATGCTGGATTTCACCAGCTCTTGATACGCAAGGGCGGGGTGCATGCGCTAAAGCATCCTTTGAACCCGTTGCCGATGATGCGCTGGCGCTGAGCAATATTATTTTCGCGTGAATACTAATAAGAAGAATTCGAAAATGACCGATAGCAAATCTACAAACCATGTCAGCGCCGCTACGTTGCCAAAACTGCCGCGCGATAAAACCAACGATTACAGCCACGCTATGGCGCAGGCGCGTCGCGATACCGTGACAGAAAACACAGGCGCCGCGCTCACACACACTGGCCAATTCTCTATCGATCCTGCACTTTTGCCGGGAAATATCGAAGGCTTCTCCGGCATTGTGCAAGTGCCAATGGGCTTCGCTGGCCCAATATTGCTCGATGGCGAACACGCGCAAGGCGAGTTCTATGTGCCAATGGCGACCACCGAAGGCACGCTGCTGGCGAGTTATAGCCGTGGCATGCGCCTAACCCGCGAGGCTGGCGGTGTGCGCACTACCGTCATCGATGATGCCATGCAGCGCGCGCCAATTTTTGTCTTCGATGATGCGCGTTATGCCCGTGATTTTGGCCTATGGGTCACCGCGCATTTTGCCGAGATTAAAGCCGCTGCCGAAGCCACCACGCGCTCGGGCAAGCTGCGTGATATTCAGCAATTTGCCCAAGGTAAAATGCGTTGGCTGCGCTTTAACTTCACCACTGGCGATGCCGCTGGGCAAAACATGGTGAGTAAGGCCACGCACGCGGCCTGCCAATGGATGCTGGCGCAGCAACTTTCTGGCCTTGCGCATTTTTCCTTGGCGGCGAATTTCGATACCGACAAAAAGCATTCGGTGGTGAATAGTCTGCACACGCGCGGTAAACGTGTGGTGGCAGAAATCACGCTGCCGGCGAAGCTATTAAAAGAGGTTATGCACACCAGTGGCGAGGCGCTGTTTAAGCAGCGCCAGCTATCAAATATGGGTGCGATGATGGCGGGCTCAGTCAATAACGGTGCGCACTTTGCCAACGGCATCACCGCAGTATTCATGGCTTGTGGGCAGGATGTTGCCAATGTGGCGGAGTCATCGGCGGGTTTCGTTCACGCCGAATTAAAGCCCAATGGCGACTATTATTTTTCCGTGACCATTCCGGCTTTGATTGTCGCCACTTATGGCGGCGGCACCGGTCTGCCAACGCAGCGCGAATGCTTGGAAGTGATAGGCTGTTATGGCGCTGGCAAAGTCAATAAGTTGGCCGAGATCATCGCCGCAACGGTGCTGTGCGGCGAGCTATCGCTGTCTTCAGCTATCGTCTCAGACCAGTGGGTGTCTAGCCATGATGCGCTGGGGCGCAACCGGCCATAAGGCGGCAATTCATTGGCCCGCGCAGGCGACTAGTAATGCAAAAGAGGGGCTGCTGACTAAATGCCAGCAGCCCCTCTTTTCATCTGCGAGGCTTATTTAACCTGCATGCCAGCGCTTGCGCCATCGTCAGGCGAGAGCAGATAAATATCCGCGCCACCTGGGCCTGCCGCGAGCAACATGCCTTCGCTCATGCCGAATTTCATTTTGCGTGGGGCAAGATTGGCCACCAAAACGGCATGACGCCCAACCAACACGCTAGGCTCGGGATACGCAGCTTTAATGCCGGCAAACACTTGCCGCGTCTCGCCACCGACATCGACTTGGATGCGCAGCAACTTATCGGCACCATCTACGTGCTCAGCGCTAATGATTTTCGCCACGCGTAGATCAATTTTGGCAAAGTCATCGATGCTGATATGACCAGCATCGGTAGCACTACTTGTGGCTTTGGCCACTGATTTTTTATCTGCGGCAGCCGTGGCCGCCGAGTTCGCGGCGGATTGGCCTGCCGTCGCAGAGGCGGCATCGGCTGCTGATAATGAGTCTTGCGAAGCGCTGACCAAGGCAGCAACGTTGATGGGATCAACGCGCGTCATCAAGGGGCTAAATTCGCCAATGCGATGACCCAGGAGTAGTTCGCGACGGCGCTCCCAACCGAAGTCAGCAACATTTAAGAAGGCCGCGCTTTGGGCAGACATTGCCGGCAAAATCGGCGCTAAGTAAGTAATTAGCTGGCGGAATAGGTTGATGCCTACCGAGCACACCGCGTGCACTTCAGCTTCTTTGCCTTCAATTTTCGCCAATGCCCACGGCTTTTTCTCATCGATGTATTGGTTGGCACGATCGGCTAGCGCCATGATCTCGCGCACAGCACGGCCAAATTCGCGAGCTTCGAAGTGCGCGGCAATGCTATCGCCAGCGGCAATCGCTTCCGCTAAAAGTTCAGGCTCGGCGCACTCGGCACTGAGTTGATTGTCGAAGCGCTTGGCGATAAAGCCCGCGCAACGGCTGGCGATATTGACCACTTTGCCGACCAAGTCTGAGTTCACGCGTTGCGTGAAGTCTTCGAGATTTAAGTCGATATCTTCGACGCGGCCAGAAAGCTTGGCAGCGAAGTAGTAGCGCAGATATTCAGGATTTAAGTGCTGCAAATAGGTTTGCGCTTGAATAAAGGTGCCGCGTGACTTCGACATTTTTTGACCATTAACGGTCAAAAAGCCATGTGCGAAAACGCCTGTAGGCTTGCGGAAACCGGCGCCTTCGAGCATTGCTGGCCAAAACAACGCGTGGAAATACACGATGTCTTTGCCAATGAAATGGTAGAGCTCGGTGTCGCTACCTTCACGCCAATAATCATCGAAATTTAGCTCTGGCGTGCGCGCGCATAAGTTCTTGAAGCTGGCCATATAGCCAATCGGCGCATCGAGCCAAACATAGAAATACTTGCCCGGCGCATCGGGGATTTCAAAGCCGAAGTAAGGTGCATCGCGCGAAATATCCCAGTCGGCAAGGCCGGACTCGAACCATTCGGCGAGCTTGTTGGCGACTTCATTTTGCAAGCTGCCGCTGCGTGTCCACTCACGCAACATGGCTTCGAAATGCGGGAGCTCGAAAAAGTAGTGCAGCGATTCTTTTTCAATCGGCGTGGCGCCAGAAATTGTTGAGCGTGGGTTTATTAGCTCAGTTGGCGAGTAAGTCGCGCTGCAGACTTCGCAGGCATCGCCGTACTGGTCTAGAGCGCCACATTTTGGGCAGTCGCCTTTAATGAAGCGGTCGGCTAAAAATAGCCTTTTCTCAGGATCAAAGAGCTGGCTGATCGAGCGACTGGCAATGTGTTGGCCTTGTTGCAGCGGGGCTGAGCTGCCGGCGACGCCATCGCGGAGATTGGTGTAGATGGTGCGAGAAAATGCTTCGTTTTCGGGCGAGTGCGTGGAGTGGTAATTATCGAACTCGATATTAAAGCCAGCAAAGTCGCGCTCATGATCAGCTTTGACGTTGGCGATCTGTGCTTCAGGAGACAGGCCATTTTGCTCGGCTTTCAGCATGATGGCCGTACCATGGGCATCATCGGCGCAGACATAGCGGCAGTCGTGACCGCGCGAGCGCTGGAAACGCACCCAAATATCGGTCTGAATGTATTCCACCAAATGGCCTAA